>Ga0102924_1003085_pt1 | contig 17636 bp, 19 predicted proteins | sample PaiPotPPM11metaG_FD_80116 | JGI IMG/M metagenome (GOLD analysis project Ga0102924, IMG submission 80116) | Iron sulfur acid spring bacterial and archeal communities from Banff, Canada, to study Microbial Dark Matter (Phase II) - Paint Pots PPM... ...
GAATCTTCAGTTGATTCGAAATCCATGCGAGCCGCGACCCAATCTGTCGCGGCTTTTGCTTTGTCGTAAAGGCGATTTGGAGGAAACAACGATGGGCGTGACTGCGGGTTTGACATCGCCGATGACGGCTCCGGCGAGCGCGAAGGCGGGGCGGTTTGGAGTCTACGGCGGCCGGTACGTGCCGGAGACGCTGATGGCGGCGCTCGAGGAGTTGGAGCAGGCGTACGCGGTGGCCGACGCCGATCCGGCCTTCCACGCGGAGTTGGACGGCCTTCTGCATCACTATTGCGGGCGGCCGACGCCGCTCTACTTCGCCAAACGCATGTCCGAGCAACTAGGCGGCGCGAAGATCTACCTGAAGCGCGAAGACCTGCTGCACACCGGCGCACACAAGATCAACAACGCGCTGGGCCAGGGGTTGCTGGCGCGGCGGATGGGCAAGCAGCGGATCATCGCCGAGACCGGCGCCGGGCAGCATGGTGTGGCCACTGCGACGGTGTGCGCGCTGTTCGGGCTTGAGTGCGTGATCTACATGGGCGAGGAGGACATGCGGCGGCAGGAACTGAACGTCTTCCGCATGCGGCTTCTGGGTGCCGAAGTGCGCGGCGTCAGCGCCGGTTCGGCGACGCTGAAGGACGCCATCAACGAAGCGATGCGCGACTGGGTCACGAATGTTCGCTCGACCTACTACATCCTGGGCAGCGCGCTAGGCGCGCATCCCTACCCGACGATGGTGCGGAACTTCCATCGCGTGATCAGTCGCGAGGCGCGGGCGCAGATGCTGGAGCAGGAGGGCAAACTGCCGACGGCCATTGTGGCATGCGTGGGCGGCGGGTCCAACGCGATCGGCGCGTTCTACGAATTCCTCGGCGACAAGGACGTCCGGCTGGTTGGCGTTGAAGCCGGCGGGCGGGGAACCGCGCTGGGTGAGCACGCGGCGCGCTTCCAGAATCCAGGCGGCGGCCTGCCCGGCGTGCTGCAGGGGACGTACTCCTACGTGCTGCAGAACGACGCGGGGCAAGTGGCGACGACGCATTCAGTCAGCGCCGGGCTGGACTACGCCAGCGTTGGTCCGGAGCATGCGATGCTGCACGATTCGGGTCGCGCGGAGTATACGTCGGCGAGCGACGCGGAGGCGCTGGCGGCGACGTCGGCCCTGGCGCGGACGGAGGGGATTCTGCCCGCGCTCGAGAGCGCGCACGCAGTGGCCGAGGCGATGAAGATGGCGCCGAAGATGGCGAAGTCCGACGTGATCATGGTGAACCTGTCGGGCCGCGGCGACAAGGACATGGGCATCCTGGCGCGGGAGATGGATTTGAAAGGGGCAAAGGGCTAGCGATGCCAATTGAATTCAGAAAGAAGCCGGGGATTGTTGCGTATTTGACCGCGGGTGATCCGGACCTGGAGACGACGCTCGCGATTGCGCTGGCCGCCATCGACAACGGTGCGGACGTGATTGAGCTGGGTGTGCCCTTCAGCGATCCGCTGGCGGATGGCCCGGTGATCCAGCGTGCCAGCGAGCGGGCCGTGGCGCGCGGAGTTCGTCTGACGGATGTGCTGGAACTGGCGCGCAAGCTGCGCCCAGCGCGGCCGGCCTGCGGACTGGTCATCTTCTCGTACCTGAACCCGGTGGTGCGAATGGGGATGAAACATTTCTGCGGAGCAGCGAAAGAGGCCGGTGCCGACGGCGTACTGCTGACCGACATGATCGTTGAAGAGTCCGGCGAGTATCTTGCGGAGATGAAGGCGAATGGCCTGGCTCCGGTCTTTCTGGCGGCGCCGACCAGCCCGGACGTGCGACTGAAGGCGATTGCGGAGGCATCGCGCGGTTTCGTCTACGCAATCTCGCGCGTCGGCATCACTGGAACGCAGCAGAAGGTTGCGGGCGATGCCTCGGAGCTTGTAACCCGGCTGCGCACATTTACCGCGCCGCTGGGAATCCCGATTGCGGTGGGCTTCGGAATCTCCAACGCCGAGCACGTGGCTGCGGTGGGTCAGTTCGCTGACGCAGCGGTGATTGGCAGTGCGCTGGTGGCGCTGATCGAGAAGACATCGCCGGCGGAAGCGCCAGCGGCGGTGGGGCGCTTCATCGCGGAGTTGCGCGCGTGACGACGTCTCAGAGTGCGGGGGCCACCGTTGCGAGACGCGACGTCGGTTTCCTTGCCATTTATCATGGTGCGGGCAGAGTTAGCTCCGGGCGCGCAGTATTGCGCCGAGGACATTGGCAGGGTGAGGCGAATTGCATGGACATCTCCGACTGGAGACAGAAGATTGATGAGCTTGATGAGCAGATTGTGCGGCTCATCAGCAAGCGGGCGGAGGCGGCAAAGGCCATTGGCGAGTTGAAGAGCAAAGCCAAGCTTCCGGTTTATGAGCCCGGCAGGGAAAAGACCGTCTTTGACCACGTCTGTGCCGTGAATCCGGGACCGCTGCCGAACAGCGAGATGTTGCACGTCTACGAACGGATCATCGATGTGATGCGCTCGCTGCAGCGGCGCGAAGACTGATGGCCGGCGATGTCGGCCCGTTTTACAGGAATCACTGTTAGTTACAAATAAAGAAGAGTGGATGGAACGCGATGATTGTTGCAATGCAGGACGACGCTACCGAACAGCATATTCAGGACGTGATCGAGCGCATGGTAGAGCTCGGCTTCAACGTTCACCGCACTACCGGGACGCAACAGACGATTCTCGCCGGGGTTGGCACGCCGGCGCACTTTGACGTGGTGGAGTTCAAAGTGCTCCCGGGGGTGCATGACGCCTATCGCATCTCGTCGCCTTACAAGCTAGCTGGTCGCAGCTTCCGGCCCGAGGGCACGACGATTACGTTTGCCAACGGCGTTGTTGTCGGCGGCCCCGAAGTGGTCGTGATGGCCGGGCCGTGCTCGGTCGAGTCGCGCGAGCAGATCCTGCAGAGCGCGAAATTGTCGGCCGCGGCAGGAGCTAAGTTCCTGCGCGGGGGCGCGTACAAGCCGCGCAGTTCGCCGTACAGCTTCCAGGGCATGGGGCTCGAAGGGCTGAAGCTGCTCCGCGAAGTCGCGGACGAGACCGGCCTGCTGGTGATCACCGAGGTGATGGAGATCTCGCAAATCGAGACGATGACCTCATACATCGACTGCTTCCAGGTGGGCGCGCGCAACATGCAGAACTTCAACCTGCTGCGCGAACTGGGCCACACGCGCACGCCTGTGCTGCTGAAGCGCGGCATGTCGGCGACGATCGAAGAAGTGCTGCTCTCGGCCGAATACATCCTCGCCGGCGGTAACTACGACCTGATGCTGTGCGAACGCGGCATTCGCACGTACGAGACGTACACCCGCAACACCATGGACATCTCAGCGATCCCCGTGTTGCAGAAGCTGACGCACCTGCCGGTGATGGCGGATCCCTCGCACGGCGTGGGCATTCGCGACCTGGTGCCTCCGATGGCGTTGGCGGCGATTGCGGCCGGCGCGGACGGCCTGCTGATGGAGATGCACCCCAATCCGGACAAGGCGATGAGCGACGGCGCGCAAAGTCTGTACCCGGATCAGTTACAGAAGTTGGTAGCGCAGTTGCGCCTGCTGGCTCCCATCGTTGGGCGAACGGTCGTGTAGCCGATGATCCGTCGCGTGCTCATCGTCGGGACCGGGTTGATCGGTGGATCGATCGGGCTTGCCCTGCGCGCTGCGGGTTTCAGCGGCGAGATAGTCGGCACAGGCCCGCGGGCAGAGACGTTGAACATCGCGCAGAAGTGCGGGGCCATCGATTCGTGGCAGGAAAGCGTCGCGGCCGTTTCGGCTGCCGCGACGTGTGACGTGATTGTCCTGGCAGGGCCTGTGCTTTCGATCCTCGACTGGATGCAGCGTCTGGCGCCGGTGCTTGGCGAGCGTCAACTGGTCACGGACGTTGGCAGCACCAAGGTGCAGATCGTCGAGCTGGCCACGAAGCTCTACAACCAGCCGGGCAAGGCTCGCTTTCTACCCGGGCACCCTATGGCGGGCAAAGAGTCAGGCGGCGCGGCACTCGCCGAGGCCACACTCTTCCAGAATGCGATGTGGCTGTTTACGCCCGTGGCTGATGCACAACCCTCAGAGTTGGAGACGGAGTTTCGCGCGTGGGTGGCGAAGTTCGGCGCGCGCACGATGGATCTCGATCCGGCTCGGCACGACGAGATTTGCGCGTGGGTGAGTCATCTGCCGCAGATGCTCTCGACTGCACTGGCTGCGCTGCTGGAGGAAACCTTTGCCAACGACGCCACCCGCCGCGAAGAGATCGCCGCGATTGGCGGCCGCGCGCTGCGAGAGACGACGCGCCTCGGCGCCAGCCCCTACAGCATGTGGCGCGATATCGCGCTCTCCAACACCGAACCAATCGCCGCGACGTTGCATGCTCTGGAGCAGCGGCTGGCGCATCTGCGCGAGAACCTGCGCACACCGGAGTTGAAAGAAGAGTTCCGCCTGGCTAACGAGTTTCGCTCGCGGCGCGACTGAGCCGCGAACGCGATACCATCAGAACTCCATGGACACACAGACAACTTCTAACCTGAGCATCCGTCTTGACGATGTGCTGGCTGCGCGCGAACGGCTGCATGGGTCGATCTACTACTCGCCGTGTCCGCATTCGCAGATGCTGTCGGCGCTGACCGGCCAGCAGGTTTATCTGAAACTGGAAAACCTGCAGATGACCGGCAGCTTCAAGGAGCGCGGTGCGCTGAACCGCATCGCGCGGCTGACGCCGGAGCAAGCCGGCCGTGGCGTGATTGCGGCGAGCGCAGGCAACCATGCGCAGGGCGTCGCCTATCACGCGACCAAGCGCGGGATTCGTGCGCTGATCGTGATGCCGCTAACGACGCCGCTGGTCAAGGTGACGGCGACCCGGGACTTCGGCGCCGAGGTCCTGCTTCATGGCGCGAATTACGACGAGGCGTTCACTGAGGCGATGCGCCAATGTGACGAGCAGGGGCTGACCTTCATCCATCCCTTCGACGACCCTGATGTAATGGCCGGGCAGGGAACCATCGGGCTCGAATTGCTGGAGCAGGTGCCGCAGCTTGAGGCCGTCGTAGTGCCGATTGGCGGCGGCGGTTTGATCGGCGGTATCGCCTGCGCGATCAAGGAATCCCGGCCAGGAATCCGTATTGTCGGCGTGCAGGCCTCGCGGCTTCCTTCGATGGCAGCGGCTGTGGAGGCGCACCACCCCGTGACGATTGAGCCGGCGACGACGATTGCTGACGGCATTGCGGTGCGCCGCGCGGGCGATCTGACGCCGCCGGTGGTCGAGCGCTACGTCGACGAGATCGTGACGGTGGATGAGGACGAGATTGCATCGGCCATCCTGATGCTGCTGGAGCGGGAGAAGACGCTGGCGGAGGGAGCAGGCGCGGCCGCGCTGGCTGCTCTGCTGCAGCACAGAACGAGCCTGAGCGGCGCAAATACGGCGGTGCTGGTGTGCGGCGGCAACATTGACGTCACGCTTTTGTCGCGCATTATCGAGCGCGGCCTGGTGCAGGATGGGCGGCTGATCCGCCTGCGCATTCATCTGCTGGACAAGCCGGGCGCGTTGCACGACCTGACGCGGCTGATCGCGGGTCACCGCGCCAACATCGTGGATACGTTGCACAACCGCGCGTACTACGGCGTCAATCTCGGCGACACGGTTATCGACATCACAATGGAAACGCGCGGGCCGGAGCAGGTCGCGCAGCTATTGGCTGCATTGACCGCCGAAGGTTACAAACACACCCGTGTCTTATAGTCAGGAGGCGATGCGGCGCGTCAGTTCGCGGTCGCCAGGAAGCGTTGTGGGGAGCCCCCTGGAAACATGGGCCAGCGCTTCGGCCGCACGAGCAAGTTGGAGCGCCGGACGGTAGGCGCCGCGGTCGAACGCGAGGCGGGCATCTTTGATCGCGCTTGCGAAGATATTCGCGATCACTGCGCGGCCGGCGGTGTCCTCCGATTGCATCCAAAGTTCCTCTGCACGCCGGATCAAACGGTCCAGCTCTTCGGCAACTGCATCTTTGAGTTCGATGGGAATGCGCGCGGTTAGACGCGCAGAATCGCTCGGGGCGAGGGCGGCGAAGCTAAGGTGTTCAGCGGAGCGCAGGAGATTTGCAGCGTTCTCCGCGTTGCCACAGTCGAGCTGTTGCTGAGCAAGATTGGCGAGCACGTTCACGTCGACGAAGGGCGAGCCGGCCAGTCCCCCCTCCAGGATGTCGATCCGGCCGAAATGCTCATAGGCACGCAACGGGTCTGACGGTGCGCGTTGAGCAGACCGGTTGCCGGCTCTATCGATCGATTGATGAACTGTTTTGTGTCTGGGCATAATTCTCCCTCTCTCGAAATGCGAGCCCGTCTTGTGTTTGACGGCAGAGGAGGAAAAAGGGGTTGCTCACTCCAAGCCTTGACTACTGTGCAAAAGTGGCCTGAAACTCATCCTTATCGGCCTCGCATTGCACTAGCGCTGAGGCATTTTTAGTGCGGGTGCGGGCGAGGTTGGTGCGGGCGTGGGTTCGGTTGGTTTGAGATTCGCCGGAGAGGCGTCGGACTGAGTTGGGGTAGATCCTGTTGAATCGGTTGACTCTTTCGCACCGCCCTTTAGCGCTTCGCTGGATTCAGACGGATCGGATGACTTGGCATCTGGCGGCTTATCTTCGTCGGGCTCGGGCAGGAACGCTGTGTCGGGGTAGGCTGCATTTGTTGAAATCTTTTGCAGTATCGGGAGATCGACTTGGACTTGCGCAAGCAATTTTGGCTTGTCTTTGAGGTATCTAACTTTGTCCATATCCGCGAAATACGCGAGCAGGTCCCGCTTGATGCCGAATGGAATCGGGCTGCCCGGATCGCGGGTCATCTTGTGGAGTAAGTCGACGTACGTGTAGTCCTCCAGCGAATACGTGCCCGGGTAAACGAGATCGCCTGTGTCCAGATCCTTGTTGACCAGGCCGTCCTTTCTGGACGCGTTGGCGAGCGTCTGCCGGAGGACGCTCACAGTCTGAACTAGAGAGTTGACGTAGTCCTGTTCGGCGGAGGGAGTGGGGCCGCGGAGAGACAGGTCGGACAGCGACCCAAACTTCGGAACGATGAAGATGAACGCAGCGAGCAGATGTGTGCCAATGCCGGCGTTGCCGCGGTATGCGTCCCAATTGTTCGCTTTGGAGAGCGAGGTCACCTCCTGCCTGAGTTGGTCGAGCGCGGGGCTGGGGACGTCCGGTGGAAGATGCTTGCGGTGAAGCAGAGTCTCGGCGTAAGCGACGCGGGGCAGAAGACTGCGAACGGAATAGCGGTATCCGCGCAGTTTGGGGTTGGAGTTGTGCAGGACCTTTGCGAGATCGAGTCCGTAGGTGTCGTAGAAAGCGCGTGTCAACAACGGGACGGGAACCGCGAAGCCAATACGGTCGAGGTAACGCTTGGGCGCGAGGCGATGCTTGTCGATGTCATTGATGTCGAAGGCGAACTCAGCGCGGACGTGTTGGTGCGGTCCTTCCGCATAATTAACGTTCGGGCCGTACTTCGCGGCAAGCTCGGGGAAAGACTTGCCGACGGCGAGGTTCACAGCATTGGGATGGCCGATGGTGTCGCCGAGGTAGTGCGAGAGCGCTCCGATGGCGAAGGCCACGTCGTTGGCGTCCTTGGAGTCACGGAAGAGCGCGCGGATAAAGTCGCCGGTGCGCACGTAGTGCAGCAGATCCGAAAAGATCGGCTTGCCAAACGGATAGTAGCCGAGGTCCTGGATGACGCATCCGCCATACGCATAGGCGTGCGCCTCGCGCAGCTGCGCGGGAGTCAGATTGGGGAAGCGCTTCAGCAGCAGGGGCTGAATCGAATCAGCCCAGGCGAGGTCGATGATCTCTTCGTGCGTGAGAACCGCATAGGCTCCGGCGGGCGGCGCGGAGACGAGGAGCAAGCACAGGATCAGAATCGACGAGACCGCGAACGTACGGAGTGAAGCCATAGACGTAGGCGATTGGATGCCCGACTGCGGCTAAATGTTGGCGCGCAGGGCTTTGGAGAGATTTCCGCCGGCGCTTGCCAGCCGCTCTTCAGCGGCTTCGCGCGGCAGCGAAAGCTCCTGCATGGCGATCGCAACTTTGACTGAGCCACCCTCGATGAGGAGGCGCGTCGCCGTGTAGCGGTCGCACCCGGTCGCCGCCATGATGATGCGGTGGGCACGATCGATGAGCTTGTCGTTGGTCGGCTTCACGTTGACCATCAGGTTGCCGTAAACCGCGCCCGTGCGCACCATCACTCCGGTGGAGATCATGTTGAGGACGAGCTTGGTCGCGGTGCCGGCCTTCATCCGCGTCGAGCCCGTGATGACCTCGGGCCCCGTGACTGGCGTGATGGCGAGGTCGACGATCTTCGTTACCGGCGAGCCCTCAACGCACGAAAGGCCGATGGTGAACGCACCCAGCGAGCGCGCGTGGAGGAGCGCACCGAGAACGTAGGGAGTGCGTCCGCTGGCAGCGATCCCGACCAGCACGTCGGGGGTCGGCGCACTGGGATCAGCCGCGTTGGCGATGCCGAAAGCAGCAGCCTTCAGATCCTCCGCGCCGCCTTCGGGTACGTCTTCGGCGTGTTCGGCGGAGTTGCGCAGCGAGTCGTCACCGCCGGCGATGAGCCCCTGCACCAGCGCGGGCGGGACGGAAAACGTCGGTGGACACTCGGAGGCATCGAGGACGCCGAGCCGGCCGCTGGTTCCCGCACCGATGTAGAACAGGCGTCCGCCCTGTGCGAAGCGCTCGGCGATGGCGTCGACCGCCGCGGCGATGGCGGGGAGTTGGGACGCGACCGCCGTGGCGACAGTCGCGTCCTCCCGATTGATGACGGTGAGCATCTCCAGCGTCGAAAGCTCATCGATGTGCTCGGAGTTGAGGTTGCGTGATTCGGTCGTGAGGGAAGCCAGGCTTTGCATGTCTCCCTCAGTCTATTACTTGCCGACCTCGATGATTGAGAATGATCCGGGCACCATCGGAGCGCGGGGACCACGGAAGCCACCGGGGCGGGCGCCACCGGCAGGCGGCGTTGCCCCGGCGGGCGGGGCAGCAGGTGTGGCCGCGGGAGCTGCGGGCGCCGGGACCGGACCGTATTCGGCCGTGATCAGGAAGAGATGGCCCGTCTTGCTATCGAGGGTGATGGTCTTCGCGCGCACCGGCGTAGCCACCGTCTGCTCAACCGCGAAGCTGGTCGGCGAGTTCTCCTTGATTACCGTCAGCGTACCGTCGCCCTGGGAGCTGAAGGCCTCCATCGTGGCGGGGTTGAAGGTCGCGCCATCACAGCCCACGCCGGTGGGCAGATCCGTGATGATGTGGCCATCGGTTGCCGAGAGAATGATCATGTTGTTCTTTTCGCGGCAGGCGGCAAACAGGATGTTGTTCTTCGTATCCAGCGCCAGGCCTGCGCATCCGCCGCCCTTGCTGGAGATGTCGTACTTGCCGATCATGGTCATCTTCTGGGCATCAATGACAGCGATGGCGTCCTTGTCTTCAATGTCGACGTAGATTCTGCCCTTCCCGTCGGATTGGGCCTGTTCAGGAGCGCCGCCGATGTCGATGGTGCCGAGGATGGCGCCATCCTTGTCGTCGAGGACAGTGATGTTGGGCGCGGAGTGCGACAGGATATAGAAGTGGTGGTTGAAGGTGTCGTTCAGATAGCCATCGGGATTGCCCTGAACATCAATTCTCTTGATCTCGGCAGAGGTCTTTGCGTCGAACATGAGCACCGGCTTGGAAGTGGCGAAACCGTGGCCGGTGCTGGTGTCGACCATCGCACCGTGGGCGCTGACGCCGGTCAGATCGCCTACCTGGGCGAGTGTGTCCAGATTGAAAACGCCGATATGGGCGGTTCCAGCGGGGCCGGAACGGGCGACGTAGAGCTTGCGGCCATCGGAGTCCGCTGTGACGTAGTCGAAGCCGCCGTCGCCGCCAATCTTGACGGTCCTGAGAACCTTGTAGGGACCCTGCTGGGCGAACGCGGCGAGCGGAAGCGTGAGGGCGAGGGTGGCGATGAGCAACGGTTTGCGTGACATGAATACGTCTCCTGGCGGTTGATCAGCGGTGCGAGTGGGCGCTTCGGGGCAAAACGCAGACTTCGCGTCGCAATGGAAGCGGTTCATCGTAGCACCCGCGAGGATAGTCCACCCAACCTTAAGCCAGCATGAAAATCTCTTCATGCAGAGTTGGAGTGCCAGGATTCGCAAAGGAGGCCGTCGAGGAAGATTGTTTTCAACCGCCTACGAGGCGGCTAGTTAATCGGGCGCCCAGCCCCCTTCAGCGACGGCGTGACTGCGAAAAGCAAATCTCCGTCGCGATGTCCGAAGCCCTTGCCGACCGCGAAAACTTCGGTCCCTTCCGGGACGGTAATGGACAGAGCGTCGTGCGGCATCAGGGTGTAGACCCGCCCGGCTACCTTCACCTGTCGGACGCCGCTGCCTTTGTTGACAAGCCGAAACGTTATCGGCGCGGCGCTCGATTGAGTGATGGGAGGTGATTGGAGCGATCTGCCGAGCGGCCACGCATTGTCGGTGGCAGGCGCCATCGACCCCGCGAGGAGAACAACCGCCAGCGAGTTTGCGAGGATGCCGCTTCGTGGCTCCATGGGGATCCTCCTCCTTGGTTGAAGTCAATTTTGTAATTTTCTTCAACTACGAATGAGACTCAGCTCAATCGCAAGGAGTTACAATAAAAATGTGTATATATGCCAAGAGTCCGAATCTCATTCGGAGACGGCGCTCAAAAGGAGCTATCCATGGACCTGGACAGAAAGGATTTCGCCCTGCTGGAAGCGCTTCAGCAAAATGCCTCGCAACGGCTGGAGGATCTCGCTCGCCTGGTGAATCTGGCGCCGTCCTCCGTGCATGATCGCCTGCGCCGGTTGGAGCGTGGCGGGGTCATTAAGAATTGGACAGTGAAACTCGATGCGGTCAGTCTCGGGCTCGGCGTCATGGCCTTTGTCGGCCTGCAGACGAGCCGGCCCTGTTCGGAGGTATTGGAGGCATTGCGGGACATCCCAGCCATCGAAGAGTGCCATTCTGTCGCTGGGAGACTTTGCATTGTGCTCAAAGTCAGATCGCCTGATACCGCGGGACTTCTCGCGTTAGTGGAACGGCTGCGCAAGATTCCCGGAATTGAGAACACGGAAACGACGATTGTTCTGCAGACAATGTTCGATCGGCCGATCGCGCTGAAGACACTTGCGGCAACGAAGAAGGACAGCTAGCACTCGCCGTCGAAGCTTTGCCGAGGCTTGGCTATCCGCCGGACTTTAGTCCCAGAAGTTTCTGCACAAATGGGGAGACATACGTGCTGGGCAATTGCCAGGTCCGGTTTACCGGGCCGTCGGTGGTGACCGGTCGCTTTTCCTTGCGTAGCTGAAAAAAGACGTGGGTCATTCGGTTGGCCTTTCTGGGGAGAGTTGACGGGTAGCTGCAACAGTGACGTGGGGAAGTGCGGGTAAGAATTCCTTGTAGACGCTGATGTGGAAGCAGGACTGCTGAAACTCTTCTTCGACGTCGATCTTGCCCTGATCGATGAGCGGAGCTAGATAAGTCCGCATCCATGCGATCTCGGTGAGCGACAGACCCTTCTTGGCGATGTCGATGGCCTGGCCGGTGAGATGAGGGGACGCAGCGTCGCCCGTGACGGCCGCGGCGTTTCCGTTGGTTCGGACCAGGCGCTGCTGGACCGCGACGGTGCGAACCGCAGAGGTGATTTGCAGCGGCTGGTGGAAGATCGAATAGTAGTCGTGGGAGAGAATCGCGAGGAACTCTGCCGTCCAGGGACGCGAGTAGCGGCGATTGTCGGGGAGCCGCTCGTCGACCAGAAGTGCCTGGTCCGCGGGGAGAGGTACAAGCTTCTTTTCGCGGAGCAGGTCGACCAGGTCGGCGTCGTCGCGGACACGGAGCAGGCCGTCGTGATCCGCCATTTGGTTCTGGTGCAGCAGAATTTCGTGCGATCCCTTGAGTGGTGCCGGAACCTTGAGGTGGCCGCGAGTGTCGTACAACGAAGTCACGCTCAGCGGCGGCGCCAGGACCGGCGCGACTGCCTGTTCTTCAATGGACTTCATGTGGGACAACTCAGGCGCAGCGTTGAGAGCCTCCGCCGAAGCTTTGCTGGAGGATTCGTCTCCAGTCGCGATGCCGTCGCCGGGCAGGCGGGACTTCGCGGAGAGGGCTCTGGACGCGGAGCGGTCGGCGGCCCGGATCGCGTCGCGGGCAGCGGTCTCGCGCTGGGCTTTCTCCTGTGCTTTGCTGCGGCGTCCAGTTGTTGAGCGCACCGAGGGACTGGCCGCTTCGGCTGCTTTGGCCATGCGGCCGGAACGATGGGTGTTGGTACGAGCGGCACTGGCAGGCTCCGAATGGCGTCCCGTTCGCGCGGATTGGCCCGGGGAAGCCGCGTGCGAGGCTCGCACCGTGCCGGAATGTGCTGCGCGTGCCCGGCTCGAGTGCGGGGCAGGCGAAGTGGCCATCAATCGTGTGGCGGGGCGCGAGGGGATCCTCGTCGGCTTGGCCAGCAGCGGCCCGGGGCAGATCCAGACCAGTGCCATGAGCGCAGCAAGAGCAGCTCTTCGTTGCATGCTGATTTTTGGAGGTGCGGAGAGCACCAGAGCAACTTTTACCCTATCTGGAACGTAGACATGCGATAAGTGTTCAAACAGGTTCCGTGTACCGATCGGTTAATGCTGCCGGTCGTCCTTTGGTTTTAAAAGCATCTGTAGGAAAATTACTCATGAAGGGTTCGGAGCCAGGTAGAGTCAGTGCTCTCGAGCAAGAACCGGTTTCCCTTAGCCGAGGGAAGCGTATGCAAGTCAAAGCGGATTTTTGAGGAGGATGGGTGCGTCGAATACTGGCAGCAGTTGGGGTAGCGGCAGCGACAGTGGCTGTGTTTGCGGGATCGAGTTTGCGATCGGTGGCGGCGGACGATGCAGCGAACACGCCCGCGTTCTACACGGAGAAGGTGAAGCCGATTCTGCAGACGAACTGCGGCAAGTGCCACTTCGACATCAACCACAAGGGTGGGTTGAGCCTGCAGACCAGGGCGGGCGCGATGAAGGGTGGACGCGACGGCGTGGTGATTGTGCCTGGCGATCCGGCGAACAGCATGCTGGTGAAACTGATCCGGCATGAAGGACCGGCAGAAGATCCGAAGCCGATGCCTCCGAAGTCGCCGAAGATAAGCGACGCGGATATTGCCGTGATCGAGCAGTGGATCAAGGCTGGCGCGGTAATGCCCGCCGATCCGCCGCCGGCGCACTAAGTCTTCGGCGGCTGATTTTCGGGGGTATTGGAGTGGATGCTCCCGGCGAATTGTCTCTGTCCTTTAATATGCGAGGACTAGCGTCGTGTCATGCGGCTTAGTTTCGTGGTGCCTGCGTACAACGAAGAGACGTATTTACCGGCGTGTCTGGATTCGATTCTGAAGCAGATCCAGAGCCTGGGCGACGACGTCGAAATCATCGTAGTCAACAATGCCAGCACCGACCGGACGCGCGAAGTAGCGCTGAAATATCCCGGCGTGCGCGTGGTGGACGAGCCGCACAAAGGGCTGACGTTTGCGCGGCAAGCGGGCTTTGCGGCCAGCTCGGGCAAACTGATCGCGAATGTCGATTCGGACTCGCGGCTGACGCCGGGCTGGGTCGATCGCGTGCTGAAGACGTTTGCGGACGAGCCGAAGATGGTGGCGCTGAGCGGGCCTTTTATTTACTACGATTTGACGCCGCAGCAGCTGGTCAGCGTGCGGATTTTCTATGCTGCTGCGTTCCTGGTTTACGTCACGAACCGGTACATTCTGCGGGCCGGATCGATGGTGCAGGGTGGAAACTTTGTGTTGCGGCGGGATGCGCTGGAGAAGATTGGCGGGTTCAATACTTCGATCTCCTTTTACGGCGAGGACACGGACATCGCGCGGCGGATGAATGCGGTCGGCGAGGTGAAGTTCACGTTCGACCTGAAGATGTTCTCGTCGGCGCGCCGGTTGAAGAAAGAAGGCATGCTGACGATGGCCGGGCGGTACACCCTCAACTATCTGTGGACGACTTTCCGGAAGAAGCCGTACACCGAGGAATACATCGACATCCGCGAGCAGGCGGTTGTCGAGCAGAAGCACTGACGGGTACCCCCTCTCCTTACCCTGGAGTGATCTTGCGGGGAAGTGGTTTGGTTTGTTCGGGTTGTCCAGCGCAGGTATCTGCAAAGGCATAAACATACTTGCCTAACCCAAGGCAATCGGGTAGGCTCAAATTGCCGTGACAGGGTAGATGATATACGCGGGGGTGCGGCGTGAGCTCCCCCCTGCTTTCTCGTGTCCTCCCCCATCTCTGTGGGATGCCAAAACGTCTGCGTGGCAAGAGGCTAATCATAGTGTTCAAAGCGTTCTTTGACGAGAGCGGAGGGCCCGAGGCGAGCAAGGCTCTAATCATGGGGGGATTTCTCGGGCGCGTAGAGGAATGGGAGCACGCCTCCGATGCGTGGGATGAGTGTCTGCGCCAATCTCCCGCAATCGACTATTTCAGGCACAGCGAAGCTCAGGGATTGAACGAGCAGTTTCATGGATGGAAACGAGCCGACGCCGAGAGCAAGGTGCTGGCGCTGGCAACCGTAATTTCCCACTTCGACCTCCTTGGTATGTGCGCCATCGTTCCATACGGCATCTTTGCAGGCAGAGACGCAAAAATTACCAAAGGGATGATGGGAACCAAAGCCTACGACTGGGCTTTCGCTGGCGCGGTCAAGTGCGTTCTACAACACATGCAGGAAACTATTCCGATGGGCGAGCAGGTAGACTTCGTGTTTGATGAACATTCCGCGTTACGCGCCAATATTGACATGTTCTACAGGATGAAAGGGGAAGCATTCTTTAGTGAGTTGATGTCCCATGCTGGCGGGTGTATGCCGGAGGACGATAAGAAAATTGTCGCTCTGCAAATGGCAGACCTCCTGGCATGGGAGTTCTCGAAAGCGGGCAAGATTTCAACTATGAGCGATGCGTTCAAACTCATCAGAGAGAAAAACAAAGTCGCTTACATGCGTTGTGATCCGCCGCCGCAGACGAATGCTACGATGCGTTTGTTTCAACTCGGACACGAGGTCCGCGCTGAGGCGATTGAATTTCTGAAACAGATCAAGAAGCCTAGAGAGAGCTTGACCGCCGAAGAGATCAAAGCTCAGGTTGGCGACCTTCTAATGCGCGAAACCTACCACAACGTCGAATGGGGAAGACTCTTGCAGTGGTTAGATGAGGATGAGGAGTACCAGAATTTCAGGAAAAACTATCTCTTGGTCAAGGGGGAGAATGAGCAATAATGGAGATCGATGTTCATTTTCGGATACGCTCCGGCTCCGGCCCGCGCGCAGAGGTTTATCCAATGGCAGATGAAAGCTACATCCGTGGACTTACCAGTGCAATCAAGGATCGAATAGAGATCGCTAATGCGTCCACGCGAAGAGAAAATCGCGAAGCAGAGATACGACGGTCTGAAGCTCCGCGGGTTTGGGTAAATCTCAAACTCTGGTTGGCACAGGCGGTCGGGCAAGTGAACAAGGAGTTTGGGTCGCAAATGCCTTTGACGTATCGGGAAGACTTGGATGAGGTCGGGCTTCGTTTTAGGGTTGGTTCGAACGCTGCAGATCTGACTATTCATTTCAACGACCTCTTGGGCACCATCACCGCTAAAGGGGATCATTTCTCTATGTCCTTCACTCCTGCGGTAGACGGCAATAAACTGTATTACGTGGTGGATAGTGGCATGAATCAGCCCGTCACCATCGAAGAGATTGGCCAAAGAATTATCAGTGCGGTAGTGAAGCCATGAGGCCGACACGTAGTCCAGAGATGGCACGCTTCAACGATGCATTGCGTCAAGTGATGACGGTGACAAAGCCCGAACTCACGGCATTGTTGCGCGATGACAAAGCCGTGGAGTCTGTGCGCCAACCCAAAGGCCCACGGCCTAAGATTTCGGGCCGCGCTTCGTCCCAAGGCGATTAGGCTTGCGTCGTTGCCACCTTGCCGGTTAGCTCGGCATAGGTCAGGCGCTTGTGTGCGACCTGTGCTAACGCGATATAGAAACGGTCGGCGTCGTTCAATGGATTGTCAGCAGTGGCACGGTGATTGAAGCGGAATACCTGCTCGTCAAGATAGCGGTCCAGATGGAACGGTTCGACTGCAACATAGGTGCCCTTCAATCCGCGCTTGAGCAATGACCAAAAGTTCTCAATTCCTTGGGTGTGGACCTGACCTTTGACGTACTGGTCAACGTGGTTCACTGTGTCGTGGATGAACTCTTTCGCCTTGAGGTTTTCGTAGCCAACGTAGCCATCGGTGTAGATGGTGGACTTGCCTTCGATCTGGGCGAGGATTTCATTCTGCAAAGTCTCGCGCTTGACGTTGGGAACCATCTTGGCCCGAACCTGCCGAGTATCGCGGTCCAGCATTCCGACCACGGCGGTCTTCTCTGCGAATCCATTGGCAGCGGTTTTCAGCTTCAACCTGCGATCACGGTGCATAGCTTGAGGCTTGGGACCAATGAAGGTTTCATCGACTTCTACGGGGCCACCAGTACCGCCTAGCTTGAATGCGAAGTTGCCAGCCTTCAAAGCCAGCCGCAAACGCTGGAGCATGAACCAAGCCGACTTCTGAGTGATCCCCAGGTCACGCGCAATCTCGTAGCTGGAGATGCCATTCTTGCAGTTGACGATCAGCCACAGGGCGGGAAGCCACTTCTTGAGCGAGATGGGGGAATCCTCGAAGATCGAGTTGACCTTGACCGAGAATTGCTTGCGGCAAGCGCGGCATTTCCAGCGCTTCTGGATGGCAAGGTAGTATGGTTTGTCGGCATCGCAGTAGCCGCACCGTACACCTTGAGGCCAGCGCATCATCGCTACCGCGTCAATGCATACCTGTTCTTCGCTAAAGTATTGAATTGCTTCGAGTAATGTCTTCGGCTCTTTCATGGTGAAGTCAGAATAGCAAAGATCAATGGGTTAGTCAACTATATTTATGCCTCTGCAAATATTTGAAAACAAACTAGTTGCCCATAAGATCGTCTTGTGCAAGGGTTTATGCGGCGAAGGCTGCCGGAATGGGGTCCGTACCGCGGGTTGTCAAGGGGCTACAGTGCGGGGAACCTGGGTTCCCGGGCGGGAGAATCCTGTGCCGGGCACACGACTGTTCGAGCCTACCTGTTCCAGTATGGGGGAGGATTCGAAGGGGGTCTGTGACGCGGGACACATGAGGCTGGGGGGCCGGCAAACGTTCCCGGCCCACCCAAGCGGAGCCTGGATGGGCCGGGGTTCTCAAGTGCAACTTATTGAGGGGTCAGGGCCGAGGGTGGGAGGACGATTGGCTTGCGGACTTTCTCCTTGGCGGGCTTGGCAGCATCTTTCGACTTGGCGGGCGCGGCTGGCGGGTCCAGTTTGGCGGTGAGCGCGGCGACCTTGTCGTTGAGCTGCTGGATCTGGTCGGACATGGTCTGCATCTGGGCCATCATGGCGTGCTTCATTTCCATGTCGCTCTTGGCGCCGGCCTGCTGGGCATCCGAGTGGGACTTCCAGGCGGCATCGGCAGCTTCGTTCTTGGCGGTGTTCTCGGTCATGGTGGTGTTCATTTTGGCCATCGGATCGGACGAGGCCGCGGGAGTTGGTGTGGCCGCGGGTGTGTCC
>Ga0102924_1003088_pt1 | contig 17632 bp, 17 predicted proteins | sample PaiPotPPM11metaG_FD_80116 | JGI IMG/M metagenome (GOLD analysis project Ga0102924, IMG submission 80116) | Iron sulfur acid spring bacterial and archeal communities from Banff, Canada, to study Microbial Dark Matter (Phase II) - Paint Pots PPM... ...
GTGCGAGGCCATCGGCGCCGGCGCCTCCCCCGATCGCCCGGTGGTCTCGTGGGGCACGACGGCGAACATCTCCATGCCCGTCGACCGGTGGCCCGACCCGCTCCCCGACGGGATCGCGGTGACGCGCTCGACCACCGGCGGGTGGTTGCTCGAAGGGGGGCTGTCCGCCGCCGGATCGCTGGTCACCTGGCTGTCCGGCGTGACCGGGATCGGCGGGGACGAATTGCTCCGTCAGGCCGCCTCCCGACCCCCGGGGGCCCACGGCGTCATGGCCGTGCCCTGGCTGGGCGGGGCGCGCGCCCCCTGGTGGCGCGACGGCACCGGCGCCGCATTCGTGGGCCTGGGTCCGTCCCACGACGCCGGCGACATGGCCCGGGCGGCGCTTGAGTCGGTGGCATGGGACGTCGCCCGCTGCCTGGAGGCCATGACCGGTGCCGGCGCGGCCGCCCACCGCCGGCCGGTCGGGACGACCCTCGTCGGCGGTGGGGCGGGTGCCCCCATCTGGGTGGAGATCATCACGTCGACGACCGGACTGCCCGGCGTCCGCCGGCGCTGGGACGAGGTGGCCTCCGCCGGGGCGGCCGTGCTCACCGCCCGGGCGCTCGGCATGGACGTGGACGTCGACCGGCTCAACCCGGTGGCCGCCGAGGTGGCGCCCGCGCCCGCCGCCGTGGGGCGCTACCAAAAGCTCCGCCCGTTCGCCGACCGCGTCGCCCGGACCCTGCTGACACTCGCCGACGGCGCCGCCACGCCCGGCGAGCCGCCGTCCAAGCCCGCCACCGGTCCCCGGCGGCGCGGGTAGATTCGCCGGCCATGGCCGATCCGGGTGTGGCGGTGGTGACGGGGGCGTCGTCGGGCATCGGGGCGGCCACCGCCCGCCGCTTGGCCAAGGACGGGTACTCGGTGGTCCTCGGTGCGCGGCGCCTCGGTCGGCTCGAGGCCCTCGCTGAGGAGATCGGGGGCCGGGCCCTCCCCCTCGACGTGACCGACGACCGGTCGGTGGCCGCATTCTGCGCCGAGGTGCCCGAGTGCCGCGTGCTCGTGAACAACGCCGGCGGGGCCCTCGGCATGGATCCTGTCACCGGCGCCGACCTGGCCCAGTGGCAGACGATGTACGACACCAACGTGCTCGGGGTCGTGCGCCTGACCAAGGCCCTGCTGCCCGCCATCGAAGCGGCGGGGTCGGGGACGGTGGTGGTGATCGGCTCGATCGCCGGGTTCGAGCCCTACGAGGGGGGCGCCGGCTACAACGCCGCCAAGCACGCCATCAGCGCGGTGCGGACGGTGCTGCGCTACGAGCTGCTCGGGCGGCCGGTGCGCGTGTGCGAGATCGACCCGGGCATGGTCGAGACCGAGTTCTCACTGGTGCGATTCGACGGGGACGCCGAGCGCGCCGCCAAGGTCTACGAGGGCATGACGCCCCTCGACGCCGACGACGTGGCCGAGTGCGTCGCCTTCGTGGTCAGCCGGCCTCCGCACGTCAACATCGATCACCTCGTCGTCATGGCGCGCGACCAGGCGTCGGCCCGCCGGGTGGCCCGCCGCACCTGAGGGGTCGGCCTGCCGGGCCAGCCGGATGAGCCGGTGGGCGGCCGCCGCCTCGAGGAAGCGGCGCCGGCGTTCCTCGGCCTCCGGACCGGACTGCTCGGGGTGCATCACCGCAGGCACCCAAGGGAGCGGCACGGGTCGCATGCGGTGGGCATGTCGCCATGATCAACCGGATCCCCCGGTTCCACGAGTGGCAGACTTGCCCCTGGTCGCAAACTTTCTGCCAAGTCGGCGGCTCCCAGCGGAGAGATGCCCCGGCGCTCAGGCGGAGTGGCGGGCGCCCGGGGGCGGAGCCGTCGCCCCGGCGCGGAACGCCCGCCGGTAGGCGTGCGGAGACGTCCGCACCTGGCGTTGGAAGTGCTGGCGCAGGTTGGTCCCTGAGCCCAGTCCGCAACGGGTGGCAACCGCGTCCACCGATAGATCGGTCGTCTCCAGCAGGCGCTGGGCCAGGAGCACCCGCTGGCGCTGCATCCACTGGTGGGGCGTGGTCCCCGCCAGGTCACGAAAGCGCCGGGCGAAGGTACGGGGGCTCATCGCCGAGCGGCGGGCCAGCTCCTCCACGGTGACCGTCTCCTCGAGGTGCTCCTGGGCCCAGGCCAGGGCGTCGGACAGCAGATCGCCCCCGGCTTGGGGTGGGACGGGCTCGTTCACGAACTGGGCCTGCCCGCCGTCGCGGTGGGGCGGCATCACCATCCGTCGAGCGACCTTGTTGGCAGCTTCGGCCCCGTAGTCCAGGCGGACCACGTGCAGGCACAGGTCGATGCCGGCGGCGGTACCGGCCGAAGTCAGGACGTTCCCGTCATCGACGTAGAGCACGTCACGGTCGACCTTGACCCGGGGGTAGCGCCGGGCGAAGACATCGGCGTACATCCAGTGGGTCGTCGCCGGGCGGTCATCGAGCAGACCGGCAGCGGCCAGCACGAACGCCCCGGTGCAGACCGACATGAGGCGCGCCCCCCGGGCGTGGGCCTGCCGGAGAGCCTCCAGCAGGGCGATGTTGCGCTCAGCGTCGGCAGCGCTCGGGACGATGATCGTGTCGGCCCGGCGGAGATCGGCCAGCCGGTAGGGGGTGTGGAGGGCAGAGCCCCCGTTGGTGGGGACCGGACTCGGATCGGCGGCGCAGACCATGAACCGGTACCACGGCCGGCCGACGTCCTCCGAGCGGTCGATGCCGAACACCTCGCACGCCACCGACAGCTCGAACGGGGCGACCCCGTTGAAGACGACGGCCGCCACGGTGTGCGGGCGCTTGGCAGGTTCCTTGTGGATGATGGCCATCGTGCCACGATCACCGCACGGCGGTCCAGCCTGCGTAGATGGCCAGCCCCACCAGAATGACGGCCGTGATCTTGCGCACGGTGGCGATGTCGATCCACCGCAAGACGTTCTGGCCCCCGGCCACGGCCAAGGCGGCGACGGCCCAGAGGGCGGCCACCGCGCCCACGCCCACCGACAGGGGCGAGTGGTAGTGGGCGGCGAGGTTGGCAGTGAGGATCTGGGTCAGGTCCCCCCACTCGGCCACGAAGATCACCACGAAGGCGGTGGTGACCACCTGGTGGGCGGCGACCTCCCGGGCTACCAGGGCCTCCTCGTCCTTGGTGGCCTCGCGCCAGGCGTACACCGCCCCGAAGGCGAACAAGCCGGCGACCACGCCGTCCACCACCCGGTGGGGCAACAGGTCGAAGAGCCCGACCCCGATGGTCGTGGCAATGGCCACGTGGACGACGAACGCCCCTGCCGCGCCCAGCCAGACGTGAGCGGGCCGGCCCCGCGTGGCCATGATCAGGCTGGCGAACATGGTCTTGTCCGGGAGCTCGCCCAGGAAGATGACGGGGAACACGGCGACGGCTACGGCGAAGTTCACTGCTGCTCCTTTGCCGGGCCGGAGGGGGTCGCGCCAGCGTGTCGACCACCGGTCGATGGGCTACTCCCCTTCGACCCTCATCGTATCCCGAGCCGAACATTCGACGCCGCCGCGGGTCATACTCGGGGCTCCCACAGCGAAGGGAGCCCGATGCCCAAGTACCTGGTCCAGGTGAACTACACGCTCGACGGCGTGAAAGGTCTCCTCGCCGAAGGCGGCTCCGCCCGGAAGGCCGCCGCCCAGGCGGCCATCAAGAGCGCCGGCGGCAAGACCGAGTCCTTCTACTTCGCCTTCGGCTCAACGGACGTGTACTTGATCGCCGACCTGCCCGACAACGCCGCCGCCGCGGCACTGGCGCTCACGGTCACGGCGGGAGGTGGAGCCACCGCCCGGACGACCGTCCTCATGACGCCCGAGGAGCTGGACAAGGCGGCCGGCGCCAAGGTGAAGTACCGCCCCCCGGGGTCCTGACCTTCATCCCGGGACGGCGCCCGGGACCCAGCGATCGGCGTCCATCCGCCAGCCGCAGTCGATCCCGACGTCGTTACCGCAATCAGCGTCGCGGGTTTCGGAGCGCTCCGTCGATGAGCCCGTGGAACTGCGCGGTCGTCAGGGCCCTGCCGTCCGCCTGACCGCCGCCACCGAGGAGGACGTGCTCGTTGATCAGCGCTGAGTAGAGGCGGCCGAGGGCGACAGGGTCGCCGTCTCGTACCTCGCCCGCCGCCTGTCCGTCCCTGATGATGCCCGCCACGATGGCCATGGCCTCTGTGAAGTACCCGCCGACATCGGAGGTGTAGTGGGCAAGGGCGGGACCGACGATGGCGGTACCGCCGTTGACGTGTCCCAGCAACCGACGGAAGTGGGGTCGAGCCTCGAAGAAGGCGACGGCCACATCGACCATGTGGTGGAGCCGGACGATCGGCGGGAGCTCGGCCAGTGCGGCGTCACGCAAGGTGGCGACCAACTCGGCCCCCCGCCGGACGAGGGTCTCCGAGAGCAGGTCCTGCTTATTGTCGAAGAACAGGTATATCGCCGCTGGCGAGAAGCCGGCGTGCTGGGCGATCTGCCGCAGGGACCCGTCGCTCACCCCGTGCTCGCCGAACACCTCCTCGGCGGCGTCGAGGAGGTCCGCCCGGTTCTCGGCCCGCCGGGCGGCCCGCCGGATGGCGCGGGCATCGGGGGGCGGGTCAGCCGGGGCCGAATTGGGCGCCTTGCTCGCTGAACGCACGTTTACTAAGATAGCCGAGTGATCAGTAACGGGATCCCTGGCACGCTGCTCCTGGACCCGCAGGTCATCGACGACCCCTACCCGCTCTACCAACGGCTCCGTGTCGAGGCCCCGGTCTGGGAGATCGCCGGCACCGGGCTGTTCGCCGTCAGCACCTACGAGCTGGTGGCCGACGCCACCGCCCGCCCCGACGCCTTCTCGTCGAACCTCGAATGCCTGCTCTACCGCGACGACCAAGGGTTGCCGTGCCGGTTGTCCTTCGGCGACGCCGCCGGTCAGGCCCTGGCCACCGCCGACCCGCCCACGCACACGCTGCACCGGAGCACGGTCTTCCCGGAGCTGGTCGCCCGGCGCATGGAGGAGCTCGAACCCGACATCGTCGGGATCGCCGAGGACTGCGTGACGCGGGCACTCGACCAGGGGACCGTCGAGTTCATGGCGGCGATCGGCAACGTCATTCCCATCACCATGATCAGCCGCCTCATCGGCTTTCGCGACAGTGACCTGGCCCAGCTTCTGAGGGCGGCGTTCGACTCAACGGCCATGTTGGGCTCGACGCTGACCATCGACGAGCTCATGGACCACATCGCCCGCACCGGTGAGATCCACACCTGGATCACCGAGCAGCTGGCGATTGCCCTGAACGACCCCGTCGACGACCTGCTCGGAGCCGTCGCCCGCGGTGTGAACGGCGGGGTGTTCAGCGAGTTCGAGGCCAACGGCGTCCTGCACACCTTGCTCAGCGCCGGTGGCGAGTCCACCGCCAGCCTGCTCGGGAATGCCGTGCGCATGCTCGCCGAGCAACAGGAGCTCCAGGCCCACCTTCGCCACCACCCCGAGTTGATCCCGACCTTCATCGAAGAGGCGTTGCGGCTCGAGCCCCCCTTCCGCTATCACATGCGGTCCGTGCACGACGACACGGCCCTCGGCCCCGCGGAGGTCCCCGCCGGCTCCACCGTCCTGCTGCTGTGGGGTTCGGCCAACCGCAACGCCGCCGAGTTCGAGCGACCCGACGAGGTCGACCTCGACCGGAAGGTGCCCCGTCACCACCTGGCGTTCGGACGCGGCGTCCACCACTGCGTCGGAGCACCACTGGCCCGGATCGAGGCGCGCACCGTCCTCACCGTCCTGCTCGAGCGCACGGCCAGCATCACCCTCGACCCCGACGACGCCCCCCGGTGGGTCGACAGCCTCATGGTCCGCCGCCATGAGCACCTCCCCGTTCGGCTGGCCGCCCACCACTAGTCAATAGCGGGGATATCTGGTGCTCCGGCATCAGTCACGTGATTCCGCACTCGCGGACGTGCTCGACCCCCAAGACGCGGGGTGCCCGGACCAGCCGGTGGTGGCGGGTAGCATCGCCGGCAGCTTGACCCATGTACGCGGGCGAAGCCTGCCCTCGTGCGAGAGAGAGATCACATGGCCCGCAAGGCAGTGAACGAGGCACTCGAGCAGGCGGGGCAGACCCCCGCAGATGACGGCGTGCCGGAGTGGAAGCGTCAGAGCGTCGAGCGGTCGCTCCAGGCGGCGCGGGTGCGTGCCCAGGCCCGCAGCGACCGCTTCGTCTCGGCCACCCTCGAGTTGATGCAGGAGAACGCCAGCACGGACTTCACCGTGCAGGACGTGGTTGACCGCTCACACATGTCCATCCGCACCTTCTACAACTTCTTCGCCAGCAAGGACGATCTGCTGGTGGCCGTCCACGAGACCATCTTGGCCAAGGAAGTCGTGCCCCGGCTCCGCGCCCGGTGCCAGGCCGAGGTCGACCCGGTGGAGCGCATTCGGGCCTACATCGAGGGCCTTTACGACCTCTCGGCCCGGACGGGCCCGGTCTCAAGAGCCCTGACGACGTACTACAACCGACTGGCGGAGACCCGCCCGGCCGACCTGGACAGGGCCTTCCGATCCCAGATCGATCTCGTCGTGGAGCTCGTGCGCCACGCCGCGGCCACGGGGCGGCTCCGGCCCGACCTCGACCCGGACAAGATCGCGCATCTCCTCCACCACACGGTGCTTTCGGCGGTCCACGGGCGGATCCTTGGTTCGGACAGCCGGGACCTGTCAGCGCAGGACCTGTGGGCGTTCTGCGGCCACGGGATCGGCGTCCAGCCGGCGCGCGGGCGCCGCGTCCCCAAACGCTAGCGGGTCGAGAGACGCCGACGCCGGGCCGCTGTTCAGCCTGCTGCATTCCCAGGCTGCAAATGTCATTCTTCTCTGTTGACTATTGTGAAGACCCAACAGATAGAATCGCGCCTGCGGTACGCCAGCGGTACCCGCTCCTGCGTCCAGCAGCGGCGGCAACCAAGGGGAGGGATGCGTGGCCAAGGTCGATTTTCCCGTCTTCGACGCCGACAACCACCTGTACGAGACGGAGGAGGCGTTCACCCGGCACCTGCCTTCCCGATACAAGGGGCTCATCAAGTACGTCCAGGTCAACGGGCGCACCAAGATCGCCGTCGACAACGTCATTAGCGACTACATCCCGAACCCGACCTTCGAGGTCGTCGCCCGGCCCGGCGCCTTTGCCGACTACTTCTCCGGCAACAATCCCGAGGGGAAGTCGCTGCGCGAGATCACCGGTGAGCCGATGCGGGCGGTGGACGCCTTCCGCAGTGCCGGGCCCCGATTGTCGCTGCTCGATGAGCTGGGGCTGGATGCCGCCCTCATGTTTCCGACCCTGGCCAGCCTGCTCGAAGTGAAGCTCGTCGACGACCCGGACTTGACGTGCGTCGTCCTCCATGCCTTCAACCAGTGGCTCCACGACGAGTGGACCTTCGACTTCCAAGGCCGGATCTTCGCCACCCCGATCGTCAACCCGTGCGTCCCCGAGCGAGGCGTCGCCGAGCTCGAGTGGCTCCTCGACCGGGGGGCCAAGGTGGTGTTGCTGCGCCCGGCGCCCGTGGCCGGCTACCGGGGGACCCGGTCGCCCTTCCTCCCTGAGTTCGACCCCTTCTGGGCCCGCGTGGCCGAGTCCGGCGTCTTGGTGGCCCTGCACGCTTCAGACTCGGGCTATCAGCGCTACGTCAACGACTGGACGGGGGCCAGCCGAGAGATGATGGCCTTCCGCCCGGACCCGTTCAACGACGCCGTGTCCCGGGGCCGGGCCATCTCCGACGCCATCACGTCGGCGATCTGCCACGGCATGTTGACGCGACACCCGACGGTGAAGCTGGCCAGCGTCGAGAATGGCGGGAGCTGGGCCATTCCCTGCCTCAAGGCCCTCGACAAGACCTATGGGAAGATGCCCGGTGAGTTCAAGGAGCATCCTCACGACGTGTTCCTGCGCAACGTCTGGGTCAACCCATTCTGGGAGGACTCAATCGAGAACCTCGTCAACACCCTTTCCGCCGATCATGTCCTCTTCGGGTCCGACTACCCGCACCCGGAGGGGATGGCCGACCCGCTGCATTGGGCGAAGGAGATGGGCGACCTGTTCTCACCATCGGACGTTCGCAAGATAATGGGACAGAACATGTACGGCCTCCTGGGGCTCATCCCGCAGCGCATCTGACGCTCTGTCCCGACGCACGGGCGGGCGACTCCCGTCGTAATCGCATATCCAGCTGATGCAATCGAGACATTAGGATCACGACAATGCGAGTGGCGCAACGCAGGTCGGGGGAACCGCGGTGGATCTGGAGCTGACGCCGGACCAGGAGCTGTTCCGCGACACCACCCGTCAGTTCCTGCGGGACCAGGCACCCGTCACGGCGGTCCGGTCGTGGGCCGAGATCCCATCCGGGTACCCGGCCGGGTGGTGGCGGCAGGGTGCCGAGCTCGGCTGGACTTCCCTCCTGGTGAGTGAAGCCCATGGGGGCGGCAGCATCTCCGGTCACGGTCTGTGCGATCTCGCTCTCGTGGCCGAGGAGATGGGGGCGATGGTCTCACCCGGCCCCCTCGGCCCCGTCAACATCGTGGCGGAGGCCATCTCGCGGGAGGCGTCCGAGTCCCTCGTCGAGGCGATCCTCCCTGGCCTGTTGAGCGGCTCGACGGTGGCGGCGTGGTCCGTCGCCGAGCCGGGGCGGCCCGCCGCCCATCAGGGCGTGGCCATGGAGGCGCTCCCGGACGGGGACGGGTTCATCCTCAACGGCGTCAAGAGCCCGGTCGAGGCGGGTGCCGACGCCGACTGGCTCCTGGTCACGACGGCCACGGGCGGCGGGTTGACCCAGTTCGCTCTGCCGTCATCGACACCGGGAGTCGAGGTGACCCGTCTCAACGGTCTCGATCTGGTGCGCCGGTACGCCAAGATCCGCTTCAACCAGGTCCGCGTGCCGGCGTCGGCCGTCGTCGGTGCCGTGGACCAGGCGGGCGAGGCGCACGAACGGCAACTGCGGACGGCGTTGGTGCTGCAATGCGCCGAGACCGTCGGCGCGGCCGACAGGGTGTTCGCCTTCACCCTCCAGTACGCCTTCGACCGCTTCTCCTTCGGCCGGCCGCTGGCGTCGTACCAGGCGCTCAAGCATCGCTTTGCGGACATGAAGCTCTGGCTGGAGTCGGCTCAGGCGATCACCGTCGACGCCGCCCGGGCGGTGCAGGCCCGCACACCCGACGCTGCCGAGGTCGTCCGCATCGCCAAGTCCTACGTGGGAGAACGGTGTCCGGAGCTGATCCAGGACTGCGTCCAGATGCACGGCGGCATCGGGGTGACCTGGGACCACGACATTCACCTCTATCTCCGGCGAGCCGTCGTGAATCGGCAGACCTGCGGCGATCCCACGGAGTGGCGCGATGACGTCGCCCTCCTAGCCGCAGGATAGGAGGACGAAGTGCCGCACCCAGGCCTGAGCGAAGACGTCGAAACCTTCCGCCTTCGGGCCCGCGCCTGGATGGCGCAGAACCTGGCGCCGCTCGACGGTGCCGATCCATTCATGGGCCACGCCACTGACGACGCCGACCAGGTCGTGCGGGCCAAGTCGATCCAGCGGAAGCTCTGGGAGGGCGGGTTCGCCGGGATCTGCTTCCCGACGGAATACGGGGGCAAGGGGCTCACTCCCGAGTACCAGCGGGCCTTCAACGAGGAGTCCCGCGGCTTCGAGCTGCCCACGCTCTTCAACACGCCGACCCTCACCATCATCGCCCCCACCATCCTCGACTTCGGCACCGAGGAGCAAAAACAGCGTTACATCCCGGCGATCCTCCGAGGTGACGAGCTGTGGGTGCAGTTCCTGTCCGAGCCGACCGGAGGCTCGGATCTCGCCGGCGCGCTCACCCGCGCCACCCGAGACGGCGATGTCTTCATCCTCAACGGCTCGAAGATCTGGAGCACCTACGCGTGGAAGTCGGACTACGCCCTCTGTGTGTGCCGGACCGATTGGGACGTCCCGAAGCATCGCGGCCTCAGCGTGTTGATCGTGAAGGTCCACCAGCCGGGCATCACGATCGACCAGATCAAGCATGTCGACGGGACGGAGGAGTTCTGCCAGGAGTTCTTCGACGACGTGCCCATCCCTGCCGACCAGGTGCTCGGTGAGGTCAACGACGGATGGACCGTCGCCTCCAAGCTCTTGTTCCACGAACGCTCGGCCATGGGGGGTGGATCCCCGTATGAGGTAGGGCTCGGGAGCGTGGAGCGCAAAGGGGGGCAGGTCGGGGTCGGCGTCCTGGCGCAAACGGCGGGGGGCATCGACGACCCGCACACCCGCCAGCTGATCGGTGAAGCGCGGATACTCATCCGCGTCCACCGGGCGTTGGCGGCGCGGGTCGGTACGTCGATCCGGAGTGGCCGGCTCCCGCCGCCGGCGGGATCGATCCCCCGTCTCTCCAACGGAATGCTCGGGGTCCGCCTGGCGGTCATCGCTCTCGAGCTGGGCGGAAGCCGGACCGTCGCCTGGGAAGACGGTGATCCTGTCGGTGAGATCGGCGTGACCTATCTCGGCCGTCAGGGCGCCTGCCTCGGCGGCGGCACAACGGAGATCGCCCGAAACATCATCAGCGAACGAGTCCTCGGGATGCCTCGCGAGCAGACGCAGGACCTCGGCGTGCCGTTCCGTGAGGTGCGCACGAACGCCGCGCCGACGCGCGGGTGAGCCCGTCCTGACCGGCGGAAGGAGCCACAACCAGTCATGCAGCCCATGTCCGGGATCACCGTCCTCGAGGTCGCCCAGTTCACTTTCACCCCTGCGGCAGGGGCCGTCCTCGCCGATTGGGGCGCCGACGTCATCAAGGTGGAGCACGCCGAGACCGGGGATGCCCAGCGGGGACTGAAGATCGGCACCGGCGGGGTGGCCACCGGATCGTTCCAACCCCTGATGGAGCATCCCAACCGAGGGAAGCGGAGCATCGGCCTCGCCCTCGAGCACCCGGCGGCGCGAGAGGTGCTCCTGCAACTGGCCCGGAAGAGCGATGTGTTCCTCACCAACTTCCTGCCGGCGGCCAGGGCGAAGCTCGGGATCGAGATCGACGACCTCCGCGGCGTCAACCCGATGATCATCTACGTCCGTGGCAGCGCCCACGGCCCGCGGGGACCGGAGGCGGACAAGGGCGGGTACGACGGGAGCACGTTCTGGTCGCGAGCGGGCAGTGCCGTCGGCGCCACACCGCCGGACTCCCCTCGGGTCATCAGCCAACCGGCCGGCGCCTACGGAGACTCCATGGGGGGCATGACGATCGCCGGAGGTATCGCGGCGGCCCTCTTTGCCCGTGACCGGACCGGCGTGCCCTCGGTGGTGGACGTGTCCCTGCTGAGCGTCGGGGTCTGGGCCACCGCCCTATCGGTGAACAACGCCCTGTTGACCGGAGCCGCTGCACCGGTAGCACCCCTGAGCGCCGGATCGTCGAACTCGTTCAATCCCACGATCGGGAACTTCCGGACGGCTGACGGGCGATGGATCAACCTCACCATCCTCCAACCGGGCCGATACTGGGCTGACCTGTGCCGGCACCTCGATCTCGAGCACCTGATCCACGATCCCCGCTTCGACTCGGCCGAGAAGCTGTTCGCCCGGGCGGCCGAGGCCGGCCGGTTGATGGCTGAAGCGTTTTCGACAAGGCCGTATGCGTACTGGCTCGAGCGCCTCAAGACTCTCCAGGGCCAGTGGGCTCCCAACAACGACGCCCTCGAGGTGGGACACGACCCCCAGGTCAGGGCCAACGAGTACATCGTCCCGGTGACCGACGCCGACGGGAACCAACGTGAGCTGGTGGCCAGCCCGGTGCAGTTCGATGAGGCGCCACCGCCGCTGAGTCGAGCTCCCCAGTTCGCCGAGCACACGGACGACCTGCTCCGTGAGATCGGCCGGACCGAGGAGGAGATCATCGAGCTGAAGGTCCAGGGGGCCGTCACATGACGTCGGGGCCTGGGAACCGGTCGGTGACCTACCGGGTCATCCAATGCTTCACAGACTTCGATCGCCTCCAACAGGCCTGCGAGGAGGGGGGCACGACGCTCGACGGCACGCCCGCCTTGACCGCGGAGATCACCGTCGGGGCGCCCGTCGGCCGCGGCATCATCGAGCTCAACGCCGCGAGGGCGGTCAACAGCGTGCCGCGGGTCGTGGAAGCCGATCTCGGCTGCCGCTCGGTCCTCGACTTTCCGGCTGCGACCGGAGGCGGCGCATGGTGAAAGACATCCGAGAGGGGCCCCCGGACGAGTACTGGGACCGGCTTCGGACGATGATGGGCCCGGATGGGCTGATGACCTACTGGTACATGGGCCGGGCCGTCAACCAGGACGACGACCCCGACACGATGCGGATCCGCCCCGACATGAGGACCGCCAGCGGCGGGATCATGGCCGCCCCACTGGCGATTGCCGCGCCGGAGACCGGCGGCTGGCGTGACCGCGACGTCGTGCCTGCACCCGTCGCCTACTCGTTGCACATCATCGACGACGCCGCCGGGGTCTCCGAGGTCCGCGTCACCCGATCGACCGTGAGACAGGGCCGACGGACCGGATTCAGTCGGTCCCGCATCGTCGATGCCGCCGACCCCGCGCGGGTCATCGCCGTGACGACGGGGATCGGCGTCACATTGGGCGATGCTCCACCGCAGTTCCGGCCGATCGATCCACCCCCCGACCTTCCCGGTTCCGAGAGCCTCCCCGCCCTCCATGCTGTGTTCGGCGCCACCCGCGGGGCTGACGGATGGCGTCTCCCCCCTCTTGGCGCGCGACACGCATCGACCTCGGCCTCCCTGCATCTCGGACCCATCCACGTCGTCTTTGAGGCGGCCGCCATGGAGCTCGCCGGAGATGCCAACCACGGAGCGGACATTCAGGTGGAAGACTGGGATGTGCATTTCGTCGCCCCAGGGAGGGCCGGCCCCTTCCTGGTTGAGGGCGAGGCTTCCCGGGGCCGCGGCGGGCGGACCATCGTGAGGCTCACCCTCATCGACGAGGGCGTCGACGACTGTGTCGTCGCCGCCGGCGTCGCCGCCTTCCGGGTGGCGCCGCCCGCGTGATCGAACTAACGGGTCTGGGGGAAGCCGAGGTCGACGACGCTGGTCGCCGGCTCCGGCCACCGACTCGTCACCACCTTCGGGCGGGTGTAGAACCTCACGCCCTCCGGTCCATACATCGCCGAGTCCCCGAACAGCGACGCCTTCCATCCGCCGAAGCTGTAGAAGCCTACGGGGACGCGGATAGGAACGTTGATGCCGACCATTCCAACCTCCACGTCGAGCTCGAAGCGACGGGCAAGGCACCCCCGTCGCGGGTGAACAGGGACACGCCGTTTCCGTAGGGGTTGGCATTGACGATGTCGATGGCTTCGTCGAAGGTCGTCGCTCTGACCACGGACAGGACGGGGCCGAAGATCTCGTCGTCGTAGACGGCCATCCCCGGGCGGACCCGATCCACCAACGAGCAACCGAGGAAATAGCCATCGCCGTCGAACGTGTCCCGACGACCGTCGACGACCACTCGGGCACCCTGGGACCCGGCCTTGTCGAGGTAGCCGGCGACCCGCTCACGATGTGCCGCCGTCACCAGTGGACCCATCTCGGACTCGGAATCATCGCCGGGACCGACCCTGATCTTGGGGATCCGGGCGGCGATGGCGTCCACCAGAGGCTCGGCGGCGGGACCGACGGCGACGGCGACAGAGACCGCCATGCACCGCTCGCCGGCCGACCCGTAGGCGGCAGACACCGCGGCGTCGGCGGCGGCATCGATGTCGGCGTCAGGAAGGACCACCATGTGGTTCTTGGCGCCCCCGAGCGCCTGCACCCGCTTGCCGTGGGCGGTCCCTGTCTCGTAGACGTACCGGGCGATCGGCGTGCTCCCCACGAACGAGACCGCGGCGACATCGGCGTGACGCAGGAGGGCATCGACCGCGATCCGGTCGCCCTGAACGACGTTGAACACGCCGTCGGGGAGACCCGCCTGTTGAAGGAGCGAGGCGATCAAGAGCGAAGGCGTCGGATCCTTCTCCGACGGCTTGAGGATGAAGGCGTTGCCGCAGGCGATGGCGTTGGCGGTCATCCAGAGTGGGACCATCACCGGGAAGTTGAAAGGGGTGATGCCGGCGGCCACGCCCAGCGGGTAGAGGACGGTGTGGACGTCGACGCCGGTCGCCACCTCCTGAGAGTGACCCCCCTTGAGATGGTGGGCGATGCCGCAGGAGTACTCGACATTTTCGATGCCCCGGGCCACCTCGCCCCGGGGCGTCCGAGAGCACCTTTCCGTGCTCGGCGGTCACCGCCCTCGCCAGCTCGGTCCGGTGGCTGTCCAGCAGCTCGCGGAAGCGGAACATCACCGCCGTGCGGGTACCGAGCGAGCTCGTCCCCCACTGGCGAGCCGCGGCCGAGGCACTGGCCACCGCCCGGTCGACATCTGGCTGGCCCGCCAGGTCCACCGTCGCCGTCTGCCGGCCACGGGCGGGATCGAACACCCGCCCCCGACCGGCCGAGTCCCCGTCGAGCGGTTTGCCTCCGATCCAGTGGCCGATGCGCCTCATCGGAGGGTCCACTAGCTCGCCGACCTCCGGTATCGCTCGCGCCACTCGTGCTTGGAGCGAATCGTCGTGTCGACACCAGGAGCGAGGGCGCGCAACGCGACGGTGTTGGCGCCGGACCGGGGCACGTGGGCGAAGGGGTCCCACGCGAAGACCCGGCAGGTGTTCTCCCAGGTGATCATGTGGATCTCTTCGTCCGGGACATCGGCGGCGGCAAGTTCGCCGAGCACGAACTCGGGGGCGTCGGGGAAGATGGAATCGGAGTGCGGGTAGTCGCATTCCCAGGCGATGATCTCGACGCCGATGTCGGACCGGATCTTCAAGGCCGATGGGTCGGTGACGTAGCAGGCGAGCGAGTGCTCACGGAACACGTCACTCGGTTGCTTGCCCTTGAAGTCGTGACCGAGCCACTTCTGATTGGCGTAGTGCCGGTCGCAACGATCGAGGTAGAAGGGGATCCATCCGATCCCAGCTTCCGACCAAGCCACCTTGAGGTCGGGATAGTCCCGGAAGGCGGGACCCCACAGGAGATCCTGGGCGGCGAGCGTCGACACCTGCGTGCTTAGGATGATGAGGTTGTCGATCGGGGCGTCGGGAGCGGAGTTGATCGCCCCGAACCCCTGACCGATGTGCAGGCACATCACCACGCCCTCGTCCGAAGCGGCGCGAAAGAAAGGTCGCCAGTAGTCCTTGTCGTGATAGCTGGGGAGCCCCTGAATGTGCGGCAGCTCCGGCATGGTGATGGCTCGACACCCCTTCTTGGCGACCCGGCGGACTTCGACCGCCAGTGCCTCCGGATCCCACACCGGGGGTATGGCAAGCGGGATGAAGCGCCCGGGGTACGACGCCGCCCACTCGTCGATGTGCCAGTCGTTGTAGGCCTGGGTCATGACGAGGGCCAGGTCCTTGTCTTTGGCCTGCTGGAAGAACCGACCGCTGAACCCCACGAACGAGGGGAAGCACATGGACGCAAGCACGCCGTTGCGGCTCATGTCGCGAACCCGCTCGTGAACGTCGTAGGCGCCCGGACGCATCTCGGCGTAGGTGCTGGGGTCCATGCCCCACTCCTCCTTCGGCCACCCTACGACGGCGTTGAGGCTCCCCGAACCGCTCGACACCCCTTCGAACCACCAGCGCTCGATCCCCGTGTCGTCCATCACGCTCACCGGCGCCCGGTCGCGGTACCGCGCCGGGACATGGGCAGCGAACATGTCACGCGGCTCGATGACGTGGTCGTCGATGCTGACCAGGATCAGTTCAGACAGCTCCACGGCATCCTCCCGTTCACTGAGGGGCGGTCACCAGCCCGGCCCGAACGTAGGCGTCCCGCACGGCAGCGCGCATCGGCGCCGGGAGGGGGGGCTGCGGGGGCCGCGAGCGGGGATAGTCACCGACGGGGAGTCCCAGCTCGGCGGCCGCCGCCTTGAAGGCTGATCCCCAGTGAAGGTACGGAGCGTCGACATTCGACGCCCCGAAGGCCTGGTGCAGGCTGCTGACGAGCTCGTCCAGACCGGAGTCGTACCAGTGGTCGATGGCCTCGGACAGCTTGTCCGACACCAAGAGCTCCCATTGGGCGGTGTAGGGCTTGTTGCTCGGAGTCTCGTACAGATAGGCCGAGCCGCCGAGGATCCCCGGAGCGGCGATCCCGCGCCGCAGGAACCCCCCGCGGTAGGCGAGCATGTCGCACTCCCAGATCACGAGCTCGGGCGCCAGACGATGGAGAGCGGCGGTGTACGACGGTCGGAACATGCCGTTCTTGACGGCGCAGATGACCGGGAACTCGTCAACGAGCCGGGCGCATTCCTCGGGGGTGAGGATCCACTTGGCGGCGGGCGTGTTGAAAAGCCCCAGGGCGATGTCGGTGCGCTCCACCACATAGGCGAGCATCTCGCGGGTCGCCGCGTATCCGCTGGCCTCGAAGAATGGCGGGATCAGGAAGCAGATGTCTGCGCCTGCCCCGGCGGCGTGCCTAGTCAACTCCACGATTTCGAGAACATTGGTGCTCGCCGGGCATGCCTCTATGAGCGCTCCCGGTCTCACCGCCCGTGCCTCGGCCACGGCCACCTCGAGGAGGCGCTTGCGCTCCTCGGTGGTCAGCGCCCAGCACTCACCGACCAGTCCGCCCACCCAGATGCCGTCATGGCCGAGAGCGCCGAGGCAGTGGCCGACCAACAACCGCAGCGCGGACTCGTCGATCTGCTCGCCACCGGCCCCGCTGAAGGGGGTGTACAACGAATCGATGAGCCCCCGCAGGGCGCCCGGAGCCCAACTTCGAGCGTCGGCCGCGTGTGCCATGACCACCTCCCCGAGTCCGGCGGCACCTCTTGACCCCATCGGGGCATGGTAGAATATCCTTCTCGCTGACTAAGAGTCAAGACAGGCCCATGGGTATAGTCCCTATGTCAGCGATGGGGGGTACATGGAGCCGCCGAGCACGATCGAGTTCGATCCCTTCTCGAGGACCTTCTTCGACGATCCGGGCGACACGTACGCACAGTTGCGCGACCACGCGCCTGTCTACTTCAACGAGCGGTACGGCTTCTATGCCCTGTCCCGCTATGCCGATGTCATGGCGGCGCATCAGGACACCGAGCGCTTTTCCAGCTCGTACGGCGTCACCCTGGACATGCTGACCGCCGGCCAGCGAGTGGACACCAACATGATGATCATCATGGACCCGCCGGCCCACACCCAGCAGCGCAAGTTGGTCAGCAAGGCGTTCACCCGGCGCACGATCGCCGATCTCGAGCCGCTGGTGACGAGGACGGTGCTGCACTATCTCGAAGCTCTCGAGGGTGCTGCCGAGTTCGACGTAGTGTCGGATTTCGCAGCCCTGTTCCCCGTCGAGGTGATCTCCGCCATGCTGGGCGTGCCCGCACCCGATCGCCAGCAGGTTCGCCTGTGGGTCGATACCCTCCTCCATCGCGACGAGGGGGACCCGAACACCACCCATGAGGGCCTCGTCGCGTCCATCGAGATGCACTCGTACTTCCTGGAGGTGGCCACCGAGAAGCGCCGGTCCCCCGACAACCTGATCATCAGCCAGCTCCTCGCCGTCGAGGTCCCGGGACCCGATGGGACGGGGCAACGACTGAGCGACGA
>Ga0102924_1003089_pt1 | contig 17630 bp, 19 predicted proteins | sample PaiPotPPM11metaG_FD_80116 | JGI IMG/M metagenome (GOLD analysis project Ga0102924, IMG submission 80116) | Iron sulfur acid spring bacterial and archeal communities from Banff, Canada, to study Microbial Dark Matter (Phase II) - Paint Pots PPM... ...
CACTGGTGGGGCAGGCTCCGCGAGCGCGCGACGGCGTCGTCATCGGGCAGCACCACCGCCGTCCCGCCGCGCCAGGTCCCGCGCACCTTGACCCGGACGCGGGGCTGGGCGAGCAGGTTGCGGACGTAGTCGGCCTGCGTGCCATGCGAGGCCACCAGCCAGAAGGTGTCGCCGTCCAGGCCGTTGCCGACCGGGGTCTGCCGGAGCTGCCCGGTCCGGCGTCCGGTCGTCTCCAGCAGGGCCAGCGCGCCGGGCGCGAGGCCGGCCCGCAGGGCCCAGCGGGTCAGCCTGTTGCTGCCCCGCTCCAGGGTCGTGACAATGCGGTACTTCCGCGAGCGCATAGGGCCGTTCTACCGCATGGCGGAGGTCGCCGCCGGGCTCACCCGACGAGTGTGACGAGGTCCTCGAGGTAGCGCAGGACGGGCTGCGGGCCGGCCAGGTCGAACTCCACCCGGCAGCCAACCGGGAACTGGATCTTCCGCTCCTGGTGGCCGAACTGCACCCCGGTGATGACCGGGAACCGGCCCCTGACGCAGCGCAGGATCAGGTCGTCGGTGCAGGCGTCCGGGGCGTCGTGCGCCGTCCACTCGGCCGGGGCCCCGATGACCAGCGCGGCGATGCCGTCGAACACCCCGGCCAGCCGCAGCTGGGTGAGCAGCCGGTCGACCTCCTCGTAGGTGGCCGACACGTCTTCCAGGAGCAGGATGGCGCCCGCCGTGGGCGGCATCCACCGGCTGCCGGCCAGGGCCGAGACGGCCCACAGGGTCCCGCCCAGCACCGGGCCGGACACCGCCGGGCCGCTGGCCCGGTACACCCGCCAGTCCGGCCCGCTGACCTCGAGGCCGGCCACGGGCCCGGTCACCATCCGCCAGAACGCCGACTCGGTCGCCTCGTCCACGTCGGGCCAGCCGAAGAACTGGAACCCGCTCACGCCGTGCACACTGGGCAGGCCAGCGGCGGCCAGCAGCGCATTGTTAAGTATCGAAGGATCGCTGAACCCGGTGAACAGCCTGGGGCGGGCCCGGATCACCTCGTAGTCCAGCAGGTCGACCAGGTGCCCGGCGCCGGTGCCGCCGGAGACCGGCATGACCATCGCGACCTGCGGGTCGGTGAACATCTGCATGATCCCGGCGGCCCGCCGCTCGGCCCGGCCGCCCAGGTAGCCGTGCCGGTCCAGCACGCCGGCGGCCACCCGCACGGCGTAGCCGCGGCCGCTGAGGTGAGCGACCAGGCGGTCGAGGTCGGCCGCCGCCACCGGCGAGGACGTCGAGACGATGCCGATGCCGTCGCCGGGCCGCAGGGCGCGCGGCTTGGTCCGCTGCATGGGCTCAGCCAACCACCGGGCACTGACAGTCCGGCGAGGGCTAGTCCTGCGGCTGGTCGAGCACGATGAACAGCAGCCCGCCGATCAGCGCGAGGTTCTTGTGGAACTGGATGCGCTGCTGCTTGCGGGCCTCGGGGTCCTCGTGGTTCCAGTACGAGTGCCCGGCCAGCGTGGTGGGCACCAGCGAGCCGATCAGGGCCAGGGCGGACAGCCGGGGGGCCTTGCCCAGGGCCAGCGTGGTGCCCGCCGCCACCATCACGCCGGCGTTGATCCGGACCAGCAGCTCGTCGTCCTCGGGCAGCGGGGCCACCTTGCGGATGGCGGTCAGCACCGGGCCGGCCTGATCGACGCGGCCGCCCGGCGCCCGCAGGGCGTCAAAGCCGAGCAGCGCGTAGGTAGATCCGGTGAGGATGCGGCCGAGCGGGCGCAGGGGCGCCAGCAGGCCCGAGGTGGTGGTCATGAGCGCCTCGATGCGGGTTGGGGGAAGCTCCGGACAGCAGGACTTTACGCCCCGGCGGGCCGTTCGTCCGGCGGGGCCTGGGTAGGCTGCCAGGAGGGCTAGGCGTCAGGGTCGGGGGGGCTTTGTGACCGCTTTGCTAGTCGGCCTGGCCACCGCGCTGGCAGGGGCGTTCGCCGTCCTGCTCATCGCGGCCGCGGTGGCGGCACCTCGGGACATGCCCGCGGCTGACCTGCTGCGGGTCTATCCCGACGTGCTCGGGCTGCTGATCAGGCTGTGCCGCGACCCGCGGGTAGCCCGCCCGGTGCGCTGGCGGCTGCTGGTCGCGGTGGCCTACAACGTCCAGCCGATTAACCTGATACCCGATTTCATCCCGGTTGTCGGGATGCTCGACAACGTGGCAGTGGCGGCCTGGGCGGTCCGCAGCGCCGTGCGCCGGTCCGGGCCGGCGGTGGTGCTGAGCCAGTGGCGCGGCAGCCCGGCCGGGTTCGCCCTGCTGTGCCGGCTCTGCCGGCTCAGTCTCCCGGCCGAACCGGAGCCGGCCGAACCGGAGTCGGCCGAGGTGGAGCCGGCCGGGCGGGCTGCCTGAACGGCCAGGTAACCGCGCCGGAGGGGTGAGGCTCCTCCAGCGCGGCACCGGCCCCCGCGGCTTCGCCCTATCCGTAGCCCTGGTCCAGGCCACCCAGGCCTGCACCGGCTAGCGGCACGCCAAGGACCGGGCGGCCGTGCTTCCGCGGAAGCGTCACGCGCACGTGCGTAGCGCACTTGCGAGAACGCTTCCGCGGAGGCGCGCTGGCTCCCGCGCGCCCGGCAGTGGGCTGGTGCCTGTGTCAGGACCTGGCCTGCCGGCGTCGGCTCTCCTGTCCGTCCGGCCGGGCTAGCTGGGGAAGAGGAAGATCTTCACGAGGACCAGCGAGGCGATGGCCAGCGCGAAGACCGCGTGCATGGCCCGGTGCCGGCCGGAGAAGCACAGCAGCGTGAGGGCCAGGCAGAACACGACGTGGCGCTGGCCGACGGCTACGACCCGCTCATCGCCACGGCGCTGGAGCAGACCCCGGCCAGCTGGCCGCTCACCGACCGGATCCGCGCCGTGCTGGTCGACGGGCTGAGCCAGGTCTACGCCACCGAGCGCGACGCGCTGCTGGCCCAGAACCGGCTGATCGTGGCCACCCCGGCGCTGCGCCAGCGCCTGTGGGCCGACCAGATCACTACCCAGCAGCTCATCCTCCAGGCGCTCAGCGCGGGCCCGGACGCCCCGCCCCCCAGCCTCGAGGACCGGGTCACCGTCGCCGCCTGCCTGGCCGCGGCCAGCACCGCCGTGCTGGCCTGGGTCGAGAACGACGGCACCCCCGAGCTGCCGGACCTGATGGAGCGGGCCTTCGACGCCCTCACCCGCCCGCGGTAGCCGGCGTTCGGTCTGCCAGGCTGGCCCGGTGGGCGATGCCGAGTTCACCGAGCTGTTCGCCAGGGCGGGCTGCCGCGGCTGGCTGTGCGTGCAAGAGGTCGACGGCCACGGCGAGGTGGCCTGCGGCGCGGACGAGCCGGTGGCGGCGGCCTCGGTGTTCAAGGTGGTCGTGGCACTGGAGGTGTACCGGCAGGCCAGCGCCGGCGGGCTCGACCCGGCCGAGCGGATCCGGGTCCGGCCGCCGGAGCTCACGCCGGGGCCGACGGGGCTGTCGGTGTTCGCCGACGAGGCCGAGCTGTCCGTCCGCGACCTGGTCACCATGATGCTGACGATCAGCGACAACGCGGCCACCGACGTGCTCATCGACCGGGTGGGCCTGGACCGGGTCCGGGCCACGCTGGCCGAGCTGCAGATGCCGCGCACCGTGATCCCCGGGGCGCTGCGCGATGAGCTGGACGCCATCGGCCGCGACGCCGGGTTCGGGAGCTGGGCGGGCCTGGAGCGGGCCGCGCCGGGCCTGACCGGCGACGAGGAGCAGCGGGTGCAGCAGCTGATGATTGCCTCCGGCCCGCTGGACGCGCGGCGGGGCATCCGCACCACCGCGCGGGAGACGGCCCGGCTGCTGCGGCTGATCTGGCGCGACGAGGCGGGCCCGGCCGCGGCCTGCGCGCCGGTGCGGCAGGCCATGGCCCGGCAGGTGACCAGGCAGCGGCTGGCCACGGGGTTCGGCCGGCCGGGAGTCCAGGTGGCGGCCAAGAGCGGGACGCTGCTGGGCCTGATCCGCAACGAGGCCGGGGTCATCACGATGCCCGGCGGCCGGCGTTACGCGGCGGCGGTGTTCACCAGGGCCGACCGGCAGTGGATCCGGGAGCACGAGATTAACAGGGCCATCGGCGCGGCCGCGGCGCTGGCCGTCGGGCGACTGGACTCGTGTGGGCAGGCCCGCTAGCTCAGCTTCACCGCGCGCAGCCGGGCCCGGACTGAGATCAACCGGATCTCCGTGATCCGGCCGTCGGTCACGGTGAAGGCCAGCGCGCCCATGATCCGGCGCATCGGGGCGATGGCCAGGCCGGGCGCGCCGTCGACCAGCGCGGGCCGCACGAACCGGGCCTGACGCGAGTAGGTGAGCGCGTAGCCCGCCACCGGCCGGGCGCCGCGCATGAGGGAGGCGGCGCCGGGCGGCAGCGAGGAGCTGTCGTCGCGCAGCAGCACGTCGGGGTCCAGCAGGCCGAGCAGCGCCTCGAAGTTGCCCTCCCGCAGCGCGGCCAGGAACGCGTCCACCACCTGCCGCTGCCGGGGCAGGTCAGCGTGCTCGGGCGGGGCGGCGCCCTGGACCCGGCGGCGGGCCCGGCTGGCCAGCTGGCGGGCGGCCGCCGGAGAGCGGTCCAGGATCGCGGCGATGTCCTCGAACGGCACGGCGAAGATGTCGTGCAGCACGAACGCCAGGTGCTCGGCCGGGGCCAGGGTGTCGAGCACGATCATCAGCGCGGGCCCGACCGAGTCGGCCATCAGCGCCTCGGCCTCGGGGTCCCCGGCCGGACCGGGCACGGGCGGGCCGGCCCCGGCGTCGGCCAGCGGTTCCTCGCGGCGGCCGCGCCGGGTGCGCAGCAGCTTGAGGCACTCGCGGGCCACCACGGTGGTCAGCCAGCCGGGGAGGTTGTCCACCTCGGTGGTGTCGGCGCCGCTCAGGCGCAGCCAGGCGTTCTGCACGGCGTCGTCGGCCTCGGCCAGCGAGCCGAGCATCCGGTAGGCCACCGCCCGCAGCCGGGCCCGCTGCTCCTCGAACTGCGCGGCCAGCCGGTCAGCCTCGTCCATCGGTCACATTCTCCCGCCGGTGTGGTTCACGGCCATGAACCATCCGGGCCCCCGGATGTGACATGAGAGGAGACCGGCATGAACACCACCTCGACGACCGCGCCCCCGCCCGTCGCCCGCGCCGCGGCCCGGCGCCGGCTGGCCTGGTACTGGGTGGTCACCATCCCGGTGGTGGCCGAGATGGGCGTGGGCGGGATCTGGGACATCGCCCGGCTGCCGTTCGTCAGCACGCTGGTGACGCACCTGGGCTACCCGTCGTACTTCCTGGTCCTGCTGGGCACCTGGAAGGTGCTGGGCGCGGCCGCGCTGGCCGTGCCGCGGCGCCCGCTGCTCAAGGAGTGGGCCTACGCGGGCGCGTTCTTCACCTACACCGGGGCCATCGTCTCTCACCTGACCAGGGGATACGACGTCGGCGAGGCGGGCCTGCTGGCGGTCATGACCGCGCTGACCGTGCTGTCCTGGGCGCTGCGCCCGGCCAGCCGCCGCGTGGTCACGCGATAATCCCCATATGGAGTCAAATCGGCCTTTCCGGCGCCCCCTGGTCCTGGGTCCCAACCAGCCCCGCCAGTTCTACCGCGGCGGCGCGCGCATCGCCGCCTTCCGTGGCATCACCCCGGCCTCGGACTACCTGCCCGAGGACTGGGTCGGCTCGACTACCGAGCTGGCCGGCCACCCCGGTGCCGGGCTGACCGTGCTGGACGACGGGAGGACGCTGCGGGCGGCCATCGAGGCCGACCCGGAGGGGTACCTGGGCCCGGCCCACGCCGGGCGGTTCGGCAGCGACCTGGCCCTGCTGGTCAAGCTGCTGGACACCGGCGAGCGGCTGGTCGTCCACTACCACCCGGACCGCGCCTTCGCCCGGGCTCACCTGCACAGCTGCCACGGCAAGACCGAGGCCTGGATCGTCACCCAGATCACCCCGGACGCCGCCGACGACAGCGCCGGGCACGTCTACGTGGGATTCCGCGAGGACACCGACCCGGCCGCGGTGCGCGGCTGGGTGGAAGCGCAGGACAAGGCGGCCCTGCTCGGCGCGCTGAACAAGATCCCGGTGGCGCCGGGCGACGCCTGCCTGGTCCCGGCCGGCGTACCGCACGCGGTGGGGATCGGGGTCACGGTGGTCGAGGTCCAGGAGCCGACCGACTTCTCCATCCTGCTGGAGTGGGAGGGCTATGCCATCGACGGCCGTGAGGCCGGGCACCTGGGCCTGGGCTACCCGCTCGCGCTGGAGGCGCTGGACTACAGCGGCTGGGACCGCGACCGGGTCGCCGGGCTGCTGGCCGGGCGGCCCGCGGCCGCGCCGCAGGACGGTCCGGTCCCGCTGCTGCCCCCGCAGGCCGACGAGTTCTTCCGGGTCGAGCGGATCCGGCCCGGCGCGCTGCCGCTGGACCTGGCGCCGCAGGTGGCCGTCCTGGTCGTGCTGGACGGCCACGGCCGGCTGGTCAGCGACGCCGGGGCGCTGCCGGTGGCGCGGGGGACCACGCTGTTCGTGCCCTACGGCGCGGGGCCGGTCCGGCTCGAGGGCGACCTGCACGCGCTGCGGTGCCTGCCGCCGGCCCCCTGACCCGGCCCGGTGATAATAGAGAAGATGACGATTACCGCTGGCAGCGAGCTGCCCGAGACCATGCGCGTGTCCGTGCTCAGCCAGCCAGGAGAGCTGGGCCTGGAGGAGCGTCCCGTGCCCCGGCCCGGCCCGGACGAGGTCCTGGTGGCCATCCGCAGCGTCGGGGTGTGCGGCTCGGACGTGCACTACTACGAGCACGGGCGGATCGCCGACTTCGTGGTCCGCAGCCCGCTGGTGCTCGGCCACGAGACGTCGGGCCGGATCGTCGCCGTCGGCGCCGGCGTGGACCCCGGCCGCCTGGGGGCCAGGGTGGCCATCGAGCCGGGTACCCCGTGCGGGCACTGCACCCAGTGCAAGGCCGGCCGCTACAACCTGTGTCCGAACATGCGGTTCTTCGCCACCCCGCCCATCGACGGCGCGCTGGCCGAGTACGTGCTGGTCCGCAGCGACCTGGCGTTCGACGTGCCGGACCAGGTCAGCGACGACGCGGCGGCGCTGCTTGAGCCGCTCTCGGTGGGCATCTGGGCCACCGCCAAGGCCGGCCTCACCGCCGGCAGCACGGTGCTCATCGCCGGGGCCGGGCCCATCGGCCTGGTCACCACCCAGGTCGCGCGGGCCCGCGGCGCGACCACCATCGCCGTCACCGACATCGCGCCGCACCGGCTGGCCGCCGCCGGGCGCAGCGGGGCCACGCTCACGCTGGACGCCCGGTCGCAGGAGCCGGCCGGGCAGGAGTTCGACGCGTTCATCGACTGCTCGGGCGCCCCGCCGGCGATCACGGCCGGGATCCGCTCGCTGGCCCCGGCGGGGCGGGCGGTACTGGTCGGCATGGGGCCGGACAACCTGACCATCCCGTTCGGGCTGCTCCAGGCGCGGGAGCTCACCATCACCGGGACGTTCCGCTACGCCAACACCTGGCCGGCCGCCATCGCGCTGGCCGCCGCCGGCGCGGTGGACCTGGACGCACTGGTGACCGATCGCTACGGCCTGGCCGAGGTGGATCAGGCCCTGACCTCCACGACCAGGGACGGCAACATCAAGTCGGTCATCGAGCCCTGGCGCTGAGCCTGTTTCCGCTCGTCTCACGGGGGTACCTGCGCGCGGGTCGAGCCTGGAGGCGCGTGTGTTTTATGTAGTCGGGATCATCATCGTGGCGGTGGGCGGTTCCATCGTGTTCGGCGTGTTTCATATCAGCCACGAGAACAGTCGCGGCGAGCGTCCCTCGCTGCGGTCGGCCCGGCTAGTCGTGCGGCGCGCGCGGATGGCGTCCGGCGACATGTGCGTGTGCGGCGGGCAGCTGGGCGAGTCGGCGGTGGTGTCGCCGCGGTACGGCGCGCTGCAGAACTGCTCCGGCTGCGACCGGTTCTGGACGCTGGACGGCCGCCGGGTGGTCCGCCGCCGGGTGGCCAGGGACCAGCGGCGGGCGGTGCGGGCGGTGCGGCCGGGCCGCAAGTAGCTCGCGCTAGCTGCGGTCCATGCGGCGGAACGTGATCTCCTGGATCAGCAGCCGGATGGTGGCCGCCGCCGGGATCGCGACCAGCGCGCCGACCAGGCCGAGCAGCGCGCCGCCGAGCAGCACGGCCACGACCGTGACGACCGCGGGCACCTGGACCGTGCGGCCCATGATCCGGGGCACCAGCAGGTAGTCCTCGGCCACCCGGTAGGCCACGTAGAAGGCCAGCGTGGCCAGGGCGACCGGGACCGACACCGTCAGCGCGACCAGCGTCACGATGGCCCCGCCGATCGTGGAGCCGATCACCGGGATCAGGTCCAGCAGCGCCACCAGCAGGCCGAGCAGCGCCGGGTACGGGATGCCCCAGGCCAGCATCCACAGGTAGGTGCCGAGCCCGGCGATCGCCGAGGTGATCACGTTGCCGAGGACGTAGCCGCCGACCTTGGTGAAGATCTCGTCGCCGAGCAGGATAACCCGGGCCCGCCGGGAGTGCGGGGCCAGCCGGTACAGGAACAGCTTCAGCTGCGGCATGCCGGCCAGGAAATAGACGGTCAGCACGATCACCACGAGCAGCGAGGTGGCGGCGCTGAGCACCACCGCGCCCGCGCCCAGCACGCCGCCGACGATGGAGCTGCCCCGGCTGGTGAGCAGTTTCTGGAGCCGGGACTCGATGTGGTAGCGGTCGTTGAGCCGGCCGAGCTCGGAGTGCGGGTCCCTGAGCGCGTGCAGGTAGTGCGGGAGCTGGTGGGCCAGCAGCGTGGCCTGGGCGGTCAGCGGCGGGATGGCGGTGGCCAGGAAGACCGCGCCCACGCCCAGCACGGCGACCAGCACGATCAGCACCGCGGTCCAGCGCGGCAGCCGGCGGTTGGACAGCCAGGTGACGGCCGGGTCCAGGCCGGCCGCGATGAACAGCGCCAGGCCGATGAGCACCAGCACGCCGCGGGCCCGGATCAGCAGCTCGACCAGGCCGTAGGTGACGGCCACGCCGGCCGCCGCCGTCATGCCGACAAAGAACGGCGAGCGCCGGTCCAGCGGCCGGCCCGGCCTGCCCAGGCCGCCCGTCTCCTCGGCCACCTTGGCCGCCACCTCGACCGCTTCCTGGATCTTGTCATCTCCCGGCTGGCTGTCGCCGGCCCCCGGCTGCGCCGCCTCCGGGGTTCTCCCGTGCGCGGGTACTGGCGCCCCGTGGTCGCTGGTCACCATGCTGATGCGCCTCCCGCCGCCCCTGCCGCGCGCCGCTGGCCGGCCCCGGCTGACACGGCCGGGACCGGCCAGGCTGGCAACTGCCGCCGTGCAGTTACCTCAGCGGCGGCGCTCCAAACGCGGGTGACTAGGCGGACGCGGCCGAGATCAGGTCGGTGAACGGCTCGGGCGCGCCGGCCACCGTGGCCGAGGCGCCCGGCGCGATCAGCCGCTCCTGGCCGATCGCGGCCAGCCGGGGCTGGCCGCGCTCCAGGTCCGACCAGTGCGTGACGCCTCCTTTGGTCGCTCAACCCCGGACTACCCTTGGCTGCCGACAAAGCGAGTGGTGATGATCGGGCTCGGCGCGGGCGGGCAGACTGTCCTGTAACACGCCACTGAAGGAGAGCCCAGATGCCGTGGTTTCCGGACTATGTCGGTGCCGTCGAGCTGGCCCGCCAGCAGACGCGCAAGGCCGGCCAGGCCGACCCGGTCGCGCAGTACCTGAACGCGCTCAACTCCGGTGAGGGCCGCGCCCTGGAGAAGCTGTGGCCGGGCGAGGTAGTGATCTACGACCCCCGCGCGGGCGAGGTCCGGGGCCACCGGGCGGTGCGCCAGTTCATCAGCCGCAACGAGAGCTGGCTGGCCGGGCTGAACGCCCGCACCGAGGTCGTGGGCAGCACCGTCGTGCCCGGCCGCGCCGTGGTGGAGCTGCTGGCCCACCTCAGCGAAGACGGCCGGGACCTGGCCTGGCCGGTGGCGGTGGTGGCCGAGTCACCCGACGACCTGTCGGTCGTGTTCCGCGCCTACTGCAGCCAGTGGCCGATCTTCGGCCGGCACTATGTCCGGCCGCCCATCATGAAGCCCCAGCCGGGCCTGGCCTCCGACGTTATCGGGCAGTACCAGGTGGGGATCGCGGCCGGCGATGCCAGCGCGGTGGTCAGCACCTTCGAGCCGGACGGTTATTTCCGCGGCGCCACCGGCCCGGACGACATCCACCGCGGCACCAGCGCGCTGCAGACCTACTTCACCCGGCGGCTGGCCGCGGGCGGCATCGTGGTCCAGGACTGCGCGGTGACCGACGACGGGAAGAGCTGCGCGGTGGAGTACAACATCATCCGCTGGGGCCCGCGCGAGCTGACGCCCCAGGCGGGCATCTCGGTGTTCGACCGCGGGGCGGACGGGCTGCTGGCCGCGGCCCGCCTCTACGACGACGTCCAGTCGCCCATCGAGGCCGCGGGAAGCTAGCCCGGACGGCCCGGCGGGCTCAGGGCTTGCGGGCCACCCCGCACCAGGCACCGGAGGGCCGGCTGGCGGTCAGGTCGCTGTCCGGACGCCACTGCGCCGTCGGCACCACACCGGGCTCGACCAGCTCAAGCCCTTCGAAGAACCGGGCGGTCTCGTCCTGGCCGCGCAGCGTGGCCTGATCGGCGCTGCGCTCGTTGTAGCGCTGGATGGACTCGCCCCGGTTCGGGTTGAAGTCGTCGGTGGGATGCGAGATGACCAGGAAGCTGCCCGGCGGCAGCGCGTCCATCAGCCCGGACACCAGGGCATAGGGGTCCTCGGCGTCCGGGATGAACTGGAGCACGGCCAGCAGCGTGAGCGCCGTGGGGCGGCCCAGGTCCAGCGTTCTGGCCGCCTGCGCCATGATGGCGTCGTGGTCGCGCAGGTCGGCCTGGATGTAGGCGCAGTCCCCCTGGCGCGTGCTGGTCAGCAGCGCCCGGGCGTGGGTCAGCACGATCGGGTCGTTGTCGACGTAGACGATCCGGGAGTCGGGCGCCTCCAGCTGGGCCACCTCGTGGGTGTTGCTGGCGGACGGGATGCCGGTGCCGATGTCCAGGAACTGCCGGATCCCGGCCTCGCTGGTCAGGTAGCGCACGGCGCGGGCCAGGAACGCCCGGTTCGACCGCACGGCCTGGGCCAGGTCGGGGTAGGCCTTGAGGGCCAGCTCGCCCGCCTCGCGGTCGGCCGCGAAGTTGTCCTTGCCGCCCAGCCAGTAGTCGTAGACGCGAGCGGGATGAGCCACGCTGGTGTCGATAAGCGGTGTTTCCTCGACGTCGCCCGCCCCCGCGCCGCCGTCGTACGAACTCATCCCCGGTATGCCCCTTTCTGGCCCCATTCTGCCCGGTGCCCAGCCTAGTGGCCGCGCCGGCGGTTCATCCGGTTAGCTCCCGGCGGTCACCATGGCCTGCAGGTCCAGCAGGCTGCCCTTTCCCGCGTAGTAGCCGCCCGCCGCGCAGTGGCCCGCCGCGGCGCAGGACACCACGTTCACCAGCGCGTTCTGACCCTGGTTCAGCGCGGCGCTGCCCGGCAGCTCCTGGACGGCGCCCCACTTGCCGCCGGTCTCGGTGGCCACCAGGGCCTGGAAGTTCCCGGCCCGGTCGATGTACGAGCCGCCCGCCGCGCAGCTGGCGAGGGTGGGGCAGGACAGCGAGTACACCGAGGCGCGGGCCGTCGGGGTGCTGTTAAGGGCACTCTGGCCGGGCAGCAGCTGGGCCTTCTTCCAGGTGCCGTCCGTCGAGCTGACCACCAGGGCCCACTCGACGCCGTCCGGGGCCAGGTAGAGACCGCCCGCGGTGCAGTCGCCGGGCGCGGCGCAGGACACCGTGCCCGCGCCGGCTGGCGAGCGCCCGGGTACGTGGACGGCGGTCCGCCAGGTGCCTTTTACCTGGCTGGCCAGGAACCCGGTGTCATTGGCAAAGGCGCCGACGGCGGCGCAGTTGCCCGGCGTGGCGCAGGAGACCGAGTTCAGCTCGGTCTTGCCCGCGCTGGTGGAGGTGGCGGTGCCCGGCACCTGCTGCGCCGCCTGCCACCGGCCGCCGGTCTCGGTGGCCACGTACACCTGGGGGACCGCGGCGTCGGGCTGGGTGACCGAGGCGCTGGCGTAGTCGCCGCCCGCCAGGCAGTCGCCGGGCGCGGCGCACGACACCGAGCTGACCTGGCCGTCTCCGTCCTTGTTCAGCGTGCCCGTGCCGGCCAGCTCGGTCGCGGCCTGCCAGGTCCCGCCGGACTCGGTGGCCACCAGCGACTCCAGGCCGCCCGAGTGGCCGCGGTAGAAGCCGCCCGCCAGGCAGTCACCCGGCGCCGGGCAGGACAGCGTCGTGACCTCGGCCCATGGCCGGCCGCCCTCGAGCGCGGCCGTGCCGGGCAGCTCGATCGCCTGGTGCCAGGTCCCGCCGGTCTCGGCGGCCACGAACGCCTGGGTGTGCCGGGTGCTGTCGACGTACCAGCCGCCGGCCACGCAGGTCCCGGCCGCGGGGCACGACACCGAGGTGACCCTGGCCTGGTTGCCCTGGTCCAGCGCGGCCGTGCCGGGCACCTCGATCGCCTGGTGCCAGGTCCCGCCTGTCTCGGCGGCCACGAACGCCTGGCGGCGCCCGTGGGGGGCGTAGTACCCGCCCGCCGCGCAGTCGCCCGGCCGGGCACACGACAGGGCGGTGACCGCGGCGTTCTTCGCCTTGTTCAGCTCCCCGGTGCCGGGTACCTCCCGTGCGGTGCCCCACGGGCCGGCCGCGGTCGCCGCCGCCGCCGTCCCGCCGCTCAGAACCGCCGCCGCCGCGACGCCCACCAGCACCCGGGCCTGCCAGCTCATCGTGCTCCCTCCGGCCTTGCCCCCAGTTTCCCGTTCACACGATCCTGTAACACAACTCCTAGGCGGCCTGGAGCCGGTCGTTCCATGATGGCCGGGTGGTCCTGGCTGATCCCGCCACTGCGCCGGTCCGGTCCCGGCCGGCCGGCCTCAGCTGGCTGGCCCGCCCCGAGATCCTGCTCGCGGTGCTCGCGTTCCTGGCCCTGTGCGCCGCCGCGCTCAGCGTCTCGCCCCTGCTGGTCGAGCCCGATGACCACGCCTACCAGGCCTCCATCGTGGGCATCACCCAGGGTCACCTGCTGACGCTGTCCACCGCGCAGGCCGCCGCGCTGGCCCGGCACCTGGGCCAGCTGTTCGCCGGGGGTCCCCCCGGCCACTTCGCACCGGTCCAGTGGGTGCAGCTGCCTGGCGGGCGGTGGATCAGCGAGAAGGACCCCGGCTATCCGTTCCTGGCCGTGGCGTTCCAGGAGCTGGGCCTGATCCGGCTCGCGCCGCTGTGCTACGGGGCGCTGGCTTGCCTGGGCCTGTTCGCCGGCGGGCGCCGGTGGCTGGGCCGCTTCGGCGGCACCGCGGCCGTGGTGCTGTTCTGCTCCTCGGGCGCGGCCATGCTGTTCGCCTGGCGCGACTACATGCCCACCTTCACCGACGCCTCGCTCATCGCGGCGGGCACCGGCGCGCTGCTGTGGGCGGTGCTGGCCGCCGAGGCCAGCGCGGCCAGGCGGACCTGGGCCGGCCTGGCCGCCTTCGTCGCCCTCGAGGCGGCGGTGTTCACCCGGTACACCGACATCGTGGTGCTGGGCTGCGCGGTGCTGGCGGTGCTGGCCGCCTGGGGCCTGGGCGCGGGACGGCTGCCGCGCTCGGCGGTGGCCTGGTGGCTGGGCTCGGTGGCGGCGTTCGGCGTCCTCGTGGCGGTGTTCGACGACCTGGTCTACGGCGGGCCGCTCACCACCGGCTACCGGCCGGGCGAGATCCAGTTCAGCCTCAGCGCGGTCGGGCCCAACCTGCGCTACATGCCGGCGCGGCTGATCGAGACCATGCCCCTGCTGGTACCCGGCCTGGCCGCGGCGGCCTGGATCGTCGCCCGCGCGGTGGTCATCCGCCGCGGCCAGGCCCTGATCCCGGCCCGCCGTGACCTGGCCGTGGCGGTGGCGCTGTCCGGTGCGTGGGCCGGCATGTGGGGCCTGTACGCCGCCTACACCTGGACCGCCTATCCGGGCCTCAGCAGCCTCCAGTCGGTCCGGTTCTACCTGCCCGCGCTCGGGCCCATGGCGCTGCTCGGGGCCTGGCTGGTCACCAGGCTGCCGCACCGGGCCTGGCTGGCGGTGGCCATGTCGGCTGGCGTGGCCGGGGCGCTGTTCGCGCTCGGCGGCTGGTCCTACGCCGGGATGACGAGCTTCCCGTTCGGGAACCTCCCGCCGCATGTAGTCGGCCCGCGCCCGGTCGCGGTCAAGGGCCCGGCGCCGGTCCCGGTCCCGGGTCGTCAGCGTCCCTGAGGTAGGCCAGCACGGCCAGCACCCGGCGGTTGGTGTCGTCGGTCTGCGGCAGCCGCAGCTTGGCCAGGATGTTGCCGATGTGCTTGCCGACCGCCGCCTCGGACACCACCAGCAGGCGGGCGATGGCCGCGTTGGAGTGGCCCTCGGCCACCAGGGCCAGCACCTCGCGCTCCCGCGCCGACAGCGCGTCCAGCGGGTCGCGGCGCCGTCGCACCAGCTGGCGGATCACCTGCGGGTCCACCACGGTCCCGCCGCCGGCCACCCGGCGCAGCGCGGCCACGAACTCGGCCACGTCGGCCACCCGGTCCTTGAGCAGGTAGCCCACGCCCCGGCCGTCGCCCGAGTCGAGCAAGTCGGCGGCGTAGCTGCGCTGCACGTACTGGCTCAGCGCCACCACCGCCAGCCCGGGCCGGGCCCGGCGCAGCTCGACCGCCGCGCGCAGCCCCTCGTCGGTGTACCCCGGCGGCATCCGGATGTCGGTGATGACCAGGTCCGGGGCGTGCTCGGCGACGGCGGCCCTGAGCGCCCCGGCGTCGCCGACCACGGCCACCGGCTCGAACCCGAACCGCGCCAGCAGCCCGGCCAGGCCCTCCCGCAGCAGGACCCCGTCCTCGGCCAGCACCACCCGGATCACGGCCGGCCTCCCGGCGGGCAGGGCAGCTCGGCGCGCACCACGGTCGGGCCGCCGTGCGGGCTGGACAGCAGCATCCGGCCGCCGGCCACCGCCACCCGGTCGGCCAGGCCGGTCAGCCCGGTGCCGCCGGCCGGGCTGGCCCCGCCGCGGCCGTTGTCGGTGATCTCCACCGCCAGCATCCCGGCCTGCTGGCGGGCCGTGACCCGGGCGCTGGTGGCGCCGCTGTGCTTGGCGATGTTGGTCAGCGCCTCGGCCACCACGAAGTAGGCCGTGTTCTCGACCGGTCCCGGCAGCCGTCCGGCCAGGCCGCCGGCGTCCACCGCCACCGGTACCGGCGCGGCGTCGGCCAGCTCGCCGATGGCCGCCGGCAGCCCGAGGTCGGACAGCACCTGCGGCTGGATGCCGTGGATCAGCTCGCGCAGCTCGGCCATCAGCAGCTTGGCCTGCTCGTGCGCGGCGGCCACCGGCTCGGCCGCCGGGGAGCCCGGCGGCAGGTCCAGCCGGGCCAGGCCGAGCTGCAGCGTCAGGCTGACCAGCCGCTGCTGGGCGCCGTCGTGCAGGTCGCGCTCGATCCGCCGCCGCTCGGCCTCGAACGCGTCGGCCAGCCGGGCCCGCGACCGCGACACCTCGGTCAGCTCGGCCCGCAGCTCATCGGCCGCCCCGTCCAGCAGCAGCCCCCGCGCCACCGCCGCCTGGCCGCCCGCCACCAGCGTCAGCAGGTACGGCAGCAGCGGCAGCACCAGCAGCCCGCCGATCGCGTAGGGCAGCGCCTGGCCCACCGTGGCCACCGTGCCGAACACCAGCGCCACCGGCTGGCTGCCCGGCTGCTGGGCCACGACCAGGAACGGCCCGGCGATGAGCACCGCGGCCAGCGGCACCGCGAACAGCGCGGCCGCCGACAGCACCGGCGCCACGGTGGCCAGCAGCACCGCGTAGGCCACCTCGCGCCAGGTGTCCGGGTCGCCGTAGCGGGCCCGCAGCCAGGCTCGCGCCCCCGGCCCGTCCGGCGCCGCGTGGCGGGCCCCGCCCGCCGGGCGGTTGTCGGCCAGCCGCAGCCTGCGTCGCTCCAGCCCGGCCAGCGGCGGCGCGATCAGCGGGCCCAGCCCGGCGATCGCCGCCGCGCCGAGCAGGACCAGGGCCACGATCATCACGACCCCGTGCTGGCCCGACGCCAGGAGCCCGACCAGCACCAGCCACGGCACCACCAGCCCGGCCGCGGCCAGCAGGCCGACCGGCTGGGTGGTCAGCAGGTAGGCCGCCGAGCGCCACGGCCAGCGGCTGACCGGCAGGCGGCGCCAGGTCACCGCCTCCAGCGCGGTCCGCGGGCTGCCCGTGCGCATGCCCCTCACCGTAGCCCGCGCCCGCCCCGCTGCCAGTCAGGCCGGCGCTAGCTCGCAGGTATGCCTAGCCCTACCTCCGTTTCGGGGCCTGGTCGTAGTGCCCGCCGGGCGCCCCGCTGGTTGCCTGGAGCGCATGCGTCATCCCCGGATCCTGGCCCCGGCACTGGCCGCGGTCGTCGGCCTGCTCGCGCTGACCGCCTGCGGCAGCGGCCGCACCATTCACGCCCAGCAAACCATGGGATTTAACGGATTTAACAAGGCGCGCCTGGTCATCGACGACCCTGGCACTGACCTGCGGCTGGTGCCAGCCTCGGGCCCCGGCCTGCGGGTCCAGCGCTGGGTCAGCGGCACCGCGGCCAAGCCCGGCCACGCCACCTGGACCCTCAGCGGAGACACGCTCCGGCTGGCGGTGGACTGCACCGGCCTGGTCTTCCACTGCGGTGCCCGGTTCCAGGTCGCGGTGCCGGCCCGCGTTGCCGTGGTCGTGCACACCACCAGCGGAGATGTCACCGGGTCCGGGCTGCGCACGCCGAGCCTGCGGGTCACTTCCAGCGTGGGCCGCGTCGACGTCGGGTTCGCGGTCGCGCCTCGATTTGTCGACATTCAGTGCACTGACGGCCCGGCCACGATCCGGGTGCCGGTGACCGGGCCGCGCTATCACGTCGTGGTCAGGTCGGGCACCGGGCCGGCCCGGACGACAGTCCCCGATGACCGGCTGAGCCGCCGCCTCGTCCGGGTGATTTCGGGCGACAACACGGCCGCCGTGCTGACCGGATCCTAGACCTCCCGTTGTTTCATAGCTATGAAAGGTGCGCCTGCATGCTGGAGCTAGCGGACGTGACCAAGGCCTACCGGGGCGGCACGCGGGGCGTGGACGGGGTGACGCTGCGGCTCGGCCCCGGGCTGGTCGGCCTGCTCGGGCCCAACGGCGCGGGCAAGTCGTCGCTGATGCGCATCGCGGCCACGGTGACCCGTCCGACCAGCGGCCAGGTGCTGTTCGACGGCGCGGACGCGGTGGCCCGCCCGGACCGCCTGCGGCGCAGCCTGGGCTACCTGCCGCAGGACTTCGGCGTGTACCCGCACCTGTCGGCCCGCGAGTTCCTGTCCTACCTGGCCGCGGTCAAGGGCCTGCCGGCCAGGGCGGCGCGGACCAGGATCGGCGAGCTGCTGGAGCTGTTCGGGCTGGCCGGGACGGGCCGCCGGCCGCTGGGCAAGTTCTCGGGCGGGATGCTGCGGCGGGTGGGCATCGCCCAGGCGCTGCTGGCCGACCCGCGGGTGCTGATCGTGGACGAGCCGACGGCGGGCCTGGACCCGGAGGAGCGGGTGCTGTTCCGCAACCTGCTGTCCGACCTGGCCGGCGACCGCGCGGTGCTGCTG
>Ga0102924_1003090_pt1 | contig 17623 bp, 16 predicted proteins | sample PaiPotPPM11metaG_FD_80116 | JGI IMG/M metagenome (GOLD analysis project Ga0102924, IMG submission 80116) | Iron sulfur acid spring bacterial and archeal communities from Banff, Canada, to study Microbial Dark Matter (Phase II) - Paint Pots PPM... ...
GCTCCGCCCGAGACTCCGCTCAGCGTCGTGCAGTTGGCGGAAAACTCTTATGGACAGGGCGTTGACTTCGTGACCCCCATGCAGATGTCCCTGCTTGATAACGCCGCCGCCAACGATGGACAATTGATGCGCCCCACCTTGATCGAGAAGATTGTGGACCCCTCGCTATCTGTTCTCAAGTCGTTCTCAGCGACATCACTGGGCAATCCCATCTCCCAGCAAACAGCAACCCAGATGCGCGATGCCATGTACAGCGTGGTCGCCTGTGGCTCCGGCTCGCTCAACAGGGTGCAACTCAGCTATCAATACGCGCCCTGGTCGGTCATTGGCAAGACAGGTACAGGCCAGGTGGATGCAACGGGCAATACGCCAGCCGAGTCCTGGTTTATCACGGCGGCGCCCTACACCTACCAGTCCAATGATAAGCCGGCGATTACTATTGTAGCGATGAAGGAGAATGGCGGCGAAGGAGCCTATGCTAACGGCCCAATGCTGCGCAACCTCTACAACAGCATCTTTTCGCAGGGGATTATAAAAGTGCAGCCGCCGCCGCAGCCCGATCCCAACTTCTGTGTCAATACCGGCCTGCTGGGCCATTAGGATTGTTGTTGTAGAAGCTTCCAGCAAGCGTCGCAATAGCCTGCCGCCACCAGATCAAGCGTCAGGCTATGATAGCCGTATTGTTCCTGTAACTGCTCGTTGAGATTGCCCAGCAAGCTTTCGTTCAGATGGATGATGGCGTGGCAATGGCGGCACACCAGATGGTGATGCGCCTGACCTTCGGCGGCTTCATAGTGTGGCTGCTCGCCGGGGAGATGATTTTCGCGCACCAATCCCAGTTCTCGCAATAATTCGAGCGTGCGGTAAATCGTGGAAAGGCTGACATATGGGTTGCGCTTCTGAACCCGTTCCATAATCTGCTCAACACTCAAATGGTGTTCTGCTTCCTGAATGACGCTTAAAATCATATAACGCTGCGGCGTCAGGCGGTATCCTCTTTTGCGCAGCAACTCGTTACTGCTATGTACATAATGATGCATCCACAACCCCCGGTCGGTAAAGTACGTTCTTGCTCTCTCGCTCTTATCCTAACATTGCTTGCAAGAGGCGTCAACGTCCGCAACATTTCCACCTGGTATCGTTGATTCACCGTAGAGAGCATCCCTTGCCATTACGCATAGTTACGCTACAATATGATAGCAGGGTCATGTACCCTGAAAGGATAGAACACGATGGTTCGCTGGGAACATCGCTACTTACTGGGAACAATGGTCTTTACCATCGCCGGTGATGTCGTGCGCGATTTTGACGAAGAATACGAGGCGTGGAGCTGGTTAGAACAGGAAGGGTGGGGATTGGTAGCCATCGAGCCGCCAGACCCTGTAAAGCCCGGAGCATGTAAATATTACTTCAAACGTCAGAATGTGCAGCCTTCGGTAACTGCGCGCACCCGCGTTGTCAGCACCCAGGCTCTCCCGGCGTATGAGCAACGAGGAAGACGTTAAATGACAGCACCAGGCTTCTGGCGTTCGCCGCTCGATCCAGAGCGGGTGATGGAACTGCCGGTCGCGCACTGGCAAGATAATGAGCAACAACAGCGCGAGGAACACCTGGCCGTTGAGGAACCTTTAGAGGTCCGCCTCGATGGGCGCAGCCTGGCCGTCATCATGCGCACCCCCGGACACGATTTCGAACTGGCCTGTGGCTTCCTCTTTAGCGAGGGCATCATACAATCCCACGCCGACATACTCTCTATCGAAGACGCCGTTGATGCTGATGGTCTGCCCCTGGCGAACGTCGTTGACGTCGCCTTACGCTCATCATCCACTGATGTTACCGGCGCTTCCAACTCCTCCGCTGCTCCCGCCTTTCAACGGCATTTCGCGGTCTCGGCAAGCTGCGGGCTGTGCGGGAAAAATAGCATCGCCGACCTGCTGTGCAACGTCCCTCCTTTAACAGAAGATGGTACACGTATGGCTCCTGCCACGCTCTACACGCTCACCGCCCGCTTACGCGCACAGCAAGACGTATTTTCCCATACGGGAGGATTGCACGCCGCCGGTCTCTTCACTCGCGCCGGAGAACTTCTCCTCTTGCGCGAAGACATTGGCCGTCACAATGCTGTCGATAAACTGATCGGGCATGGCCTGCTGCATTCCACGCTTCCCTATAGTCAGCATATTCTGCTGGTCAGCGGCCGCACCTCATTCGAGATCATCCAGAAAGCCCTGCTGGCCCGCATCCCCTGCATCGCCGCCATCTCCGCCCCCTCCAGCCTGGCTGTCGAACTGGCCGACACCGGCGGCATCACCCTCATCGGCTTCCTGCGCGACCACGCCATGAACGTGTATACGCACCCGGAACGGATTGTATAGAAGAAGGCAGGGATAAGCTGAAGGGGCGGCAACGCGCGCGTTGCCGCCCCTTCAGCTTATCCCTGCCTATCTCCCTACCGTGCGGGGTTGGTTCGCACAGAGTTACGGTTGTAGACCGACAGCGCCCAGAAGTAGCCGACCAGGGTGAGGCCGACGCACCAGGCGAATGCAAGGATAACGGTGCTGCTGCTGATCGGCGTCCCCAGCAGCAGCGCGCGCAGCGTGTCGATGACCGGCGTGAAGGGCTGGTACTCGGCGAACCAGCGCACGCCAGGAGGCATCAGGGCCGGGCTGACAAACGCACTGCTGGTGAACGCGAGGAGCTGGAACATCAGGGAGAGACTATTGGCTCCCGCCGGGGTTTTGCCCACCAGGCCGAACGCCACCCCCATCCATGTGACTGCGAGGGTGATCAACGCGATGAGGCCGAGGGCCGCGATCCAGGCGACAGGATTCGCATCGGAGCGGAAACCCATGAGCAGCGCAACCCCGAAGACGAGGACGACAGTAATCATCGTGCGGATCAGGCTGCCGAGAACCTGCCCGGTCAGCACGGAGGCGCGGAAGATCGCCATGGTGCGGAAGCGGGCGATGATGCCTTCGCTCATGTCCATGCAGAGGTTGATCGCGGTCGTCGCACACCCGCTGCCCACGGCCATGATGATGATCCCCGGCGCGAGGTAGTCGATATAGGAGCCGATGTGCGTCACGCTGCCAAGTCCGGCGCCAATCGCGCCGCCGAACACGTAGTCGAACAGCACCAGCATGATAATCGGCACCCCCAGGCCGCTCAATGACATTGCGGGGTAGCGCAGCGAGTGCCGGAAATCGCGCCGCAGCATGGTCGCCGAATCGCGCAGGGCAAAGGAAAGATTGCTCATCGTACATTACCTTTCTGCATAGTGGAGTGATCGTTAGTAGAGTGATCAGTGAGAGCGAAGAAGACATCATCGAGATCAGGGATGTGAATCGACAGGTCATTGACCGCGATTGATTCGTCATCGAGTCGGTTGAGCAAAGCCCGAATCGAACGGACATTGACATCACCTGGGACCTGCAATGTGAGCGCATTGTCGTCGCACCCCACCGCGCCCAGAATCCGGCTGGCCGCTTCGAGTCCCTGCGCGTCGGCGAATTGGAGGAGGATGTGACCGCCGGGAATGCGCCGTTTCAGCTCATCGGGAGTTCCCTGTGCAACCAGCTTCCCCCGGTCAAGCACCGCGATGCGGTCGGCGAGCTGATCCGCTTCATCCAGGTACTGTGTAGTGAGCAAGATGGTGACGCCGCTTGCTACGAGGCCGCGGATGATCTGCCACATCGTGTGGCGGCTGCGCGGGTCCAGGCCGGTCGTCGGTTCATCGAGAAAGATGATACGAGGGTCGCCTACCAGGGTCATCGCCAGATCGAGCCGGCGCCGCATCCCGCCGGAGTAGGTGGAAGGCATCTTCCTGGCCGCGTCAACCAGGTCGAAGCGTTCGAGCAGCTCCGCCGCGCGCTTCCGGCCTTCAGACTGGCTCAGGTGGTGCAGGTTTGCCATCAGCAGCAGGTTCTCCTCGCCCGTCAGCAGGTTGTCCACCGCCGAGAACTGACCGGTCACGCCGATTGCGGCGCGCACAGCATCGGGTTCGCGGACCACGTCGTGGCCTGCAACGCGCACCTCGCCACCATCGGCGCCAATGAGCGTGGAGAGGATCTGCACCATCGTGGTCTTGCCTGCGCCGTTGGGACCCAGCAGCGCGAAGATCGTCCCCGCAGCCACGTTCAGGTCGATGCCGTCGAGTACTACGTGATTGCCGAACGATTTGCGCAATCCCCGCGTTTCAATCATCATCATGGTATGTGAAACCTTTCTATGTTATAATAGAAATCACTGAGTGTTTAAGTGAATTTGTTTTAACAATTCACTGATATACTGAGCAGACATCAAAGAATTTTATCTTAGTTAATAAGATAAAAGTATTATAAACGGAGGAATAGAAATTGTCAAGTGGTTCTGAGGAAAAATCTGCATCATTCCCTGGAGAGCTTGCGCGGGAACTGCGGCAGTTCACCGGACTCAGCGCGACTTTTTTTCGTGCGGCGTCGGCTCGCGCCGGCATGACCGTCACCGACATGCAGGTCATTGATATGCTGGATAGTGCCGGTCCAACGACCGCCGGTCAGCTCGCCGACCTCACGGGGCTTACAACGGGGGCCATCACCGGGATGCTCAACCGATTGGAGGAGGCCGGGCTTGTGCGCCGCGAGCGCGACCCCAACGATGGCCGCAGGGTCATTGTGCGGCTCGTCCCGGACAAAGAAGAAATGCACAAAGTCGGCTCCATCTTCGATTCCCCTGGCAAGGCGTGGAGTGAAATAGCCTCGCACTACGACGAAGAACAGCTTGCCCTCCTCCTGGAGTTTCTCAAGCGCAGCAGTAAAATATACAGGAAGGAAATTATCCGCTTGCGCGAGGCTCCAGAGAGCGAGGGAGGGATGTACTCCGCTCCACTAGAGGACCTGGAGACCGCCCGGCTCGTCGTCTCCTCCCCCGTCTCCCGGCTGACCGCGCGCGCAGGTGCCAGCAGAGGCAATCTCTACCAGGCCAGCTTCGAAGGACCGGTGCCGGACGTAAAAGTCAGAGATGGGATCGTCACCATCCGCTATCCGCGACGTATATGGGCGCTGACTGGCGAGAAACGCGCGGCTGAGGTCAAGCTCAACTCCACCATCCCGTGGCAGATCGAGATCCAGGGCGGGGCAGCGGAGATCATCGCAGAACTGGGTGGACTCAATCTCACGGGGCTAGAGATTAAGGGAGGGCTTGGTATGTCCCGCGTCGAGCTTCCCGTGCCTTCCGGTGTGGTTCCCATTCGAATCAGCGGGGGAGCATTAGAGATCAGCGTTCGACGCCCCGCCGGTGTTGCCGCACGAGTTCACCTCAAAGGCTGGGCCTCTACGTTCATCTTCGATGATCAAACCTTCAGTAATATGGGCAACGACGTGCGACTGCAAAGCGCTGGCTACGAAGCGACTGCTCCGTACTACGACATCGAAGTTGCAAGCTCCGTCAGCATGGTTACTATCACCTCCCGATGATTACCCGAAAGTGACGAGAGATTCTGAGCGCAGCGAAGAATCTCTCGGGCGATGTGGCTCCCCAGGGCTGATCTCAATCGAACCAACAAAACAAGCACAAACGCAAGTACATGCATCAACGTATCTCTCGTTATGTCAAAGCATTGCTTGATTCAAGTTATCCACAAGTTATCCACCGCTTTCAAACGATTTTGGTGGATAACACCCTTTTCGCAGTGATAGTTGTAATGGTATACTGATGTGGGGAGAAGTGGGGAATTGTGGGGAAGCTGTCAAAAGAAGTGGTGGGCATGACCTTTATGTAGGGAATGGCTCTCGTTTTTCGCGAAAGAATACAAGGCAATGTTTCTCGGCCAGTACGAACATTCAATAGATGCCAAGGGGCGCGTAGCGGTTCCCGCGAAATTCCGGTCACAGCTGGAAGAGGGCGCGGTAATCAGTAAGGGCATGGGTACTTGCTTATCCGTCTATACCATAGAGCGCTGGGAAGAGAAATCGCGGGAATTGACTGAGGGCAAAACGACAGAAGAGCTGCGCGACTTCGAGCGGCGTATCTATCCGAGCGCGAGCGAAGAGAAGCTGGATGGGCAGGGGCGATTGGTGCTTCCCGCCAGGTTACGCACTTATGCCCGGTTGGAGAGTGAAGTCACAGTAGCGGGTGTGCGGGATCACTTTGAAATCTGGGATCGCGCCGCCTGGCAGGAATACCAGAACAGACTTGATGCGGAAGGGAACGGTATCCCCTTTTAATTGGAGGGAGTTGCAACACGCATCAATGTGGAATAGATATGCAATCAGGTCAACTCAATCATATACCTGTAATGCTGGAAGAGGTGCTGGAGTATCTCCGGCCCCGACCCGGCGGGCAGTATGTTGATGGAACTATAGGTGGAGGCGGTCACACAGAGGCCATTCTCGCACAATCTGCGCCCGGTGGCAGGGTCCTCGGCATTGATACCGATGCGCAGGCTTTGGAGCGAGTGGGCAAACGGCTCGCGAGCATGGTCGAGCAGGGACGATTAGCGCTGGTACGAGGAAAATTCGCGGAACTGGCCCGTATCGTACAGGACGAGGCCGATTTTGTGTCTTCTGTGGATGGCATCTTGCTCGATCTGGGGTTTTCATCGTACCAGATGGATGACCCGCAGCGCGGCTTCTCGTTCAGCGCCGATGGGCCGCTGGACATGCGCCTCGATCAATCGCAGGAACTGAGCGCCGCGGAACTGGTGAACAACGCCAGCGAGGGAGAACTGGCAAACATTTTCTGGCAGTACGGCGAAGAGCGACGCTCGCGCCAGATTGCATGGCGTATCATTCGGGAGCGCGCGCGCGGGCCGATTACCAGCACAGCGCAGTTAGCAAAGCTGGCTGCGGCTGGCGTGCCTTTCAAAGCGGGTGCGATCCACCCGGCTACGCGCGTCTTTCAGGCGCTGCGCATCGCCGTCAATGGCGAGCTTGAGCAGTTAGAAGCTGCGCTGCCGCAAATGCTGGACATACTCAGCGCGGCCAGCGCGCATCATCATATATCGGGTGGTGAAGGAGGGGTTGAGGGGGAAATGACAGGTGGAAGAATGGTGGTCATCTCGTTTCATTCGTTGGAAGACCGGCTGGTCAAGGTGTTTATGCGGCGCGAGGCGAGCGACTGTATCTGTCCGCCAGGGACGCCAGTGTGTATATGCGGTCACAAAGCGCGACTGCGCATTCTCACACCCAGGCCGGTGACAGCGGGTGAGCGCGAAGTGCAAGCTAACCCACGCGCTCGCAGCGCAAAGTTGCGCGCGGCTGAAATAATTGTCGGGTCATAGATAGAAGGAGAAAGACATGCGGGTATCAACGAAGCCGATCCTGGCTGCCAGGCGACGGCGACAACTGCATCCGTTTTTCTTCCGCATGGGACCCGTCGGATTGAGCATGTGTAGTGTGTTGCTTATTAGCCTGATGGCCGTACTCTACCTGTCGCAACTGGGGCAGGCGGTGACGGCTAATCAAGAAATCCAGCGTTTGCACCGGCAGGAGGCGACACTGGCGCGTGAGGATCAAGACCTGGCGCAACAGATTGCGCAGGAGCAATCCCCGGTATATATCGCGGCCCGCGCCAGCGCGATGGGGTTAGTCCCCGCCGACCCGAAAACAATCATAGTGCTGGTTATCCCGCATCTTAAACCAATACCATCGGACAATCAACATTTACAACCTTGAACAGTAGAGAGCGGTTTACCGCAGGTATCTGCAAGTACCAGGCAGAAAGGAGGCAAGAGCATGAATGGAGAAATGCAACGCGCGCGGCGCCGACAAATGTTCATTTTCTTGCTGGTGACTTTCGGAATGCTGGTATTGCTGGGAAGGCTCTACTACTGGCAAGTTCTCCAGTCACATAGCGGCTACAATCTGGCGCAGCAAGCCAACGACGAACACCTGCAAAACCAGATACTCGATGCTCCGCGCGGGCTGATCGTCGATAGCGCGGGCCGCATCCTTGCTTCCAACATTATTCGCGATGACGTGTACATCGAGCCGGAGCAGTTCCTGGTTGACCACCCGAACGGCGATGGGCAGGGCAACCTGCAAACCCTCATTGCCGCGCTGCATGGAGCTTTGCCCCATGTTTCGATCGCTGCGCTGCAAAAGGCTTTTCGCGATGGTTTTGCGCAGGGACAGTGGGCAGTGCGCGTGGCCGTGCATATCGACCCGGCGCAGAGCGAGGCATTGCGTAATCTGCAATTACCGGACGTGTTTCTCCAGCCGCGCACCTGGCGTGTGTACCCCGCTGGCACGCTGGCAGCGCAAATTCTGGGCTTTGTGACACAGAACGATACCGGCAATCAGGGCATGTATGGCATTGAGAAGCAGTACAATAGCCTGTTGCAAGGCACTGCTGGCAGCCTGACGGCTGAAACCGACCTGCAGGGCAACCCGTTGACACTGGCAGCCTCCAACGAGCAGCCAGCCGTTGCCGGGGCGAACCTGACGCTGACCATCGATAGCAACGTGCAGTATATGGTGGAAGACGCGCTGGCGAAGGCCGTGAAGCAGTTACAGGCCATGAGTGGTACGGTTGTGGTTCTCAACGCGCGCACCGGCGCGGTGGTGGCGATGGCCGGCTATCCCACCTTTGACCCGAACCAGTACGGGCAGTACGCGAACCAGTTGGGATGCGCCAACCAGGCCGGGGTGTACTTCAATCCCGCCATCTACTGCGTCTATGAGCCGGGTTCGACCATGAAGGCGGTAACGATGTCGGCGGGGCTGGACCAGGGCTTGATCACGCCGGATACCACGCTGAACGACCAGGGCTGTATGAGCTTTGCTGATAATACGCCTACTGTTTGCAATTGGAGAGACCTGGCCTATGGCACCGAGACGATGACGGGCGTGTTGATCCATTCCGCCAACGTGGGAGCGGCCTATGTGGCGCACAATATTCTGGGTACAACCCATTACTATCCGTACTTGCAAAAATTCGGCTTCGGCCAGTCTACCGGCATCGACGATGGGCAGGAAAACCCCGGCTCCTATCGCCAGCCGGGCAACCCGATCTGGACGATGAGCGACCTGACGCGCCAGGCTTTCGGAGAGAGCATTTACGCCACGCCTTTGCAGGTAGCACTGGTCTACCAGGCAATCGCCAACGGCGGCGTAGAAATGCAGCCCTACCTGGTATCGTCCATTCAGGGCGACGGACATCATGTGAACACGCAGCCCATCATCAAACGGCGGGTGATTAGCGCGGATGCCGCGCAGCTATTGACGGGGATGCTGGAACAGGCAGCCACGAAAGGGTTCGCCCAACTGGCGCAGGTTCCCGGTTATAGCATCGCGGCGAAAACCGGTACGGCCACAACCGCCGGTATCTCCGATGATAAAACGGTGGCTTCGGTAGCCGGATTCATTCCGGCCTCGAACCCCCAGTTCGTGATCCTGGTGAAACTGGATCGCCCGCAAAAGGCCATCTATGGCAGTACGGCGGCAGCACCGTTGTGGGGCCAGGTCGCGCAGCATTTGATGTGGTACTTCAATGTGGCACCGGATTTACCGCTTCAACTCAATGGATAAACAGAGCGAGAGCAAATGGGATGTCAGAATACTTTGAGGGTCTAAGATATGCAAGCGCCAGATCAAAATGATAAGGGCAAACGAGATGAACTTGAGAAAAAAGTTGAGCAACAACTTGAGTTGAGCGAGGCATGGCGTCAGCTGCTCGGCCTGGAAGCGCAGGCGTCCCTTTTGCCCTCTTCATTAGAAGCGGTGAAGGCTGCCGGTGCAGACAACCAGGAAGGCGTACCAATACTTAGCCATGATCCCTGGACTTCCCTGGTTCACGAACAGGGCATTCAGGTCGTTGACTTGCAACAGTCACATGTTCACAAGGTGCAAATTGCTGGTGAAGAGAGTGATGTAGAACACGCGCTGGATATGATGCAGGAACAGGCAAATACACTAGAAAAATGAAAAAAAAGTAGTTTCTCGCTATCCTCTCCCGAAGTAGGAATAGCGGTCTCTTTTTCACTTTTTTTTCGGTACTTGAATAGTAACAATCAGGCTGGTTAAAAAGCGCCACCCGTCCTGATGAATTTTGACAACCGAATACGGGAATGACGGGAAACGTCCGCCCCCGTCCTGTAGGGACAAGGGGTGGATATGGAGAGGGGTGGGGGCCTTGTGCTTGTCCTCGTGGCAATGCGATTCCGTTGGGATTATGTGATATCCCGCCGAATTACGTACACCGGACGAGGACAAGCACAAGGCCCCCGCATCCGCCCAACCCCGCCCCTTGTCCCTACAGGACGGGGGAGACCAGATGCTATAAGGATGTATTACACATACAGGTAAGTCAAGTATAATAGAAAATTCGTTCTATGTCAAGGGATATTGGCAGGAAAACCAGAATGACACGCGACGACCGCCGAAAACCGAATATTCACAGAGAGCCGCCGCGCTACCCGCGCCGCTCTCCCGCGCTGGATGGAATCGAGCGCGGCAGTGTAGCGAGCCGGAAGCAAGCGTCGCGCCGCAGTCCAGTCAGGAGCGCGCGTTACGCGGCGGACGAGTCGGTATCCGGCATGGATTTCAACTCGGTCGGTGTCAGAAAGCTGCCGCCGCTGCGTCCTATTAGTAAGTCTCCGGCAGTGCAGGTTGAGCCAGAGCAGGTGCGTTCAGGGGTCACGGCTGGTTGGCGCAAGGGCGCAACTGTGAAGCGGGAACAGGCAGGAGCGGCTCCGGCGGCGCAGGTACTGAGCGAGGAAGAGACGAAGAGGCTGTCAGAGTTGGAGATGCGCCTGCCGCGTGTAGCCGGCAAAATCGACTCGTGGCTCTTGATAGTTGTGCTATTGCTCTCGTGCATCGGCGTTGTGATGGTGTATAGCGCGAGTTCGTTTCAGGCGGCGCGCTACGAGGGTGACGCGGGCTACTACTTCCAGCGCGAACTGATCTGGCTGGCGTTGGGGCTGGTGGCTCTGCTGGTAACAATGCGCATCGATTATCGCGTGTGGCGGCGCTACTCGCTGATCGGTATGATCGTCGTGTTGCCGTTATTGGTCGTCGTGCTGAAGTTCGGCACCACCGTCTATGGCGCGTCGCGCTGGCTCGCGCTCGGCTCGTTTTTCTCGTTCCAGCCGAGTGAGCTGACAAAGCTGGTGCTGGCTCTGTACATCGCCGACTGGCTGGCGCGCAAAGGCAACCAGGTTGGCACGTTTCTGTATGGGCTGGCCCCGTTCGTGATCCTGGTCGGCTTTATTCTGGGGCTGGTGTTGCTGGAAAACGATCTGGGAACTGCCATCATCATCGCGGGTTTAGCGGTGGTCATGTTTTTCACGGCGGGAGCTAATATTGTGCAGTTTTTGCTGGCCCTGCTGTGCGGCAGTTCGATTTTCGTACTGGAAGCGTTTCGTGGCTACAGGTACTTTCGCCTGTTGGGATTTTTGAACCCGTTTAAGGATGTGACAGGTATCAATTTGCAACTGTACCAGGCGCTGCTCGCGCTGGGATCGGGAGGATGGTTCGGCCTGGGTTTGGGAGCCAGCCGTCAAAAGACGGGCTATCTCCCCTTCCCATTCAGCGATTCGATCTTGCCGATTATCGGCGAGGAACTGGGCTTCATAGCCTGCGCCATTATCGTGATGCTGTACCTGTTCCTGGCTTTTCGCGGTTTCCGGCTGGCGCGCCGCTCGCGCGACCTGTACGGCGCGCTGCTGGCAACGGGCATCACCACCTGGCTGGTGTTGCAGGCCATGATCAATATCGGAGCCAATACGGGCAGCATTCCCTATACGGGCGTGCCGTTACCCTTTATCAGCTTTGGCGGCTCGTCGCTGGTGGTCTCGTTGGCGGCAGTAGGCGTGCTGTTGAATATCTCAAGGTACATTCAGGAGCCAGCATCGCCTGCCCTATCGCGGCAGACAATCGGCTTACGCAAAAAACCAGTCGGCGCGGGATATATTACATCTTCGCAAGATGTATAGGGTAGGGGCGCGGGTTTACCCCCGCCCTGGCCTGACATGTTGCGAAACCCACCCCGCGTGAAGGATAGATATGCGAGTTCTTGTATCAGGTGGAGGAACCGGAGGCCATGTTTATCCGGCCCTGGCGATTGCCACCAGCCTGCGGACACAGTATTCAGCCGAGATATTGTTTCTCGGCAGCGACGATGGACTGGAAAAGGAGCTTGTTCCGGCAGCGGGCTTTCGGCTAGCCACCGTCAAAGCGGGCAAATTGCGCCGCTACGTTTCGTTAGAGACCATCACAGGAGTGATGCGCGTACCGCTTGGAATGTTCTCGGCGATCAGTATTGTAAGGAAGTTTCGACCAGATGTCGCTTTTACGAGCGGCGGCTATGTAGCGGTTCCAGCAGCGCTGGCATCGCGAGTGAACGGAGTACCATTGTTGATGCACCAGCAGGATGTTCCGCCCAACCTGTCGAACAGGCTGGCCGCGCCACTGGCAACGCGCATTTCGGTGGCCTTTGCCGACTCACTGCCCTACTTTCCGGCGCGTAAAACGCTGCTGCTGGGTAATCCGATACGGCAGGCCATGCTGGATGTGCGGGGAACATCGCCTGCGGCAGCGCGGGCTGAACTGGGCCTGGACGCCAGCTTGCCACTGCTGCTGGTAACGGGCGGCAGCCAGGGAGCAAGGCATCTGAACCAGGTGGTGTGCCAGGCATTGCCGGGCCTGCTGGCAAACTGCCAGATACTCCAGATTAGCGGTAAGGAGTTGTATAGCGAGACACGCGCGCAGGCCGATGGCCTGCTGGCAGACCAGAACGAGACGTTGCGACAGCACTACCGCCTGGTGCCATACCTGAACGCGGAAATGCCGCTGGCGTTGCAGGCGGCAGACCTGGTGCTGTGCCGGTCGGGCGCATCCACCCTGACCGAACTGGCGGCGCTGGGCAAGCCGAGCGTGCTGGTTCCCTTAGCGCCAGCCGTTGGTGGCCCGGCCCAGCAGGAAAACGCCGCCATGTTCGAGCGCAAGCAGGCCGCTATCGTGATCTCGAACGACGAATTGAAACCTGAACTACTCGTAGAGCGTGTTTTAAACATTATTGCATCAAAATCGCAAATTGCAGCAATGGCGCGAGCCGCCAGCACATTTGCGAAGCCAGATGCGACCCATGATATTACGGAAGAACTTGTAAGGATTGCAAAAAAGGAAAGCTAGATGACATTCGATCTTGAGACGGCTTACGCAGAGCTACAACCGCACTTCCAGGGACGCGCGCGACGCAGCGAACCCCTGGCGCGTCACGGCACGTTTGGCGTGGGTGGCCCGGCGGATCTGTGGGTCACGCTCAAGACGGCGGATGAACTGATTCGACTGGTACATCTCTGCGCGGAACGGCTGTGGCCCCTGCTGTTGGTTGGCAATGGCACCAACATCCTGTACGCCGATGCCGGTGAGCGGGGCATTGTGGCGCGTATCGCGCTTGATAAGTATAGCATTGAAGATCATGGCGATGGAACGGCCCTCATGATCGCAGAAGCCGGTGTAAGCTGGCCGCGCCTGTTAAACGAACTGGCCGAACAGGGCTGGGGCGGGCTGGAATTTGGGCCGGGCATCCCCGGCACGCTGGGCGGCGGCGTCATCTCGAACGCGGGCGCGCATAACAGCGAACTTGGCTCGGTGCTGGAATGGGTGGAGGTGATGGATGCGCGGGGCAGTTCGCTTGCTCACAACGAAAACGAGGTTTCCGTGCCGGTGCTGCGGCGCTACATGCATAGCGAGATAGACCTGGGGTATCGCCAGAGCCGTTTTCGCGCGGGCCGCCACATCGCGTTCGACGCGCAGGGCTATCCCATCAAGCCGCCGCGCGGCCTGATCGAGCCAGCCGAAATCATCGTCCAACTGGCGGTGCGGCTGCATCGCGATGATCCGCAAAAACTGAAAGCCATTATCGAAGAATATAAACAACATCGCAAGAGGACGCAGCCACCGCAGCAAAGCGCCGGTTCCGTCTTCAAAAACCCGCCGGGCGATTTCGCCGGGCGGCTGATCGAGCAGGCTGGCATGAAGGGAATGATACATGGCAAGGCGCAGATTTCGCAGCGCCACGCCAACTTTATCGTCAATCTCGGCGGGGCCAGCGCAGCCGACGTAGTCGCTTTGATAATAGAAGCTCGCAAGCGTGTTCATGCACAATTCGGGGTGGATTTGGAGTTAGAGGTTGAACTGCGCGGCGAGTGGGGAACAGGTACAGGGACACCATCATGAATTACAAACGCAAACCAGAGGAAATCACTCTTGTATATAGGGATCATAAGTTGTCTTCCATCTCTCACCGCGCCAGCGCTGGCGAGAAACGCAGAGAGATCATTATGAATAATATGGGTAACAGGCAGCGAAGCGAGGCGCACGGGCCGGGAGGGCAGGGACAGCACAGACGCAACGTCAGCACGCCGGAATTGATCGAACGACCGGCGACCTGGGCGGAGCGACACGCTCGTTATGCGCGCCCGGCAGCGCCGCAAACTGCTCATAGACAGGTGAAGCGCACGCTTGCCCGGACAGGTGTACCGGCGCCGGAAGGACCCGTGCGTATCGTTAAGTCACTGCCGCGTCCATACACGCCCATTCCTGTGCGCAGTGGAGAGCAAAGGCGGCGGAGGACTTTCTGGCGGCGTTTTCTGACGCTGTTTGCCTTGATCGCGCTGGCGATGGTGGGCGCGGGCTTTGCTCTGTTCAGCCCAGGTTTCCATATAGGGCAGGTGGCAGTCGAGGGAACAGGCAATGCTGGGCTGGTGCATACCATCCAGCACATGGGAATGCAGGGGCAGAACATTTTTCTGATCGATATCGCCGGTTTTACCAGCCGCGTCGATGCATTGCCTCTGGTCGCTTCGGCCAGCATCCAGAAAGCGTGGCCCGACTCGCTGACAGTGAGCATTGTTGAGCGCCAGCCCGTTTTACTCTGGCAAACGCCGCGAGCCACGTACAGCGTCGATAGCCATGGTATTGTGATCGGCCTGGCAAGCGAGACCGCCGGGGCAGAGCATCTGATGACCGTCGTGGATGCGCGTAGTAAAGGAGTGACACAGCGCGTGCAGCCTGGAACGCAGCTGAGCGCGGCGGATATCGCCTTCGCGCAGCAGGTCTTTGCGCAACTGCCGCAGGTCGCGAATATATCGGCCTTTACGCTGCGCTACGACGCGACGAGCAGCTCATCTTCCGGCAGCGGGTCGTTTATCGTTGTGAGTCCGCAGGGCTGGATCGCGTACCTGGGCAGTGCGGACGATACGAACCCGCTGGATAACCGGCTGGTCGAACTCAAGCAGATACTGAACAGAGCGCAGCAGCAGCAGCTCAACCTGGCTACCATTGACCTGCGCTATGGTCTGCGCCCGGTCTTTACTGTGAAAGCATCGTAGCGCTTCGATTTATCGCAACCGGTACAATGTGGTAGGGAACTGATTTTTCGAGTAGATACAATTTCGTAGTGCGTGTGGGACATCGCCTCTGGTAGGGACACGGTGTATCGCGTCCTTACCAGAACCCTGAGGAGTGTGTATCGTGCAAGAGCGGGTGATAGCAAGCATCGACGTTGGCACAACAAAGATCTGCGTCCTCGTCGGCGTCTTAGAGCGTGACGGGAAGCTGAGCATTGTTGGTGTCGGCACCTGCCCTTCACAGGGGCTACGCCGTGGGGTGGTGGTGAATATCGAGGAAACAGTCACTTCCATTGCAGCGGCGCTGGACCGGGCAGAACGCCTTTCTGGGAAAGTCATTACAACCGCGTATGTTGGCATCGCGGGCAGCCACATCGACTCTGAAAATAGCAAGGGTTTTGTCGCCATCTCGCCCAGCCACCGCGACATTGTGCAGAACGACATTAGCCGCGCTATCGAAGTGGCACGCGCTATCGCCATTCCCGCCAATCGCGAGGTCATTCATGTCATCCCGCGCGGCTACGTGGTGGATGGACAGGAGGGCATCAAGAACCCTATTGGCATGTCCGGTTTCCGCCTCGAAGTGGAGACGCATATCATTACAGGCGCCGTGTCGTCGATTCATAACTTAATTAAGTGCGTGCATAAGGCGCGGGTCGAGATCGAAGACCTGGTGTTGGAGCCGTTGGCCTCAAGTGAGGCCGTGCTGGAGGATGGCGAAACCGACCTGGGCGTCGCGCTGGTGGATATCGGCGGCGGCACTACCGATATCGCTATCTTTGCCGATGGGGCCATCTGGCAAACGGTCGTCTTGCCCATCGGCGGCCAGCTCATTACCAGCGATATCGCCATTGGCCTGCGCCTGCCGATGCCGGTGGCGGAGGAACTCAAATTAACCTACGGCCATTGCAACCCGAATACTATCGCGGAGGACGACATGATCGACCTGTCGCATTATATGCCCGATTGCAATGACCTTGTGCCGCGCAAACTGCTCGCCGAGATTATCCAGGCGCGTGTCGAAGAGCTGTTTGAGATGGTACACGAGGAGATCAAGAAGTCCGGCTACGATGGACTATTGCCCGCCGGCCTGGTCGTCACGGGCGGCTCAGCCGAACTGCCCGGCATTCTGGATGTGGCCGGGCAAATTCTTGATCTACCGGCGCGCATCGGCTCGCCGCTGGGCCTGCATGGACTGGCCGACTCGATCAGTCATCCGGCCTATGCTACATCAGTAGGTCTCTTGCTGTGGGGTTTGCGCCATACCTCACAATTTTCTGAGGATGAGATCACCGAGCAATCAGGAACAGGCGACATGATGTCTCGGCTGGGTCGCTGGTTCCGCGCGTTTATACCATAAAGATGTCTGTAGGGAAAACCAGAGCGACGGCCAGGGACTGGCATAGCCCAGGCCCGACCCGTACAGGGTACGGGCGGGGCTGGCCCCCGCCCTGATCGATAACCGCCCTGGTTTTCCGCCAACCGCCAATGTGGGCGCGTAAGGACGCGCCCCTACAAAGGAGGCCACCATGCTACCAATGGGAAATCATCAAGTTGAGGGCTTCGCCCAGATTCGTGTGATCGGCGTAGGAGGCGGCGGCAGCAATGCGGTCAACCGCATGATTCAAGCCAACATGATGGGGATCGAGTTTATCGCCGTCAACACCGATGCGCAGGCTCTGCTGCTCACCGACACGCCGCATCGCATTCGCATAGGCGACAAACTCACGCGAGGTCTCGGCGCTGGTGGCAACCCTGGCGTCGGGGCAAAAGCGGCGGAAGAGAACGCTGAAGAGCTGTACGAGGTGCTGAAAGGCTCGGACATGGTCTTCATCACGGCAGGGATGGGCGGCGGCACCGGCACCGGTGCCAGCCCCGTCGTGGCGCAGATCGCACGCGAGCTGGGCGCGCTGACCGTCGGCGTCGTTACCAAGCCGTTTATGTTCGAGGGCAACCGGCGGCGCATGGCTGCCGAGGAAGGCATTGCCAACCTCAAGCAGCACGTGGATACGCTGATTACGGTTCCCAACGACCGCCTCTTGCAGGTGGCCGACAAGAAAATGCCCCTCAAAGAGGCGTTCCGCCTGGCCGATGATGTGCTGCGCCAGGGCATCCAGGGCATCAGCGATCTGATCACCGTGCCAGGTCTGATCAACCTGGACTTCGCGGACGTGAAGACCATCATGTCTGCGGCAGGTTCGGCCCTGATGGCGATTGGTGAGGCCAGCGGCGAGTCGCGCGCCGTTGACGCGGCGCATATCGCCATTGCCAGCCCGCTGCTCGACATCGACA
>Ga0102924_1003092_pt1 | contig 17622 bp, 16 predicted proteins | sample PaiPotPPM11metaG_FD_80116 | JGI IMG/M metagenome (GOLD analysis project Ga0102924, IMG submission 80116) | Iron sulfur acid spring bacterial and archeal communities from Banff, Canada, to study Microbial Dark Matter (Phase II) - Paint Pots PPM... ...
GGCGGGCACCGATGGAGAGGGCATGGCGGAGGGCGGCGACGATGGAGGCGTCGAGCCGGCCGACGGGGACCAGCACGCGGCGGTTCTGCTCCGTCTCGCCGGCGTCGGCGGGGGCGAGCAGGCGGCGGTCGAGGTCGAGGTGGGCGGGGTCGACGGCCAGGCATCGGCCCTCGGCCTCGTACTCGTGATGCAGGCGGACGAGCAGGAACACCAGCGTGGGGACGATGACGAGGATCACCCACGCCCCGTGGGAGAACTTGGTGACCAGGATGATGATGTCCACGATCCCCGTCAGCACGGCGCCGATGCCGTTGACCACCAGTCCGTAGCGCCACCCCTCCTCCCGGCGGGTCAGGTGGTGCTTGGCCATCCCGGCCTGGCTGAGGGTGAAGCTGGTGAAGACCCCGATGGCGTACAGGGGAATGAGCCGGTCGACGCTCGCCCCCGTGACCACGAGGAGGACGAGCGCGCAGGCGCCGAGGGCGATGATCCCGTTGGAGAACACCAGCCGGTGGCCCTTCACCGTAAGCTGCTTGGGCATGAAGTTGTCGCTGGCGTGGAAGTTGGCGAGCCGGGGGAAGTCGGCGAAGGACGTGTTGGCGGCGAGGACGAGGATCGCCGTGGTGCTCACCTGGAGCAGGTAGAACAAGGCGCGAGCCAAGCCCCCCGGGCCGAAGGCGGCCGCTCCGACCTGGGAGATCACCGTCGGGGCCCCGCTGACGTAGGGGATGGCGTGGACCTTGGCGGCGATGGCCGAGACGCTGAGGAAGATGATCCCGAGGATGAAGCCCATGATCACGAGGGTGCTGCGGGCGTTGCGCCACTGCGGCGGCTTGAAGGCACTGACCCCGTTGGAGATGGCCTCGACGCCGGTCAGGGCGGCGCCGCCCGAGGCAAAGGCGTGGAGGATGACGTAGAGGGTGGCGCCGTAGGCGATGGCGTTGGCCGTGCCGTGCCCGACGGGGATGATGCCGTGGAGGTGGCTGAGGTTCTGGGGCTTGAGGCCACCACGGATCACACCGGTGGCCTTCAGCGCCGCCGAGGCGATGACCAGGCCCATCATGAAGATGAACGCGTAGGTCGGCGTGGCGAACAGCCGCCCGGCGTCCTTCACCCCCCGCAGGTTGCCGTAGGCGATCAGGACGATGAACAGGGCGGCGATGATGACGTGCAGGGACCCCAGCGAGGGGACGGCGCTGGTGATGGCGTCGGTTCCGGCGGCCACCGAGACGGCCACGGTGAGGACGTAGTCGGTGAGCAGGGACACGCCGGCGACCTGGGCGGGGATCAGGCCGAAGTTGTCGCGGGTCACGACGTAGGCGCCGCCGGCGGTGGGGTAGGCGCGGATGGTCTGGCGGTAGCTCAGGACCAGGAAGGCGAGGACCACCACCATGGCCCCGCTGATCGGCGTCACGAGGGCGTAGGCCCCGAGCCCGGCGGCGGGGATGAGCACGCGCAGGATCTCCTCGGTGGCGTAGGCCGACGACGAGATGCAGTCGGAGGAGAAGACGGCGAGGGCGGTCGGCCTGCCCAACCGCTCCTTGGCGAGGTCCGAGAAGGGGAGCGGGCGGCCGAGGAGCAGGCACCGGAGGCGGTAGCCGACGCCAGGCGTGCCGGCGCTCGTGACGTCAGGAGGCCTGCTGCCATCCCCGGGCTTGCGGGGGCGCGGTCCCGAGGCCATGCCCGAGGGTAGTTTCGGCGAGCTTCGCCATGATGGAGGAGCCGGGATCGCCTGGTCCCCTCGGCGTTCTCGCCGCCGCGTCGGTCTACCAGGGGACGGAGCGGTGGCCGAACCCGAGGAGGAACCGGCGGAGGAAGCTGCCGTGCTCTCCCTCGTGCTTCAGCTCGTCGAGCTCACCTTGGAGCCGCGCCCGGTCCGCCTCGTCGGTGGCGGCATCGAGCTCGGCCTGCTTGGCCCGGACGGCGGCTTGGCGCTGAGGGCGGGGATCGACGATTCCGGGCACCGGGTCAGTATCCCAGGCCCGGTAGGCGAGTGTCATCGCCCACGGGGCTCAGGACAGCATTCGCTCCGCCCCGAGGCGACCAGTTCCGGTTCGGCCACGGACCACCGTAACCGGAGCCGGTTGGCGGGACCCCGGTCGAAAACAGACCCCGCCAACCGCTCCGGGGGAACGTTTTCCGTCAGCCCGGGACCGCTCCTCAACCACGAATGGTGCTCCCTCGCCCCTGTGGGAGGCCAGAGGGGAAACCTGTGGGTTTCCCGCCGGAGCTGTGGATTACCTGTGTGAGCGGGTGAGGGGAATCGAACCCCCGTCAGCAGATTGGAAATCTGCGGCTCTGCCATTGAGCTACACCCGCGGATTGCGGCCCGGCCGCAGCCGCTCAGCGTATCTCCAGCTCGGAAGTCCACTTGGAACGGCCGAACGCCGTCACCAGCCGCCGAGCCACCACCGGCCTGCCGTTGTCAGCTGCAGCGTGCCACCGACGAGGCGCTCGCCGTCGTAGCGGTCCGTCTCGACCGTGGCACCGATTCGCTCCAAGATGCCGGCCCACTCGAGGATGCGCGCCAGCAGGTCCAAGTCCCAGCCGAACGACGTCCGCCGGTGCGCGGGGTCCTGCATGTAGGGCGCCAGCCACTCGTAGGCGACGTCAGCCCGTTCGCAGATCCAGTCGAGCACCGACTCGAACGGGACTCCTCCGTGAGCGAGGAGCCCGAGGATCTCCGGCGCCAGCTCGTCGAGGATCTCGTCCGGATCGCGGTACCGACGGTTGACCCGGTAGGCGGCGAGGGGGCCGAGCGAGGGCAGTGCGCCGGCGGCCTTCATCCACCGTTGCAGCGGCTTGCCGTCGAGCTTGCCCCACGCCGCAGTGGCGCGGAGCTTCCCGTGCTGCTTGCGGAGCGCTCCGGCGGCGGTCGCCCACCGGATCATGAAGCCCAGCTCGGGCAGTTCGGCCGCCGACCGGGTCTTGAAGGTGCGGTCGCCCAAGGTCTCGTCGAGCCGGTCGCGGGTGCCGAGCTGCGCGACGAGCGCCCGGGCGTCGGCCAGCGTCGGCTGACCGGTCTGGGTCAGCTTGCGGCCCTCGCCGAAGAACCCTGCCAGCGCCTCGAAGCGGGCCAGGACCAGAGCGAGCTCGGCGGATGCGACCACCTCGGCCGGCGCGGTGGCGGTGCTGCGCCGCTCCCCGGGCACGTGCTCGGGGAGCTTCATCGGACCGGCTTCCTCCAGGGCGGTCTGGATGGCGTCGAAGTCGGTCAGGTCGACGCCGCGGGCTTGGAGCGCGGCAAGCATCGCCTTGGCCGGCCCGGCGGCCGTGGGATTGCTGATCCGGTCCAGGAACTCCGGCTCGATCGAATCGACGGCCTGGACGATCTCCTCCACGAAGCCCGGGTCGAGCCCAGTACGCGAGGCGCTGAAGCGCACGAACGCCCGCACGACCGCAGGCAGCGCCGCAGCCTGGTCGGCATCGAGGAGCAGCTTGCGCGGCGCCAGGTCCCGCAGCAGGAGCGAGACGACGGTCGGGCTCCAGCGCAGCGGCCGGCCCTCGTACTCACAGCGGAGCTCCACGAGATAGCCAGCGAGGAGCTCGACATCGACCCCGATCAACCGCTGCGCCTCGGGCGAGCCCATGAAGTCGGCGACCAGCGCGTCACGCTCGGCCGGCGCCACCTCCACGTCGGTCGGCTGATCGTCGGTGAGGCCCGCTCGGCGCAGGCGGGACCAGATCAGCGCCCGGTGCTGGCCGAAGTCCTCGGTACGCAGGTCGGTGTCCCCATTCCACACGTCGGACAGGGCCATCGCGTCCCGGAGCCGCCGGAGCACCTGGTCGACCGGCGCCTCGTCCATCCGCACGTGCGGGTCTTCGGCACTCGTCTCCCAGTTGGCCACGACCTCGTCGGCGTCCCCGGCGATCCACGCGTCCTTGGCTTGCCCGGACAGGTTGTGGTCGACGAGGACCACGACCGCGTGCTCACGGGTGTCGCCCTCCCGGGCGAAGCCGACGATCACGGAGTCCTGGTCCCCGAACACGTCCGAGGCGACCCAGCCCCGCGTCGGCCGGGAAGCGCCGAGGCGCCCGACCCACGCGGGCAACCCGGGAACCGATCGGCGCAGTTCGGAGGCGACGGACGCGGCCGTCCGGTCGTGAGGAGGTGGCAACACCCCTGCCAGGGCGGCGGCGACGGCCGCGGCGCTCTGGTCGCGGCGCTGCCGGCACCGGTGGAGCAGCGCGTCCTCGAAGGGCGGCACCTCCAGGTGGTCCAGCCGTGCCTGCCAGCGGGCGCGCTCGAACATGTCCACCATGGCGCTGGCCCAGCTCTCGGCCGCCACCGGGTCGTCTTGTTCCAGCAGCTCCCGGCCGCCGGAGTCGATGACGTGGTCGAGCGGCGATCCGTCGTGCCCCGGCTCGCCGACCGGCCGCAGGTACGGAGGCCGGGTGCCCTTCGGCGTCACCCGGCCGCCCTTGCGCTTGGCCCTTGCCATGGGCGCCAGTTCAGCCGATCGGGCGGCGTCGCTGTGTGACGAGGCGAACTTGTCATATCGCCTTGTCTACATGTAGCGGGCCGCATGGCCGTCGCAGCGTTCAAGGTGTCCGGCCGTGGGCAGATGGCACTCCCGGCCGAAGCCCGACGGATGGGACCTGAGCCGGGGCGGAACCGTCGATGTCGCCGCCCTCGGGAACGCGCTCCTCATGGTGCCCGCCGGGCGGGCTGCGAGCGCTGCTCCGAGCCTCCATCGATGAGGCAGGTGGTTACGCCAAGCTCGCTGCCGCCGTGGCCGTGGAAGAACCCGATCTGGCGTGACCCACAGCAGGATCGTCCTCGACGTCCTGCTCGACGACGAGCCATCCGAGCTGCGCCCTTATGGCGCTGAAGTCCTGACCACCGGGCTCTGGTACCACCTTCGCGAGCTGGCGTGGGGGACACGAGGTTGAGCCGGATCCCGTCATCGACGAGGTGGGTCATGGGCAGCTCTGCCTTGCGACCGCCGAGGAGAATCCGGCCCTTGTCGCAGCCGGCGCGGCCCGCGCCACGGCGACCCGACTCCTCGGCTGACGACGAACCACTCGTTACCGGGTCCAAGGCGTGCTGACTTCTCCTGGTAATGAACCAAGTAGTCGGGGAGGGGGGATTTGAACCCCCGACCGCCTGCCCCCAAAGCAGGTGCGCTACCGCTGCGCCACTCCCCGGTCTGCTTACCGCTTCTGAACAGCTCTTTTATGATTACTCGAGCCCGAGAGGGCTTGTCCAGCGAAGATTCCGCACCTGATACCGTGACCTTTGTGAGCCGCCGCCATGTCGAAGCAGGTGCGGAAACAACCGTAGCAGGCGGCGGGCTGCCAGCCCCGCTGGCAGCGGCGCTGGACGGGTTCCGTCTGTTCCTGCGGGCGACGAACAAGTCCGAGCGCACCATCGAAACCTACACGGAGGCGGTGCGCCTCTTCGGCCGCTTCCTCGTCGCCGAGGGGCTGCCGCCGCGGCCGCGAGACTTGCGCCGGGAGCACGTCGAGCAGTTCATCGCCCGGTTGGTCGAGACGCGGAGCCCTTCCACGGCGGACAACCGCTATCGGGCCCTCCAGCAGTTCTTCAAATACCTCGAGGAGGAGGGTGACATCGACGCCAGCCCGATGGCGAAGATGCACCCCCCGATTGTCCCCGAGCGGCCGGTCCCGGTGCTCACCGACGACGAGCTGGCACGTATTCTGGCGACCTGCGCCGGCCGGGAGTTCGCCGAGCTTCGCGACCAGGCCGTCCTGCGGCTGTTGCTCGACACCGGGATGCGCCGGGCCGAGCTGCTCGGAATGACGCTCGCCGACGTCGACTTCGACCAGGAGGTGGCCCGTGTGCTCGGCAAGAACCGCCGGGCCCGGGCCTGCCCGTTCGGCCACAAGACTGGCCTCGCGCTCAACCGCTATCTCAAGGCCCGTGCAGAGCACCCCCTCGCCCGCACCACGGAGAAGCTGTGGCTCGGCAAGCGCGGGCCGCTCACCGAGAACGGGATCAAGGAGATCCTGTGGAAGCGGGGGGAGCAGGCCGGGATCGGCAAGATCCACCCGCACCAGTTCCGCCACACCTTCGCCCATGACTGGCTGTCCAAGGGCGGGACCGAGGGCGATCTGATGCGCCTCGCCGGTTGGCGGTCGCGCGAGATGCTCGGCCGCTACGGGGCATCCGCCGCCGACGAACGGGCCCGGAAGGCCTACTGGCGGCTGCGACCCGGCGACCGCGTGTAGTTCCGCACCTGAGTCGGCGCGGTTCTCGACCGCACGTAGGCCATCTTGCGCATGTGCGCGCTGAGCGCGGCCTTGGCCCTCCGGGCCCGCTCGTCCGGTGGGAGTGAACCGTCGGGATCCACCTCTCGCTCGAAGCGGAGCATGAACCCGGCTCGCGCCGGCGCGGTCCTGTCGCGGCCGTCGTGCTGGGCGGCGGTTGTGAACCCGTCGATATCTCACGCCCATGGCGGGCTCCATGGCGGTGCTCGCGGTGACGCGGCTCTCGGATTACGGGGCGAGCTCTGCCTGGCTCAGGTCGGCCGCAAGAGACGCCCCGTGTTGGTCCTGACACGGTCGGAGGTCATCGACGTCCGAGCGCTCGTCACCGTCGCCGAGATCACCACCTCGATTCGTGGCCTGGCGGTGGAGGTCGAGGTCGAGGACGCCGGTACAGGCCTTGACCGCCCACCGGTAGTCAACGCCGACGGCATCCACACCGTGGCGCAAAGGGACCTCACCGGCCCCATCGGGGCAGTCAGCGACGACACGATGCGCAAGGTCTGCTCCGCGGTCAACTACGCGCTCGGCTGCTGACAGCGGCCCGAGCGTCTGGGGCCGTCCAGGACGCGGAACTTTATGGTCGTCGTCTTGCTCGCTCTCGCGTGTCGAGGAACCGTCGTTCTCCAGCAGGTCGTCGACTCGACGTAGTCCGCCGAGCATTGCAGATCAGGGGATCCGGGTGGCCCGTCCCAGTCAGTCAGATCGGTACGACCGTCACGTTTCGCATGTCGGCGGTGAGGGCTCGAAGGTCGACCGGGTCGCCAGTGAGGAGCCGAACGCGGAGGCCGACTTCCTTGGAGGCCACAGCGACGATCGCATCCACGGTGTCGTCTCGACGGACCCGGCCGAGGAGCTCGCCCGCGGCGCGGCCAGCCTCGGGAGTGACTGGGTGCTGTTGGATGCCTGCCAGGAGGCGGTGGACCAGGGCGTCGCGTGGATGTCCGCGGAGCACCTCGGTCAGGGTGACACTGCTCACGTGCACCGGGGTCCCGAGCTGCTCGGCGAGGGAGAGCTCGGCCCGGACCCGCACGCCGCCCGTCGCACCGTCGCTGAGCGCTCCGGAGTCCAGCACGAGTGCGTCCGGAACAGCAGCAGGCCTCAGCCGGCGAGGCTGGCGTCGCCGAGCCATTGCCGTCGCACCTCGTCCATGACCTCTGCTGGGATCGGACCATGCTCGGCGTCCTGACCAGCCAGCCAAGCACGGAGCGCTTCCCTGCGCTCCTCCGCCTCGAGGGCACGCGCCACATAGCTCGAGACGCCACGGGCGCCGACGCGTTCCTTGACCCGCTCGAGGAGCGCTGAGGGCAGGGTCACCGAGACCTTGGCGTACTCGCTGGCCATGGCCTGAATCCTACTACTAGTAGGAGTGAGGTGGGCCGTGCCAACCGACCTCGCCAAGGCTCGGTGGCTCCAGACCGTCCCGATCCCCTACGGCGAAGCTCGCTCTGGGTGGCGTTCTGCTCGCACCGCTCGATCTTCACCACCCAGGAGGGCTCCGAGTCGTTCTGGGAAGCGCAGATCTCGCTCATGGAGCTGCTCAATACCGCCCCCGGCTTCATGCGCAGCCACGGCTTCGGGGACGGGCCCAACAACACGCTCCGGAGCACCGCCAGGCGATGCGCGACCTCTACGAGCAGCGCTGGCAGTACAGCCACTTCGCCGCCATCTGGGAGATGACCTCCAACAACGACCGAGTCATCTTCTGCCCCGACTGCCGTGCCGTCACCTCGGCAAGTGAGCAGCCTCAGGAGTGATCTCGATGTAGGCCGTCGCTTGGTCGGTCATAGCGAAGATCCCCTCGTAGAGCCTGCGACCCAAGCCGAAGGCCGCGGCCATGGTGGCCTCGGCGTGCGGCCACTCCTCTTTCGGCAGGACTCGGGCGGCGCCCAGCCTTACCGGTCCTGTCGGCCTTCCCCTCACCGTCGATGGCGCCACCAGGGCACGAGGATCATTGCCGATCCGCTTGACCTTTCCGGAGTGGCTGCCGGTCTTGGTGTATACCCGGCCCGCGGCGTCGACCGCTATCCAGACGGGAGACGGCACCGGGTCCCCGTTGCGCCGGAAGGTGACCACCACCCCGTACTTGTGACCGCGCAGTCCCTCGAGGTTCCCCGGCACGGCGTCCTCGGTGCGGATCTTGAAGGCGGCAGCGTCGCGCACCTGGTCATAGCCCCGGTCCATCAGCTTCGCCAGACGCTCGCCGAATCCCACCGGCACAACGCTATCGAGTCAGCGTGTCACGCCCCGGCACGCTTCTGCCTGGCCGACGGCTTTCGGTTGTACCGAACTTGAATACCTGAGCCATCTATTCTACTATCCGCTCGTGCCTCGCACCCGCCGGCCCGGAGCCCTCGACGACCTCGTTTCGGCCGCCTTGGTCGTCTTTGCTCGGTCCGGATTCCGGGAAGCGCAGATGGTTGACGTAGCCCGGGAGATGGGCGTCGCGCTAGGCACCGTCTATTCGTACGTCGAGTCCAAGGAGGCCCTATTCGCGCTCGTCGTGGACCGCGCCCTAGCCGAGGACAGACGAGCAAACGCCGGATCAGCGCCGACGCTTCCTCTGCGGACACCGGAACCCGACCAGATTCTGGAGCGAGTCCGGCAACGGCTGGAGGAGCTCACGGCCCTACCGGTCCTGCAGGCAGCCACGCGTCGACGGGTGACCCGCGACGCGGGCGAGGAGCTGCGAGCGGTCCTCGACGAGTTGTGGACCCTGATCGCTCGGACCCGTCTTGCGGCCGACATGGTCGAACGGTCGGCTCGTGACTGGCCGGAACTGTCCGTGCTGTTCCACGACCGCGCCCGGCGAGACGTGTTCGACCGCCTCGGCGCCTACTTCGAACGCCGCGACAGGAGCGGCCAGTTCCGCTGCCACGGTGACGCCGCGATTGTCGCCCGCTCGACGCTTGAGACCGTCACGTTCTGGGCCCGACACCGCTACCGCGACCCGGCGGGCGCGGGAGCAACCGACGAAAACGCCCGCGAAGTCATTCTCGCTTTCCTGATGGAGGGCATAACCGGAGGGGCAAAATCGTGAGGAGCCCCGCCCAGGCTCACGTCCTGGTCCATGGCGCCCACCACGGCGCGTGGGTGTGGGACCCGCTCATCGAACATCTCGACTTGCCCGCGGTCGCGGTGGACCTGCCCGGCCGCAACGATCCGGCGGTGCTGAAGAGCTTGACCATCGCGGACTGCGCCGCGGCGATCGTCGCTCGCATCCGGTCGATCGGGCTCGACCGTGTCGTGATCGTCGGCCACTCGCTGGCCGGGTCGGTCGCCTACACCGTCGCCGCCCAACACCCCGACCTGGTCGTCGGGCTGGTCGGCGTCGCCGCCGTGTTCCCGCCCCCCGGGCGCTGCGCGCTCGACCTGTGGCCCGCCAGGCTTGGCTGGCTGCCCAGGACGGCCCTCGCCCTACGACCGGGAGGGGCCGGCCTACCGGTGCGCCTCAGCCCCTCCAAGGCCCGGCGTCGTCTCACCAACGACCTCGACCCCGGACAGGCATCCTGGCTCTTGGACCGACTCGGTCCCGAAGCTGTCGGACTGACGACCAGCCCCGTCCCGCCCGTCACGCTCGATGCCGATGTCCCGAGAACCTACGTCGTGTGCTCGAAGGACCGGGCCCTTCACCCACGCCGCCAACACCGCCAGGCACAGTCCATCGGCGCTCGGATTGTCGAGATCGCGGCGGGCCACGAGCCGATGCTGAGCGCCACCGACACCCTCGCATGTGTCCTCAACCATCTCCCGGGAACCACAGCCACAGCAGAACAGCCGGCGACAGTCGGCGATGACCGGTCGCAGCGCGCCCCGAGTGCTGCCTCGGGGACATCGCCGATCGATCGCGGTCAACGCCGTGGTGCTAACAGCGGTAGGGAACCTCGTGGTCAACTCGGCCACCGCCTTGGTCAGCCTCGGCAGTGAGCACCGTGTGGCGATGTGGTCGTGGCGCCGTCCGCCGAGACCACCGCACAAGCAAGCTCGCGACCCTCGAAGCTCCCGCACGGTGGATCGCGCTCCGGCGCCGCCTGCCGACCTCCACCCTCGGCCGCCGGGTTCGGTGATATACGCCCGCACGCGTTCATCGCCTACAAGGCTCTGCTCGGTGTCACACTCGGCGCCATCCTCACCCCCGCCATCGCTGCCACAGCGACGGTCGACCTGAGCACAGATCGAGGCGAACGGACGAACCTCGCGGTCCCAGCTGATTAGGAGTCAGCCATCGGGGCCGGCAGTCCAAACCGGCCCCGCCCCCGTATCTACCCCGCTACAGGCACGCCGCGTCCCAGGTCCAGTCACCGTTTCGCACGACCGGCATCCCAATATCCGAAGGGAACGCATGCACCCTCATCTCGCCGCAGCCCACGAACACGACCGCCGACGGGACCAGCCGTGGCTGTGAGCGAACCAACCGGACTCGTCGACCAGCACGACAATGCTCTCGAGGATGCCAGGGCTACGGATCACACCGGGCTCCTCGGCCTGCATCCCGGCGTGTGGTGGGTCGCGGCGGCCTTCGCCCTGGTGGAGGTCGCCGTCGGCGCCCGCTACGGGTTCCACCGCGATGAGCTGTATTTCGTCGTGGCCGGGCGGCACCCGGCACTCGGCTACGTCGACCAGCCGCCGCTCGCGCCCCTGGTCACCCGGGTGGCGACCCTGCTGTTCGGAACCAGCCCCAGCGCGGTGCGGATCGTCCCCGCGCTCGCCGGGGGGGGTGTCGTCCTCGGGACCGCGCTCATCGCCCGCCTGCTGGGGGGTCGGGGAGTCGCCCAGGTCCTGGCCGCCCTGGCGATCGCTTGCGCGCCGATCACCCTCGCCGCCGCCCACCTCGCCAACACGACTGTCTACGACATCCTCGCCTGGACCACAGCAGTCGCCGCCATCTTGCTCGCCGTCCGACACGGCCACCCCAAGGCGTGGCTCGCGGCCGGCGTCGCCGTCGGGCTCGGACTCGAGAACAAAGACCTGCTGCTCCTGCTCGTCGTCTCCGCCGCCGTCGGCGTGCTGGCCGCCGGACCCCGACGGGTCTTCCTCGACCGATGGTTATGGGCCGGGGCGGCCGTCGCCGTCGCCCTGTGGGCACCCAACCTGGTCTGGCAAGCGATGCATCACTGGCCGGAGCTGGCGATGTCCCGCGCGCTGCGCGCCCAGCACTCCGCCGGCGGCGACTACCTCACCGTGCTCCCAGCCCAGTTCATCTACCTCGGTCTGGCTGCCGCCCCGCTGGCGGTTGTCGGCGTCCGCCGGCTCATCCGCGACCGTTCTGTGCGATTCCTCGCCATCGCCACTGCCCTGGTGGCCCTCTTCGTGGTCGTCGACGTCCCCGGCCGGCCCTACTACACCGACGGCCTGCTCCCCCTCGTGTTCGCCGTCGGCGCGGTCGTCGTCGAACAGCGCGCCGAATCGTTCCGTGCCGCCCGGCGGTGGCTCCTCGCCCCGCTCGTCGGCCTCGCCGTCACGATCCCGGTGATCCTCCCCGTCCTCCCCCAAGCGGCGCTCGCACACATCGGCGGGATCCACAAGCTCAACTACGACCTCACCGAGACGATCGGCTGGCCGCAGCTCACGGCCCAGGTCCTCGCCGTCTACGACCACCTCAGCCCCGACCAGCGCAACCAATCGGCCATCTTCACCAACAACTACGGCGAGGCGAGCGCCCTCGTCGTCTACGGCGCCCACCGGCTCCCGCCCGTCCTGTCCGGGCACAACAGCGTCTGGATGTGGGGCCCGGGCCGCGCACCGGACGGCACCGTGATCACGGTCGGCGCGGCCGACCAGCTCGCGCCGCACTTCGGGACGTGCAGCCCGGCGGCCATCTTCCACTCCCCACACGACGTACCCAACGACGAGAACGGCGTCCAGATCTCCATCTGCACCCATCCCCTCGGCCCCTGGTCCTCCTTCTGGAACCAGGTCAGGCATTACGACTGACCCGGGGGCCTCGCGAGACCAATCTCGACCCGAGCCCCAAAGCAGGTGCGCCACTCCCCGGTGTGTTTGTGCCCCTAAAACCGAACCCGATGAGGTGAGCCCGAGCGGACTTTTCCGGCGAAGGGTCCGCACGAAACTCTGGGGAGGCGGTGCGACCCATCGACCGCTTCCTCCAGCAAGCGGAAGCCGGCGACAGCAGGAGATTGGGACAATCGGTACGAACTTTAGGGAACGGGCGTATCTCGGGGAACTGCGCCCATCTCGTGCCCGTCCCCAACCCGACCGACCCCGCGAACCCAACCGGGCGACCTACTACTGGCCGGACAACATCCACGACCTGACCGTGTCGCCCGACGGCAACTACGTGTGGGCGACCCTTCCGATCCAGGCGATCGAGATCTCCCGCATCTGGGGCCATCTCGACGATCCGCACGAGGCAAGCAGGAGGGTGTCGGCCCTCAACCCCAAGCAGCCGACCGAGATCGCGTACTTCAACTCCGCCGACGTCGCACCCCCGGGACAGGCCACCGTCCTCGACCACGTCCGGGGCCACCTCCACTACGCCGCCGCCACCGGCACCATCTGGTTCGCATCGGCGGTGGGCGGCTTCTATGTGGTCCGCGTCGAGGACCAGGTGCGCTCCCAACTCGGCCTCACGCCTCGCATCCAACCCGCGCCGGCCTCGACTCCTACTACTGCACGCTGGGCGCGTACACCCATAGGACGGGCCCCAGAGGGGTATGGGCGCGGCCGGTGGGCTCCGAGCCGCGGTGGTGGCAGCGCCTGGTGGCCGCGCCGGCCACGTTCCCCGGACCCTCCCGGTCCACCGACGAGTCCCCGATAAGCTGCTGCCCTCGTATGCAGAGCACGCTCGAGCCCCTGGAGGGCAACAAGGTCAAGCTCTCCGTCGAGGTCGGATCGGCCGAGTTCGACCAGGCCGTGGACGCCGCCGCCCGCAAGCTGGCCCGTGAGGTGCGGATGCCCGGCTTCCGCCCCGGCAAGGTGCCCCGCCGGGTGCTGGAGGCCCGCATGGGTCACGGGGCCCTCCGCCAGGAAGCGCTCCGGGAATCGCTCCCCGAGTTCTACGCCTCGGCCGTGCGCGAGCACGAGGTCGACGTCATCGCCGCCCCCGACATCGACATCACCGCCGGTGAGGAGGAGGGCGACGTCCGCTTCGACGCCGTGGTCGAGGTCCGGCCGTCGGTACAGATCCCCGGCTACGCCGGCCTCCAGGTCACCGTCGTCCCCCCGGCCGCCACCGACGAGGAGATCGACCGCCAGATCGACCGGCTGCGCGCCAACGGCGCCACCCTCGAGGACGTGTCCCGCCCCGCCCGCGACGGCGACGTGCTGACCATCAACCTGGGCATGACCCCCTCGGAAGGCGGGGTCAGCGGCGAGCCCAACGAGCTGACCGACGTGTCCTATACGGTCGGCAGCGAGGAGTTCGGGGTGCCCGACCTCGACGTCCAGCTCCAGGGGGCGCGGGCGGGCGACATCATCAAGTTCACCACCGAGATCTCGCCCGAGCGCTCGATGTCGTTCCAAGTCCTGGTCAAGGCCGTGCGCGCCCAGGTGCTGCCCGACCTGACCGACGAGTGGGCCGGCGAGGAGACCGAGTTCGACACCGTCTCGGAGCTACGGGAGGACACCCGCAAGCGCATCGCCGCCGTCAAGCGGGTCCAGGCCGTCCTCCAGCTGCGGGAGAAGGCGCTCGAGGCCCTGGCCGAGCTGGTCACCGACGACGCCCCCGCCGCCCTCGTCGATGCCGAGGTCGAGCGGCGCCTCCACGACCTCGGCCACCGGCTGGAGGCCCAGGGCGCCACCATCGACCAGTACCTGCAGGCCACCGAGCAGGAGCCCTCGGCCTTCGTCGAGGAGCTGCGGTTGGCGGCGGTGCCGTCGGTGAAGGCCGACCTCGCCCTGCGGGCCCTGGCCGACGCGGAGGCCATCGAGGTCACCGAGGAGGAGCTCGACGACGAGATCGCCCGGCTCGCCGAGCGGGTGGAGCAGTCGCCGGCCGAGCTTCGGCGCAACCTCGTCAGTCGAGACCAGATGCCCGCGGTACGCTCGGACCTGCGCAAGGGCAAGGCCCTCGCCTGGCTGATGGAGCACGTGGACGTGGTGGATCCCGAGGGCCAGCCGATCGACCGGGCAGAGTTGGAGGCGCCGTCGGCGTCCGGCTCCGGAGAGTCCCGTCCGCAAGACGACATGCCCTCGGAAGGGGAAGGCGACAGCTGATGGACCCGGTGTTCAACTACTACGTGCCGAACGTCGTCGAGAACACGCCGCGCGGCGAGCGGGGCATGGACCTGTACTCCCGCCTCCTGCGCGAGCACATCATCATCCTCGGCACCCCGATCGACGACACCATCGCCAACCTGGTGTGCGCTCAGCTCCTCTACCTGCAGTACGAGAACGCCGACCGGGACATCAACCTCTACATCAACTCACCGGGCGGTGACATCACCGCCCTGTTCGCCATCTACGACACGATGCAGTTGGTGAAGAACCCCATCGCCACCTGGTGCTACGGGCAGGCGGCGTCGGCGGCGGCCGTCCTGCTGTCGGCCGGGGCGCCGGGGAAGCGGTTCGCCCTCCCGCACAGCCGGATCCTGCTCCACCAGCCCTACGGGGGCGTCGGCGGCCAGGCCACCGACATCGAGATCCAGGCCAAGGAGATCCTGCGCATGCGGGAGATGCTCGAGCACATCCTGGCTGAGCACACCGGCCAGACCCTCGAGCGGGTGCACAAGGACACCGACCGTGACTTCATCATGGGAGCCACGGAGGCGAAGGAATACGGCATCATCGATGAGATCATCAGCGGCGTCGACGTGGCCGAGCTCACCCGCTCGGCCGGCGCCGCCTAGGTCGACGGGGGGAACCGGTGGCCAAGTTCGATCAGGGGGGCGACCTCGTCAAGTGCTCCTTCTGCGGCAAGTCGCAGAAGCAGGTCAAGAAGCTGATCGCCGGCCCCGGGGTCTACATCTGTGACGAGTGCATCGACCTGTGCAACGACATCATCGAGGAGGAGTTGGCCGACAACGCCGAGGTCCGCTTCGACGAGCTGCCCAAGCCCAAGGAGATCCACGAGTCCTCAACGACTACGTGATCGGGCAGGAGCACGCCAAGAAGGCCCTGTCGGTGGCCGTCTACTCCCACTACAAGCGGGTGCAGTCGGGCAGCTACCACGACGGGGACGTCGAGCTGTCGAAGTCCAACATCTTGCTGCTGGGGCCGACCGGTTGCGGCAAGACACTGCTGGCCCAGACCCTTGCTCGCATGTTGAACGTGCCTTTTGCGATCGCGGACGCCACCGCGCTGACTGAGGCCGGATACGTCGGCGAGGATGTCGAAAACATCCTCCTGAAGCTGATCCAGGCCGCTGACTATGACGTCAAGAAGGCCGAGACGGGGATCATCTACATCGACGAGATCGACAAGATCGCCCGCAAGAGCGAAAACCCCTCCATCACCCGGGACGTCTCGGGGGAGGGCGTCCAGCAGGCGCTGCTCAAGATCCTGGAGGGGACCACGGCCTCGGTCCCGCCCCAGGGGGGTCGCAAGCACCCGCACCAGGAGTTCATCCAGATCGACACCACCAACATCCTGTTCATCTGTGGGGGGGCGTTCGCCGGCCTTGACAAGATCGTGGAGTCCCGGCTGGGCCGGCGGGGGATCGGCTTCGGCGCCGAGATCGACCGCTCCGAGCAGGGGACGGACGAGCTGCTCCAGCACGTGCTGCCCGAGGACCTGCTCAAGTTCGGCCTCATCCCCGAGTTCGTGGGCCGGCTGCCGGTCATCCGGGCGGTCTCCAACCTGGACCGGGACGCCCTGGTCAGGATCCTCGTCGAGCCGAAGAACGCCCTGGTCAAGCAGTACCAGAAGATGTTCGAGCTGGACTCGGTGGAGCTGGAGTTCTCCGAGGACGCCCTGGTGGCGGTGTCCGAGCAGGCCCTGCTGCGGGGCACCGGCGCCCGGGGCCTCCGGGCCATCATCGAGGAGGTGCTGCTGGAGGTCATGTACGACCTGCCCAGCCGCACCGACATCGGCAAGTGCGTGATCGACCGCAACTCGGTCATGGAGCGGGTGGCCCCCACGCTGGTGCCGCGGGGCGAGGCCCCGGCCAAGGCCGAGCGCCCGCGGCGGGCCGCTTCCTGAGCGGGCGGCTCATCGCCAGCCACTAGACAGGGGGCCCCATGGCCCCCGAGCTCGCCGACGCGCTCGCCTACCTCGACTCCCACGTCAACTTCGAGACGGCGCCGTCCCGCCGGGCCGCGCCCACGCTCGACCGCATGGTCGACCTGTGCAAGCTGCTGGGGGACCCCCAGCGGGCGTTCGCCGTCATCCACATCACCGGGACCAACGGCAAGGGGTCGACGGCGCGCATGCTGTCGGCCCTGATGGCGGCCCACGGGCTCTCCGTCGGGACGTACACCAGCCCCCACCTCGAGCGGGTGAACGAGCGCATCGCCTGGAACGGCGAGCCCATCGACGACTTCGCCCTCGCCGGCGCCCTGCTCGACCTCGAACCGTACGAGGACCACCTGGGCGTGCGGCTCACCCACTTCGAGCTGCTGACGGCCGCCGCCTTCCGGTGGTTCGCCGACAACGGGGTCGAGGTGGCGGTCGTCGAGGTGGGGATGGGGGGGAGGTGGGACGCCACCAACGTGGCCGACGGGGCCGTCGCCGTGGTGACGAACGTGGGCCTCGACCACGCCGAGGTCATCGGTCCCACGCGGGTGGAGATCAGCCAGGAGAAGGCTGGAATCGTCAAGCCCGGGTCGGTGCTGGTGCTGGGGGAGCCCGACCCCGACCTGGTGCCGATCTTCGAGGCCCGCCCGTCGGCCGCCGTGTGGCACCGCGACCAGGAGTTCGGCTGCGAGCGCAACGTCGTGGCGGTTGGGGGGCGGGTGATCGACGTCCGGACGCCGTTCGGGGTGGCGGAGGACCTCTTCCTCCCCCTCCACGGCGCCCACCAGGGAGACAACGCGGCGGCGGCGCTGGCCGGGGCGGAGGCGTTCTTCGGGAGGGCGCTGGATCCGGAGGTCGTCACCGAGGCGTTCGGCGGGGTGTCGGTGCCGGGGCGCTTCGAGATCGTCCGCCGGCGGCCGACGGTCGTGCTCGACGGCGCCCACAACCCGGACGGGGCCCGGGCCCTCGCCCTCACGCTGGAGGAGGACTTCGCCGGGCGGGCCCCCGACGTGCTGGTGGTGGGCTTCACCGCCGGCCGCGACCCGGGGGAGATGCTCGAGATCCTCGGCGCCGACCGGGCCCGGGTGGTGATCGCCTGCCGTCCACCGCACCCCCGGGGGATGGACCCGGCGGCCGTGGTGGCGGCGGCGTCGGCGGCGGGGATCGAGGCGTTGGCGGCGACCAGCGTGGCGGGAGCGGTGGCGCAGGCGATCGAGTCGGTGGGTGACGAGGACCTGATCCTGATCACGGGATCGTTGTACC
>Ga0102924_1003095_pt1 | contig 17616 bp, 12 predicted proteins | sample PaiPotPPM11metaG_FD_80116 | JGI IMG/M metagenome (GOLD analysis project Ga0102924, IMG submission 80116) | Iron sulfur acid spring bacterial and archeal communities from Banff, Canada, to study Microbial Dark Matter (Phase II) - Paint Pots PPM... ...
GGGCGCGATCGCCTCTCCGGTGGCGGCCGCGAGCCCCGGGCCGGCGCTCGAGCCTCTCGCGGCGCCTTCGGCTTGCGTGAGCGCGCCGTCGATCGCGGCGAGGGCGTCCACGAGCTGCTTGCGGGCCTCGCCCGCGAACGGGTTGTCGCGCGCGATGGCCGCGAACAAGTGGCCGGCGTCCGAGCGGACGGTCTCGATGGCGCGCGCCATGGCCTGGAAGCTCGGCGGGGCGAACGGCACCTCGAGCCCCGCCCCTGCGTCGATCATCCCCTTGGCGACGAAGAACGTGAGCGCGTGCGTATGCGCCATCACGCGATCGTGCCCCTCCGGCGTCTGCTCGATGACCTCGCAGCCGATGCGCTGATAGAGCTCGCGTACGCGCGCGGTGGCGTCGCGCGCGCGCGGGTACTTCTCCGGAGCGGGGCACACGACGACGCGGAGCGGCCGCTCGGCGAGCGCCAGGCTGGTGGGTCCGAAGAGCGGATGGGTCGCGCACCACGGGATGTCGTCTCCCATGACTTCGGCGAGCGCCGCGGCAGGAAAGACTTTCACGCTTCCCACGTCGAGGACGACCTGGGCCTCCGTAAGGTGCGGGCGAAGGTCGGTGAGGGCCGCGCGCATGCGCGTGACCGGGACGGCGACGACGACAAAAGCCGCTGTCTTTACGAGGTCATGGAGCGACTCGGCGCGATACTCCTCCGGTACGTGGGAGGCGGGATCGAGCGCCCGGTGCGGAATCCCGGCCTCCGCGAGGAGGCCCCCGAGCGCGCGACCGAAGCGGCCGTACCCCAGGATGGCGACAAGGTCGGACATCGCAGGCGCGGTGCCAGGCGGAGGGCCAGACGCGGTGCCAAGCGCGGTGCCAAGCGGAGGGCCGGGCGAGCGGTCGGGGATGCGCGGCGGCGGCGGCATATGTCCCACTCTACCGATCACAGCCCTGGTGCGCACGCGGCTCAGGCGTGTTCTCATGACATCATGGCCCGACCCCAAATGCGCCCTGTCCCCGCTCACCTGGAAGCGCGGCGATTGCGTGCGGTGGGCATGGTCGCACGGGGGACATCGCAGGCGGAGGTCGCTCGCCGCCTCGGCGTCACGCGCGAAGCCGTTCGTCAGTGGGTCGCCGCATGGAACACCGGCGGCCGCGCTGCGCTGGCGCCGCGGCCGCGCGGCAAGCAAGGCCGCGTCGCGCTCGCCCGCGTCGCGCATGTGATCGAACGAACGCTGGCCGCGACGTCGTCCATGCTGACCACGCGTCGCGTCCGGCAAGCGATCGAACGCAGCCTCGGCGTTGCCTACAGCGCTTCGAGCGTGCGGGCGATTCTTCATCGGCTCGGCTACGCCCATACCCGGACGCGCGGCTGGCATCGGCCCGAGGGTCACTCCGGGCGGTCGCATGGGCACGACGCGAAGCTGGGAGTCGCCTGAAGACTCGCGACGGTACATCCTAGGGACGTGCCCGATCGTCGCGCCGCTGCGCTGGCCGGCCTGCTCGCCCTCTCGGCGGTGGCGTGCGGCCGAGCCCCGGTCGTCGTGAGCCCGGCGGCGCCGGCGGCGTCCGCCTGTCCGGTGGGCGGCTGCGGCAAGGAGCGCCTCGCCGCGAGCACGGGACCGACGTGGATGGGCTGCCTGGGCGCCGGCGGCGTCGTCTGCCGGGGAGCGTCCGCCGAGGACTGCGGGCGCCGCGCGATGCAGGCGTGGAGCACCGCGCAGGACGAGCGAGGCGTCGCCTGCGTGACGCACATGCTGACGGAGGCGTGCTCGCTCGGCGACGCCGCGTCCTGCGGATTCGCCGGCCGGCTGTGGCTCGACGGGCGCGGCGTGCCGCGCGATCCCGTGCAGGGCCTCGCGATGATCGTGCGCGCTTGCGACGGGGGCCAGGCGCTCGCGTGCATGGCGGCCGCGCGCTGGCTCGCCGACGCCGACCACGTGCGCGAGGCCCACGCAGACACCGGGCTCCGCGGTCGGCTCATCGCGGAGCACGGCTGCCTCGGGGGCGACTCGGCCGACTGCCTTCGCGCCGCGGTCGCGTTCGAGGGCGGCGAGGGCGAGCCGCCGCGCGACGAGGCCCGCGCCGTCGACCAGTACACGCGCGGCTGCGACCTGGGAAACTCGCTCGCCTGCAACGCCCTCGGCGTCGCGCTCGACTACGGCGAAGGCGTCCCGCGCGATCCCGAGCGTTCGGTCGCTGCGTTCGAACGAGCGTGCAAGCTCGCCGACGCGCTCGGCTGCGCCAACCTCGGCTACATGTTCGAGAACGGTGAGGGCCTCGCCCGCGACCGAACGCGCGCGCGGTCTCTCTACCGCGATGCGTGCACGAGCGGCATCGTCTACGGATGCCTTCACGACGAGATGCTCGCCGCGCAGGACGCGGGAGCCCCGCGCGACCGCGAGCGAGCGTTTGCGTACTGGCGCCGAGCCTGCGACGCGCGCGACGCCCGCGCGTGCGCCTTCGTCGGCGTGATGTACGAAGACGGGCCGGACGGCGTGGCGCGCGACGAATCGAAGAGCCAGCAAGCGATGAAGCGCGCATGCGAGCTCGGCGATCGGCGCGCGTGCGAATGGTCGAAGATGCGCCCTGGGGATTGAGCCGGCGCTCCCTATGTTCTTTTCGTGCGCTTCCGTATCGTCTTCGTGCCGGTCGCTGCCGGCGTCCTCCTCGCCACCGCGGAGGACGCCGGGGCGTACTGCAGAACCAGCACGGCCCAGATCCCTGCTGGTTACGACCCGGCCGTCTACGGCTGCTGGCAAGAGGGCACGCCGGTCGCATGGACGGCAGGGCGCGTCGGGTACTCGCTCGACTCTGCCGCAAGCCGCCAGGTGAGCCTCGCCGACGCCACGCGCGTCGCCCACCAGGCGTTCGCCGCGTGGAACAACGCGCCCTGCCAGGGAGGCAACCCCATCGTCCAAGCGTTCGACAACGGGCCGGTCAGCTCCAGCGCCGCGGCCGACGACTGCGGCCTCGACAAGTGCGACCCGACCTATCACGACTCGCTGCACGTCATCGTCTTCCGAGACACCTCGTGGCCGTACGACGACAACACGAACACGCTCGCGCTCACGACGGTCACATACGGCGTCGACTCCGCCGAGATCTTCGACGCCGACATCGAGATCAACTCGTCTCAGCACGCGCTCACGGTGCACGAGCCTCCCCCGTCCGGCTATTACGACCTGCAGGCGATCCTCACGCACGAAGCCGGCCACTTCTTCGGTCTCGCGCACGCGACGAGCACGAGCGCCATCATGTACGCGTTCTACAAGCCGGGCGCGGTGTCGCTCTCTCCGGACGACGTCGACGGCGTCTGCACGGTGTACTCGCCGCTGAACACGTCGCCCAGCGGGGTCGCGTGCGCGTGCGACGCGGTGGGCAGGACCGCGCGCGGTACGCTCGGCGCAGCGGCCTCCGTCCTCGCGCTCCTCGGCGCGATCACTTGCCGATCGAGAAGACGGCTTTCCCGTTGGAAGCGTCGTACGCGCTGAGGCGGCCCCACTGCGAGACGAACACGCGCTGGTCGGTCGCCTCGATGGCGCTGAGGGGCGCCTGGAGCGGGAGCGCAACCTCCCACTGACGGTGGCCGCCGAGGTCGAAGCAGACGATCGAGTGCGGCTTCGAAGGATCGGTGTACCCGAACTCGGTGAAAGCCCGGCTGCCGGTGACCGCGCCGAGCTCCGGAGCAAACGGTCCGGTCTCGAGCGGGCGGGTGCTCGCGAGATCGCTCTTCCAGTTGCGCGAGGCCTCCTCGAACACCGCCGCGATCATCGGGACGGTGGTGCCCTTCTCCCGCGTGCCGAGCGCGATCTTCGGGCCGCCCGCGCGCTGCACGACGGCGCGAACGGTCATCCCTTCGACGGGCACCTCGTAGGAGCTCGCGCTGCGAACCTCGTAGGCCGGGTCCCCGGTCTTGCCGTCGTCGGACGCGAGGCGGGCGCAGCTCTCGTTCTCCTTCTCCTTGCCGTGGGACGCGTGGGCGGTCGTTGGCGCCGGGGCAGGGGCTCCGGTCGCCTGGCCGTCGCTCAGCCGCAGCTCTACCGAGCGCTGGTCCGCCAGCCGAATCCGAACGTAGCCCGCGCGGTCGCCCTTGCAGAATCCGGCGGCTTTCTCCGGCAGGCTGCTCGTCCATCGCTTCTTTCCGTCGCGCACCCCGAACGCGCGCACCTCGCCGTTCGGCGACGCGAAGAGCAGGGTGTCCTCCGCCAATCCGAGCGCTCCCTGGTACGTCTGCTTGTACGTCCCGAGCGAGTCGCTCTCCCACAGCTTGCTTCCGCTGCTCCCGTCGTACGCCCCGAGCGTCAGGCGATCGCCGCCGAGCACGTACCGTAGCCGCCCGACGACATCGGGCACGCGATCGCCGTTCACGTCCGTCAGGATCGCTCCGTGCGCTCCTTCCCAGTCCACGCTCGTCACGCCCACGATCGGGACCCGCAGCCCGTCCGTGAGGAGCGATTTGCCTTGCTTCATGGCGTACTGGACGGCCGCGACGATCAGGATCGCAACGAGGATGACGACCCGCAAAAGGAGGCGCAGGGCGTTCGACGACCGCCGGCGCGGAGCCGGGACGAACGGGCGAACCATCGCCGGCGGCGCCGGAGGCGGGCGAGGGGCCTCGACCTGGTTGACCGTCCCGCAGTACGTGCAGCGAACGCCTTCCGCGCCCCTCGGCGGGGCAAGCGCGGCGCCGCAATTCGAGCACTTGGTGACGTCCGTATGCAAAGGGGACGCTCGAGTCTCGCAGCATGCGAGCTCGCTCCGCAAGCTTTGACCTCGCCCGCCGAAGGCCTCGTGGCGCCTCTCTCCTTTCTGCTCCGCTCTAGTCTGCGCCGGCGTCGTCGCCAGGGTCTCCGGGCGCGTAGTTGCCGCCGCCAAGGTCGTACGCTCCGGCGTCGGTCCCCGGCACGCACGCAACGATCCAGGCGTAGAGAACCGAGAGATCGGCCGCCGTGGGCCGCGCGATGGTGGGATACCCCGGCATCGTCAGCGGCGGCATTCCGCCCTGTCCGCCGCCCAGGCCCTGCGCGACGCGCATGTAGAGGTACGAGTGCAGAGGATCCCCGGGCACGACCAGGCGGAGCGGCTTCCCGGCGTCGTCGGTCGCGGACTGGGACAGCGCGCCGGCGAGCTGGGCGTCGTCGAGCATGAAGTTGATGCCTGCCTGATCGGCGGGCGCCTGGTGGCACGTCGCGCAGTACGTCTGGCGGACGGCGTTCGCCGCCTCCTCGATCTCGACGCACGGATCGACGGTGGTCGACCCGTCGGCGAGGTAGATGGGCGGCGTCTGGTCGAGGTACGGGACCTGGCCGTTCGGGAGATCGCAAGCGGGCGACTGGCAAAGCTGCCAGGTCGTGTACGCGCTCGGGTCCTGGGACGGTCCCCCGTCGACGGCGCCCGGGACGGCGCCGCCCCGGTCTGCGCCCGGGTCGAGCTCCTGAAAACATCCGCTCGCGACGCCGGCGGCGCCGAGCGCGACGCCCGACATGGCGAGCAAGAGGACGCGAGGGACGGTCGGCGCGTTCATTGGGAGCACCGAGCGTTCGGCGGGCCGCCGCATTCGCGGACCACGAACTCGGAGAACATGTGGCTGACGTTGATCATCGCCGGCTTTGCGATGACCACGGGGCTCTGTGTGTCCCGGCTGGGCGGGACGCCGTTCAGCGTGATCGGCTGCGTGTTGTGGCAGCTGAAGCAGTTGGGGAACGAAACGGGCGCCTGGGTGAACGACTCCATCGCCGTGCTGGAGAGTCGGTCTTCGCCGCCCAGAATCGAGAAGGGGCTGCTCGTCCCGTTGGCGAGGACGTCCTGCTCGATCGCCTGCTGCGGCGTCGGACCTCTCGCCACGACGTCGGCGCGCGTCGCGCAGCCGGGGACCGTGTTCGGCGCGCCCGGGACGTTGCCGCTGCCTCCGCTGGGGCCGAGCGGGGTGCCGCAGGTGGTGCCCTCGTTGAGCTCGGGGTGAAGGTTGCCGCTGGCGATCGCGTCGAGCGCCAGCGGATTCGTACCGTCGTCGTTCTGCAGCGAGAGGCCCTGCCCGTCGCGGCCGAGTCCGAAGAGCGACGGCTTGTCCATCCAGACGGCCGCGACCACGTGGTAGTTCAGCCTGACGTCGACGGGCCCCGATAGTTGCTGCTCGTGGGCGATCGCGGTCAGGTTCGCGTTGAGCGAGACGATGGCGGTGTCGGGGCTGAGCTGCTGGGACTTGGAGCCGGGGAACATCCGGTAGATCGACGTCTGCTGCCCGGGGAACGACTGCGTCGTCTCGTCGAACATCAGCTCCTGGTTCGTGTACGGCTGATTGGCCAGGTTCTCGGGTGTCCCCCCCTTGTAAAGGAGGAAGCCCGTCTGGCTCAGGACCGCGCCCACCTGCAGGTTGTTCGGATCGCCGGGGCCGCCGTCGGGCGCGAAGATGACCGGGATGGCGCCGGGATCGGGCTGGTTGTCGGGAGCGCCGTACATCGCCGCGCCCTGCGCCGCGGAGGCCGTCCGATCGACCGCGCCCAGGTTGACGTGCTGCACGCTTCCCCAGACGAACTCGGGGTGCCCGGGCAACGTGTACACCGCGTGGAGCGCGACGAGCGCCACCTTGATGAGGCGGGGGCTGTTCGGGTCCTCGACGAGGATCCCCGTTTGCGGATCTTTGCTGAGATGCGGGACCCACGCCCTCGTCGTGATGTAGTTCGAATAGTCGCCCGGGTCTCCGGGGAAGCCGCTGGGTGGAGGGACCTTGCCGCCCGGGAAATCGGCGGGGTCGATGTCTTTCCAGGCCGTCTTGACCTCGACGAGGCCGGGAGGAAAGGACAGATTCGGATCGACGTTCAGGATTCCCTTGACGGTCCGCAGGTCGTTCGCCCGGATGAAGTCGACGAACGCCTGGTTCATGTGAAGGCCGTAGTAGAGCGTGTGGCCGTCCTGATCGATGAGGACGCTGCGGTAGCCCGCTTGACGGACCACGCCGAGCCACGCCCTGCTCTGCGTGTTGCGTTGCGCGTGCGGCGCACCGACGAAGGCGTCGTCGAGAGTCGCCCAGTGGACGAGCGCCGGATCGCCGCTCGTGTCGGGCTGCGTCGAGACGAGGAAGTTCTCGTATGCGCCGCGGTAGAAGGGGCACTCGGTGTCGGGGTGCGGCGACGGCACGAACATCCGTACCGGAGGAGTGCTCGGGAACCATTCCGCGCTGATCGGGCAGTCTTCGTTCGCGGTGAGGGCCGTCGCGGAGCTCGTCGGCGCGAGGGTGAGGGGCCTCGCGTTGAACGGCAACGGGTCCTTGCAGGACGCGAGCGGCGGCAGCCCGAGGACGATCGCGATCGCGCCGGCGAAGACGCAGCGCCGCATTCAGAACGCTCCGCGGAACGTCGCCAGCGCTCCCGAAGCTACCGGCTGCACGTCCACCCGGAACGGCGCCGAGGCTCCGGACTTCGCCGCCGCGGTGACGGCGTCGCTCGGACGGGAAGTGAAAAACAGGAAAGCAGCTCCCCCCAGCGCAGCGAGCCCCGTGGCAAACGTGATGTCGGCCCCGAGATAGAGCTGCCGGATATGGTTCACGGCGGACGGCCGGCAGTCCGGCGCGCACCCGCTGAGGGCGTCGTCGTCCGTCTTCCCCCAGTACGTGAGCAAGGCCGCGGCGCCCAGACTGGCCGCGCCGAGCCCCCCGAGCGCGTACACCCAGAGGGTGGGCTTTCGGGGCCGCCGGACCGCGGGCGCCTCGGGCGCCTTCGCCGCGCCCTCTGCCGGCGCCGGGGCGTCGTCCGCGTTTTCCGGCGGAACGCACGCCGCCAGCGTGGGCTTCGGATCGGCGTCGTCGGGCGCGGGCAGCTCGATCGACACCGGACCGCGCTGGCCCTCCACGATCATGACCCTCTGTGCGGTCGAGACCTCGCGCGGCGGGTGCCCGACGCGGGCGCTGAACGCGAACTCGTGCACCCCCGGGTCGAGAGGATAGGCGCGGCCGTCCAGGTGCGCCGTCAGCAGCTGCCCGTCCACCTTCACGCGCACGTCGACGAGCGGCGCGCCCTCCGAATCCGTGACCACCGGGGCGATCCAGGCGATGGCGGAGCTGAGCTGACCGGCGGTGCTCGCGCACCGCTTCTGCAGTCCACCGCACGGTGTCCTCGCGCACTCGAGCAGGAGCCCGCGTGCCTCCCGCAGGTGGCCGGCGCGCTGGTACTCTTGGGCAGCGTCGAAGGTCGCCCGGCACGCGCGCAGGGGTGGGTCTGCGGCGGCAGACGATGGCCAGCAAAGAGCGATCGCCGCGGCGACCGGGCCGTGGAGACGGAGTCGCCGTAGGAGGCGTGCGTCCGGCATCGTGCTCGGCGACTCCCCGAAGCAACGCAAGTGCCGACCGATGCGAGGCGAATCTTCGAGCGCCGGAACCGCGATGTCGCCCTGGAAGCGGGATTTTCCGTCGGCGCATCTCCTTCGTCGCGCACGAATGGCTCGCACGTGGGGGACCCAAGATCCACCTGCCGAGGGTCCTTCGGGCGGCCGATGGCCGCGAATCCCTACGCGGCGACGAGCCGGAAGTGTGGGACCGGCGCCCGCTCCACCCGCAGGAGCATCCCCTCTTCGATCTCCTGCCAGGGCTCTTCGGTCATCCGCTCGGATGCGACGAACACGGCAATGCGGTGCTGCGACCACGGTGTCATGACGGCGCTGCCGTCGCGGCTCATTCGCCGAACGCGCACGGGATCCTCCGGCGTGCGCTCGAGCAGGTAGAGCGTGCGGCCGTGGCGATGCGCGTACGTCGTGACGCCGTCGGACAGGAGGAACGTGAACGCGCCGAAGTCGGCGCGCTCCCGAGCCGTTCGAACGGCATGGCCGATCACGCGATCGGTCGCCGGGGAAGCGGGGACGTCGGCGGCGCCGGCCTCGTCGAGCTTGGTCAGCAGCCACGCGAAGAGGAGCTCGCTGTCGGTCTCGCCGCCCATCTCGGCGAGCCGTTCGGTAGACGTCTGCGACCGCACCCAGTCGGTGTGCGCGACCGTTCCGTTGTGCGCGAAGACCCAGCGGCCGTTCTCGAACGGATGCGTGTTCACGAGCGACGTCGCGCCCACCGTCTTCCGGCGCACGTGGCATATGAGCATCTCACCCCGAGCGCCGAGCGCCAGCTCGTGGAAGCGCTCGTCCTCGCCGGCGCACACGACGCTCTTGTCCACGCGCCACCCGTGCTCGTTTTCGAAGATGGCGATCCCCCAGCCGTCGCGGTGCTCGCGCGAGAGGGCGGCGAGAGAGCGCGGAGACTCCCGCAGCACGATCTGGAAGTTGGTGGGTTCGCTCGAAGCAATTCCAAGCAGGCGACACATCAGCGACCATCAAATCATAGCAGCGCCGGGCCGCCTGTGGCGGTCCCGATACGCCGTATCCCCCGGAAATCGGCCAGACGCGCCGGCCACGACCGGCGAAACGCGCAAATGCTGCGCGGATTGTTTCGATTGTTTGTCCGGGCGGCGCGCTCTTCCAAAGTCGGCGCCGTCGGCATCGTTGGCGCTCGGCCCGGTCCCCCCGCGCCATCGCGCGCGAATTCTGCGAAGCTCGCGCCTCTCGATGCTCGCCGCGCAAGGTTCGATCGTTCGGCGGTGGCGCCCGCGACGCGCTGCCCCCGGCTCCTTCTCGCTCCCCGGGCTCCTCGGGCTCGTCGCCCTGGTGCCGCCCCTCGCCTGGAGTCGAGAGCTGCGCGCGCAGAGCGCGCCGCCGCCCGCGGAGCGCTTGCAGGTCTACTCGCCCTACGAGGAGCAAACGATCGACGAGGTCCTCGCGGGCCTGCACCGGGTGCGCGACCCGAATCCCGAGGGCAAGATCGTCGAGCGCGTCGACATCGTGCGCCTCGACGTGTTCGAGAAGCGCGATGTCCTGCCCCACTGGCTCAACGTCTTTCACGTCGAGACGCGCGAGTCCGTCATTCGAGACGAAGTGCTCCTGCGCGAGGGTCAGCCCTTTCGGCAAGCGCTCGTCGACGACACGGTCCGCAACCTGCGACGCCTTCCGGGCGTTCCGCAGCTGTCGACGGTGCTCGCCATCCCGACCGTCGGGAGCGAGCCCGACCGGGTCGTCCTCGTCGTCATCACGAAGGATGTCTGGAGTCTGCGCCTGAACTGGAACCTGGTCGCGACGCAGCTCTCCGTCACGGGCGGCAAGCTGCGCGGGATCGAGCAGCTCGAGCTCCTGCCGGCGGAGACGAACTTCCTCGGGACACACCAGATCGTCAACCTGCACTTCGTCCTCGAGCCGTCCGCGTACACGTTCGGCGCCGGCGCGATGGTGCCCCGGATCGGCGACTCGCGGATCGCGGCGCTCGCCGCGGCGAACGTGATGGTGAACGAGTCCGGGAGCCTGGAGGGAACGTACGGATCCCTGGTCGCCGGCCAGCCGCTCTTCTCGGGGACCACCGAGTGGGCCTGGGACTCGAGCGTCGCTTGGCAGGACGTGGTCGTCCGCCGCTACGTCAACGCGCAGCTCAGCGAGTACGTCGACCCCGCGACGCACCAGAGCATGCCCTTTCAGTACCGCTCGCGAACGTACACGGCCAACTACGAGCTCACGCGCTCCTTCGGCTGGGACTATAACCACGACTTCACGATCGGCGCCGCCGTGACGCGCGCCGTGTACCAGAACCAGTTCCCCGGCGCCGACCCGCGCACCGCCGAGGACTTCATACGGACGTACATCCCCGTGAGCGACACGCGCGTAGGACCCTTCCTCCAGTACCACACGTACGAGATGCGCTTCCTCCGCGTCATCGACTTCGACACGCTGGCGCTGCAGGAGGACTACCGCCTCGGGCACGACGTCGTCCTCCGCGCCCTGCCCAGCGCCCACGCGCTCGGCTCGTCGCGGGACGTCCTCGAGCTCTACGGCGCCGCCCAGTACACGTGGCCGATGCGCGACGGGCTGGGGCGCCTGTCTTTCGCGTCGACTCTCGATACCCAGTCGGATCGCATCTCCGACGCGGCGATCCAGCCCACCGGACACCTGGTGACGCCGAGCCTGGGCCACATCGGTCGCCTGGTCTTCGACGCTTCGCTCATCTGGAGATGGCGCAATTACCTGAACCAGACGTCGATCCTGGGCGGAGACGACCGGCTGCGCGGCTTCCCCACCAACTTCTTCGTCGGGCAAGACCTCGTCGCGTACAACGTCGAGTTTCGCTCGCGACCGCTCGAGATCCTCTCGATGGAGCTCGCCGGCGTCGCGTTCTTCGACGCGGGAGACGCCTTCACGGGGTTCGATCACCTCCGTCCTTACCAGTCGGCGGGCGTCGGAGTCCGCGTGCTGTTCCCGTGGCTCGACCGCACCGTCTTCCGGGCCGACCTGGGATTCCCCTTCGTGCGTCCGATCGATCCGTCTACGGGAGCTCCGATTGCGTCGCAGGCGCTCCTGATCTCTTTCGGCCAAGCGTTCTCGACCCCGACGGTGGCTCCCACTCCGGTGCTGCCGACCGGCCAGGGACCCGATTCGCCGTGACAGCCTCCAGCACCTCGCGCAACGCCGCCGCGCTCTCCCTCCACGAGCGCGGCCCGCAGGCCCGCACCGCGTTCTCGTCCCACGTCGCATGAAGCGCGTGCGCGATCGCGTCCCTCAGCGCGCGCGCATCTCGGGGTGGGACGAGTAGCCCGGCGCGGTCGTCGCGAAGGACGTCGGGGATACCGCCGACGCGCGACGCGACGACCGGGCGACCGCTCGCGAGCGCCTCGAGAACCACGTTCGGCGTCCCCTCCGCCCAGCTCGGGAGCGTGAGCACGTCGCACGCCGCCATCCACGCCGCGACCTGTTCGTGGGGCAGCGGGCCGAGTTGCAGCGCCGAAGGGCCCCACGCGGCCGTGCGCGCGCGCACCTCGTCGCGCGAGACTCCGTCGCCCACGAGCGCGAGCATCGCGCGGGGAACGCGCGCGCGGAGCCCCTCGAACGCCGAGAGGAGCTCGCCGATTCCCTTCTGCGGCTCCAGCCGACCCACGAACAGCACGAGTCGCGCATCGGCCGGCACGTCGAGCGCTCGTCGCGCCTCCGCGCGGTCCTGCGGGAAGAAGAGCGCCGCGTCCACCCCGTTCGGGACGTGGAATACGCGCTCGCGCGGTACGCCGAGGCGGACGAGCCCCTCGGCGAGCGGCCGGGAGACGGCCACCGCAGCGTCCGCGTACGGAAGGACGAGCGAAGCGATGCTGCGCGCCAATCCACGGCGAAGGACGACGTTGACGTCGGTGCCGTGCGCCTTGATGACGCACGGCTTCCCCAGCGCGCGCGCCGCGAGGACCGCCGCGCAGGCGTCCGGGTAAGCCCACGCCGCGAGGACGACGTCCGCGGCGCGGAGCGCGTCACGATGCGGCCAGAGCGACGCCAGGTACAGCGGTACGGCGACGGAGGTCCCGACGCGCGGTACGTAGAGCTGGCGCACGTACGTGACGTCGACGCCGTGCAGGCGCTCGCGCGGAGGCAGGGCCGCCAGTCGCGCGGCGCGCGCCGGCACCGACACGACCCGCGCCAGCGGGACGTGGGGCACCGCGGCGAGCACCTCGACGTCGCACGTCCTGGCGAGCTCGCCAATCTGCAGCCGGTTGAAGGGCGCGCTGAGCGGCTCCAGCGAGCTCGGGAAGATCTTGGTGACGACGGCGACGCGCATGCTGCGCATGCTGCATGCAACCTGGGGCCCTCGATCCGAATGCGCATCGTCCACGTCGTGCAAGGGCTCGGCATCGGGGGGCAGGAGCGACTCGTCGTGCAGCTGTCCCACGAGCTCGCGGCCCGGGGGCACGACCCCGCGATCGTGAGTCTCTCGCCCGGAGGCCGCGTGCGCGCCGAAGCGCGCGGAGTGCCCGTGTACGACGCGACGCGATCGCAGGGGGGAGCCGATCCCTCCCTGCTCGCGCGCCTCGCGACGCTCTTCTTCAAGCTGCGCGCCGACGTCGTGCACACACACAACCCCGCACCGCTGCTGCACGCTCTCCCGGCGGCCGTCGTCGCGCGCGTGCCACGGCGCGTGCACACCAAGCACGGGGCCAATCACTACGGTCGCAAGGGGCTATGGGCAGCGCGGGGGCTGGTCTGGGCGCTGGACGCGCTCGTCGCGGTGTCCGCGGAAACCGCAGCGATCGCGAGGACCAAGGAGCGCGTTCCGCGCGGCCGGCTCCACGTCGTGCCCAACGGAATTCCGCTCGCTGCGTTCGGCGCGGCCCCCGCCGTACGAGCTCGCGTGCGCGCCGAGCTCGGCATCCCGCTCGACGCATTCGTCGTCGGCTCCGTGGGACGGCTCGCGCCCGAGAAGGACTACCCGCTGCTCGTTCGAGCGATGGCTCCGCTCCTCGCAGACCGCGTCCGCCTCGTCCTCGTCGGCGACGGAGCCAGCCGCGCGGACATCGCCCGAGCGATCCCCGACGACAAGCGATCTCTTGTGACGCTCACCGGCGAGCGCGGCGACGTCAGCGCGCTGCTCGCCGGGTTCGACCTCTTCGCGCTCTCGTCCCGCACGGAGGGCCTCCCGCTGGCCGTGCCCGAGGCGATGGCGACCGAGCTGCCTGTCGTCGCCACCGCCGTGGGAGGCTTGCCGAGCTCGGTGCCCTCCGACTGTGGCGTGCTCGTGCCACCTGGCGACGAAGCCGCACTCCGCGAGTGCTTTGCCGCGCTCATCCACGACCCCGAGCGCGGCCGCTCGATGGGTCGCGCCGCCCGCCGTCACGCCCTCGCCAGCTTCTCGATCGATCGGATGACCGACGCCTACGAGCGCCTCTACGGCGGCGACGCCGAGCACCTCGCCCCCGGGGAGCTCTGATTGTTTGCGCTGCCCGTCGTGCTCGACACCGACGTCGTGGGGCGAGTCGCGGTCGTCGAGGGATACAACACGAACACCTACCAGGCTCAGGACGACCCCTCCCTCCCCGTCATCCGCCGCCATCCGTCGCCCTTCACCGGCGCCGACGCCAACATCGAGCTGCGCTTCCTCGGGCGCGATACCGACCGCACGATCGTCAACCTCGACGCGCGCGGCGAGCACTACGAGCCCCTGCAACCCGAGTCGCAGTCCGACGACGGCGCCCTCAACGGGTCGATCTCGTCGCACGTCACCCTGGGCAAGCGAACGTCGCTCACGATCTTCGACGGCGGCGCCATCACGTCGTTCAACGCCGCGCACGTCACCGACGGGACGATCTTCGCCTTCGATCCGACCCAGCTGCGGAGCACCTACTGGCTGAACGACGGCTCGTTCACGTTCGCTCACCAGCTCTCGCCCAACTGGCGGCTCACGCAGTCGGTCGGCGCCACCGTCTCGGGCACGCTGCACTCGGCGCCCATTCTGCTCCCCAGCGGCCAGATGTCCGAGCACCGCGGGCTCGACTACGTGATGCCCTACGCCGAGACCGATCTGAACAAGGACTTCTCGCTGCGCTCGGCGGGCGACATCATGCTCCGTTATCAGTACTCGCTGAATCTATTCGTGCTCGATCTCACGCAGAACCCGCCGCGGAACATCGGGCCGGACAAGCAGGCATTCCTCACCGGCCTCGCCGGGTGGACGTACCACGTCACGCAGGAGATCTCGACCGTCCTCCGCGCCGGAGGGGTCCTCGCCTCCGCGCCGCCGCGGGACATCGATCAGCGCCCAATCCTCGCTCCGTCCGGTATGGCGGAGTTCTACTACACGAGACCGTTCTTCGATCTCATCGCGACGGGGGGATACACCTGGGGCACGATCAATCCGCGCCTCGGAGCCGGGCCCACCGGCAACGCGAGCCTGCTCGCCATCGGCGTTCCCCATCCGGTCGGCCACTGGAAGAACTTCGCCATGGTCGCGCGCGCGCAGTTCTCGTACTCGAGTCTGATTACCGGCGTCGGCCAGTCCACCGATCTCGCGCTCTACGCGGCGGGCGGCGAGGCTCGCTACGCCGTGAGTCGCTGGCTGGGGCTGGTCGCAGGTTACGACGTTCGTTACGCGACATTCGATACTCCAGGGCTCTACAGTCCGCCCTTTCTTCAGCAGCTCATCTTCGTCGGCTTGAGCGGGTACTTCACGAACGACCGGAGCATTTTGCCCCTCACCACGTTCACGGCGCCGGTTCAGCCGCCTTCGTGATCACCCGAGCCCGCTCGCGATTCGCCGGAGCGTCGCTAACAGTTACATTGTGTCCGAAGGCCGCCGCTCCACACCCGCGCCCGTCGCCCGCGTGCAGCACGCGCAGTTGCTCGTCGAACTCGGTGAGCTCTCCGAAGCCGAGAGGGAAGTCACCGAGCTGCTCGACGCGCACCCCGAGGATCTGACGGCCGTCAATCTGCTCGCGAAGATCAAGCACGTGCGGGGCGAGCTGTCCCAGGCGGTGGCGCTCTGGGCGCAGATCCACGCCGGCTCGCCGCACAACGAGCGGGCGCTCATGTACCTCGGCAGCATCCTTCAGCTCGCGCGCGACCCCGAACGCGGCGCCGGCGAATACGTCGCGCTCGGCCCCGGCCAGCTCGTCCACAAGCCGACCGCGCACCTGCAGCTCGAGGCAGCCTTCCACGCCTTCCTCGCGCGGCGCGTGGACGAGGCTTACGCCATCTGCGAGGGCCTCGCCCATCGCTGGCGAACCCAGGACCCGATGCTCTACAAGCTCGCCGTCCTGGCGCGCGCCTGGATCGCCGAGCTGAGTGGCGACCTCGAGGTCGCGTGTACGACGCTCGAGGGGCTCGGCAACGAGCGGGGATTCGAGACGGACACCGATCGCGTGCTGGCGCTCGCCCGCGTCTACGAGCGTATGGGTACTCGCGACCGCCTCGAGAAGGCGGCGCACGTCTTCCGGTTCCTCGAGCGCAGCTACGGCAAGATGAGCGCGCTGCCGCGCCTCGCGCGCATCTACCGGCGGCTCGGCGACGGCGAGCGCGCGGAGGCCTACGAGCGGCGCTGGCTGGAGTCGTTCGAGCAGCGGATGCACCGGCCGACGCCCGCCGACGTCGTTCGCGTCGGCGCGACGCGCTACGTACCGCTCGAGTGGATCGCGCGTCTGTGCGAACCGCTGCGCGAGCGTGCGGCGACGCGCGTTCCGCTGGAGAGGTCGGCGGCCGGCACTCCCCAGGAAGACGAGCCGCCGCCCGGGGTCCAGCTGCGCGAGCGCGCGCTCCTCGCGTTCTTGAACGGCGACGCCCGCAAGGCGCGGGAGCTGTTCGCCGCCGGTTCGCCGCAGGCCATCGACGAGTCGTACCTCGCGGAGCTCGACGTCCTCGAGGGCTTCGCCGCGTCCGCCGCGGCTCGCTTCGCGCGCGTGATCGACCCGGCCGCTCCCGACCGGCGCGTCGTCAGCGTTCTGCTCCGCGCTTGCGAGCGCACCGGCGCGCCGCAGCTTCGCGCCGTCGCCGCGCGGGCGCTCGCGGGCAAGGGGTTCGCCCAGGAGCTCGAGGCGCAGCTGCGAGCGACTCCGTTGCGCGCCGAGGCCTGGCGCGAGATGGCCACGCTGCGCAGCGTCCTCGGCGAGACCGAGGAGGCGGCCCGCTGCGCCGAGCGCGCGCAGGCGCTCACGGACGCCGCGCTGCGCGACGCGCGGCCGGTGGGTCGTGTCCTAGCGGCCGCCGTCTACCAGTTCGTCGGCAAGACCAAGGGCCTCATTCACCAGGTGTGGGCCGATCGCCGGCCGGTCGCGCCCGGGCGCGGCGGGTTCCTCGCGAGCGACGACATCCTCGGCAACGTCACCTTCGAGATGAAGCAGCACGTGCGCAACACCTTCTTCGCCGTGCGCGAATACGCCCGGTCGCGCTTCCCCCAGCAGACGAGCGACATCTTCGATTACCAGTACACCTACAAGGTCACGAAGGAGGACGAGCCGTCGGGAGGCCCCAGCGCCGGGCTACCGACCGCGCTCGCGTTCCTCAGCGTGTTCCTGCAGAAGCCCGTTCCCCAGGACGTCGCGTTCACCGGTGTCCTCATCGCCGATTCGCACGACGCCCTGATCGTCCGCAGCGTCGGCGACGCCGCGTACAAGGTGAAGGGCGCGTACCACAGGAACCTGCGCCGCATGGTCATGCCCGCGGAGAACCGCGCCGATCTCGCCGCCAGCGCGCACGTCCCGGCGGCGATCTGCGAACGGTTCGTCCGGTACGTGACCACGCTGGACGACGCGGTCACCGTGACGTTCGGCGTCGAAGCCTGGATGTGAGGACGGAGAACGGGCGGCACGGACGCCGCTCCAAGCTACACTGCCCGCCGTGAAATTCCGGATGGAGGCGCGGCGCCTCGCGGTCGCCGCCAGGCGGTGCCTGGTTGCAGCGGCGGGTGCGCTCGCCGTCGGCCCCGCGCTCGCCTGCGACCGCATCGTCGGGCTCACGGACAACTACTACGAGACGTTCTGCTCGACCCGCAGCCCACAGCCCCTCTTCTGCGAGGACTTCGACGAGGGGTCGTACGGGTCCGGCTGGAGTTACGTCGACACGGCGTCGGGAGCCGTCTCGCTCAGCGAGAGCGAGTTCACGTCGTATCCGGCGGCGCTGACGACGAAGTCGGTGGGCGCGCAGAACGGCATGGTCAACGTCGGGGTCTACCGCACGTTCTCGCTCTCGGGGACGAACCAATTTCAGGGCACGTTGGAATTCGACATGCGGGTGGATCAGCAGGACGACTTCTTTGCGGTCGCCGTGCTCGCTCAGATCGGCTTCGCGGGCGCTGCCGACCAGTACTA
>Ga0102924_1003097_pt1 | contig 17609 bp, 17 predicted proteins | sample PaiPotPPM11metaG_FD_80116 | JGI IMG/M metagenome (GOLD analysis project Ga0102924, IMG submission 80116) | Iron sulfur acid spring bacterial and archeal communities from Banff, Canada, to study Microbial Dark Matter (Phase II) - Paint Pots PPM... ...
ATCTTACTACTATACAATATTTTTTCTCCGTTGATTGGCCCACCAATCAATGCTTTTATAAAAAGGCACTGTCGTAGAATACGCAAATCCTTACTGAAAGTTTGACGAATCTGCGATAGGCCAGGCTTTATCTCAGCAGTAGTAAGGAGACTATTAGAATGGTTTTGATCGAAGAGGGCTTTGATTGTATTCGCTAATGTGATGACAGATACTTGTATTAGATTAGTATCTAATTAATATAAGATTGTCTGAAATGAAAGAATTCCGAACAGATTACTAAAGAAAGTCATGTAAATCCATTTTTCTTACTAGGCGAGGGCCCCTGCGTAGCAGTCTAGGCGGTTAGAAGCCAAACCCTGATCAAAATTAGGTTACAACGATATAATTCATTGATGATAGTGATGATAACATAGCTTGTGTAGTCGGGTTAAAAGAAAGGTAATACATAAACCGCTAGATGCCGGTGGGTGCAACTAACTCACCGACTTGGTTATAGATTTGCAAGAAATACATCCCTTTGTCTGTTGTCTTATAGGTTTGGCTCTCTTCCTCGTAAACTAACATACGATTTTCTTGCAACACCTTCAGATAATTCTGCAATTGATCAGGAGATAAGAAGCGACTAAGTAGAATTCGACCCCTTTTGAAGTTGAGCGTCTCGAGAATCATTGCAATTGTGTCAAGCGGGGTGTATTCCAATTATGTCCAAAGCCATTGGGAAACTAAGTATTTATATAAAACTAATATTTGTAGGCGTCTATTTACATTAAAAGAAATCACGTATGACTTAGATTAAATATAGTTTTGTAGTAACCCTTTTCTTATTCGAGTGTGATCAATAATATATTGTGCCACTACTGTTCTCTTCTCTGTAAATTTGTTCACTTATTTGGAACAATTATTTATTCTCATGCTGCCCCGCAGCATTGGACTTTTCCGCCTACACAGTGAAGGTTCTTGGAAATTGGTTCACTACTTCAATGGGAGTTTACAAGATGGCTCCATCTCCACAGCACGTTAAGAAAAGTGCTCTGCAAATAATATTATTTGATTCATTCAAGAATAAAAATCTAGTTAGCACGGTGCTGGCGACACATTCCTCGCTAGAGATTCTAGACTCGGGTCGCTAGAAGCGATCTCAGACGCTTAATTTCATTAATGGATCAAAATCAGATTTGGTCTTACTATTTATCAGAATAGGCGTATATGGGATTTCACAGTAATAATAAGTCTATCTAATAAAATGCAGATCCTTTTGTGCTAGTGGCTATACTAAATTGATTATCCGAATATTAATAAACCTACTGACAAATTTCGAGTCATTTTTCTAAATCCTCCGCACCAATCTTAGAGATAGCAAATGTAGTTTGGACTTGATATATCCATATTGTTTGTCCGTTCTCTAAAAACCTAGTCGTTGAAAGACTTTTATCGCCAAAGGGGCCCGACATGGAATGACATTTTATATTTCCGCCAATCTAATGAGCTAACTATCTCACATGCTGCCTGTAACCCGGTCTGCTTGCTACCTCTCTGGTCTACACTTCTCCGAATACCGGTTTAATGATATGCCTCGATCATGCACAATTGGCTAAACTGTGTTGTTGCGTGCTTACTGGACTCCTATTTCCGCATTATGGAAAACACGATTTCCGTAATTAGTGCTTACAGACATTGTTTCAATATACATGAGCAAACTTTGTTCATAGACTGCTAAGATATATTATTAGTTGTGCTATCTAGAAAAGAAAGTTTCACTGATCCCAACAATTCTGATATAGGCTTGATATGCCCATATCCATCCATTAGTCTGTTCCATATTCCCTTTATCTTTCCTCTATTCTCCGGGTCGTCTTTCAGCAATACAATTAAATCTTCTAACAAAGCAGCTAACTTCGGTTTATCCTCTTCTTCTACTTCTCTCCTTACGATTTTTATTTCTGAAGACTCGTTTATGTCAGAACTTCGTTGTGATAATCCTCGAGTAAGGATGTCGATCCTCTTAATGATCTCATCTCGTTCCATAGATGAATTATCCTAAGGAATTATATAAAGTGGAATCATTGCCAAAGCATAAAGAAGTATGGGGGAGAAGCAGAGAATCACTAGGAGTAGTAGCTTTCTCATTTTAGTCCTAATCCTATAATTCTACTAGCTTCAAGGATTTAAGCGCTTAACAAGGTCCAGATTACTTCCTTCTAAGGTGCAGTCGCAACAATACATCAATATTCATTTAAAGTAGTAGGATCAGCCACCATATCGAACCGGGGTGTTCTGATCCGGGTTCGTAGTGTAATAAATAATTAATCTACTGAAGGTACAAGCACATACAGGAGTATCTATTAAATTAAAGTAGCCCCTCATTCTTGGTGAGAGAAAGTATGAACAAATTGGTCTTACTAACTGGTGCACTCGCGATAGTTATGATCACAGGGATATTGCTGGTAGTTGTTAGTACTAGAATTTCGGGACCAGAATTCGTTTCTGGGAAATTAATTTCTGCAAGGCTCTTGATTAATTCTAATACCCTGAATAATCTCACAACAGGGAATGTGGTCAAAGTAAAGACTGGCGGGGGAGACAATAATGTGTCATCAACCCAATTTTTCCCACAAACAGTCGAGATTAAAACTGGAGGAAGTGTTACTTGGTACAATCCCGCTCGGGTACCAGAACCCCATACCGTTACCTTTCAGATGGGTAGTTTATACCCAACACAATCTTTTCTGCCGGTAGAGGTGTCGAAATCTGCTCAATTAACCCTATTGCCGTCGGCTGCTTCCAACGGCGAACCAATTGTTGTCCCCGGGCAAAACCACACGAGTTTCATAATAGCCGCAAATGCTAGGGCATACAATCCGGTTGTCATTAATTCAAATGGCAGTATGACATTCCTTAATTGGGATGCGAAATATATTATGAATGGAAGTGAGAAGTATATTAATTCGGGCTGGTTGTTCCCAAACGGCGAGATCCCGCCAGGCATTCAAGCTGGAAGAACGTTCACGATAACTTTCGAGAAAGCAGGCTTATATGAGTACACTTGTGTTTTTCATCCATGGATGACTGGAAAGATCATTGTAAAATAAATAATCTAAATCACCATATAGTAGTACTGATAGATCCGTTGCTTTGATCGCGTGAATTTGATTTTGTATAAAATTACCCTCACAGTCAATTAGATGGTATTATTTTTAACGACTTCTATGGTTTGGTATTTATCAATCGATATGATGAGACGAAAGTAATCAGAGCCAACGCGAATAGAAAAACACCTGTCGATAAATGGGTTGCCACAAGCAAAGCGTTTAATTTTGTATTGACAACAAACATACCCAATACAATCTGAACTGCAACTATAATTCCAGCTGTAATAGCAGTTTTTCTCATAATTCCTGATTTCTTCGCAGCATACCCTGCAGTGGCAAAGATAACGCCTGCAGTAATCGCCGCAACAATTCTATGAATTTCCTCAAAAAGGTACTTTTTTGGTGGAAAATTGAACCCGTTGGGACAAAGTGGCCAATCAGGGCATGATAGCCCTTGATGTGAGGCATCAACATAAGTTCCGATTAGCATCACCGTAAAGAGCAAAGCTAATGACGCGAAAGAAAAGCAGACTATCCTCATCACATTCATGCGATCATCCACCATGGTACGCGCTAATTAGATAATTATTAACCTTACATCTTGCCTCGAAGAGTGGCTAACATCGCCGCATATACGAAAGGCTCTTCCAAAAAATGGCAAGAAAAGCTGCGATACAATGAGCCTTATATCAAGAACTACAATATGGAAATGATGAGGATTATGGGAAGAGCTTACGGCAAAGGCTTCGAGGCTGAGAAAGTTGAAAAATACCAAGTATCAGTCCCGACTAGCCTATTAAAATAAGAATCCTTAACACATAATTGAAATTGATACAGCAAATAGCAGATAATCGAACGATCAAGTTTATCCAGCTAGGCCAGATTTGTCATGACATCGTATTAGCTATGGCAATGAAGCAAAAGAAAGTTTTATTATTATCGATGCTAAATTATTTGTAGCCTGTTCAGTTCTTTCTAACATTCGTTGGATATTCCGATCATACAGAGAAATTTTACTAGTTTATTTCATTACGGCTAAGTCAAGCCGATGTGGATGGGCTAGCGTCGGAGCTATTGACCTTCATCAACACATATTCTAGCTTCTGCTGCAACATTGAATTAATTTTATGGCCGTCTGCTCTTCCCCTAAGCAGTGCCATGCTTTTACCCATGAGTATTCCAACTGCCCCGAGTCGTTTTTCAACAATTATAGACATATTCTCTTTTAGAATCTTCTCAATAGCTGTTTCCAACTCTTGATCACTTATTGCTGTTATGCCGAGTGCCATTTTGGCTTCTTCGACTGTTTCAGCCTCTTTTTTCATCAGTTTTTCGAAAATTGAGATAACAGATTCTTTAGCGATCGAGCCATTATCAAGTCTTTTGAAAACGTCAATAAGGATTTCATCCGTTATAACTGCTGAATCCAATCCGCGTCGTTCCAGATTAATTAGGTCTTCTGTAAGTTTTGATGCGATAAATGTTGGACGTACCTCTTTCACCGACCCGGCAATTTCCTCAAAAATGCCGAAATAATCAGAATCGAAGATTTGCTCTGCAAGTTTTTTGTTCAGGCTGTATTTCTTGGCCAGGGAATTTAAGATTTCGTCCATTGATTTGGGGACATTTTCAGAAAGGGAAGCTATTCTTGAACTGTTGATTGGAATTGACGGAACGTCAGTTTCGGGATACATCCTTGCAGCGCCAGGTCTTGGTCTACTGAATACTGTTTTGCCCTCAAACGTAGCAGCGCGTGTTTCTGGCGGAACACCATTCAACGCCATCTTTAGTCTCTGAATTATGGCTTCTATTGCAAAATCAACCATAAGGTTTTGACCACCAACGATTACGAATGCATCCATTTCGGCATCCATATGCAATTTATTTTTTATTGCCTGAACTTCTTCGCTGCTGATACCATACCTTGGTAACTCATCAGAATGAAATACTCCTCCCAGTCCATAAAAACGAACCAACTCACTTAGTTGCTTTCCTATACGTATTTCCGGATATGGTTCAAATCCTATCATACCCCCAAAACCCCTTACCCTTATTGCCTTGAAAATGCTATTATTTTCTTGGAGTGAATTTATCACCACTTTCGAAGAAGACTTCATTAAAATGTCGGTTACCTCTTCAATCCTGTCACCAATTTCTTTTTCAACATCTTTCCTATCTCTTAGTTTTTGGGCAATTGTAATCAATCCATGCTGTCTGAGCATTTCATAATGTATTACTTTTACAAGTTGGTCCAATCGCTGCACACCCTTTACTTCGACCACAGCTCCGTTATCTATCGAAATATTAACATCCTGTCTTATGCTTCCAAGTCCTCGTGACACTCTCTTACTTACGCGTAATAGCCTGCCGAGGGACAGTGCAATCCGCATTATTTCCTCAGGCGTGCCAGTCACCGGCTCGAGGGCAATTTCAACTAGTGGCACCCCTAATCTGTCCAGTCCGTACTCCTTAATTGTACCGTCGTCTGAAATCAATTTGGCCGCATCCTCTTCAAGACATATACTTTGCACTTTCACTCTTTTTTCATTAACGTCAAGGTACCCACCATTGGCAACTAGAATTGTTCGCTGAAACCCGCCTGTATTTGAGCCATCAATTACGAATTTACGCATAACATGCAACTCATCGCCGATATCCGAATGAAGGGCTAGGGAAATTATCAGTGCAGTTTCGAGCGAGCCGTTGTCAACATCGTGTGGTGGTTCCTCGTCGGCCTCTACTAAGCAACTAGAAGTTGCTGATGCGTAATACTTTATCGTACGCATCTTTTTGAATTCGAACAGTGCGGCAGGATCATATGAGCCTAATTCGCTCTGTGTTGGTCGCAATTTACGAACAAAGGTCGCGCCATACTTTTCAAACTCTTTAGATCTACAACTACAAAATAGTTTGCCATTGGTTGCTAACTGCTGGTGAATTTCAATCCCGACTTTAAGATTAATGACTACTGGATCTATCGTCAAAGTTACAAGTCCAAATTTGGACTGGACATCTTTTAAGCCTACCTGTCAGATAGGTATGGAAATCGATATTTCATTTGCAATATTTTCCTGCATCAATTTCGTGGCGGATTTAGCGTCTTTACTGTTTGCGAGGGCCCACATTGCTTTTACGGTAGCAGTCTCTGCCATCATGTCTGATAACGGGATTACGCCAATATCCAGCAGATCCCTACCAGTCTCGTATACGGTCATCCTAGTCCTTCCCCATATACATTGCGAAGTCATGAAGATCAGTGTACCTGATTCTACTGCATTTCGGATTTGTGGAAAGCAATCTTTACTAACATGCCCAAGGCCTGTTCCTTCAAGGATAATAGCTTTGTAACCTGCTGTCACCGCATGAGATATGAACTCCGGACTAAATCCAGGATAGTATTTTAGTAGTACAGCTCTTCTGTCAAAGTCCGGTCGAACTACAAGGCCATTAGCATTATTATTACGCTTCCTAAGATTCAGCCCAGGTTGCTCCAATTGCATTTCAAGAATTTCACCTCTGATTAGAGCTATAGGCACGCCATCTATTGATTCAAAAGCATCACGCCTGCTGGTATGATTCTTTCTCACCCTGGTGCCAAGATGACAAGCAATTACGTCATCCGAAGTGGTAGCATGCATACTAACAAAAACTCCAGTTAGTTCAGACTTTACAGCAAATATCGTAGCACCTATAAGATTCAGGGCTGCGTCTGATGAGGGTCTATCGGACGATCGCTGTGCACCTACTAATACAACAGGAATAGGCAAGTTTTGTAAGGCAAAACTAAGTGCGGCTGCAGTATAGTGCATAGTGTCTGTTCCATGGGAAACTATTATCCCTTGATACTTCCCCGATGTGACCTTTTCCTTTATCTTATGAGCAATAATGGTCCAGTCCGAAGGCTTCAGATTTTCGCTGTATTCATTTAACAACACCTCTGGCTCGATTGAGGCATAATTTTCAAGTTCAGGTACAGAAGCATATATCTCGGATGCCGAAAGAGCTGCACTGACACCTCCTGTCCGATAATCTACTTTACTTGCGATCGTGCCACCAGTCCCTAGCAGCGCAATTTTGGGATGTTCTTTGCTCCTGTCATTCTGGTTGATTGATTGATTGATTTTGAATTCCTTGCTTACTTGTTTAAACGAATCTACAAAAGTCACATTTTTCGTAGCGAGCGCATCAGGGACATCTCGAGTTGGGTCTGTTAATTTAGCAATCGATCGAACCTTCTCTGTTCCAATCCCTACGTTGTAACCGCTTCTTAATTTGATAACAATATGATTTTTGTCCGCTGATTCATAACGCGGCATCAAGATGCCTGTAAATTCATTGTCAGAGGTCTTTATTGTAATAGTGTCGCCTACGCCAACGTGTTGTTTCCGAAGCAACTCCGCGCTCTTTTCTTTGTATCCTGTTAAGTTGTCCTTATCTCTGACGGACAATCCTATTTCCGTGTGATCTTTTATCTATATATTAACAAAACTGTGGCGAATAGTCACGCTACCTCGCTTTACAGCTGCATAGATTCAAACGAGAGAGGGTTCTAAAAGCGCTCGGTGGCCGGTATTACCGTGAACGTACGATAATTGCTATGCTTCTTGCCTCTAGAATATCCAGAACGGCCCTCTCAAGATCATATTTTGTTATTCGTCCGAAATCCCATGCGTCAATGAATCTCCTGTACTCTTGTTCTAGTATTTTTGCGGTTTCTTGAAATTCTACCATTTTCTCAGGACTATCGGGTGTTTTATAGCCCTTAGCAATCATAATAGGACACCTTTTGTCACCTTCGAGTGGAATATACCAAGCATCTTTTGCAAATTCATAACGTCCTGTGCTCAGAGTGTTATACATACGCATTAGTTCATCGTTTGACAGCTTTTGCAAGTCAATTAGCCATCTTTCCTCCTCCATTTTGAACATAATCTTTTCCTCATCCATTCTCGTTTCGGTACAGCTAGTTCCAAACACCAATTGTACTTATACTTATGGGCAGACAGCTAAAAATACATTTTCTTCAAATTAAAATCTTCAGCAACCAGCATTTTAACAGGTCCCTTAGCTTGCATCGAATATTTCAACACTCAAGTTTGAGAATCTAATGACTTGATTCGGAATGCTTCATAAAAATCGCTTTGATTCTTTCAATTCCGTGTATATCGTCGACAAATTTCGCAGTTTGGGTAGTGACTAGGTCTTTCCAATCTCTTCCGCGTACCATCCTGGACCTAATTTCGGTACCAGATAGTTCGTTCCGTCTATGAAGACCAGGTTGGATGACCTCAATTCCCCTTTCTTTATACAACAGACGTGTAAAGAAATCATTTGAAAACACCGACTGATATTTAGGAACCATAATGTCAAGCTGGTACGTCCAAAGAGGATGGAAGCTCACATCAGGGACAGGAATCATCAATATTCTTTTGATATCAATTCCAAGTTCTGCATCGAGTGAATCTTTTATCATTTGAATCCGTTCACCGGCAGTAAATGGATTCCTCATTTCGTGACTTATCTGTGCGCTACCTATTACAATTACAAGCTCTTCAACCTTCTCTAGAGCGAACTTGATAGTTGCTATGTGTCCTAAATGAAATGGTTGAAACCTGCCGACAAATATACCACGCGACATTATATACTCAACATTATATACTCCCACTAGAATCGATAATTTAAAGTAATTTTGATATCTTAGGAAAAGATCATTTTATCTGACGCGTTCTATTCAAGAAAACAACGGTAATAACAATGATAATATTGTCGCTAATCTGATTATCTGATGTAAGGGTTGTAGAGCAGAATTTTTATCTTTCTATTTCCACAAGAATGACAGATCTTTGTGCTAACAATCGATGGTGCCTATGGCGAGGGCGGAGGACAAATTCTGCGTAGCGCCGTCACCTTATCTGCTATAACTGGGAAGTCTATAGAGGTAATCAATATCCGAGCGAAACGTCATAATCCTGGACTCCGACCACAGCATATGCACGCGACTAGGGCTGTAGCCGAGATATTCCATGCGAGGGTAGAGAATCTTAAAGTCGGTGCCGAATGGATAAGATTTGTTCCAAAACCTGACAATTATGAAGGAGGCGAGTTAAGAATTGATACGGGAACCGCAGGTAGCATTCCGATGATATTACAAACAATTATTCCAGCTGTGGCGTTATCAGGCAAAAGCCTAGGTGTTCAGGTAACTGGTGGTACCGATGTGAAGATGAGCCCTACGGCCGATTATCTGCGCTTTATCATGCACAACGCGTATAAAAATATAGGAATAAATTTCAGCATAAATATTCTCAAAAGAGGATACTACCCAAAGGGCGGAGGAATAATACAAGCAGAGATTAGTCCCTGTAAAAACATAAGCTCATTTGACCTCTTGAATAGACGAAACGTAGAACCTAAAATTGCGAGTGTATGCTGCCAACTCCCAAAAAGCGTTGCGGAAAGACAGATTTCTTCTGCTCTGTTAAGATTAGAAAGACGTGGAGTTCGCTGCAATTTTTATTCTTCCTCATTTGAATCTTCATTGTCCCCAGGTACTTCGATTTTGGTGTACTCTGAATCTGATTTTGGCCCATATGTCGGTGGTGATTCGGTCGGCGCAAGAGACAAATCGGCCGAAAAAGTAGGGGAAGAAGCTGTGCAGAATTTTATTGAAAGCTATGAGGTCAACGTTCCAATAGATCGATTTCTTGCAGATATGCTCGTAATCCCGCTAAGTCTCACAAAGGGAAAATCGCGGTATAGGATAGGAATAGTGACTGAACACCTAAAGACGAATCTGCACATTGTAAGCCAAATAGTAGGATGCAAATATCAAATCGAACCCGCAGAAAAAAGTTACATTGTTACTATTGAAGGTAGACGTTTGTGAGAGTATTTACAGGTTCTAGTAGTAGCACATAATATAGTATTAATTGTTAATCCTATGTATTGCCCTTCCAACTTGCGGCTCTGCCTGCTAATACGCGACCAAGAATACGAAAAGCAGTGTGTATCGTGAGTGGTGGACTTGATTCTGTTTGCACCGCGGCTTATTTGAGAGAAGAAGGTTACAGCGTTTACATGCTCACTTTTGCATACGGACAGCGAGCAAGATACGAAATTCAGGCAGCAAAACGTTTCGCAAGGATTTTGAAGATTGAAGATCATAGAATTATTGATATCGCGTTCATGAAGGAGATTTATGGAAGAACAAACGTCTTAACAGACACAAAACAAGTTTTACCCCAACATTTCGATTATAGTATCGTTGTCCCACTGAGAAATGCAGTGTTTATAACAATTGCAAGTGCATGGGCCATGAGCATTGGTGCAGAGCTCGTGGCATATGGTGCGCATACTGGTGACGAAAAATATCCAGATTGTCGTGCAAGTTTCATAAGGTCAATAACCAATACGCTGAATTTGGGCGAATCGGACGGCATAAGATCGGGAACGAGACACAAGATAACTGTGTGGTCTCCAGCAGTTAACGGTATAGATAAGTCAGATTTGCTGAGCAAAGGTTATAAACTTCTAGGCGATCGGATTTTCGATACATGGAGCTGCTATTCCAACGGGTTAAGGGAAAAAGGTAAAAACCCTATCCAGTGTGGGAGATGCGAATCGTGTATAAATAGGAAGATTGCAATTAGCAACGCAGGTGTAGAGGATAAAACACGTTATGCTAACGAACCCAAATACAATCCAACTTAGCGAAATATTCACTAGTATCGAAGGCGAGGGCATCTTATTTGGTACAAAAACACTCTTTGTGAGAATGGCTGGATGTCCTCTCAAATGTCGATGGTGTGACACTAGCTATGCTTTACCGATGTATAGTGGTAATAGCTATTCACTTGAATATGTAAAGAAGCTAATCGCAGATCACCTAAAGCCCTTTACCTACAAAGTTAATTTTACTGGAGGTGAGCCGTTAGTCCAATACGAGGCAGTCATCGACCTAGCCAAATTCGTTAGAGAGAGAGGACTTAGGACTTACTTAGAATCAGCATGTTATGACTCCGATAGGTTTGCAAAACTCATTCCGTATATAGATATTTGCAAAGTAGAGGTCAAGATGAGCGATTCCAAGGTAGTTGATATGAATCATTATGACAACTTATTGCAGAATGAAATTAGGTGCTTAAGGACGTCTGTTAAAACCCACAAAATCACTTACATCAAAATTGTAGTGACTAATTCGACTGATATTAAAGAGTTCGCAGACCTTGTAGAAAATATCTTCCAACATGTCACTACTGCAGACATAAGTGGGTTTGTAATACAGCCGAGCGACGGGATAGACGAACCAACAACAGAACGTCTGTTACAATTTTATGATATAGTTTGTGCCCGTTACCGAGAGGTAAGGATTATACCTCAGTTACATAAACAAATAGGGGCTAGATAATAGAAATGATGCAGCCAGATGAAAAGATAAACATAGAAAAAGTAGATATGATACATAAGGAAAAAATAGAAAAATTGCTAAGACAACTGCTGATAGAGATAGGCGAAAACCCAGATCGAGAAGGCCTAATTGGGACTCCGGCACGTATGGCGGAGATGTACGAGGAGATATTTGGTGGATATAAAATAAACTCAGAACTCGATGTAAGCTTCACAGAAGCTGCAGAAACAATTATCGCCAAAGATATCCAATTTTACAGTATGTGCGAGCATCATATGCTTCCATTTTTCGGAAAGATACACATAGCATATGTTCCTGCTGGTAAAGTATTTGGAATATCGAAATTGATCCGCCTTGTTGAAAAATATGCACGTAGAATGCAAATTCAGGAGAGGCTGACAAAAGAGATTGCGGATGAGGTAATGAGAAGAGGAGTGAAAGGCGTTCTGGTCATAGCAGAGGGTGAACATCTGTGCATGAAAATGCGTGGTGTTAGAAATGGAAGCCTAATAGTGACAGAGGCTCACCGTGGTATAATGGAACAGAAGGAAACTCGTGAACATGTCCTTTCACTCATTTATACTTCAAAACCAGAATTACAGGCTATGTGAATCTCAAAATCGAGAATATAGTAGAGTACTCAGCCATACAGTTATTTGCATCTTAGCGACAACAAGGCTTATAATAAAGTGATTATAGGTAAAAAGAATGGCGAGTACGATCTTTAGAGTACAGTCACACAAATTTAGTCAAGACAATATCCAAACTACACTGGTATGTTCGAAGTGTGACGAAATATTTTCTAAAGAATTTCCACTGGATCTTGAAGGTCAGACTATTGAATTCAAGTGTCCAGTTTGTGGCGCTCCTGGCGAGGCCGATCTTCCCTACAAGAGTGCCGAAGAAAGAGAGGAATTAGAAGAAGACTTTGAAGAGGTGGAGGAAGAAGAAGGTGAAGAAGAGTTTGAGGAAGATTATTAGTTATTGCTTCAAAATACCACTATACCTGTTAGTTCCTAGCCTTTGATCCTAACTTGCCCAATTGCGCCAACAGCGCAGCTAACTGGATTTCAGGATGGGCACCCGCTGCGAGTCTGTAATCATATTCTGCCATTAGAGCTGCGAATTCATCAGGATGATCCAATTTCATATCATACGCTTCCTGATTAGCATATTTGAGAAAATCATTTTCAGACATTCCATACACGTTTGTCAATTCAAATAGTTTGACCCTGGCATCAGTGAACCTACCATCAAGAGCTAGTTTAATGACCTCCCCGACTTTGGATTTGCCTGAAAGCCCTCTTGAGGCAATTACATTGGCGTGCGTTACGGACCCCATGCCCACCGACGCCTGGAGTATGTTAATAGAGTGGCGTAAGTCTCCCGAAGTGGCATCATAGATCTGTGAGAGTGCTTTTTCTTCAAATTTAGCTCCTTCTTTTTCACAAATCGTTTTTAGGTGTCGTACTAGGTCTTCCTTCGCCAATCTTGTAAACCGAAAAACTACACACCTACTCTGCAGAGGCTCAATTATCTGGGACAGATAATTACAAATAATAATGAAGCGAGTCGTTCTCGAGCTGTCTTCAATGATCCTCCTTAGGGCAGTCTGCGCTTCAGAAGTCATCTCATCTGCTTCATCTAGTATAATTATTCTAAACGGTTTCTCGTCCCTGTTACCGGTAATTAGCTTCATGACCGCGGCGAATTCCTTGACCCTCTCCCGAACCATCTTGATCCCTCTTTCGTCAGACGCATTTAACTCGAGAGTATCCCTCCGCCACTCTTCTCCTAGCAGCTGTCGCGCGATACACAAGGCGGTTGTAGTCTTTCCCACTCCTGGAGGACCGGCAAATAACAAATGCGGCAGCTCATTTGGAATATCGATAAGTTGACGTAGAGCGTTGACAATTTCTTTTTGGTCTATAACTTCATTTAGTGTTAACGGGCGATATTTCTCAACCCACATCAAATTTGAGAGATTTTTGTTTATTGTTGGCATGCGTGCTGGAATACCTGACTATTTTTATATCATAATAAGTTAACTAAATAACTCGCCTTCGAGTTTAGCTCGCAGCTTAACAAAAGCTATCTTGACAAAAGATATAACGATCAATAATTATATACTCAACACAGTTAGATTGCCTAGTAATACTTCAGATAATGAGGTCAAAATTATTCAAGGCGCTTATCGCATAGAATATTTGATGGAAGATGTTAGGGTAACATACAAACGTGATGTAAATGTGTCTGTAGGCGGCCTCACAATCGACGCAAAGGAAGGTGATCTATCATCCCTTCCTCGATGGGTAGCAAAAATTTTGTTGGACCAAGGCACTGTTGAAATTCCAGATAATCACGTCTCTGCATATATTTCCAGAGCTTTGAATCGCGAAAGAATAGCAAAGCCTCATGATCTGTCCGGAATAGATACCGATTTTTATATAAGAGTTAATGATTATTTAGAGGGTTTGAAGGAAAGAGAAAGGGAAAATCTGATAGTTTCAATGAACTCGTTCATAGCTTCTCGTCTCGAAAAAATTGTAAAGCTCGCAGCCGCGTCTCCTCTTTCACCAGAACTAAAAGAAAAACTCTCAGCTGAAGAAAATGAACTCTATATTCTTGTTCACAATTCTTCATCAACATTCAAACAGAGAGTGTTAAAGAAATTTGTCTGAGCAACAAACCTTAGCGGCATTATCCAACAATTTGGAAAAGTTTTTACGATCATTTAAAGATAAAGATGGCACATACAAGTATTTTGATAGTATTAACCATATGATGGCATCGAACTCTGTTTCACTTGTAGTTGATTATATTGATTTCGATACATTTAGGCCAGATCTTGCCAAACATATCACACATAATCCAGACGAAATGTTAGAGGCATTTAATGCTGCGGTGCTATCGATTCTAACTGAAATCCACCCAGATTACGCATTGGAAATACGAGATAAAATCAAAGTTAGAATAGGAAACTATACCGTACAGAAGGGCTTGCGAGATATAAATGCCGAGGTAATAGACAAATTAATTGGAGTTTCGGGTATGGTTGTGAGGTCATCCGAGGTTAAACCACTTGCCAAGAAGATCGGCTATCGCTGCCTCAACTGTAACACCATTACCGAAGCGCAATTGAAAGGACTACAACTGAGGAAACCTTTGAAGTGCATGAACTGTTCAGAGAAAGAGCTTGAAATGGATCCGGAAAATAGCATTTTTAGTGATTTTCAAATGGTAAGACTTCAGGAATTACCTGAGGATCTACCAGCTGGTCAGCTTCCACATTATGTGGAAGTCACAGTGATGGGTGACCTTGTTGATCAATGTCGACCGGGGGACAGAATTATGTTAACAGGTATTATCAGAATAGAGCAAGACCAAATCTCCCCGCAAGTAAAGACTAGCCTATTCCGGTTACGAATGGAAGGAAATAACATTGAATACCTTGGCGGACGTGCCGGTAGCAAGGAGATGCGAACTGTCGAAAGAATAGCAATTAGCGCAGAAGATGAAAAACAGATCTTGGCTATAGCAAGCAAACCGGATGCATATGATAAACTTATAGCTTCTTTTGCCCCCCACGTCTATGGCCATGAAGTAATCAAAGAAGCAATCTTATTATTAATAGTAGGATCAGTAACAAAAAAACTAGAAGATGGATCAACCCGCAGGGGAGATCTCAATATTTTTTTGGTCGGCGATCCTGGCACCGCAAAATCGGAAATGTTAAAGTTCGCCGCTAAAATTGCACCGAGGGGTCTGTATACCTCAGGACGAGGTACGACCGCAGCAGGTCTGACTGCTGCCGTAATTCGAGACAAGTCTGGGATAATGATGCTCGAAGCTGGGGCTGTGGTGTTAGGAGACCAGGGTTTGGTTTGCATTGATGAGTTTGATAAGATAAAGCCTGAAGACCGCTCAGCATTGCATGAAGTAATGGAACAACAGACCTGCTCTGTGGCAAAAGGAGGTATTGTTGCCACATTAAATGCACGAACTTCCATCTTGTCGGCAGCGAACCCGCTCTATGGGAAGTATGATCCATTCAAGAATATAACAGAGAATGTTAATTTGCCCATTCCGCTTTTGACTCGATTTGACATCATTTATGTGGTTAGAGACACGCCAGAAAAAGAGAAGGATAGTCGTGTAGCGAGTCACATTTTGGAGCTTCATCGTGATTCAGGACGTGCCGCGCATCCTGCGATAGATATAGATCTGTTCAGTAAATATCTTGCATTTTCGAAACAGATCGAACCACGGCTAACGATTGAAGCAATCGATATTATTAAAAATTATTACATGAAAATGAGAAATGTCGACTCCGAAGGTATGATCACCGTTACACCCAGACAGCTTGAAGGTCTGATCAGACTATCTACGGCAAGGGCGAGATTGTTGCTAAAAGACAAAGTGGAAGCCGATGATGCGGAACGTGCAATCTACCTCGTGCAAAGAATGTTAGAAACTGCGGGGGTTGATGTTAACACGGGAAGGGTAGATCTGGGTGTACTGCATGGTAAACCTCACAGCGAGATCTCCAAGTTGAAGGTATTTATGGAAGTTTTTAATGCACTTTCTGGACAAGATAAAAATGATGTAGAAGAAAAGAATTTCATTAACGAGCTTGCAAAGTCAGGGAAATTCACTGAGGAGGAGGCAAGAATTTTTATCAAAAAGGCTATGCAAAACGGACAGATATACGAAAGGAAATCGGGCTTTTACGCCAAAGCATAAAAAAGTATTTGCGAAGTATGAGGGACATAATAAAATTTACTCGGTCAGATTGAGACTATCTTGAGTGGTCCTTTCATTCTCACTCAAGCTAACATATAGATGATAAATATCTCCAGTATTACTACTAGAATAATTCCAAATAAGTGGGCTTAGTGGTAATTGTCTAAAAGTAGATTTTTGTTTGTCTTCCAGTACCTCATACACTAATTGGCCGATTATGATTTGATCGGGCTTTGCGAGTGTAGTCATCTTGGTTGCGATGCTCATCGTATAACCTAATATATCGAGCTGGGGCCTTTTCGATATAATTTTTCCATCTATCGTGCGGGTCTCCCATCCGTATTGTACTACCGCATTCTCACCAACATCAATTCCAATTCTCACATTCAGCTCAGGATAATCATATTGATTTAATATTGGATTTAGACCCTCCCGAACTACTTTGATCATAGAGCAAGCGCAATTTACCGCGTTAATGGACGGTAGGTAGAAGTCACTAGAGTCAACCACAAAAAAAGCTAGGATTGCATCCCCAATGTATTTTAGTACATATCCGCCGTATGCTGCTATCATTAAGGACATTTCCTGACTAAAAGCCTGGATTATCGTCGCAAGCCTATCGACAGGAAGGGTCATTAGCAGTCTAGTTGATTCCACTAAATCTACGTGCAAAATCACTAGAGTAACCTTGGACTTTGCATAGATTTCCAGAATGTTTTGGGTCTCTTCCATTGAGATATTAAAGTCAGATCCTACTTTCAGAGCCCCCCACATTCTGGATTGTGCTAGTTTAATAGCTTTATTGATGTTAACCACTTCATCAAGATAAAACTTGCTTAACAGTGGAACGTCAGAGACATTTTTGACGGTCATTTTTCTTCTTTCCTCTTCGCTGTTCTCCTTTTGAATGATTCGCATGACCTCCTCTTGGGTTATATCCAACTCAAGAGCAATTATATCTGGCATTATTCCGGAATTATACAAATTAAGTATAGTTTGCCTCTGCTCTGTAGTTATATTATTTCAGCTCGTTATCATAACAATCAAAATTGCGAATTATAAGTATAGCTTTGATTAGGAAAACACATTGATTTTATCTATTTATCCATTATCGAAAGCAACTACAAATAATCCTGTATATGCATATGTACTGTCTAGCAATGTGTGACCCCAGATTTACAGTAACATATTCGAGTGTATTACGATTACGATTGTGGGTTTAGCAACTATGGCTTAGAAGATTGCATCTGAACAACAGTACGTGAGTTACTTATTAATGAAATTTGCTATTAACCACGAATGCCTGCAGAATAACAATATCCAAGAGGCATTTGCTTTGCCGCTTTCTCGTATGTAAGGACACTATTGTA
>Ga0102924_1003098_pt1 | contig 17608 bp, 12 predicted proteins | sample PaiPotPPM11metaG_FD_80116 | JGI IMG/M metagenome (GOLD analysis project Ga0102924, IMG submission 80116) | Iron sulfur acid spring bacterial and archeal communities from Banff, Canada, to study Microbial Dark Matter (Phase II) - Paint Pots PPM... ...
ACGGGCCGCGGCCCGTGCCGTCCGGTTGATGGCAAGAAGAGCATCCGAGCTTATTAAATATTTTCTCGCCGGTTTCTTCCATCGTCTCGCTAGGCGTTCCGCTTGCGAGCCAGGTTTCGTAATCTGCCGGCGACATTACGTACACCCATCCGAGCATCTCGGCGTGGTCGGCTCCGCAATATTGCGCGCAAAATAAGTGATAGGTGCCCACCTTTGTAGCTTGAAACCAAAGAGAAGAATACCTGCCGGGGATCACGTCTTTCTTCACGCGAAAAGCGGGAATATAAAAATCGTGGATCACGTCTTCGGACGTCATGGTCAACTTCACCGGTACACCTTCGGGAACGTGCAGCTCGTTGATTTCGCGCACGCCTTCCGGATGTTGGATGTGCCACATCCATTGCTTACCGATCACGAAGATTTCCGTGGAGGCTGAGGGGGGCCGGGAGTTTTCGAAATATAAACTCGAGGCCCAGAGAAACAATCCTGCGCAGATCAGCGTGGGGATAATGGTCCAGGCCAACTCCAGCGGAAGGTTCTCCTCGGTGTCCGGCGGAACTTCATTTTCGGCACGCCTGCGATACTTCACCATGAAAAAGAAAATTGTTGAAAATATGGCGATGGTGAAAAACAGCGTGATGAAAGTGAGGACGAAATAAAGGTGATCCACTCCCTCCGCGATGGACGAAGCTGCTTCAGGGCGGAGTTGCGGCGCTTGGATCACCGAAGAGAGAAAGGTCGAGCCGAATTTGACGAGTCCGATCATGTTCGACTTACTGGTTTCTTTTGCTCACACAATTTCTTGCTGCCGATAAAGTTGTCACACTCTTCGTTCCGGCAACGCGTAATTTTCTTTTCGGTAAAGCACCAAAACTAGCCCGGCAATGGCTAACACGGTTGCAGCTGCGGCGGCTTGAATCAGGCGCGAAATCAGCAGCCCATATTTTCCAGTCGACGCATCGTAGTGATAGCAAAAGAGCAGCACTTGATCGACCGGGGTGCCAATTTTCCCCTCCGAAGCTTCCACCAAACCGAGCCGAAGGTCGCGCGATGGGTATTGAATTCCGTAAAAGTAGCGCGAAATTTTCCCCTTGGGCGTCAGGACCATGATGGCGCTGGCATGGGCGAACTGCTTCGAAGCGGGATCGTATGCGTAGCGAAAACCCACGGCGTTTGCGAGTTGTTTGATTTGTTGTTCGTCGCCAGTCAGGAAATGCCAGCCCTCCGCCGCGCCAAGGCGCCCGTACAGGCCGGAATACAGGACCTGCTTCGCTTCGGCTAAAACTGGCCTTTCGGCAGGATCCACGCTCACGGTCACGACATTGAATTGTTTTCCAATGTCCATGGGGATCAGCTTCAGGCTCGATTCGAGGCCGTTGAGGACCTGGGTGCAGAGCATCGGGCAGTTGTAATAGACCAGCGACAAAATCACCGGCTTCTCACCGAAATATTGGCCGAGCTGAACTGGATTGCCATGCTCGTCTCGAAACGAGAGATCCAGGGGAATCGACTGATCCAATTTCTGGTCGATGCCGACGTCCTTGAGCAGATCGGGACGTACTCCAATGTCCTGAACGGGGCCCTGCAGCTGCGCACGAGCGGAAGACGGCAAAAACGCAAGCACAAGCACTGCTGCGATTAACCAAGTCCGCATCGAGCGCGCTCTTCCCGCCGCCGAAAGTTTACCGAATGTCTTCACTTCTTTACTTGCCTCACAAATTCCAAGAATCTTTGCGAAGTTACTTCTCCGCGTTGTGCGATTTCGCGTACTCGTCTTCGCCTATCCAGTAGGCGCATGGGCCATTGGGCGAGGACTGCGTTTTTGCCTCATCGCCCATGGAAAGCACATTCGATTGTTCCCCGTTCACAGCGCGCGCGGGCAAGCCACGCTGAATCGTAACGTCCATCGCACGGTCTATCGGAATGCGAACAACCCCGTTGTCCTGGTCGATCCAACCGTAGGTGTCCAGCTTCTGCATCTGCTCGCCGCAATAATTTCGCAGGTCTGCCCGAGGTTTCGCTTGCAATCGCGGCTCCGGCGGCAGCACACGGGCATCCTCAAATGGCGAAGCCGGCGGCCCAAGCGGCTGCGATTTCGCAAAATAAGAAAACATTCCCTTCATCGCGAACAATACGACGGCAATCACGATCGCGAGCCCCAGCCCATATTTGAACAAGCTGCGAGGGTTCGCATCCGAGTGTTCGTACCCCTCCGAAGGATGGCTCGGCCCACCCGGCGGAATCGGGGCGTTCGGCCGCTTAGTCTCCATGCTCATGCTGGAGCACTCCTTCGAATCTTGGGTCGTGCAATGGCAACAACGGCATTTTCTTGAGCTGCCAGATATAGGTGCCGACCCATATACCGCCGATTCCGATCACCGCAAGTATGTCCGACGGGTGCAATCGCGGCCCGCTTCGTTCGCTTTGAAAACCTGGAACCACCAGCCAATAAACGTCCACAAGTGTCAGAACAACCATCATGCCGGTGAGAGCGGAAAGAACGTGCAATTGCCTCTTCACTCCGCGCTGGAGCAGCAGCAAAAATGGCACAGCGAAGTGCATGATCATCAGAAAAACGGCTAACGCTCCCCACCCGCCGAACGCGCGCGCCATGTACCAAGGAATTTCGTCCTTCAGGTTGCCCGCCCAAATAATCAAAAATTGCGAAAAAGAGAGATAGGCCCAGAGCATCACGAAGGCCAGCATCAGGTTGCCGAGATCATTGAATTGGGAAGCTGTGACGATTTTCTTAATGTGCTCCGTATTCGAGAGCAGGCGCAACACGAAAATCACGAACGCCATCGCAGCTAGAGCTTCCACCACCATAAAAAGCATTCCATAGATCGTGGAAAACCAGAGAGGCTCGATAGACATTACCCAATCGATCGCTGAAAAGGTGACCGCCAGACCCCATAGAATCAATCCGGGGGCGCTGAAAGCTTCCAGCACGCCGGCCAAGCGGGTATCGCCGGTGCGATCCTGCGCGTATGACCATTTGTTCAGGAAGTAAGCAACTGTGAGCCACACCGCGAAATAAATTACGGCCCGCACGACGAAGAGGTTCGGCGTGAGATACATCGCTTTGAAATGGAGAGCCGGATCACTTGGTTTGTCCGCGACCCACTCCGCCCACGGATAAAGTTTATGTATTCCCGCCAATATCGGGATGAACACAGCCGCCATCACCGGAAATGTTCTGGTTCCCGCTTCCAAGAGCCGCCTGATGGGATAGCCCCACCAGCCGCCGGTTAAGTGGTGCATCATCAAAATCGCCATGCATCCCAGGGGAATTGAGAACCAATAAACATAAGAGAAGAGATATGACTGAGCGGCTTGTCTAGGATCTATGACGCCAAGTGCGCCCAAAGCCACGCACAAAGTTAGAGACAGTCCGCCCAGGCGGAGCGCGACTCGCTGCATGCGGTCAAGTCGTGGTTGAAATTGTTGGAGGTCGTTCATTATGGCTGTCCTGCCGCGTGTCCCTGCGCATCACCTGAGCCTCGCGTTAGATTCCCCCGATCGCCCTCCGGCACATCCTGCATGGTGGCGTGTTGACTCAGTTGCAGCGCGCGAATATACGCGGCTATCCGCCATCGATCTTCGGGTTCAACGCGAGAAGCGTAGCTGTACATCGAGCCAAAGCCGTTCGTTATGACCTCAAAAAAGTGCCCGGCCGGCGCCCGCCGCATACTGTCAAGATGAAATGACGGCGGAGGAGGAAAGCCGCGTTGCACGATCATGCCTTGGCCGCTGCCCGTATAATCGTGGCAAGGCGTGCAATAGATGTTGTAACGCTCGCGCCCGCGCTCCAAATCCGCCCGCGTCATAGGAAAGGGGAATTTATCCGAGACCACACCATTCTCTTTGCCGGTGTAGAGTAATTCGTCCGTATGCAGTTGTCCCCGCGCCACGGTCCCGGGAACAACTGGGCGCTCGGAGCGTCCATCGTCAAAGAAATTGCTTGGCTCGTACGGAAGATATTTTGGCTGTATGTGCATGTCGAGCCGGCAGCCCGCCAGCACCATGGCCACGCCCCCGAGACAAATGAGTTTGCGCACGCCAGCCAACACAGGGCTCATGCCTGTTTTAGCCGCAAAGAAGTCGCAATGGAAATCAAACTTCAATTTCAAAGACTCCATGAGGTTGCAAAGTTTTCAAAAACTCCGCCGTCTTAACCAGATGGAATTTCTTGTCCCGCGCTTTCACCACAAGGAAAAAACGGTCTTTCGACGCCAGCGCAAACCTCGCTACGTTAAAAACCGGATGATACGGCGTCGGCAGTCCGTTCATGGCCAACATGCCAAAAACTGCGCAAAGGGCCGCACCAAGAATGGTCAGTTCGAACGTAATCGGTATCCAGGCTGGCCAACTGTTATAAGGCTTGCCGCCGATATTCAGCGGAAAACTGATTACGTTCGCGTAGTAGCACATAAAAAATCCGGTCAGCCCACCCAGAAGCCCTCCGGTAAAGACGACCGCCGGTAGTCTGGTGGGTCCAAATCCAACCGCTTCGGCCATGCCTTCGACGGGCATGGGCGTAAATGCATCAATACTTTTGTAACCCGCATCGTGCGTTCGATGCGCCGCGGCGAGAAGCTGCTCGGGCGTCTCGAACTCGGCCAACAGTCCGTAAATAGCTTTGCGTTTCATGCGCTACTCGTGAATCTCCGGATTCGGATTCCGCACCCGCGCCAGATAAGATGTGCGCGGTTTAGTGTTCAATTCCGCGAGCAATCTGTAATTCCGCGATTGTGCTTTGAGTTTCGAAACGCGGCTGTTCGGATCGTTGATATCGCCAAAAACGATCGCGTCAGCCGGGCAAGCCCCCTGGCATGCCGTGACGATATCGCCGTCTTTAATAGTCTGATTGGCTTCTTCCGAATGAATTTTCGCCGCGTTGATTCGTTGCACGCAGTAAGTGCATTTTTCCATCACGCCGCGGCTGCGCACGGTAACGTTCGGATTGCGCACGCCGTACAGACTGGGCGTTTGCCAGTCGGAAAATAGAAAGAAATTAAATCTGCGCACTTTATACGGGCAGTTGTTGGAGCAATAACGGGTTCCCACGCAACGGTTGTAGGTCATCTCATTCAGTCCTTCCGGACTGTGAGTTGTCGCTCCCACCGGACACACCACCTCGCAGGGCGCGTTTTCGCACTGCATGCAGGGCATAGGCTCGTAATACATTTCCGGATTTTCCAGCCCGCCGCGGAAATACGTGTCAACCCGTATCCAATGCATTGCACGTCCGCGCATTACCTGTTCCTTGCCAACGACGGCGATGTTGTTTTCTGACTGGCAAGCGACGACACAAGCGTTGCAGCCCACGCATTTGTTCAGGTCGATGGACATGCCCCAGGCGTAACCGTCGTATTTAAACCCGGGATAAAGCGAAAGTCCCTCGGCCGCTTCGATTTTGGGATCCTTGGCAAAGTCCGGATTGGCGCGAAATTCTTCCAAGGTCGCTACCTGGATCAGATCTCGATGAAACGCTGCGTCGCTCTCTTCTTCCGAGGACTTCCCTTGACGGTCGATGATGTATTGATGCTGGGTGACGGCGAAATAATATTCTTCACCGGTTTTTTCAACGCGAAGCCCGCTGGTTGCCCATGGCGCGCCCGAAGTGCGAATGAAATTTGCATTGAAACCAGGACCAGTCCCAACTTTTCCTGCTCGGCGCCGGCCGTATCCGAGATGCAGAGTAATGGAGTTGTCGGCGTGGCCGGGAACGATCATGATTCCGGCTTTGGTCTCGTGGCCGCTTAGCTGGAGCTTTACATAGTCGCCAGTCGTAACGCTCAAATGCTGCGCAGTCGCGGGACTGATCATCGCCGCGTTGTCCCAGGTCAATCGCGTGTTTGGTTTGGGGGTTTCCTGCAGCCACCCGTTATTGGCGAAACGGCCGTCGAAGATTGAAGGATCAGGGCGAAACGAAATTTCCACATCCGAAGCGGATGGAGCTGTATTTTGCGCGGCCGGCGGTTTGGCGAAGTTCGTTCCGGCTGCAACATTAATTGCCGGTAGTGCAGTCCCGGCCATGACTCCGTCATGTAGCGAGCGCTCCCAGAAATCCTCGAACGCTTTATCTTTTTCAGGACGCTGGCCGGCCCAATAGTCGCGCACGGCGTCATGGTTTGATTTGCCCGGATCGTTCCCCAGCAAGCCGGTAATCTCATAAGGGGAATGGCAGCCCTGATAAAGCGGCGCGATAAGCGGTTGAATGATCCCGATGGTTCCGTCATACGCTCGCGCGTCGCCCCAGGATTCGAGGTAATGCGTGGTGGGAACGTGCCAGTGGCAAAGCTCGCCAGTTTCGTCGTAATACAGTCCGGAATGTATGCGCAGTTTCACGCTGAGCAGGGCCGGGCCAAAATCAAAATCGACGGGCGCGTCGTACACGGGATTGCCGCCGAGGATGAAGAGAACGTCAACCTTCCCGGCTCTCATATCGTTTACAAGATCGCGCAGCGATTCCATCCCGTTGGTCGGATTCACCTCGAGAGGGTCCGTGTAGTAAACGGTCTTGCCCACATTTCCCAGCGCCGCATTCATCGCATGAGCAAGAGCGTGGACGTTAGGCGGCTGCTCCTCTCCAGCGATCACTAAAGAAGATCCGCGATGTTGCTGCAAGTCTTTGGCCACGGCGCGCGTCCACTCGGCCGAAATATTTTGCGACGCAGTTCCGTTTGCGGACCCAACTCCGAGTTCAGCCGCAAGACGCTGAGTGAATCCCTCAACATCGGTCGCCCGAAGCGGTTTGCGGTGGTCCGCCATTGCTCCCGTGCTAGTGGGCATGGATTCCACCACATAGAGGCGGTTCGGATTTGCCGAAGGCGTTTCCATCGCGCGGCGGGAAGAGAAATCGCGCGCGTAACGAACGTGTCCGGCGCCGCAGGTAAGAAAATCCGCGTCGAGAGATACCATCACGTCCGCTTTGTCGAATTTGTAAACCGGATTTACAGGTCTGCCGAAAGCAAGTTTCGCCCCGTCGCGCACGTTGTCGCGACCGCACTGCTCGTACTGATGCCACTTCGCCTGCGGAAACTTTTTTAGAACAGCCTGAATTTGCGCAGCGAGCGAAGGTGAAGTAACCGTTTCGGTCAGAATGCGCAGACCCGCACCTTTTGGCGACTGTTGTCCGGTTACGTTAGCCATTGCTACTGCGAATGCGTCCCAATTGCTGATGCGGCCTTCGTGAATCACGGTTTGGGACCGGTCTGGATCGTAAAGAGTCAAAACGGAGGCTTGCGTAAACACGTCTGTGCCACCCAGGCTCCCGGGATGTTCCGGATTTCCTTCTATTTTTGTGGGCCGGCCCATGTTGCTTTCCACTAACAAGCCGGTCGCTACGCCCGCGAGCTGCATCGATGTCGCGTAGAAAAGCGGTGTGCCAGGGATGATTTCTTCGGGCGGCTTCACGTAGGGGACGATTTTCTCCGTGGGAAGCTTGGTGCAAGCGCTAAGACCGGCCAGCGCAGCGGAAGCGGCTGCAAGCTTCAGAACATCGCGACGGTCGATCCCTTCCGGATTTTTCGCCGTGTCGTAAGGAAATTCATGTTCCAGAAACTCCCGGTATTCCGGAGTTTCGGACAACTGCTCAAGGCTTTGCCAAAAGCGCTTTTCGCCGCCTTGTGCCAGGTTCGCGCTCGCGGCTGCAAGATCGATCGATTTCCGGTCCGGCGTGTTTGGGTTTGCGCTCATAGCCTTCTTTTTCCCGGCGTCATCGGTGACACACGGAACAATTCTGCAAACTGTGAATTTTATAATCTTTCACAAGTTGTCGTCCCAGCTCCTCTTGGTTCGCGGGAACTTCGTAATTCGGGTTGAATACTTGTGATTTCGGGCGCACATACTTTTCCGGCTGCCGATGGCAATCGAGGCACCAGGACATATACAACGTGCCTGCGCGAAACGTGAGAGGCATCTCGGCAACTTGCCCATGACAAGTGGTGCAGCCAATCCCTTTGCTCACGTGAATGCTGTGATCGAAATAGACGAAATCGGGAAGCGCGTTCACTCGCGTCCAGGCGATGGATTTGTCGTCGCGATAACTCGCGCGCACAGGCTCAAGCATCGAGGAATTAGTCCAAATCTGCGAATGGCACGTCATGCAAGTCTGGGTCGGTGGAACTCCCGCGAACGACGACTTTTCCACCGACGTGTGGCAGTAGCGGCAGTCGATTCCAAGTTCGCCGGCGTGATGTTTGTGGCTGAACGGGACAGGCTGTTCGCGCGACACATTCACATCGGTGTACCACGGCGAAAGCTCAATCCCGTAGAGAGCCGCGCCAAGCAAGGCAATAATAAACACGCCGCCATAAATGCTTAAGCGCGAGAGAACATTTGTGCTGTGATGAAATATCTGCGACATCTAAGCCTTCAATTCCTATTTGTTCCGACTTTCTTCGTTCGTTTCCTCAACCAATGATCGCATCTCGACGATTGAAATCATCGGCAGGAAGCGAATGAAAAGATAAAACAGCGTCAAGAAAAGCCCAATGGTTCCGACGTATGTGGCCCAATCCCATCTGGTCGGGATATAAGTACCCCAGGCCGACGGAATGTAATCGCGATGCAGGCTGACCACCACGATGACGAACCGTTCCAGCCACATTCCCACGTTCACTACCAGCGCAACGACAAACAGCATGGCAACGTTGTTGCGCACTTTGCGCGACCACAGCACTTGCGGAATCACGATGTTGCAAGTGATCAAGAGCCAGTAAACCCATGCGTAGGGTCCGGTCATACGGTTCATGATCATGTAGCGGTCAAATTGGTTCCCGCTGTAAAACGCTATGAACGTCTCCATCATGTACCCGTAAGCCACGATGACGCCGGTCGCGAGCATGACCTTGGCCATGTTGTCCAGATGGCGCATGGTGACCAAATCTTCCAAGTGGTAAAACTTGCGAATCGGAATCGCCAAAGTGATTACCATCGCGAATCCGGAATAGATCGCGCCGGCTACGAAATACGGCGGAAAAATCGTGCTGTGCCATCCCGGGACAATGGCGACGGAGAAATCGAAACTCACCACCGTGTGCACGGAGACGACGAGTGGAGTCGCCAAGCCCGCCAAAAGCAGCGAGGCCGTTTCATATCTCGACCAATGCACGGCAGAGCCGCGCCAGCCCATAGCCAGGAATCCGTAGATCACTTGGGCTGCACGATTTTTTGCACGGTCGCGAAGGGTAGCCAAGTCCGGGATCATTCCGACGAACCAGAAAAGTAGCGATACCGTGGCGTATGTCGAGACAGCAAAGACGTCCCAAACTAGCGGGCTCCGAAACTGCGGCCACATCCACATGGCATTGGGATAGGGCATTAGGTAATAAAACATCCACGGCCTGCCCATGTGTAGCAGCGGGAACATTCCGGCGCAGGCCACAGCGAAAATCGTCATGGCTTCCGCGAAACGGTTAATCGACGTCCGCCATTTTTGATGTAGTAGAAGAAGAATTGCGGAAATCAGCGTTCCAGCGTGGCCGATTCCGATCCACCAAACGAAATTTACAATCGCGAAGCCCCAGGCAATGGGTATTCGAATGCCCCAAATCCCTACGCCCTTCACCAGCAGGTAGGTCACCGCGACGTTAAACAACATCAACAGCGCAAACGAGATTCCGAAGCCGACCATCCAGCCCTTGCTCGTCCCGCGGCCCAGAACAATAGAGCTGATTTTGTCGGTGACGGTCGCAAGCGTATGGCCCGGCTCAAGGACAGGAGCCTGACCTGCTCCGGTTATGTTCTGAGAATTCTCAGGATCCACGAAAAAGCCTCGGAACTTTGATACAGATGTCAGTAAACCGATCGAAGACGCTTCACGAATCTGAAGCTGTTGCACTGGGTTGCCGCCAAACACAGCGGGATTGGTTTGAGTTACATTTCTCGCGTAAAAAACTCCGATTAAGTCAGTGGTTAGTCCGATTGAGTTCTCATCTGCGCAACATGCCGCCTCTTTGGACTGCATAGCATATGACCGGAAAACTTCCGGCGCAAGTTCAAACCGGAAAAATTCGGTGAGAAGCAGATTCGCTCTATGTACGGTAAAGGGAGGAGCTTAATTTGTTTGACAAAGAATAGTCATATGAGGATCGATGGAAAGATGAGTAGGGCGAATTCGTGAGGTAAACCGGAAACGGGTTTCTGGGCCTGTGGTTATTACCACACCGAGAAGCACGGGTTTTGACCCCGGTCCCGGCCGTGTCGCATAAAGCGGCACTGGCGCCGTGAATAGGTCGTCAACCTCGCTTTGTTCGAGCCGGCCTGCCACGATGAACTCTTTTCCATGCGGCTTTACGTCGAATTTCACGGAGTAATGAGGAATTCCCGTTTCCTTGACCCATTCCTCGAAAAACCAATCCATGCGGCGGTTGCCCTCCAAATCCATCGCCGGGGTCATTTGGTGTTCCACCTCGCGCTGAAAATCTTCTGTGGTAAAGGGCCGATATTTATATTTGGTTAGAATTAATTGAAGAAGCTGACGGAAACGCGCATCGCCATCTTTCACTGTTGGGTCGCGCAGCATCTCGTGAAGCATGTGGATTACCCACGTTCCCTTGCCGTAAATTATCGCGCGATAAGCCTCCGGAGTTTTCGACGATCGCAACCGGACTCCTTGGCTCAGTGTCCCGGCGTTATAGGTGGTTTCGTTTGAACCGGGCGGCTTGGCGAGAAGAATGGTGCGGTAATGTGTCAGCCACTCCGTCGAATAATCGCTCGTGGATTTTTGGCTCGCCGCGTAAAGCAGCGCAAGATAGTTCGAAATACCTTCTTCGATCCAGGTGTCGCGGTAGCTGCGCGCTGCAACCACATTTCCCCACCATTGGTGGGCTACCTCGTGAAATGGCATCAAGTCCCGAGCTTCACCTTGCTCCCAATTTCGTAAGCCTGAGCGCTCTTGTTCTTCGGCCGGCAGAAATGCGAGGGTCGAAAGATATACCAAGCCGGGCCAACCTTGGCCAAATGAGCCGGGAATTTGAGCAACATCGAGATGATCGAAAGGAAATGCGCCGTTCACCTTTTCATAAAAATGAATTGAGTCGAGAACCCTTCTTCCGAGTAGCCTAAGGGCAGCTGCCGGGCTCGGCAAGGGAGGTTCGATAGTAGCTCCCGGCAGAAGATCAGGTGTGGAACCGTCGACCGCAGGGAGGGACGGAGCGTGCGTAATTAAACGCGATGCGATGGCCTGCTCGAGCTGTTTATTTGCATACAACTGGATCCTGGGCTGTTCGGTCGCAGTTTCCATTTTGTATTCGCCCATGTTGAACCCCGCGACCCACATGGGAACATCCGATCGCCAGTGTCCTATTTTTACGTCTCCTTCTTCGTGTATTTCCACCGGGGTGCCGGTTGCAACGAGCGTAAATTTTCGGGGCCACCGAAAAGTCAAATCGAAGGGCACAAAAAGATCGCCACCGGTTAGGTGGGGATACCAGGTTTCACGTTCGCCTACATATTTCACACCGTTTCCGGCATCGCTGATCACGTTTCCGTGATAATAGACTTCTAGAGAGAAACCTTCTCCCGCGTGGGAACTTGCCGGCAGTACCACAAAGACTGAGTCGTCTCCTCGGCTTAGGACCTCTTGTCGACTTAAGGCTTCGTTCTGAAAAAAAACCAGCCGCTGTCCGTCCTCAGACTCAACTTTCTCCACCGCCAGTTCTCGAGACAGTTCCAGTTGAACTAATCGATCTCCCGGTCGTATCGTTTTCAAATGCATTAAGGTTTTTCCTTCGAGCGAAAGATCGGTTGCGATCGTCGAATCGATTCGGTAATCGACGGGAGCGAAAGATTCGATTGGAGCAGAAGAGGAATTTTCGGCTCGGAAGGACGCCCATACGTCGTAAAACCGCGCATCATTGGTGGCTCGGAACTGCCCCATCAACACTTGCTCGTCGCGTCGCGAGTCAACCATCACGTCGAATGCTCCAACTGAATTGCTCACCAACATCGCGTAGAAGAAAGGCAGCGGGTCGGTCGAGAGCAAGTCGAGCATGATTCGCCGCGACTGTGATGGCGCAAGAGCCGCGGCAGCCGAGTTCCAGCTTTCAGCAAAATGTGAATCTTCCACTCCTTCACTACCCGCAGACTTCAGTTGCTCCCGGACTTCAGCGGCGGTGTCATCCGTGAAGCGCAGATAAGCTCGCGTAAAAGTCTGATCGAGAATGGGGACACCAACGAATTGCGCCAAAGAACGTCTCTCGCCCGGGTCCCGAGGCGTAGCCAGCACGTGGCCGCGACCTGTAAACACAGCGCCGGTCACGTGACCGTCGATAGACGGCAGAAACGCGAGTTTGCCTTCGGTGAAGGTGAAACTGATGACGTCCCGTCTGAGATTGAATTCGTGAACGGCATAAACTTGCGCTCCATCGGGGCGCAGCTCGTTCAATCTTTGATAGAGCGCGCGCGGGTCTTCCGTCGAGACAGTTGGCGTGTCGCCGGCATCAGCCGCGCCCGGTGCCTTTTGCGCTAAACAAACAGGGCAGAGAATTGATAGGCCTGTCCACGCAACCAATAGGAGAAAGCAAGGCGAAAATCGCGCGACAGGCGGCATTCAGTCGACTGTACAACTTAGGCATCGCAGCGGCAAGCCATGCGCATCAACACGAAACCCCTTGCTAAAATAGGATGTGCGTCAGACTGCCTTCATTGCACTCTTATTCCTGCTCTCCGTTGCGGCCGCAAGCGCGGACACAATTGTCCTGAAAAATGGCCGCAGGATCGAAGCCTCGAATGTGGTGCAGGACGGCGACCGGGTGACCTATGAGACGGCCGCCGGCCAGATGTCCATCCCCAAATCCATCGTGGCCCGCATCGATCGCGATAATTTCTCTTATTCTTCCGCGAGCGCTGCATCGATTGCGCCACCAGTCTCCGCCCCTCAGATTGATCCCGTTCGCGGATGGGATGACGTTGCCCGGCTCACCGTGCACGACAACGCCATCGATTTTGCTTACATAGCCGAGGCGGAGAAGAATGCGCGGTCTGGTGGTTCCGCCGCAGTTGAAAAAGTCGCGGCCACCCATTACGCAGCCGCGCAATTTTTAGTAAGCAAGGGCGACACCAGCGCAGCAATCGACCATTACCGCCAGGCTCTATCTTTTGCTCCCGACAACCTTGGGCTGCTGCTTAATCTATCGGTTCTTTATCTGCGCGAAAACCAATTCAGTACGGCTTTAGAGTCGTTGGATCATGCGCGACGCGTGACGCCCGATTCCAGCCCGGTTGCCGCCGACATCGCGAAGCTGATGGGGTGGGCTTATTACGGGGCCAACAAGTTAGATCACGCGGTGGAAGAATGGAAACTCTCGGAGCGTTTGCGGCCGGACCCCGACGTCGAAAACGCTCTCGAAAAAGCGGAGCGTGATAGAGCCGAAGAGGAAAGCTATCGCGAGGGCGAGACCGTGCATTTCGCTCTTAAATACAATGGAAACGCGACTCCCGACCTCGCGCGAGGAATCCTGCATGCTCTGGAAGAAGATTTTCGCGCTCTTGAGTCACAGCTGGATTTTACGCCGCCCGAGCAAATTGGCGTGATTCTGTATACCGAACAATCCTTTGCCGATATCACCCGGGCACCCAGCTGGGCCGGTGCCATCAATGATGGACGCATACGTATTCCCGTCCAGGGGTTGAGCAGCGTAACCCCGGAACTCGGCCGCGTTCTGAAGCATGAGCTCACACACAGTTTTGTAGGTCAGAAATCGCACGGCCGGGCGCCGACATGGCTTCAAGAGGGCGTCGCGCAATACATGGAGGGCCGGCGCACCGTCAACGTCGGTGCGCTATTGGATGCGGCGAACCAGGGGTTCGTGCCGACTCTCCCGGCCTTGGAAGGTTCGTGGATGGGGCTTTCCGGCGGTTCGGCCCAGATGGCTTACGCGTGGTCACTCGCCGTCGTGGAATCTATCGTTCAGGCTGGAGGAATAAGCGACCTCAGCCTGTTGCTCGACCGCATCGCTTCCGCGCCTTCCATAGAGGAAGCCATGCGCGACGCATTACATTCCGATTACGCCGACCTCCAACAACAGACGATTGTCTATTTGCGGCGCGCAGACGTGCGCTGAACAAATAATTCTTTGAGTCTGCGATAGTTCGTGGTCAGAGCGTGGCTAACAACCCAGCGAGCAATGCTGCGCGTTCTGGTAGCGCACCGATCAACACATGCTCGCGAGGGCCGTGAGGAAAATCGCCGACCGCTCCCAGACCATCGAGGGTCGGTATACCCAGGGCCGCTGTAAAACTACCGTCTGAGCCGCCGCCAGTCGAAGCCTCACCGAGGGACAATCCCATATCGCGCATCAGCTCCCGAGCGTGACCAAAGAGCGCGCGGACTGCCGCAGTTCGTTCAAGCGGGGGACGATTTGTTCCTCCCCGAATCTCCAGTCGCGCACCCTTTGAGATTGGGCGCAAACTCCTCAACTTCCGGTCTAACTCCGGCCCATCTGTGGCCCGCGAGAAACGTATATCCAGTTCGGCTCGCGCATAGTCGGGAATCACATTCGAAACCGTTCCACCCGTCACAACAGTCGCTTGCACCGCAATTCCGCGCGCAGGACTGTTTAGCTTCTTCAGCCGCTCGATTTGCAGCGCGAGCTCGTGAACCGCGTTTATGCCCTTCTCGGGATCCACGCCGGCGTGCGCGGATCGTCCGGTTACAATAATTTCGGCTGTGCCGACGCCTTTCCGCTCGGTTTTTAATCGGCCGTCGCGGCCGAAGGACGGCTCCAGAACAAGCACGGCGTCACTGCGACGCGCTTCGCTTGTAATTGCCCGCCGCGAACTCTCGCTGCCGATTTCCTCGTCCGAAGTCCATAAAAACACAAATTTCTTCGCCGGAGTTATCCCCGCGGCCTTTAATGCGTCCACCGCGAAGAGCGCCAGCACCAGTCCGCCTTTCATGTCGAACGTTCCGGGTCCCCAAGCGCGTCCGCCGGAAATACGGAACGGCATTTTCGCCAGCGTCCCCAATGGGTACACGGTGTCCAAGTGTCCCAATAGCATGATTTGCCGTTTGGGCTCGCGTCCTTGACCAAACCAAATTTCAACGCGCAAGTGATTGCCGCGTTTCAAATTGTTCAAAACGCGAACCTTCGCGCCGCGTTTTCGCCATTCTGTCGCCACCACTTTACCGAAGCGATCTACCGCCTTCTTGTCATGGCTGGGAGATTCACTTCGCACGAACGTTCCGAGCATTTTCACCATGCTCGATTCCTGGCTTTTTAATTTGCGCAAAATCTTCCGCATCGCGCCATCGGGCAGGCGGTTTCTTGAGTCATTCATAAGGCGGGTATGCTAGCAGTGGCATGTGAATGCGGCAACGGCGATTCCCGGTCTCGTCATTGTCCGGAACCCTGAACAAGTTCCAACGCGGCTGCCGCTATTTTAGGATCGTCCCCAAATCCCGGGAGCCAGTGAACGCCGGGCTCCTTTCGGAACCAAGTGAGCTGCCGCTTTGCAAATTGCCTGGTGGCCTGCTGGATTTTTTGCACCGCCAACGGGAGCGGTAAATCCCCGTTCAGATGAGCGCGCAACTCCGAATAACCAATAAATTGAAAAGGTTTCGCATCGGGCGGAATGCCGGTCAATATCAGTCTGTCCACTTCATCCAGCCACCCATCGCGAATCATTGATTCAGTGCGTGCTTCTACCTTCGCGTACAAAGCATCGCGCGCAGGCGATAACCCGATTTTCTGCACCGCGTAACCTTCCAGCCTGCTGCGTCCCGCGAGATGGATTTCGCCCACCCCCTTTCCTGCGAGCATTCTCACTTCGATTGCCCGAATCACTTTTTGCGTGTCGCGCGGAGCTATTCGCGACGCTGTTCCGGGATCCAAACGCGCCAGGACACGATGAAGATGCTCCGGCCCGCGCTGTTGCGCCTTTTCGCGTAAACGCGAACGCAACCCTTCAGATCTTTCCGGTGCATCCGACAAACCCTCGAGCAGCGCGCGAAGATAAAGTCCGGTGCCCGCCGTCAAGATCGGCAATTTCCGGCGACGAGTCACTTCAGCGAGAACCTGCAGAGCCCTTCGCCGGTATTCACCCGCGGTAAAAATTTGTTCGGGCTCGAGCAGATCGACTAAGTGATGCGGGATTCCGTGCTGTTCAGCTGCGGGAACTTTTGCTGTGCCGATATTGAAAAGCTTGTAAACCTGCGTAGAATCGCAAACCAGCACCTCCCCATTCAGGCGCTCGGCGAGCCAAATCGCGAGAGAAGATTTGCCGGAAGCGGTCGGACCGAGAATGACGACAAGCGGGGCGAGCGCGCTCATCGAGAGGCAGTCCAAAGGCGCCACAGCAGCCCGAGCAGCACCACGGCAGCTAAAATAAGCGTCCCGAGAACTTGCGTGCGATTGAGTTTCACTTCGGTGTTACTACTGGGAACCAGGTTGGATATTGTAGTAAAAAGCTGCGCGCAATTCGATAAACGGGCCTTTGAACTCGGCAGGCAATGGCTCGAAGGGAACGGAAGTGCGAATAGCGGCCAGCACCGCGCGGTCCAGCGCCTCTTTTCCGGATGTTCGTTCCAAGACCGGTTCGGTTACGTGAATGTTGCCGTCGCGATCGATGTGAAATGTGATATAGACGATTCCCTTGTCTCCCATGTAATAGCTTTCGGGGAGAACGGCAGTCCAATTCTTCATCACAATATCGTGAAGGCGTCGCATATAACTGTTGAAGTCCACACCCTGAGTGTCCGTGAGGATGGTCATGCCGCTTCCGGCACCCGGGCCGTGCCCGCCACCTCCCCTTCCGGTACCCCCTGACACGCCGGAACTTCCGCCATCGCCGTAAGTTACACCGCCTGGTCGGCTGATGGCGCCGCGAATCTGATCCTGCAACTGCTTATCCGGCGAAGAACTCGGCAAGCCCAGGTTAAGTCCCGGCTTGGGTTGCGGTTGGCTTGGCAACAACAAACGTGAAGTAGAATTATCGGCTGGCGGCGGCAGACTCGCTGAATTTGTACTGGTAGGAACATGTGGGGTTGGCGCAGAAGGCAAATCAACCGGCGGGCGTTCGGGACTAGATGCAGGCGGTGCCTCGATCGGATGCGTTTCTGGCCGCGGAGGTGCAACCTTATTTAAAGTTTTGGGATTGATGCGAACCTTCGGCCCCGGCTCCGAGGCCGGAGCCTTCGACAACGAAGGCACATCTGAAGGCAAGTACACAACGCCGAGTTCCTTGCTCGCTGCCAGAGTCTCTTCCGAAGTGGGAATGTGGGGCGGAAAGATCTTCGGGAGAAAAATCAGAAAAATGATGAATCCGATGTGAAAAGCGATAGAGAGCGACCTGGTAAGAAGGTCTTCCTTCGCGTCGCGCTTTTCTTCCGGTTCTACTAACAGGTTTGCTTCGCCGGTATTGAAAATATCCGGCTCGACCAGTTCGCGCAGCTCAGCCGTCATTTGCTGCGGCTTGTTGAATCTCTCGATGTCGCGCTGCTCGGGTGGCTCTACATAGGCGGGCACCACCACGCGCGAATCGAGAATATCGAGTGAAGGATATTCGGTAATCGGGCCGAAACTCTCGAATTGCTTGGCGGGCATCGAGCGGGAGACCAGCGTGCGATCAACCAGAACGCCAAGCGGAAGATGAGAGGGGA
>Ga0102924_1003099_pt1 | contig 17604 bp, 19 predicted proteins | sample PaiPotPPM11metaG_FD_80116 | JGI IMG/M metagenome (GOLD analysis project Ga0102924, IMG submission 80116) | Iron sulfur acid spring bacterial and archeal communities from Banff, Canada, to study Microbial Dark Matter (Phase II) - Paint Pots PPM... ...
GCTCAGCGACACGGAGCTGAACGACCTGCTGCTGCGCGCGGTGGCGGCCGGCGACCGGGTGCTGATCCAGGCCGTGGTGGCCGAGGCGGTCAGCCGGTACGCCGGGCTGGAGCCCGGCCGGCCAGTGGCCGGCATGTACTACCTGTACCGGACGCTGACCAAGCTCGACCTGGACCGGCTGCTCGAGCGCCTGCTCCGGTCGGCGGACGCCGCGAACGCCGGCGTGCTCAGCCGCCGGTTCGCCCGGGAAGAGTACACCCGGCGGGTGGACGACCTCCGGGCCGAGGTGGAGGCCGAGATCCGCCGCCGGCTGGTCGCCGACCGCGGGGCGGAGGCGGTGGCCGGCACGCTGCGCCGGCCGCTGCCCGAGGACGTCGAGTTCCTGAACGCCTCGCAGCAGCAACTGGCCGCGATCCGGCAGGCCGTCCAGATCCTCGGCCGGAAGATGGCCGCCCGGCTGGCCCGCAAGCGCCGGCACCACCGCAGGTCGACGCTTGACTTCCGGCGGACCATCCGGAAGTCGCTGGCCCACGGCGGGGTCCCGGTCGACCTGGTCTTCCGCAAGCCGCATCCGGCCAAACCGGAGATTATGCTGGTCGCGGACATCTCGTCCTCGGTCGCGGCGTTCGCGAGCTTCACGCTGCAACTGGCCTACGCGATCAGGTCCGAGTTCTCCCGGGTGCGGAGCTTCGTCTTCGTCGACGGCATCGAGGAGGTCACCGACGTCTTCGAGTCGGCGCCGGACATGGCGGCCGTCGCGCACCACCTCAACCGCGGGACGCGCGCGGTCCGGCTCGACGGTCACTCCGACTACGGCATGGTGCTGCAGAGCTTCTGGGCTCAGTGGGGCCCGCAGATCAGGAAGCGAACCAGCGTGATCATCCTCGGCGACGGGCGCAACAACTACCACACGTCGCGCTCGTCGGTGCTCAAGTCCGTCCGCCAGCGCGCCCGCCACCTGTACTGGCTCAACCCCGAGCCGGTGTCCTCCTGGGACACCGGCGACTCGATCGCCTCGGAATACGCGCAGCACTGCGACAAGATGGTGGAGTGCCGGAGCCTGCGCCAGCTCAGGGATTTCGTCGAGGGTCTGGACTAGGGGCGTGACGGACGCCGCCGGGATCCCCGTGGTGCTGGTCCACGGGTTCGCCTCCTCCTTCGAGCGGAACTGGCGGGAGCCCGGCTGGGTCGACCTGCTCCGCGACGAGGGCCGCGAGGTGATCGGCGTCGACCTGCCCGGCCACGGGCAGGCGGCCAAGCCGGCCGAGCCCGCCGCCTACGCCGCGCTCGAGGATTCGGTCCTCGCGGTCATGCCCGGGACCGGCCCGGCCGACGCGGTCGGCTTCAGCCTGGGCGCCCAGGTGCTGCTGCGCGCGGCCGCGGCCCGGCCCGGCCGCTTCCGCCGCGTCGTGCTGGGCGGGATCGGGGACGGCGTCTTCGCCCCGGCCGATCCCGAGCCGGCGGCCCGGGCCATCGAGACCGGGCAGGCCGCGCCGCCAGGCCAACCGACGGCCGCGGCGCTGGCCCACTTCGCCACGGCGCCGGGCAACGACCGGGCCGCGCTGGCCGCGTGCCTGCGCCGCCCGCACGTCGCGCTCACCGAGGCTGATCTGGCGGCGGTGGCGATGCCGGTGCTGGTCGTGCTGGGCGAGCGGGACTTCGCCGGGCCCGCGGACCGGCTTATCGCCGCGCTGCCCGACGCCCGCCTGGTGACGCTGCCGCGCACCGACCACTTCGCGACGCCGAAGGACTTCCGCTTCGTCCAGGCCGCGCTGGACTTCATCCGCGCCTGAGCCAGCCCGATCACCAGGAGGAGCCCGTGCCCGAGTACCGGTACCTGACCTACGAACTGCTCGACGGGGGGACGATCGCGAGGATCATGCTGAACCGGCCCGCGGCCCGGAACGCGCAGAACCGGGGGCTGCTGGTCGAACTGGGCGACGCGATGCTGGCGGCCGAGGCCGACGACCAGGTCCGCGTGGTGATCCTGGGCGGGGCCGGGCCGCTGTTCTCGGCCGGCCATGACCTCGGATCGGCGGACGCGGTGGCCGAGCGCACCGACGGCCCCGGGCAGCACGCCACCTACCGCGCGTACGGCGGCAGCCGGGCGGGCGCCGAGCAGCGCACGCTGCAGGAGTGGCACTTCTACTTCGAGAACACCCGCCGCTGGCGCAACCTGCGCAAGATCACCCTCGCCCAGGTCCACGGGGCCGTTTACGCCGCCGGGCTGATGCTTATCTGGGCCTGCGACCTGATCGTCGCGGCCGACGACGTCATCTTCGCCGACGTGGTCGGGACCCGGCTCGGCATGTGCGGGGTCGAGTACTTCGGGCACCCGTGGGAGTTCGGCCCGCGCAAGGCGAAGGAGTTGCTGCTGACCGGGGACTCCATCGACGCCGAGGAGGCGCACCGGCTCGGCATGGTGTCCAAGATCTTCCCGGCCGGCGACCTGGCCGGGCGAACGCTGGAGTTCGCCCGCCGGATCGCCGCGCTGCCGACCGTGACGGCGCTGCTGATCAAGGAGTCGGTGAACCAGACCGTGGACAACATGGGCTTCTACAACGCGCTCAACGCGTGCTTCACGCTGCACGAGCTCAACCACGCGCACTGGGCCGAGATCCACCCGGACGCCGAGCCCCGCGGGCTCCCGGAGGACGGCACGCCGGACTGGCGCAGCGCGCCGCCCGTCGTGCCGTCCCGCCGGGATCAGGTCACCGCCCCGCGGGCGTAGTCGTCAGGCCGAGGTCCGGTAGGCGTTCAGGATCGTCTCGGTCAGGCTGTTGCCGGCCGTGTCGGTGGCCGTGACGCGCAGGCTCACCTTGGCCTGGCCCGCGACCGTGGCCAGGTTAGCCGGGCTCGCGGTGAAGTGCTGCGGCGGGATCGTCCCGGGCGCGTCGGCTCCTTTTCCGGTGGGGTCCGGCGGCGCGGGCACGGGGCGCCGCACGCTATTGATCGGCGAATCCGGCGGCCGCGTTCCGCTGCCGCCGGGAATCCGTGGCACAACGTAGATACGCCGAGCCCCCCGCAGACGCTGCGCGTGGCCGCGGAATATCTCCCGTTCCCGGCCGAAAGCTGATCCCCCGCCGCCGGGCTGGAGAGGGTCCGCACCGCCGGTGCCGTGCCCGGGGTGGCCCCGATACCGTGGTCAGCGGCATGATCGCGGGAGGCGCCGGCGCGGCCGCCGGGCGCCGGGTGATCATGGCGAGCGGGTTACCGGGCGGGAGGCGGGTATGACGAGCGGTCCGCGGGGCGAGAGCGACCCGGCCGGGCGGAGCGACCCGGGCGGGCAGGGCGACCCGGGCGCGGCGCTGCCGCCCCGGATGACGGCGGCGCTGGCCGGGCTGCGCGACCGCCCGATCGCCCCCACGGACAAGGGGTTCGGCCGCCTGGCCGCCGGCGGAACGATCACCGCCGGGGGGCTGGCCGCGGAGCGGCCCGGGCTGTTCGGCGGCGGGTTCGACATGCCGGTCATGGTGCTGCGCGAGGCGGCGCTGCGGCAGAACGTCGAGTCGATGGCCGCCTACTGCGCGGCGGCGGGCGTCCGGCACGCGCCGCACGGCAAGACCGCGATGGCGCCTCAGCTTATCGCGCGCCAGCTCGCGGCCGGCGCCTGGGCCGTGTCGGCCGCGACGATCGCGCAGGCCCAGGTCTACCGGGCGTTCGGCGTGCCCCGGGTGCTGGTCGCCAACCAGGTCACCGAGCGCGGCGCGGCCGAATGGCTGGCCGGCGAGCTGGCCGCCGACCCGGGCTTCGACTGCTACACCTACGCCGACAGCCTGGCCGGGGTGGCGCTGCTCGACGCGGCCGCGGCCGCCGTCCGGCCCGGCCGGCCGCTGAAGGTCCTGGTCGAGCTGGGCTACCCGGGCGGCCGGGCGGGCTGCCGCAGCATCGCGGACGCGCTGGCCGTGGCCGAGGCGATCGACGCGGCCGCCGGGCTCGAGCTGGCCGGTGCCGCGGGCTACGAGGGCGGCATCCACCGGGATGACCCGCAGGCGACCCTGGCCGCGGTCGCCGCGTTCTGCGCGGATCTTCGCACCCTGGGCGCGCTGCTGCCCGGACCGCGCGCGGGGGAATCGTTCCGGCAAATTCTTAGCGCCGGCGGCAGCTCCTACTTCGACGTGGTGTGCCGGGAGCTGTCCGCGCCACGGCCCGGCTCCGCGCCCGCGCCCGAGGTGGTGCTGCGCAGCGGGGCCTACATCTCGCACGACCACGGGCACTACGCGGCGACCGGGCCCGGCAGCCGCCCGGTGGCGGCCGCCCCCGGGTCCGCGCCCGTCCCGGAGTTCGCCCCGGCCCTCGAGCTGTGGGCGGCCGTGCTGTCCGTGCCGGAGCCGGGTCTGGCCATCGTGAGCGCCGGCCGCCACGACGTGTCCAACGACCAGGGGAACCCGGTGCCGCTGCGGATCCGCCCGTCCGGCCCGGGGGAGCCCGGCTACCGGGCCGCGGCCGGCCTGCGCGTGGCCCGGCTCGACGACCAGCACGCCTACGTGCGGATCCCGCACCCCAGCGACCTGGCCCCCGGCGACCTGATCGGCCTGGGCATCACCCATCCGTGCACCACGTTCGACAAGTGGCGGGTCATCCCCGTGGTCGACGAGGCCGACCGCGTCGTCGACGCGGTGCACACGTTCTTCTGACCGGCCGTCCGGGCCGCCGGCGCCGCGGCGTTACATGACCGCGAGCTGGCCCCCGTCGATGACCAGCCCGGTGCCGTGGATGAACGAGGCGTCGTCGGAGGCCAGGAACGCGTAGGCGGCGGCCACCTCCTCGGCCGTGCCGGCCCGCCCGAGCGGGATCCGGTCTCGGGCGTAGGCCTCCTCGAACCCCGGGCCCACTCGCGCCGCGATGGCCGCGTTCAGCGGCGTGCTGATGTAGCCGGGACAGAGCGCGTTGACCCGGATGCCGCGGCGGCCCAGCTCGACCGCCATCGTCTTGGTCAGCAGCAGCACCCCGGCCTTGGACGCGTTGTAGTGCGCGTAGTCCGCCTCGCCGGCCAGGCCGTTCGTGGACGACATGTTGATGATCACCCCGGCGCCGCGCCGGGCCATGGGCCGGGCCATCGCCTGGGCCACCAGGAACATTCCCCGCAGGTTGACCGCGACGACGCGGTCCCATTCCGCCGCCGGTATCTCCAGGAACGCACCGCGCACCGCGGTCCCGGCGTTGTTGGCCAGCACGTCCACGCCGCCCAGGGCCGCCTCGGCCGACTCCGCCAGCCCGGCGACATCGGCTTCCCGGCTCACGTCGCAGGCCAGGCCCGAGACCTCTCCCAGGCCCGCCAGGCCGGACACGGCCCGGTCCACCTCGCCGGCGTCCAGGCCGCAGAGGAAGACGCGGCAGCCCTCCTCCAGGAAGCGCCGCGCCGCGGCCAGCCCGATCCCGCTGCTGCCCCCGCTGACCAGCACGCCCCGGCCCGCCAGTCCGCGCATGTGTCACCCCAGGTTGTGGTCGCGGTCCCCGGAAGCTTCAGGAATGATATTCGGACATGCGGAAAGTGCACCACGATCCGTTAAAGGGAGCAGCCATGTCCAAGCAGCCGGTGGGCGGCAGCCAGCCGGGCGGTGCCTATTCCCCGGGCATCATCGCCGAGGGCCGTTTCGTCTACGTGGCGGGCCAGACGCCGACCCGGGACGGCGTGGTGACCGGTGAGAGCACCGGCGAGCAGACCGCGGTCGCGCTCGACAACCTGGCCGCGGTGCTGGCCGAGGCGGGCGCGACCCTGGCCGACGTCGTGCGGTGCGGCGTGTACCTGGCCGACATGTCCGACTTCAGGGAGATGAACGACGTGTACGCGCTGGTGTTCCCCGACCCGCTGCCGGCCAGGACCACCGTGGGCGTCACGCTGGCCGGGTTCAAGGTGGAGATCGACTGCGTCGCCGTGCTGCCGGACCGGGCGTGACCGGCACGCCGGCCGCGCTGCCGGTGCCCGCGGCCACGCTGGCCGAGGGGCCGTGCTGGGACGGCGCGAGCGGCTCGCTGTACTGGGTGGACATCCCGGCCGGGCACGTGCACCGGCTGGACCGCGACGGCGCGCACCAGCGCTGGGAGGTCGGCCAGCCGGTCGGCGCGGTCGTGCTGCGCGCGTCCGGCGGCCTGGTGCTGGCCGCCCGGGACGGCTTCCTGACCCTCGACCCGGCCACCGGCGAGGTCGCGCCGCTCGTCACCCTGGGCCTGCCCGAGGACCTGCGCATGAACGACGGCGCGTGCGACGAGGCCGGGCGGCTCTTCGCGGGCAGCATGGCCGACGACGAGGCGCCGGAGCGGGGCACGCTGTACCGGCTCGATCCCGACCACAGCGTGGCCGAGGTCATCACCCAGGTGACGATCTCCAACGGGATCGGCTGGAGCCCGGACGGCGGCCGGATGTACTACGTCGACTCGGCGACCCGCCGGGTCGACGTGCTGGACTACGACCCGGCCACCGGCGCGGCCGAGGGCCGGCGCCCGTTCGCCCGCGTCGACACGGGCGAGGCCGTGCCGGACGGCCTGGCCGTGGACACCGAGGGCAGTGTCTGGGTCGCGGTCTGGGACGGCGCCGCGGTGCTGCGGTTCGGCCCGGACGGCCGCCTGCGCGAGTCGGTCGTGCTGCCCACGCCGCGCGTCAGCAGCTGCGCATTCGGCGGCCCGGACCTGGAGACGCTGTACATCACCACCGCCGCCGGCCCCGGCCGCACGGGCGGCGAGGTGTACTCGATGCCGGCCGGGGTCTCCGGCCTGCCAGCCCACGCCTACGGAGGGTGAGCCGCAGATGGCCGCAGGCAGTCCGCGAATCGTGATCGTCGGGGCCGGGGGATGGACGTTCCCGGTCCAGCTCATCCGCGACATCCTGTCGTTCCCGGCCCTGAACGGCGGGGTGCTGGCGCTGTACGACATCGACGCGCAGGCCGCCGAGCTGACGGCCAAGGCGACGGGCCAGCTCATCGAGATCGGCGGCCTGACCACGGCGGTGGAGGTCCCCGCGGACCTGCGCACCGCGCTGCGCGGCGCCGACTTCGTGCTCACCGTGTTCCAGGTGGGCAGCGTCCGCGCCTACGCCCACGACATCGAGATCCCGCGCGAGTACGGCATCGACCAGACGGTCGGCGACACGCTGGGGCCGGGCGGGGTGTTCCGCGGGCTGCGGACCATCGAGGCGCTGCGCGTGGTGGCCGAGGCCATGCGGCAGGAGTGCCCGGGCGCGCTGCTGCTGAACTACGCCAACCCGATGTCGCCCAACATCTGGGCCACCGACCTGCTGGGCGTGCGGGTCATCGGCCTGTGCCACAGCGTGCAGAACACCGCCGCGCTGCTCGCCCGCGAGCTGGGCGTGCCGCTGGACGAGGTGACGTTCGACTCCGCCGGGGTGAACCACACGGCTTGGTTCACCACCTTCCGCCGGGGCTCCGACGACCTGATCCCGCGGATCCGGGAGGTGATGAGCGCACGGCACGTCGACGAGACGATCCCGATGCTGGACCGGCCGGACGACCCGTACCGGAGCAACGAACGGGTCCGGGCCGAGCTGATGCAGCTCACCGGGTACTTCCACACCGAGTCGAGCCACCACGCGAGCGAGTACTGGGCCTGGTTCCGCAAGACGCCCGAGCTGACCCGGCACTACCTGGACCGGCACTGGGACAACCTGGAGGTCTCGGCCGCCGCGGACAAGGCCAGCCGCGACCAGGAGATCGTGGCCGAGGCCCGGCATGGCGGCCTGCGGCACGGCGGGGAACTCGCCGCGCCGATCATGGACAGCATCGTGACCGGCATCCCCCGGGTGGTGTACGTCAACGTGAGTAACGGTGACCTGATCACCAACCTGCCCGCGGACGCGTGCGTGGAGCTGGCCTGCGTGGCCGACGCCCGCGGCGTGCGGCCGGTCCGCTACGGCGCGCTGCCGCCCGCCTGCGCGGCGCTCAACCAGGTGCAGATCGCGGTCCAGCGCCTGATCGTCCAGGCCGCGATGACCGGCGACCGCCGGCTCGCGCATGCCGCCGTGGCGCTGGACCCGCTCACCAGCGCCCTGCAGACGCTGCCGGCCATCCACGAGATGACCGACCGCATGCTGGCGGCCGAGGCCGAATGGCTGCCCCAGTTCGCCCGCGGCTGACCGGCGGGGTTACTCGACGTCCTTGAGGATCTTCTGCAGGGACTCGTTCTGCTCGCGCAGGTAGTCGAGCTGCGCGTTGACGTCCCCGAGCTTGAGGTCGGTGTGCTCCTGCGCGGTGACGACCATGTCGGCCAGCCGCCGGTACTCGTCGGCCAGTTGCCGGTACTGCTCGCCGCCGGCCAGCTCGACCTGCGCCTTCTTCTTGGTGCTCAGGTAGCGGAACCACATGACGACCCCGAGCCCGGCTATCGCGGCCACGAAGACCGCGACGATCGCCTTGCTGTTGGGCGGCGCTCCGTTGGGCCTCAGCTCGAGCGGGATCGTCAGCAGCGCGAGCGCGAGCACCCCCGCGGCGCAGATGATCGCCGTTTCCTTGACCGCCCTAGTCCTCATCGCACATGCACCTCCAGATCACCCCCAGGTCCGGATACCGCACCGGGCCATGGCCGCCTTCGCTCAGGTCGCTTTAGCATATGCAAAGAAAAGATAGCAGGTAGGTGGCGGCGGGCGGAAGGGGCCTCCTGCTCGACGATCACGAGGCGGTCGGCCCCTAGGACCTGGCGCGCGGTCGCGGTGGCCTGGCGGAAGTCATCGATGGTCACCGCGGCCGCGAGGGCGGTACTCAGCCGGCCGAGAATCGCCTCAGGGGGCGCCGGCCGGGCCAGCCGGCCTGCGCGGGTACCGTCGGCCGGGGCGAGCGGCAGCAGCGCTTGTCGTCCGGATCTCATTGCGAGCGTCCCCCCGGCCCGATGGCAAATCTCTCCGGCAATAGCCGAGATTATAGGACACGGGGGAGGCGCCCGCAGGGCCTGAAATTTGCGTCGAAACACGGATACTCCGCGCCTATTACCCGGGAATATTCGCGGCCGGCCGCGCGGATTTACCCCGGATCTCGGGCGCAGCTCGGGACCTTCGGCCCTGTCGCGGTAAGCCCGCGAGCAGCATCCTGGTTTGCTGGGAAGACCGGTTTCCTGTGAGGACCGGTTTCCTGTGAGGACCAGGCACCGGCCGGCGAGAGGATGCCAGGGCACGATGAGCGACACGGGCCAGCCCGACCGGGGCGCGGCGGGGCCGGACGGCCGGCGGATCGGCGTGTTCCTGCTCGATGACCACGAGATCGTCCGCCGCGGGGTGCGGGACCTGCTCGAGGCCGAACCGGACATCGTCGTGGTCGGCGAGGCGGGGACCGCCGCGTCGGCGCTGGCCCGGATCCCGGCGCTGCGGCCGGACGTGGCCGTGCTCGACGTGCGGCTGCCCGACGGCAGCGGGGTGAGCGTGTGCCGGGACATCCGGTCGGCCCTGCCGCAGGTGGCCTGCCTGATGCTGACCTCGTTCGGCGACGACGAGGCGCTGTTCGACGCGATCATGGCCGGCGCGGCCGGCTACGTGCTGAAGCAGATCCGCGGCACCGACCTGGTCGGCGCGGTCCGCACGGTCGCCTCGGGGCAGTCGCTGCTTGACCCGCAGGCGGCCAGCAAGGTGATGCGGCGGATGCGGGACCAGGCGGTCCGCAACGACCCGCTCGCCGCGCTGACCGGCCAGGAGCGCCGAATCCTGGAGCTGATCGGGGAGGGGCTGACCAACCGGCAGATCGGCGAGCGGATGTTCCTGGCCGAGAAGACGGTCAAGAACTACGTGTCCGCGTTGTTCGCCAAGCTGGGCATGGAGCGCCGCACCCAGGCCGCCGCGTACGCGGCCCGGGTCTTCGAAGAGCCGGACCAGGCCGAGGGCCACGCCCCGGCCGGCTGACCGGCCGCCGCTCACCCGTGTTCACCCTCCGCGGGACCAGCCGCCCCCCGCCGCAGGACCGAAGTCCCGCCGGATCCGGGCCCATCAGCCCTGCCGCGGACCAGCTGCCCGGCGAGACGCTGGAGGCGATCGATAAGGCAGCACGCCGCGGCCGGCGAGCCCGCGGCCGGATCCAAGGAGGATCTCCCATGCGCAGAAGGACGTTTGACACGCTGACATCCGCGGCCGGGCTGGCCCTGGCGGCGATCCTGGTCGTGGCCGGAGTTTTGCTCCTGTGGGGCCACTCGTTCGTCGACAGCCAGGTCAGCACCCAGCTGTCCGCGCAGAAGATCTCCTTCCCGGTCAGAAGCAACCCCGAGTTCAAGGCCCTGCCGCCCGCCGACGCCGCGGCCATGGGCCAGTACGCCGGCCAGCCCATGACCACCGGCGCCCAGGCCAGGGTGTACGCGGACAACTTCATCGCGTTCCACCTGTCGAAGATGGGCGGCACCTACTCCCAGCTGTCGGCGCGGGCGATAGCCCAGCCGAACAACGCCAAGCTGGCCGGCCTGGTCGACACGGTGTTCAAGGGCACGACGCTGCGCGGGATGCTGCTGGACGCCTACGCGTTCTGGGAGATGGGCCAGATCGCCCTGTGGGGCGCGATCGTCTCCTTCATCGGCGCGGGAATCCTGCTCATCCTGTCCGGGCTGGGCCTCGTGCACGCCCGCCGGGTCCCCGCCGCCGCGGAGATCCTGACCCGGAACGCCGCCGGCAGCACCGCGGTCTCGACCTGAAACCACGGGACCAGCGGTCCCGCCCCGTCGCTCGGGTGGCCCTCCGGCCGGAGGGCCACCCGTTGTGCGCAACCCGTGACCAGCGGTACCAGCAGACGCCCAGAGCCGCACATATCGGAAGTACTATCGTGGACGCGCATGCGATTAAGACTAGGAGCAAGCCCCACATGAGCAGTCGAATCCAAATGGCAAAGGAATATTACAGCGCCTTCGCCAGGGGTGACCGCCGCTTTATGGAGGAACACCTGGCAGATTATTTTACCTTTTCCGCTCCACCAGATCCGCACTTGGACCGCGCCGGTTATTTTGAACGTTGCTGGCCTGGCGCAGGAAAAGGCGGAGTGCTCGAATTTATTCGACTCATCGAGTCTGGCGATGAAGTCGTCATCACATACGAGGCCAAGAAACCGAGTGGCAGCAAGGGCGTGAACACGGAAATTCTGACCTTCGACAGTGACAAGCTCCGCCGGGCCGAGGTCTATTTCGGCTGGAGCACCGACTAGACCGCCCGCTTTGCGGCGTTTCCGACGACGTGTCACGATGGGCACGTTCGCCGGGAGTAAAGGCAGGTGGAGCATGGCAGCACACAGATGGACCGGACGCGGCGGGGACCGGGGCGGCCCCGCGCGGTTTCTGGTGATCACCGGGGCCGCGGTCCTGCTGACCTGCGCGGCGGCGGTCGTGGCGGCGCCCCGCGCGGCGGCCGACAGCCCGGCCGGGTTCTGGTACGGGACCGACAGCCGCACGATCACGATCACCGGGTCCGCGCCCTACTCCGAGCCGGTGATCGGCGGTCCCTACGGCGGGTACATCGGGATGACCGGCAACTGGGCCAACCTCGCCAACTGCCACAAGATCGTCGTCTGGTCGGCCACCAACAGCGCTCAGGCCAACGCCAACTACGCCGATCACGACGGGGTCGGCACCGGCGTTTACTACTTCATGGGCGGCCCGGGAGTGGACCCGCACTACAACGGCACGGCCACCGAGGCCTACGAGTGGGGTGAGCAGCAGGCGGCGCGGACCCTGTCCGACGCGGCCAAGCTGCGCGTGACCTACCCCGTGGTGTGGATGGACATCGAGATCCCGGGGAACGCGCCCGACTACACTCCCGCGCCGGACAACGGCTGGAACTCGGTGTACACCTCCGCGTGCAGCGGCGTGGTGAAGATCAGCTCCGTGCCGGCCAGCGTAGACCGGTCCGACGTGAACGGGTTCGCCGCCTACCTGACCGCGCACTCCTCGTACCACGTCGGCGTGTACTCGGCACCCGACATCTGGACCTCGATCTTCGGCACCGGCATCGACGCCTCCCTGCCGAACACCTACGAGTGGACCTACGAGTCGTTCACCAGCAGCCTGGCCCACCCGCCGTCGGCATGGTGCCTGACCGGCAGCGCGTCCTCGACCTGCGCCGACTTCTTCGGCGGCCAGACCAGCGCGGACAAGTACGCGCTGATGTGGCAGTGGTCGGGCGGCGGCGGCAGCGACAACGGGCACGGCGACTTCGACCAGATCGATGCCAGCCGCACGCCGTAGCTGACATGATCCCGGCGTTCCGCCCGGATCCCGCCGCTGGCACGATGGTCGTACCAGCCAGGGAAGGAGAACGGTGAGCGAATCGGGCGGCGAGGAGCACGGTCGGATTGTCGTCGGGGTCGACGGGTCGGAGGGCTCGAAGCACGCGCTGCGCTGGGCGGTCCGGCAGGCGGGCTTCACCGGCGCGACGCTGGAACCGGTCGTCGGCTGGGAGTACCCGGCGTTCTTCGGGTGGGCTCCGGTCAGTCCCGACGCGGTCGACTTCGCCAAGATCGCGGAGGAGACCCTGACCCAGACCCTGGACAGCGTGCTCGGCCCGGACCGCCCGGCCGGGGTAACGCCGCGCGTGATCGCCGAGCACCCGGCGACGGCCCTGGTCGCGGCGTCGAAGGGCGCCGAGCTGCTGGTGGTGGGCAGCCGCGGGTACGGCGCGTTCGCCGACGCGATGCTCGGCTCGGTGAGCACCTACTGCGTGCATCACGCGCACTGCCCGGTCACGGTGATCCGGCCCGCGGAGCACCACCACCAGGGCTGACGGAGGGGCCGGTTACTGGCCTTCGCCCGCGCGGACCACGACCACCGGGCAGTGGGCGCTGGTCACGCAGTGGATGCTGACCGAGCCGACCAGCATCCCCTCGAACGCGTTGTGCCCGTGATGCCCGACGACCAGCAGGTCCGCGTGGCTCGACTCGTCGACCAGCACCTCGACCGGGTGCCCGTAGCGCACCAGCATCTCGATCTGCCCGTCGGCCGCCCCGGGGCAGGCCTTGGCCACCGCCTGGGCCAGTTCGTCCCGCATGCGCTGCTCGACTTCTCCGGTGACCGAGGCGGGCGCCTTGCCCACCGGGAGCCCGAACGCCGCCGGGTAGTGCCAGGCGTGCACCGCGCGCACGGTCGCGCCGGTCGCCGCGGCGTAACGGCCGGCCCAGGCCAGCGCCGCCTCGGACTCCGCCGAGCCGTCCACTCCCGCCACCACGACCTGCTGTGCCACATCGTTACCGGTCATCGCGTCCGCCTCCTGACGTCCGGGTTCCTCGTCGCTGCTCCCGCCCATCGAACCCCGCGAGCCCCGCTCAGGGAAGAGCCTTAGGTCCCCCGCGCGCGAGGCATCCTTCCCGCTCTCGGGCCGCGGCACCCCCGGGACGTTCCGGGTCGGCCTGGTGGTCCGCTACATCCCGGACACGGCGAACAGCGGCCATTCGTCGGGCAGCCCGGCCAGCTTGTGCCGTCCCCGGTCGGTGAAGCAGATCCCGGACCCGGTGACCAGGTCCTTGACCGTGCGCGAGACCAGGATCTCGGCGGGCAGCGCGAGCGCGGTGACGCCGCTGGCGATGTGCACCGACGGGCCGGTGACGTCGCCGCCGGCCCGGTCCACCTCGCCGGTGTGGATCCCGGCCCGGACCTCGAGGCCGAGCGCGGCCGCGTCGTCGCGGATGGCGGCCGCGCAGCGGATCGCCTGCCGGGGCGCGTCGAAGGTGGCGAGAACGCCCGGTTCGCCGGACCGGATCACCTGCCCGCGGTGCCCCCGGACCTGCTGCCGGGTAGCCGCGTGGCGCGCGCCGGAGTCGGGGCCGACCGCCTGGGAAACCAAGATGGTGGCCAGGACGTGATCGCCGTCGGGTGGGGCCGGCGCCGCCCCGGTGAGAAAGCCCGCGATCTCGTCGCAGAGCGCCGGGCTGCCCCCGCTGCCCGCGAACCGCAGCGAGTGATCGCCGGGCTGCTCGAAGTACCGGGCGCCGGCGATGTGAGCGGCCAGGTACCGGCCGTGACACGGGGGAGTGATGCGGTCGCCCCGGCGCTGGACGATCAGCGTCGGCACGCGGATCGCGGGCAGCACGGCCCGCACGTCGATCTCGCGGATCATCCGGAGCATGCGCAGGAACGCGCTCGGGCTCACCGCCATCCGCTCGAACCGGCCGAATAGCTGCCGCGCCCGGGCCGAGCCGGCCTGGCTGGGCAGGTACCATTCCATGCTGTCGCCCTGCCCCCAGCGGTGCTCGGCGACGTCGACCAGGGCCTGGTACATCTCCTCCGACCCGCGCCCGCACGGGTACCCGGCGGCCGGGAACCAGCGCGCGGAGGCTGACCCGAGGATCAGCGCGCTGACCCGCTCGGGATAGGTCGCCGCGAACAGGATGCTCATGGGGGCGCCCTCGGAGTAGCCGAACAGCGTGGCCCGGTCGGAGCCGCAGGCGTGCATCACGGCCCGCACGTCGTCCATGCGCTCTTCGAGCGAGGAGTCACCGGGTGCCCGGTCCGAGAGCCCGGTGTCGCGCTTGTCGAACAGGATCAGCCGCCCGAGCCGCGCGAGCCGCCGGTAGAAGTCGGCCGTCTCCGGGTCCTCCCACAGCAGGTCGAGGTGGCTCATCAGGCCCGGCACGAACACGATGTCCCGCTCCCCCTGCCCCAGGACCTGGTAGGCGATGCGGACGCCGTCGTCGCTGCGGGCGTAGCGGGTCTGCGGCGGGAAACCGGGCTCGCCGCCCGCGCGCGGCCCGCCCGGCCCGGCCAGCGCGGGATCCTGGCGCAGGATGCGGGCGTGCAGTTCGCGCAGTTCCGGGCCCGGCTCGATGGCCAGGTCGTCGACCAGGATCGCGTGCAGTTCGCCGTAGCTGCGGAGCGCGTCGGCTTGGCGCCCCGCGCGGTAGAGGGCCAGCATGCGCGCCGCCCAGAGCCGCTCGCGCAGCGGGTGGGCCGCGGTGAGCGTCTCCAGTTCCGCGATCAGCTCGCCCGCCTGGCCGCAGGCCAGGCAGGCTTCGGCCCGTGCCTCCAGCGCCGCCAGGCGCAGTTCCTCGAGGCGGGTCGCCTCGGCGCGCGCGAACGCGACGGAGTCCAGGTCGGCGAGCGCCGGCCCGCGCCACAGGCCCAGGGCCTCGCCCAGCCGCCGGGCCGCCGCCACGGCTTCCCCGCCCGCGAGCGCGGCCTGGCCCGCGGCGGCGCGTTCGGCGAACTCGATGCTGTCCAGTTCCCCGGGGGCCACCCGCAGCAGGTAGCCCGGCGGCCGGGTGACCAGGCGGTCCGCCTCTCCCGCCGCGCGCAGCGCCTTCCGCAGCTCAGACAGCCGAACCTGCAGGCTGGCCGCGGCCCGGTCGGCGGGCTGGCCCGGCCAGAGTTCCTCGGTCAGCCGGTCGGCCGAGACGACCTGATTGGCCTGCACCAGCAGCAGGGTCAGCACGGCCCGGCTCCGCGCGCCGCCCAGTTCCAGCGGCCGGCCGTCGGCCACCGCCTCGACGGGACCCAGGACGCGGAACTCCACTGTGCTTCTCCCCACCATGACCGCGCACAGCGGCCAGTAATCCCAGCACCTAAGCGTAACCGGGCGCCGGTAAGCCGGCGGTAAGCCGCGGGTTGGCCGCCGGAAAGCGGTCCCGGGCACGATGCCGCTAGGGGGCTGCAGGCCGCGTCGAGGCTGGTGTCACGGGGCTGGTGTCACAGGGGCTGGGTGTCACAGGGACAGAGGAGAAGATCATGACCGCCGTCACCTCGGGGGGCGCGATGGCGCGCGACCTGCCGGTAGTGATCATCGGAGGCGGGATCGGCGGGCTCACACTGGCCCTGCTGCTGCGCGAGCGCGGCATCACGGCCGAGGTCCTGGAGCAGTCCGCCGAGCTGCGCGAGGTGGGCGCCGCGGTCTCACTGGCGGCCAACGCGTCGCGCGTGCTGGCGCACCTGGGGCTGGGCGAGCGCCTGGCCCGGCTGTCGACCGAGCCGGCCCGGCTCATCCACCGCGACGGCCGCGACGGGCGCCAGATCGCGGCCACGCCCGGCCCGCGCTGGTACCGGGAGACGTTCGGCGGTCCGTTCGCCAGCCTGCACCGGGCCGATCTGCAGATCCTGCTGGCGGACGCGCTGGGGCCCGGGCACCTGCACCTGGGCTGCCAGGCGGAGAAACTCGAGGAGGCCGGGGCGGGAATGCGGGTGCTCTGCTCGTCGGGGACGGTGTTCGAGGCCGGCCTGGTGGTCGGCGCCGACGGGGTGCACTCGCTGGTGCGGGACTGGGTGACCGGCGGTGACGAGCCGGTCTACTCCGGCACCTCGGGGTTCCGCGGCCTGGTCCCGGTCGAGCGGCTGCCGCGGCTGCCCGACCCCGGGGCGCTGCAGTTCTGGATGGGACCGGCCGCGCACCTGCTGCACTACCCGATCAACGGCGGCCGCGTGATCAACTTCCTCGCGGTGGTCGACAGCCCGCGGCGGTGGACGGCGCCGGCCTTCATGGAAACCGCCCCGGCCGGGGCGCACCTGGAAGCGTTCGAAGGCTGGCACCCGGCGGTGACCGAGATGCTCAGCGCCGTGCCGCAGTCGCCGCGGTGGGGCTGTTCGCCCGGCGGCCGCTGACGCGCTGGAGCCGGGGGCCGGCCGTCCTGCTGGGCGACGCCGCCCACGCGATGCTTCCGCACCACGGCCAGGGCGCGAACCAGACGATCGAGGACGCGGCCGTGCTGGCCGCGGAACTCGGCGCGGCCGGCGACATCCCGGCCGCGCTGGGCCGCTACGCCGGCCGGCGCCGGCCCGGACCCGCCAGGTCCAGCTCGTGTCCTGGGCGGCGTCGGCCGCGCTGCACCTGCCCGACGGCCCGGCCGCCAGGCGCCGCGACGCCTACCTGGCCGGAATTCCCCGGCGCCTGGCCTGGATCCACGGTTACGACGCGCTCGCCCCGGCGGCACCGAACGGGGCCGGGCCCGCGGCCCCGTGACCCGCGGCCCCGTGATCCGGTGCCCGCCGGCCGGTCGCGGCGGCGATGCGGGATGATCACCGCATGGGTAGTGAGACGCGCGCGCCGCGGCCTGGCGGGGCCGCCTCGGCGGCTCCGGACGCTGTCCGGTTCCGCGAGGCCGGCCCGGGCGACGCTGCGGCCCTGCTGGCGCTGAAACAAGGCCTGGACCGCGAGACCAGCTTCATGATGTTCGAGCCGGACGAACGCGCCGAGACCGAGGCAGACGTCGCGGCCCAGCTCGGCCGCGCGACGGACGAGGCCAACTCCGTGGTGATCGTGGCCGAGACCGCCGGCGGGCTGGTCGGGTACGTGGACGCCGGCGGTGGGCGGCTGCGGCGCAGCCGGCTCGCCGCCCAGGTCGTGATCGGCGTGCTGGCCACGGCCAGCGGGAGCGGGGTCGGCTCGGGCCTGCTGCGCGAGCTGGAGTCCTGGGCGCGCGGGCACGGGCTGCACCGGCTCGAGCTCACGGTCATGGCCCATAACCGGCGGGCCCTGGCGCTCTACGAGCGGATGGGCTTCGTGGTCGAAGGCCGCCGCCGCGAGGGCCTGCTAGTCAACGGCGACTTCATCGACGAGCTCTACATGGCCAAGCTGCTCGGCTAGCCTCGCCGCCCGTCCCCCGCGCCATCCACTCGGACCAACCCGCCGGCCCGAGCCCGCCCGAGGACCAGGCCGCCGGCCCGTCGCCCAGCCAGCCCGTCCCTCGGCCAGCCCGCCCGTCGGCCAGCCCGTCAACC
>Ga0102924_1003100_pt1 | contig 17601 bp, 16 predicted proteins | sample PaiPotPPM11metaG_FD_80116 | JGI IMG/M metagenome (GOLD analysis project Ga0102924, IMG submission 80116) | Iron sulfur acid spring bacterial and archeal communities from Banff, Canada, to study Microbial Dark Matter (Phase II) - Paint Pots PPM... ...
GTTCAGGTTGGTGACGCGGGCATAGCTCGGCAGCGCCATGGTGGGATGCGCCGCCGAGATGGCGTCGCGGTCGAAAATCTCGCCGTTGGCGGTGGCGCGGCCGTGGAAATCGTCGCCGTACCAGGACGCCAGGCCCTCGGCGCGGTAATGCGGATCGAGCTCAGGGACATAGAGCCGGCCGGCGACCAGGTAAGGCGTGCCGACCCGATAGACTCCGCCGCCCTTGGGCACCGGCTCGCCGGGCTCGACCAGACGGGCGCTCGGCGCCACGCCAAAGCGCGGATCAATCCTGCTGCTATTGGTGCAATGGGCGAGAGCAAGGCATAGCAGAGCCGCAGCGATCGGGCCAAATCGTCCTGATCCGAACCGCCTGCACGCGCCTTTTGACGCAAAATGACTGATTGCCGCGCGTAGCCGACGCCGCATAGTCCCCCATCCCGGGTAACAGGTATCTGATTCCAGCGTGGTTACATTGTGGCGGAAATGGGCGCAGGCGAACCTGTAGTGAATGGACCCTTGCAAACGCGCGTTTTACTTCCGCTTTACTTCGCGTCGGCGCTCCGGTCCCGGCAGTGGGGCCGGCGGGGTTGGTACGGTTCAGTGGAGAAGTTGCCGTTCGACGATAACCGCTTTGATAAGGCTCTGGCCATTGACTCCATGCAGGTTTGGCCTGACGCCATCGGCAGCTTGCAGGAAATGCGACGGGTATTGAAACCCGGGGGCAGGATTGCGCTCGGCTTCACACGCCATGCGGGACAGCGAAGAGATGGGCTGTTAGAAAGGCTCAACGCGGCCGGCTTTATAGGCGCAAGGTTGCTAGAGGCGGACAAGGGATCCTGCACGCTAGCAACCAAACCGTGAGCGCTCTACCCGCTTCACCCTAGATAACCGGTCATCCCCGCAGAGTTGTCGCCGAAGACGACGATGAGAGAGGGAGCAAAGCTAGAAGTCCGATCCTTGCGAGCGCAATGTCGCAGTTGGTTCACGTCCAGTGCTGTCCAACGTCCGCTGTGCGCCAACGGCAGATATCTTCCCGCTCATGGCCATGAATCCAGCCCGATCAACTTTCTTCCTAATTCTGTCAGGGCAGCGGGTGGCCAGGGCTCGATGCGATCATATCCAGGACGGCTCCGCCACCAAGGGACGCATCGTCCCGTGCGCCAGGACTCGACAGCGCTGCCGCGGCAAGCGGTCGTCCGCACGGCCCATCATGACATAGAAGGCAATGCGCGGCCGTGACGACTCGTTCTTTGAATTGCTGTGCGCGAGGCGCGAATCCCACACGATCAGATCGCCAGCCTTTGCCGGCACGTGGACGACTTCGCGTCCCGCTGTATTGGCGAGCCAATCTTCTTCGCCGTCTGCATGGATAATCGGCTGCCGCGGCCAGGCGTCGACATCACGGTAGAGCGACGGGACGCAGCGGAATCCGCCTTGAGTGGCCGCCGTATCGGTGAGCGCCACTACGCCTTGAAACATTCGTTTCGTGGCGTCCCAAGGATCGTGATCCCAGTGAATACCGCCCGGTCCTGCGTAGCCCGGCTGCCAGGGCGGCGTAAACCGGCACGAGTCCAGCGACACGCTAAGCTTCTCAGTGCCCAACAACTGCGCCCATATGTGGTGTAGATTTGGATGCTGGCGAATGTCCCATTGCGCCTGATGTCCCCAGATCGGCACGAGGTCGCGCATCTCGCCGCCATAAGCGTCCCACCGCGACGGATCATTGACTGGAACCTCAAGCTCAGTTTCGAGAACGTCAACGAGCCTGTTGCAGAGCGAAATAGGCACAGCTCCATCGACTCGAATCCACCCTGACTTCCGAAGTTGGTCGATGTCGATCCTCATGCGAGAACCGTCCGCCTATGCCTCGCACCGGAAGACAAGGTTTAGAATTTTAAGATGTCCACTTTGAGGTCAGAGTCAGACGTTTGGCCTGTCGCTGGCAAACGACCGCCGAGTGCCAATCTCAGAAATGAAAGAGGCCGCCAACTGAGGCGGCCTATGCTGTCGTGTTCTGGTCTTTGTCTTTGGTCGATTGCTGGACCGGTGACTCTCGTTGTTTCGCGAGAAGCGCCGCCGCCGTCCAGGAGTTGGCCATCTGTAGGACGATGTCGCGCTCCTGGTCCGTCCGAGCCGTCTTGGCCCATTCAAAACACTCGTTGGCGTACTCCAGAAACTCCTTTTCAGAACCCATGACACGACCCTGGAACCTTACTCGACTCCATAATTACGAGAGGCGGGTGCGGTTCCATGAAATTCAATCTGAGTGGGTGCGGAACTCCCAACATCCTCGCCTATTGCTTTTTCTCGTCGTCCGGCTGTGGTTGCTGCTGCTGTTGGGCGACGCGTGGCGCGTCTTTATCAGCGAGATCGCGCCAAGCCTGGGCCATCTGAAGAAGCGACGCGCGACGGCCTGAATTAGCTTCGTCGGCCGCCATGTCCACCGCTATTTGCGCGTACATGAGATAGGTGTCTGCTGGACTCGGCATGTGAACGGCCCCAAAAAGCTAGAACGAGCATACCACCGACTCTGTTCCTAAAATCAAAACCGGCCGCTGCGATATTCAGATCCGGCCAATAGCTTCGGAAATAGGCCGGTACCCGCGAACTGAGGCGGCCTATTCGCGGCCGGTAAGCTCTTTGATGGCCTGCGAGCAAAGATTGTCCACGCCAGCGACGCCGCGCTCGACAAGTTCGATGATCTTCTCTGCCACGAGTTCGGTCGCCATATCGTCCCTGGTGCGAAGGCCCATAGCCGCGCACGCTCGCTCAAGGGCGACTGCCATTTGAGTGATCGTCTCCGGCTCGAATGCTCGACCGGCAAGAAACGGTCGGATCGGCATAATATTACCCCCCGCCGGAACAGTATGCTCGGTGGGGGTCTGTGAAAAGGAACTAATGGTTCTTACCGGAGAACCCCTTACAACCGTCCGCGCGCGCGTCGATTGGGTTATTTGAACGAGGGCATGTCGGGCCTTGGGTCATTAGCGGACATCAGACCAAGAAAAGCCTAGGTCCGCTTTGCCCTCGAAAGCAGCCTTTAGCGTCGCGCAGCGGGATGTCCGACAAGTGCGCCGCGAGACACTGACCTCAACTTTGGGGAGGCGGACGCTGCAAGACGATATTCTGCGTGCCTACGGAGGACAGATATAGCCGACACCGCTCGGATTGCGGAAGCAACCCACCGACGCGGGGAGGACGTGTTTTGGCAGCCAGAGCACCACTGACGGGAAATAGATCGTGAATGCGATCGTGGCAAAGAAGACGACGTAGATCGGACACGCCGCCCTCAATGCGTGCGAAAAGCGGACGTCGACGAATTTTGATGCCATCAAAAGAACGAGGCCGTAGGGCGGCGTGATCAGGCCAAATGCGAGCGTCGTGATCAGCACCACGCCCATATGAACAGGATTGATGTTGCCTGCGTCAGTCAGCGCATTCACCAGCGGCATGAAGATTATGATGGTCGGCACAGGCTCGATAAAATCGCCGATGACGGTAAAGAGTGCGACCATCAACAGCATAATCAAGCGCGGATCGTGACCGGCAATACTGGTGATCCATTCAGCAATGACAATCGCACCCCGCAAATAGGCAAACAGCCAGCCAAACGCATTGGCCGCCCCGATCGTGATCAAAGGCAAAGAAAAGATCAGGCCGGCCAGGCAGAAATCGTAAGCAAGAAGCCTGATATGACCCCGGTTCAGCGCCGGGATCACGACAACGAGGATATAAGCGACAGCGACGACACCTGCCTCGGTCGGGGTAAACCAGCCGGTGAGAATGCCTCCCAAGAGAATGATCGGAATCATCAAGGGCAGCGACGCGTCTTTCAAAGCACCCGCCAGATCGCGAAACGAGGCGCGCTGGCGCCGCATGCCGGCAGGACCGAAGAAATAGCAATAGATCATCAGCCCGACGCCAATCATCATGCCGGGCACAAAGCCCGCCATGAAGAGCCCGGCGATCGAGACATTGCCGATTGCGCCATAAACCACCGCGGTGATGCTCGGCGGCACGAGCGCGGCGATGGTCGACGCTGATGCAATGATGGCGGCAATGAAGGCCGGACTATAGCCCTCCTTCTTCATCGGCACGCCGAGCGCCCGGCTGATGACCGCGACGTCAGCGGTGGTGGAGCCCGACATTTCCGAAAAGAACATGCTGAACACGGTGACGACTTGCGACAGACCGCCGCGAATGTGGCCGACCAGCGCGAGCGACAAATTCACAACACGCACGACCACATTGGCCGAGCTCATCAACTCCCCGACCAGCAGAAAAAACGGAATTGCGAGCAGTGCTTCGGAATCCATGCCGTCAAACATTTTTTGGATGATGGCGACATGCGAGACCTCGGTAAACGAGGCGCCGATCAGAACTCCGGCCATCAACGCGAATGGAACCGGCACGCCAAGATAGCCAAAAAACAGAAACAGAAAGCTCATCAATCCCAGGATATATCCGGGATTCATCGCCGTTCGCCTTCGGTGGGCATCGTGTCGCCCCGCCGCGCATACTTTGGTTCTTCGGACAGTTCGCGCTGCTCGAACCCGTTGCGCAATCCATTGACGATCTGTTCGACCGTAAACAACGCGACAAATACGCCGCATATCGGTATAGCCGCGTACAGCGAGGCGATGGGCGTCAAGGACGGCATGCGAAAGCTGGAAAAGCCGCGCAGGAAATTGAGATACCCGAAATAGATGAAACTTATCGCCACGCCCAGAACGACAAGTCTGGTCATGATCTCGATGGCGATACGCGATGCGCCGTGCAGGCCTTCGGCGACGGCGGTGAGATAAAGATGGTCATTGCGGCGCGTCGCCGCAGCGGTGCCGAAGAAAATCGCGTAGATGAAAAATGTCGAGGTCACCTCCTGCAACCAAAGCCAAGGATGACCGATCGTGCGCGTGACAATGTCGAAGATAACCGTGCTGCAAAACGCAAATAACAAAAGTCCGCACAGGCCCATCAAGGCCAGTTCGACAACGTCGAGCACCCACCACTTCAAATGAGGCTGTCGTCGCGAGACGAGCCTATCCTTGACGGCCATTGCAATCCCAGCCTGCGACCCGCGCGCGAGGGCGGATGGCTCATTCGCTCCCTCACTTCACGCCGACGATCAGATCCTTGACCTTCACCGCGTGCGGCCCAAGTTCGCCCGCCAGCTTGTCGAGATAGGGATCGGCAAGCTTCTGGAAGCCGGACTTGTCGACATTGTCGACAACCTTCACGCCGATGGATTTGAGCTTCTCGGCGGATTGGTGCTCGAGTTGCAGCGCCATGGCCGGCTCCCGCATATTGACTTCGTCGGCGGCGGCCTGCACCCATTTTCTCTGCTCGTCGGTCAAACTTTTCCAGAGCTTGTCGCTGACCCAGACAAGATTGTTGTTCGCCTCGTGTTCGGTCATCGAGAGGACCGGAGCGACTTCGTAATGCTTGTTGGCGAGATAGACATTTACGCCGTTCTCCGCGACGTCAACCACGCCGGTCTGCAGTGAGGTATAGACACTGCCGAACGGCATATGCACGGTTTGCGCGCCATAAACCGGAAACATCAGGTCCTCGGTCGCAGTCGCCTGGACACGCACCTTGAGGCCTTTCATGTCCTCGACCTTTTCGATCGGTCTTTTGCTGTACATGCTGCGCAGACCAAGCGTCAGCACGCCGATCGCATGCGCGCCCTGCACCGTATCCTCGATCATGAACCTGACGGCCTCGGTCACTTTTGGATCGGATAGCGCCTTTACCAGGTGATCTTCCGACCGGAACAGGTAATGTAGCGACATCACGCCGGCCTGCGGGGACAGCGTCGCCGCGTTTGCCGACGAACTGATGCAGAACTCAACGTCGCCCGCTTTGACCAGCTGAAGAACCTGCGGCTCTTGCCCGAGCTGAGCACCGGGGTACTGGTCGATCAACATCGACCCGCTACTCAATTCCTTGAGCTTGTTGGCGAAAAGATCGCCGGCGATGCCGTAACCGGTGGTTTTCGGCTGATCGTAGGCAAAGCGATAGTGCTTTACCTCCTGCGCGATTGTGGTGGTGGCCCAAGCCGCAATGAGAGCACCAAACACACTCCCGCAAACTGCATTGCGCAGCGTCGGCATGTCTTCCTCCCTCGCTTGTTTCTTTCAAGCTTGTCCTATCTGTAACACATATTGCTAGAAACGTGCGATGGTTGGTGACTAGGAACCCTTCACCAGTCCTGGCATAATCGCGGCTATGCGGACCTTCTTGGAGGGTCGTTATGACGCAAACGCAGCTGAAGTCCCAACACCCGGCCCGCGATTGGCCGTTCCAAGTCAAACCGCTGCACCGCCTTTTCGGTTGTGAAATTATCGGCGTTACGCTGGAGCAGGCGGTGTCGCCGGCAGTATTTTCCAAAGTCTATGAAGCCTTTCTCCAGTACCAACTGATCCTGTTTCAAGATGTCGATCTGCCGCCGGCGACGCAGGTAGCCTTCGCGCGGAATTTCGGTGACGTGCAGGTCCACGTGCTGAGCCAGTATCACGGCTACAAAGACCATCCGGAGATCTACATGCTGTCCAATCTCGACAAGGACAGCAATCCAAGCGGCAAACACCCCGACAAGGGCACGCTGTTTTGGCACACCGACGGCTCCTGGCGTGAGCGGACCGGGCAGGCAACGATGATGTATGCGGAAATCGTGCCTGAGGCGGGTGGAGAAACTGAATTTGCCGACATGTATTCGGCCTACGACTCGCTGCCCCCAAGCCTAAGGGCCAAGATCGAGGGCCGGCGCGCCATCCATAATTTCGACTTTTCGCGTACCCGCCGGCATGGCGAGGATCCGCTGACGGCGGAGCAGAAGGCCAAGGTGCCGCCGGTTGCGCATCCGATCGTGCGCACACACCCCGACACCGGACGCAAGGCGATCTTCCTTGGCGATCATGCGGAGTGGATTGAAGGCATGGATTACGAGGAAGGCCGTGCGCTGATCGAAGAGCTCAATCTGATGATCACGCCGGAGGCCCGCGTTTATAGTCATAGCTGGAGGCCACACCAATGCATTGTATGGGACAACCGCTGCATGCTGCATCGCGCCACCGGCTTTGATGAGGCTCGCCACAAGCGGGTGATGCGCCGCTGCACCATCCTCGGCGACAAGCCCTTCTGAGGCCGATCGCAACGTAGTTGTAAGCTGGGGGATAATTGCGAAAAGCCCGCGTATCAGCGGACGATTAGACAGCAGTTTGCTCTGGAGTGTCTCATTGCGAGTTGGCCGACTTCTGTTTAGACGCAGCCGAGTGTCAGTCGGAGACACTCACTGCTTCGGGTGAGACTCGGAACTTTCCGCGAGGCGATATCTGCTGCGCCACAGCAACGGGCATAGCCGTATCAATGCCCTGCCCGCTTTGGTCACTTCCGATAAGGCCGCTTACCGGGTGTAACCGCGCGCCGAGAAAACCGGGCAATGGGCAGTACTTAACAGTTGCACTCCAGCGTGCCATGCTTGCTGGTCGATAGCGGGTCATGGGGCTGGCTATGAAAATACTTAAGATCACTCCCAGAAGCGACACGCGCTTGTACGGCGCAATGATTAGAAAGCAAGCTGAAATTCGGCGCGCCGGGCGCGGAACGTTCTTACGGGCGAGAGCGCGGAAGCGCACCGCGACGAATTGGACACATGTCCGCTATAAAGGGTCAATTCACTTGGAGCCCGGCCCGTCGAAGGCCGTGGAGGCCGTGATCAAATCATCTGATCGTGGTGACGAGGCACGACTTTTGTCGTCGTTTCTCGGCTGGCTGGACCGTCACTTCGGCGAGAATTTGTCTACTATTAGTATCGTGTATCGAAAGGCCTGAACCTTCGTTGGCGCTCTTGGTATCTATCGCTGCTAGGAGCAGGAGCCGCCGGGAGAAACGCGGCCCCGATCGATGACCGATTCCGATCTCATTCGTTTCCTGCACGCTCAAGATCATATCTTCGCAGATGTCATTGCGGAGCTTACCGACGGGCAAAAGCAGACCCATTGGATGTGGTTCATTTTTCCGCAAGTCGCCGGACTCGGGCGAAGCGCCATGGCGCAGAGCTACGCCATCCGAGACTTAGATCAGGCGCGGCGGTTTCTAGCGGACTCGACCCTTGGACCCCGCTTGCGCCAGGTGGTGAGCCTTATGATGGGCCACCAGGGAAAGTCCGCATTAGAAATTCTTGGCTCTCCTGATGACATGAAGTTTCGGTCGTGCCTGACGCTGTTTCGTGAAGCAGCCCATGAAACCGCAGATCGCGAATTGTTCGGCAAAGCTTTGGATCAATTCTATAAGGGACAGCCTGATACGCTCACATTGGAGCTCCTGCGCTGAAGGGCTTTGTTCGCAACAAGATCGGAGTTTCTTTGGTACGCTCAATGCGCATTTTGGATATATAAGACCTGCGAACCTCATTGGCCGATTGAAGTCGGTGGTCAGCAAAAGATATAGCAATTTGATTGCCCAGCGCATGATAAAAAGCGAGCGAGCGACATTCATCGAAGGCCACAGCCTTTGGAGCGACGAGCAGAAGCGGCTGGCCGCCGAGGTCATGCGCCGGATCGAAACCGAGAAGCTGCGTTTTGTCCGGCTGGCCTGGGGTGATACACACGGCTATTCGCGAGCGAAAACGCTGACCATTCCGGCTTTCGTTTCGGCACTCACCAATGGCTACAATATCGGTGTCGCTACCACGACGCTCGATTCTGCTGGCGCCCGCGTCTTTGCCTCGTTCACGCGCGGCGGTGGCATGGGCCTGGCCGAAATGACCGGCTCGCCGAATTTGACCATTGTCGCCGACCCCTCGACCTTCCGCGTTTTGCCCTGGGCAGCGGGCGTAGGCTGGATCCTGGGCGACGAATATTTCAACGACGGGCGTCCGTTCTATTTCTCGCCACGCCAGCTCCTGCGTAAGGCGCTGCGGCGGCTTGTGGAGCACGGCTACACCAGCATCATCGGCCCGGAGATCGAATGGTATCTGCTGCGCGTCGTTGAACCCCACCTGAGCGAGGACAGTGTCGGCTCTCCCGGCCTTCGCGGCCGTCCGATCAAGATCGCGCCGGTCGAACCCGGCTATCATTACCATTCCGAGTCGAACATGGATCTGATGCACGAGGTCTTTGACGCGCTCGGCTCCGCCTTCGAGGCGCTAGGATTGGGTCTGCGCTCGATGGAAAACGAATGGGGTCCCGGACAGGTCGAATGCACCTTCGCACCGTGCAGCGCGCTCGAAGCCGCCGACAATGTGCTGCTATTTCGCACCGCCACACGGCAAATCTGCAGGCGGCTCGGGTATTTCGCCACGTTCATGTGTCGGCCGGCGCTCAAAGGCTTTTATTCAAGCGGCTGGCATCTGCACCAATCACTGATCGACACAGCCACTGGTGACAACCTTTTCATGCCGCGCAAGACCGGCGAAGTTCTTTCACAGCTCGGCCAGTCTTACCTCGCCGGCCTGTTGCAATACGCGGCGCCGGCCACCGTCTTCGCCACGCCAACGGTCAATGGCTATCGCCGTTTTCGCCCAAATTCGCTCGCACCAGATCGCGCAACCTGGGCGCACGATCATCGCGGTTCGATGATCCGCGTGCTCGGCGGCGCCGACGACCCGGCGACTCGCCTGGAAAACCGCGTCGGCGAGCCCGCGGCGAATCCCTATCTTTACATCCTGGCGCAGATAGTGACCGGCCTTGCCGGCATCGAGACGAACGCTGCATTGCCGCCGTCGAGCGACGAGCCTTACGCGGCCGACCGTCCGCTGTTGCCGAAGAGCCTGCCTGAGGCGCTCGATGCGCTCGACGCCGAGCCGTTGTTCCGCCGCGCGCTCGGCGATATCTTTGTTGACTATTTCGTGAAGCTGAAGCGAACAGAGGCGGGGCGGTATCAGAGTTCGCTGCAGGCAACGTCGCCGAGCGACGAACCAAGCGAGTGGGAACAGAATGAGTATTTCGATTTTTTTTGACGGCAGCGCCGCGGCCGCACCCAAAATAGCAAACCTGCGGAGCACAGCATGACGGCGATGGAGAAAATCGGTGCACCGCCGACGCGCCTCGACGACACTGCGCTCTATGACTGGGATTATCTGGTCCAGGAGGATCGCGCGCACCGACTGATCTACACCGATCCGGCAATCTTCGAAGCCGAGATGACCCACATTTTCGGTGGCACGTGGACCTATCTCGCGCACGAAAGCGAAATCCCTAACATCAATGATTTTATTACCCGACGCTGGGGACTGCGTCCGCTGATCATCTCACGCGATGCCGAGGGCAAAATTCGCGCGCTCTACAACCGCTGCACCCATCGCGGCACTACGCTGTGCCGCTTCGACAAGGGCAACAGTAAATCTTTCCAGTGCCCCTACCATGGCTGGAATTTTCTCAATACCGGCCAGCTGCGCGGCGTACCGTGGCCGGACGGTTACGCCGGTGATATGCGCGACTCGAAATACAACTTGGCACAGGTGCCGCGCGTTGAATCTTATCGCGGCTTTATCTTCGGTACGCTCAACCTCGACGCGCTGCCTCTTATCGAGCATCTCGGGCCGATCGCGAGGGTTATCGACGAATGGCTCGACCGCAATCCTGGCGGCCAGGTCGTGGTGTGCGAGGCGAACCGCTTCCGCTTCAAAGCGAATTGGAAGCTCGCCTACGACAACTCTTGCGACGGCTATCACGTCGCTTATTCGCATCGCTCGCTCTTGGAGACTGAGAATCGCTTTGCCGGTGAGAATGCCAAGGGCATGGCTTATTATCGAAACTCGCCAGACGCTCAGCCGATGTATATGCGCTATACCGGCCGCGGCAATCATTACAAGGACAAGCGCCCGAACCTGGAAGCGCGGCCCGGCGGCCTGTGGGCGCTGGAAAGCGCGCACCCCGGCATGGAGCATTACGAGGCGGACTTCATCAGCCGCTACGGGGATCGCGCCTTATCTCTACTTGACCTTGCCGGTTCCGAGCCAGTGAATATCAACGTGTTTCCTAATCTGTCTCTCCTTGGCAACCATATTCAGGTGTTCGAACCAGTCAGCGTAGAAGAGACAAATGCGATCTGGTACGGCACCATGATCGTTGACGACGGCAGCATCGGTACGGACGGCGTGCGCGACATCAACGCGCTGCGCATGCGCACCCAGGAAGGATTCCCCAATTTCGGCGAAGTCGACGACATCGCCAATTTCGAGCAGATCCAGCGCGGCCTAATGGCCATCGAGGATGAATGGGTTTATATGCACCGCGGCCTCGGCATCCCCAATCGAGTCAAGACCAACGACGACGGCACAATCACTGCGCCAGCGACCGACGAAGCGTTCATGCGCGAGCATTTCAAGGAATGGAAGCGGCTAATGCGGACCCGCGCCAACCTCGCTGTCAGACGGGAACCGTAAGGTGAATGCACCGAAACCGCCCGATCCGTCACGGAGCTCGTACTACGTCAACGACGCGCTCTACTGCGAACTGATCGCGGACTTCACTGACTGGCAGGACGACACGCAGGCGGTGAACGACGCGGCGGTTCGCGACGAATTCCGCCGCCTCGTCGAGCGCGAAGCGCGACTTCTCGACCAGCTTCGCTATGACGACTGGCTCGCCATGTACGCGCCGGAGTGCGTCTATTGGGTGCCATCGACTCCACATGCCGGCGATCCGCGACGCGAGATCGCGGTTATGTTCGACGATCGTCGCCGTCTGGAAGACCGCATCTATCGGCTGCGCACCGGCTTCGCCTGGTCGCAGGCGCCTCAGTCGCGGACCGTCCGGCTCATTAGCAATGTCGAAGTATTTGCCGGGGTACGCGACAACGCACGCATGTTGCGATCGAATTTTATCATCAACGAATTCTGGGACAAGGAAACGCGAACGCTAACCGGTTGGGCCGGCCACCGCATCGTGCACAGCGGCGGCGCCTGGAAAATAACAGCCAAGCAGATCAATCTGCTGGAATGCGATCAGGCCATCCGCAACTTGAGCATTATCTTGTAGGCTCAGACTACGTACTCACCGCTGCCACCGGCTGTGTGGGATCCGCATGATCAATGTACCCGGACAGCGCCGCCCCGCCGCCGTCCTGCCACCGGTGACCACGTCCCGGTTGTGTCCTCTCTTCCGATAACACGCATTATCGGATGTAATTTTGTAGACGAAGCCGACCGGCCAGCTTGCGGTTGATACGGCTATGCGATCGTATGGCACTTCTCTGCACATGCGCTATACGTAACGCCGTGAAGAGACTGAGGGGTTACGCGAGAGGGGAATCAGGATCGTACTGGACGATTTCGGCGCCGGCTATATGCACCCGCGTGCGTCACATTGTCGGTCGCGACGACTAGCAGAACTCGCTGGCTTGCGCGATCTACTGCAGTAGCCACGATACAAATCCGCTCTGCCGGGATTTTTCTCGCGCGGGCTTCCCGGTCCTTAGATTCCGATTGATCTCGCCTCTGATCCCAAATTGGTTCTTTCGGGGAATCTGAGTCGTTTCTGCGTCCGGTTTCTGATCGTGAACCTGAGCCAATTGGTAGAGTTTTCGCCCACCGCAGTTCGGGCACGGCACAGAAAATTCTCGCGGCAAGCTGTTTATGTTGAGCACCGGAATTTCGCATGAGCACGTCGGACAGCTCACGCTGGTGTCCGGTTTCACAATGATTTTTCGGATTGCCACCTCTATTACTACCTTTGACGATTGATCGATCCTCGTTCATTCCCTCGATATCAGCCGGTATCAACCTGCAATGCACGGAAAGGGGCTTCGGCCGATAGGCGAAGCCCCTTCATCGTTTTCGACTTGATTATTTGAGCGCAGATGAAACCGTTGAGAAGGTCGTATTCAGCTTCGTTCCGAGACCTTGCACGACCGCGATGATCGCGACCGAGATGCCAGCGGCGATGAGTCCATACTCGATAGCAGTCGCAGCCGTCTCGTCATTGAGAAAAGAAGATATGAGACTTCTCATTACAAACTCCCTTTGGTCCGATGCGGGGACCTCATGGAGGTTATGTAGTTATCGTCCGGTTCAATACCAGGCACGAACTGAAGATATTCACACAAATACTTCGATTAATAAGTAATACTAGATTAGTACAAGTTGTCTGTTAAATAAAAAGCCGGAGCATTACAAGATTGAGATGAGATTTTTGCCGTCGGAGCAATCCCGATGTTGAAGACGCCCTATATCGCCAGTACCAAGATAAGGAAAAGGGTATCGGTCGACCCGTTCGGTCTCCTCTGCCATTTCGGCGGCAATTTGCAGAGATCGCGAACTCTCGTCCAACACTTTGGTTTCAAGCTCCTGTCGGAGCAAAAGCAGGCGATCACGCTGCTGCTGGGAATATAGCGCATCATTGGCTCCGTCCCCAAGAATCACGCCGTCTTGCGCTGACGTCAGTTCGGCTTCGAGCCGCTCTAAACGGGCGCCGGCCATTTCACAGCGCGTCGAAATGGCCTGCAGCAGCGCAGCCGCTTCATCGGTCCGAATTGGTGTTGCAATGCCGGACTTGACGAGTTGCTCCATCGGCGAGCCGACATCGCGTCGCTGCCCGGCTTCTGCCAAACAGCCGGTCTTTCGGCGTGCGCCTCGTCTCGCTGGTGCTCCAGCCGCGCGATCATGCCGTCGCGATAGATCTGCGTACGTTTGGCGAGCTCGTCATCGGCGGCAGCGATCTCCGAGAGCGGGGGGTTCTCGCCCGATCGCCTCGGTTTGAACGTTCGCGCAAACGCTTGGCCTTCAAATCGTGGTTTGCTGTGGAAATGGATGATCTATTGCCACTTTGGGCTATCGCGGGACTGCGGATGGCAAAATACGCGCACGCGATTTGAATGATTGAAGGGGGACTGCGTTATCCACGAATTCAATATGACACCACTAAGACTGCGCGACGAACGTTATCAGATTTGGAGTAAGAGAAAGATCAGGTACGAAATGTTCCAAGTCTACGCCTGCCTGACGAATGACCACGACTGGCGGCTCGTAGTGCTTGCAGGTGCTGTCTGCTTCTTGGCAAGCGCCGTTGCTGTCATTTTGTTCCATCGGGCCCAAGCAACAACCGGGCATACGCAATTGGTCTGGCTGACTTTAGACGCGGCGGCGGCAGGCTGCGGCATCTGGGCAACTCATTTCATCGCAATGCTCGCTTATGAGCCCGCAATCGGCGCGGGCTACAATCTTCCCATTACTATTTTATCTTTGCTTATCGCCGTATTGATCACGGGCGCGGGCTTGGCGACGGCATTGTTCGATTTTGGACGTTGGCCGGCAGCATTCGGGGGCGCAATCGTCGGCGGCGGCATTACAGCGATGCATTACACTGGAATGTTGGCATTGGAAGTACCGGGCCGCATGACCTGGGCGCCAAACCTCGTCGTGGTCTCAATAGCGTTGGGCATCGCATTCGGGTCATTTGCAATCCATTTTGCAGCAAGACGCGATGACTGGGTCAACACATTGATCGCCACTGTTCTACTGGCTCTTGCTATCCTGTTCATGCACTTCACCGCCATGGGCGCTGTCTCGGTCGCGGCCGACCCGACCCGCAGCAACGACGCAGCGAGCTTGTCACCCACCGGTCTCTCCTTTGTCATCGCCGGCATAGTGACGATCGTTCTCGGCATATGTCTCGTCGCCGCACTCAGCGATCGGCAAGCGAATGACAAGCTGCAGGAGCAGAAGATCCTGCTCGACACCGCCCTTGAGAACATGTCGCAGGGGCTTTGCATGTTCGACCCGGATGGGCGCATCGTGCTGTTCAACGACCGTTACGCCAAGATGATGGCTTTGCCTGCTGCGTGGCTTAAAGGTCGGTCCCTGCTCGACCTGTTCAAGCTCAGGAAAGAGTCTGGAGATTTCGCGGGAGACCCGGAGGAGTACTTCGCGCGCGTGAGCGCGGACGCGCGCGAAGGTAAATCCGGTGCCAGGATCACTCAGACATCGGCCGGGCGCGTGCTACGCATTATCGAGCAGCCGATGCAAGAAGGCGGCTGGGTTTCGACCTTAGAGGATATTACCGAATGGCAGGAGGCTCAGGCGCAAATCTCGCACATGGCGCGTCACGATGCGCTGACTGGGCTGGCGAATCGCACACAACTGGTCGAAAAATTGCAGAATGCGCTCATCGCCCTCCCATCGCGGGGTGGCGGTATCGCAGTGCATTTCATCGATCTCGACCGCTTCAAGGGCGTCAATGACACGCTCGGGCACGACGGCGGTGATTCGTTGCTCAAGATCGTCGCCGAACGCCTGCGCTCGGTCACCCGCGTCGACGACGTGGTGGCCCGGCTCGGCGGCGACGAATTCGTCGTGGTGCAAATCCAGGTCAACGGCAAGGATCAGGCTGAACATTTTGCGCGTCGCCTCGCCTCTGCGGTGACCGCGCCAGTGAAACTCAGGGAGCAGGTGATCGTGGCCACGGTGAGCGTTGGCATTGCGTTAGCGCCAGGAGACGGAACCAATCCGGAGCGGCTTTTGAAAAGTGCCGACCTGGCGCTGTACAAGGCTAAGGCTGACGGTCGCAATTGCGTCCGGTTCTTCTTGCCTGAGATGGACACTGAATCGCAAGAACGCTTCAAACTGGAGACGATAATCCGTGAAGCGGTGCTGCATGATCGCTTTGAATTGCACTATCAACCGCTCTTCGAGATTTCAGAGCACCGCCTCATCGGCTTCGAGGCGCTGATACGCCTGCCGGCGGAAGACGGAACGCTTATCCCACCGTTGACGTTCATTCCAGTTGCCGAGGATTTGCGGCTCATTGACAAGATCGGTGCATGGGTGTTGCGGGAGGCATGCCGCGCCGCCGCGACGTGGCCGGAGACTCTGACCGTTGCAGTAAACCTATCCCCCGCCCAATTCTTGGCGGGCAGCGTCAGCGCCATCGTCGCCGCCGCGCTGAAAGAGACAGGTCTTGCGGCGCGTCGGCTCGAGTTGGAGATAACCGAGACGCTCCTGCTCGGCAATTCCAAGGCCATTATGGCGGAGCTGCAGACGCTCAAGGCGATGGGTGTGGCAATCGTTATGGATGATTTCGGTACCGGCTATTCGAGCCTCAGCTATCTATGGCGTTTCCCGTTCGACAAGATCAAGATCGACCGCAGCTTCATGCAAGGTTTCGACGGCTCCGGCCGCGACGTTAAGACCGTCGTGAAAACGATCATCGCACTAGGACGCGAGCTGAACATGCGGGTTACGGTTGAAGGAGTAGAGACTGCCACGCAGGCAGCTTTTCTCGATAAGGCTGACGGCGATCAAGCCCAGGGCTTCTTCTTCGGACGGCCCGTACCCGCCGCAGAGGTTAGCGCAAACATTCTTGCCGATTTTCGGAAAACGCAGTCGGCGCTATCGCCCACTATCGCGCCGGTGAAAGGACAGAGCTTGGTCAAGTCAGCCTAGCTCTGCTTGCCGCACGAAGCTGAATTGTCCGATGCCCGTCTTCACTACTGTCATGATATCCTAATGCCGCTGGACGTCTGGACGCCGCATTTCAGACCGCGCTAAAAGGCCCCGCCGAAGCAAAATGAAAAATTTGGGTAGCAATTTTGGTAGCAAAACGGTTTTCGATGAATTTGGAAACTTAAAAAACCGTTTTAAATCAATGTGATGGAAGGGTGGCCGAGTGGTTTAAGGCACCGGTCTTGAAAACCGGCGGGCGCGCAAGCGTCCCGTGAGTTCGAATCTCACCCCTTCCGCCATCGCACTGTTCGCATTTGTTCGCCATTGTCCGAAATAGCTTTTGTATTTTCGGTCTCCGTTTGGAGATGCAGACATGTCGGTTCCGTGGGAGATACCGCGACCGCGCGAGTTGCCAGCAGAGGTCGAAGAAGCACTCATCACCACTGCGCGAACAACCAAGCGTGGTAACATCTCACTAGATGAAATCGCCAAACTGTCACTCGCTGATGCGTACCTAAAAGCCGTAGTCGAGGATCCTCACACTCGAGCCTGCGTGGCGTGGCTTACCGCGATTGCGCTCGTTATCTTTGGAGGGATAAAAGGTCATTTTACCGGTATCAGTAAGACCAAATCGGCTGGGCAAACACTGTTTGTGGGAGGACTTGCCGCGGCTGCCGCCTATGCTTTGGCGCATGCCTTTAGTGCATAGAATTGCACGGCAGCTCATGTCCGCTATGGGTCATTTTCGGAAGTCGTCGTGAACTCGACGATGGTCTGCTCTTCCTTCAACAGCGGACATCGGTCTTGGCAGGAAAACCTGCCTACCCTACGTCGACGCCGCTGCATTACTTTCGATAAGGCCGTTCATCGGAAGTAATGTTCGTTACGGCCGGAAACAGGATTTAGCTCGAGCAACCCCGGATGTCCTAGAAATCCCCGCTAGCGGGTAGCAAGCTTACGAGTAAGTCTGCTTTTGCCCGAGCTATAAGCCTGCCGGATAGTTTGCGATCAGGTTCCATTTCCCGTTCTGCATTTCGAGAATGTAGACAGGCTTTAGGGCATCGCCGTTCTTACCGAACGAGACCGGTCCTTCCAGCGCTGGGAAGGGCGGCATCGAACGCAGGAAATCGCGCATCTCCGTGCGCTCTGCGGCAAGGCTCGATGCTTCGCCTGTGATCTTCTTCTCCTTCATGGCCTGCGCTTAAAACATCACGATA
>Ga0102924_1003101_pt1 | contig 17598 bp, 12 predicted proteins | sample PaiPotPPM11metaG_FD_80116 | JGI IMG/M metagenome (GOLD analysis project Ga0102924, IMG submission 80116) | Iron sulfur acid spring bacterial and archeal communities from Banff, Canada, to study Microbial Dark Matter (Phase II) - Paint Pots PPM... ...
TCTTCAGCCTGGACGTGGGGCTTGGCCCGCTCGTGAGTCTCAGCCCTACCAGCTTGACCTTCGGCCCACAGGTCGTTTCAGCACCGAACGTTCCGCAGGTGGTCACGCTGACCAACACGGGCGAACTGCCTCTGTCGATTACGAGCATCGCAGTCACCGGCCAGAACAGCGGCGACTTCGCGCAGGTGAACAACTGCCCGATCGCCCCGAACACGCTGGCGGCCGGCGATAGTTGCCAGATCACGGTTTATTTCTTTCCGGTTGACACCGGAACCCTGGCCGCAGCGGTCACCATCACTGACAATGCTCCCGGCAGCCCGCAGAACCTACCCCTATCCGGCGTAGGTGTGAGCGGCAAGCCCGGCTTGGCGGGGCCACGACGGTAAGGCAGGTAGCGCAGCGGGCGGAGACGCAACCAAACAACCTAACAGTGACAAGTGACAGGTGACAAGAAAAAACTCGCCGTGCGCGGAATGTCCGTCCTGAAGGATACCCCCAAGGGGCACCCCTACGATTTTGGCGCGTGGCGGCCCCTGTCATTCGCCGTTGGGCGCGGAAGGAGTCTTGATGCCGAAGCGTTCCAGGCGGCGGTAAAGCGCGCTGCGGCTGAGGCCAAGGGCATGAGCGGCGTGACTGATGTTGCCCTGGAAGCGGGCCAGAGCTTTCTCCACCAGATACCGCTCAGCTTCGTCGAGGGGCAACTCGTCGAGCTTTGAAGGCGCGTCGCGGCGAGGACGCAACGCGAGGTCCTGAGCGGTTACAGAAGGGCCTTGCGCCATCAGGACGGCGCGCTCTACGGTGTGGTTCAATTCCCGCACGTTTCCGGGCCAAGCATATTCCTGAAGCGCCTTGGTTGCTGAGAAATCGAAGCCGGTGATGGCCTTGCGGTATCGCTGGGCGTGCTGACTAAGAAACGTGGCGGCAAGCGGCAGGATGTCCGTCCGCCGTTCCCGAAGCGGGGGCAGGTGAATCTCCACGGTGTTTAACCGGAAGAGCAAGTCCTCCCGGAAGCGCCCGGAAGCGGCATCGGCGCGCAAATCGGCATTGGTGGCGGAAAGCACCCGAACGTCCACTCGGTAAGTCTTGGACGATCCAACGCGCTCAATTTCTCCGGTCTCGATGGCGCGCAGCAGCTTCGCCTGCTGGGCCAGAGGAACGTTGGCGATTTCATCCAGAAAGAGCGTCCCGCCCGAGGCCAGCTCGAAGCGGCCCACACGGTCAGCCCGGGCGTCGGTAAACGCGCCTTTGACGTGGCCAAAAAGCTCACTTTCAAACACGCCTTCCGAAAGCCCGCCGGAATTTACCGTGACCATGACCTTGGCGGCGCGCGGCGAGAGCGCATGGAGAGCGTTGGCCACCACTTCCTTGCCGGAGCCGTGCTCACCGGTAATGAGCACGTTGGCATCCGAAGGCCCGACGCGGGCAATCAAGTCCATGACCGGCTGCATGGCGGGCGAGTTGGCGATCATGGCCGGATTGGCGCTCGACCGCAGCAAGCGGTTTTCCGCCTCCAGCCGCTGGCCTTCGCGCAGGGCACGGCTCAACTCCACTTGCGTGCGCAGGATGGCGAGCAGCCGGGCGTTTTCCCACGGCTTCTGGATGAAATCGCGCGCACCGCGCCGCATGGCTTCCACCGCCAACTCCACGCTGCCCCACGCCGTCATCACCACCACTGGCAAGGTGCTGTCCAACGCCTGCAGCCGGGCGAGCAGGTCCAGACCCTCCTGCCCGGAAGTTGTGTCGCGCGTGTAGTTGAGGTCCACCAGCAGCGCGTCGAAATCCCGGGCTTCGACAGCCTTCAGCACTTCGGCGGGTGAAGACGCTTCCTCCATTTTGTAACCTTCACCTTTCAGAAGCAGATGAAGAGCTTCCAGCACATCGGGCTGGTCGTCGGCGATGAGGATGTGTGTGAGCGGAGTTTTGGAGCTCTTCATAAGAGTACCAGAATGTGCCGATATGCCGTGCTCTGGGGTTTAGCAATCAGCACTCAGCTTTCAGATTTCAGCTTTTTGACGAAGGCGCAAAGCATTCTCTTCACTTCGGCCACGTTGACTGCAAGTTTTTCATAATCCGCATGGGTTAACAGATGAAGGTCCCGGCAAAGGAGTAGGTGATACTCCAGTTCACTTGCTGAGCCCGCCGCAATCTGTAGGAACCGCCCGAGTTCACCGCCGCCGGTTCTGCCACAGCCTTCGGCAATATTCGCTCCAATGGAAGCAGAAGCTCTCCGCATTTGGCTGGTCAGGCCGTACAACTCGTCCTTTGGAAAGCCTCGCGTCAACAAGTAAACAGCCAATGTCAAGTCGTGAGCTTTCCTCCAAACTTTCAGATCTCTGAAGTCCTTCACATGCCTTCCTTCGGGCAGTCAATCGCGTCTTGTTGCTCTAGGGCTGATCGCTGACGGCTGAGTGCTGCCCCTAAGAGATCCACCCATCCACAATCCTCACAATCTTGCGTCCATAGGCCGCCCAAGTGTCGTTGTGCGTTACCTGCACGATGGTCGTTCCCTCCGAGTTGAGCTTCTTGAATAGCTCCATAATCTCCTTGCCCTGTTCGGAATGCAGATTGCCGGTCGGCTCATCGGCCAGGATCAGGTTGGGACTGGCGATCACCGCCCGCGCCACCGCCACCAGTTGCTGCTGGCCGCCGGAAAGCTGGCTGGGGTAGAGGTCTTTCTTGCCGACAATGTGGAAACGGTCGAGGGTGTCCGCCACCTGCGCTTGCCGCTCGGAAGAACGGATGTCGCGGTAGGAAAGCGGAATGTCCAGGTTTTCCGCCACGGTGAGGTTGTCCAACAGGTGATATTGCTGGAAGACAAAGCCAATGTATTTCTTGTTGATCTCCGCGCGTTTCTTGGGATTCAGCTTGTGAATAGGATGATCGAGGAAATAGAACTCACCGGTCCATGCGCCGTCCAACATGCCGAGAATGCTCAGGAGCGTCGATTTGCCGGCGCCCGACGGACCCATGATGGTGACGAAATCGCCTTGCTTGATCTCCAGGTTGATCCGCCGCAGCACGTAGTAGCGGGCCGGTCCGGCAGGGTAGGATTTTTCAACGTTGATCAACTCAATCATGAATGGCTCCATTTCCCGGTTGAGGCGCTGTCCTCAGCGCCGAAATCGCCGGTGGGGACACCGGCGCTACAGCCATACTATCACTCGTGTCGCAAAGCCTCTGCCGGGTCAACTCGCGCCGACTTCTGGGCTCTCTGTTTGAATTCCTGCGGGCAGTTTTGGTCGCAAGGGTCAGGAAGCAGCAGTGCGATGAGCGTGGCCCCGCACGCCGCCAGCGGCCGCTTCGCCCACCAGAGGTGAAGTGTGGACGGGTGCCCGTGCCGGATGGACTTCTCCCGCGCCGAGTGCCTGCACACCTCAGCAACCGGAAAATCCACCTCCGCCAGCCGCTTGCATTCCTTGGGGATCATGAAATGGGAATTCAGCTCTCACCGATTTTGTTCCAGCCGCCGTGCTGCAAATTGGGTACGTTGGTCGCTGTCCTCGTCCAACGCCGTCAGCCAGTTAAATCCCTTCCGAATGCCTTGCTTAAGACTCCTTATTCGCCCGCCGGCATAATCGGGCCTGGAGACCGAAGCAAGGACATCAAATCGTAGTCCACTGGCGCAACTGACACAAATTTGATTTGTCCATACCGATCCCGATTTAGAGATGCGGTAGCTTCCAAGCGAACCCGTTGCTCCACAACATGAAATTGGGGATAAAACGTCTGGACGCCTCCTCTTCGGCTTACCGAATATGAAGCGGGGATTCCAGGGAGGCCAAGCACCTGTAGCGTGGCAGTGATGTCCGCCGAGACGGGAACACTTTCGCCCGCCGTCCTCCCTCGCGGCGGGGGGGGTTTCCACCCTGTCTATACGAGCCTCGACGCCGACAATCTCAGTGACCCGCCAAATCCAGTTCGCGGCCCGGATCATCGGTATGCCAAGATTGTCCCTAATATATTGGCTTACCTCGCCGCTTCGTATTCGTACTTCGAGCGCCTCTTTCGCTCTTTTCCGGTCCTCTTCCCACTCATCTCTCTCTGGTTCCCCGATATACTGGCGAAGGATGTCTAAAGGTTCCTCGATTGAACGATACAGCGAGAGCTTTACGCTCTCGGAATTAGTCAAAGTTTCGATTTCATTGCGTTGGAACACATGATCTGCTGAGACGAAAGCTCCGGTTCGACCAGGGTTCCGGCGAAGGTCGTCCATGCACGACAGGAAGATCACGGCATCCTGAAATCCCTTACCTTGCTCTTCGAATGGCGGATGTTGGCGAGTCGCCATGCCAAAAATGTAATCGAGAGGCCTTTCTGTAATAGGTACAGACTGAAGACCCCACAATGTTTTAATCCCCTCAACACATTGCCGGTACTCCTGCAGGAGACTGCTTTCGTCCGGCACATTAAACTCCATAAGATTTCCGCTGGCACGTGAAAGATACTTGCGGAGCTCGTTGACTCTTGCTAGGGCTTGGTGAGATTTCTCTCTAAGATCTCGGATCCAATGCTCTTCGATTTCAACTTCAACCGCGCGGGGGAACAAAACCGCGATGTCATGGTCGCGGGCAAGAGTTAGAAGGTTTTTCATCTTCTCAGAAAGCTGTGGCCATCCCGCACCAAGAAACGCATTGGTATCGAGATAGACGCGGTCGAATTTGCGCTCTGTGGTCTTCAGCTCTGATTCCCTCTTCACCTGAGATGAAATTACCCTCTTTATTACCCTCTTTTAAGGGTAATACCCTCTTTCCTCCAAATGGCGCCCGGACCCCGACCCAAGCAGACAATTCTCTTCGCCTTCTGAAGGTCCCGCAAGACCCGCCGTATCATGTCCCGGCTGACGCCTGGGCACGCGCGCTCCAAATCGCTGAGGCTGAATTCGCCGGGAAACGCTGCGATGGCAGCTTCAACCAGCGCTGTCTTGGCGCCACGGGGACTCTTCACTTGGCCGGCGCGTTCCTCGAACTCACGGTACGCAGTCTTGAGAATGAACAGAACGTAGTTGATGTACGGCCAGGGGTCGTGCCGTACATCGTGCCAGCCTTGGGAACTTTCTTCAAGCGTCTCGTAATACCGTTCCTTGTTTTCCTCGATCACCCGTTCCAGGCTTACATAGCGACCTACCTCGAAGCTGAGGTGGTAACACTGCAATAAGAGCAGCAGCCGCGAGACTCGTCCGTTGCCATCCCGGAACGGATGAATGCAGAGGAAATCGAGATTCGTGGCTGCCAGCAGGATTAGGGGGTGGACTTGCCGGGCGGTCAACTGTTCATTACACAGGCGGATTGTCTCCTTCAAGCACGCAGCAGTCTTCGCAGCCGAGACCGTCTTGAAGCGGACTCGAACGCGGCCGTCTGGAAGCTTCTCGATGATGTCCGAATCCTTCTGCTTGTATCGTCCCGCGTCGCCCTGCCCGCCACGGCTCAACCGGTGCAGATCCCGAATCGTGGCCTCGGATAAGGGGAGCTTCGCTCCCAGCTCATGGATTCGCTTCAGGGCATCGCGATACCCCCGGACTTCTTCTTCGTTGCGGTCGCGCAGGTGCGACCTGCCGAAGACAATCGTGCCGATCCGCTTCTGGTCAACCTCTACACCTTCAATCCGGTTCGATGACACAGCGCTCTCAATCAGGGCATGCTCTCGCAGCACCTTGAGCTTTTGCGGAGATTGCCTCGTAAAAAGCTCCTGCTTGCCTCGCGCTTCGCCAAGATCGGCCAGGTACCACGAGGTCGTCGCCGGGACTGATTCAATCCCCGGCGCGAATTGCCGGAGCGTCATCAAGGGCGCCCTCCGTCCGGTCCGGCTTCGTTGTCCTTTTGTGTTCTGCCGAGCGCGAGCGCGAGCGTGGCAATGGCCACAGCGGTAAAGCCTGCATTGCGAGAGAGAGAGCGCAGCCCATGTCGAAGGTCTTGGATGATCGCTTCCATGGTAATCCTTCCTTACGGTTGAGGTTGGCCTTAACCTGAATTACGTTCTCCCCGCCGTGCGAGCCCGTAGGGACGGGTCTCGTCCCCGCCAGCGGGCGGGCACAAGGCCCGCCCCTACGCCATGCCCGCTGCGGACGGAGCTCCGGCGGTGGATTGTTCTTCACCTTCGTCTACAATACGCCCGTCAAACAAGTTCACGGTGCGCTGGGCGTAGCGCGCGAAACGCGCGTCGTGCGTCACCATGACAATGGTCGAACCGGTGCGATGCAGTTCCCGGAGCAAATCCATGACCGCATCGCCATTTTTGGAATCGAGGTTGCCAGTCGGCTCATCCGCCAGCAGCACTGCGGGTTCGCCCACCAGGGCGCGAGCCACGGCAACGCGCTGCTGTTGGCCTCCCGAAAGCTGGGAAGGATAATGCTTCACCCGGTGCGACATGCCCACGCGCTCCAGCGACTGCTGCACCCGCTGCTTCCGCTCCGGTGACGGCATGCCACGGTAGGTGAGCGGCAGCTCGACGTTCTCGTAGACGTTGAGATCGCCAATCAGGTTAAAACTCTGAAAGATGAATCCCACTTCGCGGTTGCGGATGCGCGCCCGGTCGGAGAGGCCAAGGTCCTCAACCGCGGTTTCATTCAACAGGTACTTGCCATCCGTGGGTGAATCCAGCAGGCCCATGATGGAAAGCAAGGTCGATTTCCCGCAGCCGGAAGGCCCGGCAATGGAGACATATTCACCCTTGTGGATTTCCATATGGACGCCGGAAAGCGCATGCGTCTCCACTTCGTCGGTGAAGAACACCTTAGTGACGCCCTCCATGCGGATCAGGCATGGTCCATTGTTTGCCATTTTGTTCTCCTCTGTTAAAACTGCAAATTTGAGTTCGAAAAGCTATTTGGCTTTCAGCCGTCAGCTATCAGCCATCAGTATTCAGCAAATCTTATTGCATTCGAATCGCGCCCGCTGAAGGCTGAATGCCGAAAGCTTGTCTCTCATCACTCGCCACTAACCACTTATCACTAACCACTATTCCTGTCTCAGCGCCACCATCGGATCAATCTTAGCCGCGCGCCGCGCCGGGATGTAGCTGGCGAGCAGCGCCACGGCGGTCAGAACGAGCGAAACCGCGATAAAAGTCGGCGGGTCCGTGGGCTTCACCGCGTAGAGAAGGCTGGACAGCAAGCGCGTTAGCGCCAAGGCGCCGGCAATTCCGGTTGCAACACCCATCAGTGTCAATCTGAATCCTTGCCCAACAACGAGCTTCAAAACGTCGCTTCGTTGCGCTCCGAGCGCCATGCGGATGCCAATCTCGTGCGTACGCTGGGTCACCGAGAAAGCCAGCACCCCGTAAATCCCCACGGCCGCAAGGGCCAACGCGATGGCACCAAAGATTGCAAGCAGCAACGTGTTGAAGCGCCTGGGGGCGAAGGACTCCGAAAGCGTCTGCTCCAAGGTGGCGACATTGGAGACAGGCTGTTCGGGATCAATGGCTGATATCTGGCCGCGCACCGCGGAGATAAGGCTCGCCGGGCTCACGGCTGCGCGGAGGGCAAGCTGCATGGAGTTTTCGGGCACTTGCAGGTAGGGCACATAGATTTCCGATTCCACCCCTTCGCCCGGGCCATTGTGGCGGACGTTTCCCACAACGCCGACAATTTTCAGGTTGTCGGCGAATAAAGGAAGCCGCCTGCCGACCGGGTCTTCGCCCGGCCACAAGCGGCGAGCCAGCGCATCATTCAACACGGCTACTTTTGGCGCCTGCTCATCGTCGTGGTCAGTGAACGTGCGTCCCTTCAACAGCGGGATGCCGAGGGTGTAGAAATAGGCCGGACTCACGGTCAGGCGAACCATCGGAACCGTATTCGAGCCCGGCGTTTTCCCGGGCCGGGTCACCATTTCACGGCGAATCATCAACCTCACACGGTAAGGACTGAGGGGCAAGGAGTCTCCAAGCGCGGCCGTGCGCACACCGGGCAGCGACTCGACACGTCGCAAAACATCCGAGAAAAACTCGAGTTTCTGCTCAGGCTTGGGGTATCGTGCGTCGGTCAGACTGATTTTCATGGCCAGCACACGCTCAGGCGCGAAGCCGGGATCCACCGTGAGGGCGCGATAGAAGCTCTTGATCAGGAGTCCGGCGCCAATCAGCAACACCAATGCGAGCGAGAGTTCGGCCACCGCCAGGGCTCCGCGCAGCCAGCCCCCACTCGGGCTGTGGCTTAACGCCTGCGGGCCGTCTTTTAGCCGCTCCGCAAGACCTGGACCGGCCGCAGCGACGGCGGGTGCCAAACCGAAAAGAATGCCAGTCAGCACTGACACGCCCAATGCAAACAACAGCACGGTTACGTCCACATGCGGGCGCGCCAGGTTCAGAATCCCGGCTCCGACGCTTGACGGGATGAGATGCGTCACCGCCTCCACACCCCAGGCCGCGATCAGGAGCCCCACCACGCCGCCACCCAAGGCCAGGACTATGCTCTCCGAGAGCAGTTGGCGCACCAACCGCCAGCGCCCGGCGCCGAGCGCCGCGCGCACGGCCATCTCCCGACCGCGCGTTGACGCCCGCGCTAGCGTGAGGTGGGCCACGTTGGCGCACGCAATCAGCAAAACCAGTCCGACAACCCCAAACATCGTCAGCATCACGGGGCGCAGATTTCCGGCCAGGTGCTCCGCAAGGGGCACGACCTTAATTTCCCAACCCGGCGGTCCTTCAAAGGTAGACGGATGCTGTGCCTGTCCTCCCGGTGACGTTTTAGCGCCGTGTGAGGGCAATACACGTTGCGGGCTCTGAAACGTTTGAGCGGAGATTCCCGCCCGTTGCGGCGGGGATATGGGGCTGCCTGGAACCGCATGAACCCTTCCGGTGGGGGGATGCCCGCGCGTCCCGAACATTTGCATCACGGAACCGGAGCCGGATGCCGGCGCCGGTTGCGGCTGTCCAAAAGCAGGGCTGCCAGCACGCCCAGGAGCCGCGAGACTCGGGAACCGCGCGCGCTTCCGGATGCCATCGAGATCAGCGAAGGCTCGGGCTACCGGAACGCCCGGCTTCAAGCGGCCGATGATCCGGACGAGGTGTTGCCGGATGCGGAGCCGCTCACTGACCTCATCGAGCCCGAACGGCAGTAGCAATTTAGGCTGCGAATCGCCCGGAAAACGGAAGCTTGCCGGCATTACGCCTACAACGGCATAAGGCACCGCGTCCAGAGTAACAGTCCGGCCGAGCACGTGAGGGTCGGAGCCGCAATACTGCTGCCAGAAAGCGTGCATCAGAACCGCAACTTTGCGGCCGTTCGGCTGGTCTTCTTTGGCCGTGAAGCCGCGCCCCAGTTGTGGCTCTACACCGAGTGTCGAGAAGAAGCTGGAAGTCACCGCCGCTCCATGAATCCGTGCCGGCGTGCCCCGGCCCGTCAAGTTGAAGCTGCGCGATTCATCGTACGCAGTGATCTGCGCAAGGGTTTTGTTCTGCTCCTTCCAGTCAACGTAGTCTCCCCCTCCGGTCATGTTGGACTTAAGGGCGGGCAGAAATTCGGCAATCCACACCAATCGGTCACCGTGCGGGTAGGGCAGCTGCTTAAGCACCACGGCATTCACCACACTGAAGATGGCCACATTGGCGCCAATGCCCAGCGCGAGGGTAATCACCGCGACGGCCGTGAAGCCAGGATTCTTGGCCAACATGCGCAGGCCAAAACGCAGGTCTTGGAACAATGTGGTCATAACAGTTCTTCTCCCAAGTCACAACTGGGCGCCGTCACTCAACAAGTGGCGAGTGGCGAGTGACAAGTGACAAGCAATCAGCCATCAGCACGAGTGGTGCGAATATAAGGACGATCGCTGAGAACTGATCGCTGATGGCTTGCTCCTCACTTGTCACTTGTCACTTGCCACTCGTCACTTTATTCCTGCCTCAGCGCCACCATGGGATCAACCTTTGTGGCCCGGCGCGCTGGGATGTAGCACGCCAGAAGCGCCACCAACACAAGTAGCACCGGCGTTGTGACGAACGTGACCCAATCCCGAGGTTGAATGCCGTAGAGCAGGCTGGCAAGAAAGCGCGTCACGGCCAGCGAGCCTATCAACCCCAGGAGCACCCCGGCAACCGCCAGCTTCATGCCCTGGCCCACCACCAGCCGCAGAACATCCGGCCTGGAGGCCCCGAGCGCCATGCGGATACCGATTTCATGCGTCCGTTGCGCGACGGAGAATGAAATAACAGCGTAAATGCCGGTCGAAGCCAGCAGCACTGCCAGTGCGGCGAACACCGCCATCAGGATTAAATTAAAGCGCTGGGCCGCCATCGACCGGTTCACGCCAGCGCGCAAGGTTTCGAGATGCGAGATGGCCAAGTCCTTATCCAACGACCAGACGCTGGCGCGCGCCGCAGCGGCGAGACTCGCCGGGTCGCCTGCAGCTCGCACCGTAAAGCTCATCGAGCGGCCAAGCCCATTGTTCCAATACTGTGGTACCTGAAGATAGGATTGATAAGTGTGGAAGGACTTGTGCTCTGTGAGCTTTTGCTGTTTGACGTCCCCCACCACGCCCACCACGGTCAGCCACGGGCTCTTGTCCTGGGGTGCTCCCCACTTCAGCCGCTTGCCAATCGGGTTCCGGCCACGCCAATAGCGGTCCGCAATGGATTTGCTGATGATCACCGCCGCCATCGATCCCGGGCGGTCTCCAGAGTTGAAAAAACGGCCGCGAATCAGAGGAATATGCAACGCTTGAAAATAATCTCCTAACACCAGCGCGTGCCAACAGAGCGGCATCTTCTCGCCAGGAACGCTCTGGTGTCCTTCCACGCTGAAGAGATGGTTCCAGTTGGTGTTAACGATGGGCAGGCTGGTGGCGGCGCCCACGGCTTGGACGCCCAGCACGGCGCTCAAATGTTCCAGTAGTGTCTGGTAGAAGGACACGACTTGAGTCCCGCTCTGGTACTTGGCCTGGGGCAGGTCCAGGGTAAGAGTCAGCACATGTTGCGTATCAAACCCGGTTGTCGTGTTCAGCAAACGCAGGAAGCTGCGAATCAACAGCCCTGCGGATATCAGCAGCATCAGAGCCAGAGCAGTCTCAGCGACCACCAGCATTCCCCGTAACCGGTGGTGACGGTGGCCCTGATCGGAGCTCCGGCCGCCCTCTTTGAGCGTCTCATTGAGTGTGGTCCGGGTGGCGGCGAGCCCTGGCGCCAGGCCAAAAAGCATCGCCGTCAACACACAAAGCGCCAGGGTAAAGCAAAGGACGCGCGAATCCAAGCTGAAGTCCCCCGCGTGCGGCATGGAGACGGGGACAAGGCTGACCAGGAGCCGTAAGCCCCAGGAAGCAAGCAATAATCCGCACGCTCCGCCAGCGAGGCCGAGCAGCACGCTCTCACTCATCAATTGGCGGAACAGGCGGGCGCGGCCCGCGCCCAGGGCGATGCGAATGGCCATCTCCTTCTGCCGGTCCGTCCCGCGCGCCAGCAACAGGTTCGCCACATTGACGGTTGCAATCAGCAGGACCAGGCCCACCGCCACCATCAGAACCAGCACCAGCGGTTCAACCCGGCCCACCACCATCTGCCGCAAGGGGACAGCCACCGCGCTCAGTTGAAACTGGCCGCGCACCCAAGCTGGATACCCATCGAGGATGTGCTTGCCGATAGCGCTAACATCGGCCTGCGCCTGGGGTAACGTCACGCCAGCTTTCAACCGCGCGATGGCGCCGTAGTCGAAGTTGTCACCAACATCGCTGAGCTCCTCAGGCGTGAAGCCCATGGGAACCCACAAATCAGCCGGGTCGCCCCCGAGCAGACCTTCCAAAGGGAACTTGAAACCCCGAGGCATGACGCCAATGATAGTGTAGGATTTGCGATTCAGAATTACGGTCTTGCCGAGCGCGTCGCGGTCTCCGCCAAACTGCCTCTGCCACAACCCGTAACTGAGCACTGCCACCAGCCGTCCGGGTTGATCTTCACCCGTGCTAAATGTCCGCCCCAAAAGCGGCGGCACGCCCAGCAACGGAAACAGCGTGGATGAAACGCGGGAAGCTGAAATGAGCTGTGGCTGCTCTCCGCCGGAAAGCTCCATGTGTATGGATCGGAAGCCCGCTACATTTTGAAAGGTCAGGTTGTCTCTTTGGAATTCGACTACGTCCGGCGCCGGCAGCGGAATGGGCTTAGGAGTAATCGTCGGCAGCCTCTCCATGACCAGAACCAACTGGCCAGGGTCTTTGTAAGGCAGAGGCCGAATCAGCACGGCATTCACCACACTGAAGATGGCCGTGTTCGCGCCAATGCCCAGCGCCAGCGTCAGCACCGCCACCGCGGTAAAGCCGGGGTTCTTGGCCAGCATGCGCAGGCCGAATTTTAGGTCCTGAAACAATGCGCCCATAGATCACCTCAAGCAGTCAGCTTTCAGCAATCAGCAAACCTTACTACATTCGAATCGTGTTTGTTGAATGCTGAAAGCTGACGGCTGACGGCTTTATTCCTGTCTCAACGCCACCATCGGATCGACTTTTGCCGCCCGGCGCGCTGGGATGTAGCAGGCAGCGAGGGTCACCAGAGTGAGCACGACGCCGACTCCCGCCATCGTCAGCGGGTCGTGCGCGCTAACGCCGAAAAGCATTTTGGCCATCAGGCGGGTGAGCGCCAGGGCGGCCACAAGGCCCAGGGCCACGCCCGCCAATGCCATCCGGAGGGCGCCAGCCAGAACCAGGCGCAGCACGTCGCGCCGCTGAGCTCCCATCGCCACGCGGATGCCAATTTCGTGGGTTCGCTGGCCCGTCAGGTAGGAGATCACGCCGTAGATCCCGACGCAGGACATCACCAGCGCCAGCGCCGCGAAGATGCCGAGCAGCATCATGGCGAAGCGCCGCGCCGCTAGTGAATCGGAGATCATGCCGGTCATGGTCTCGGCGCCGAACATCACGACTTGGCTGTTGACTTGGGTCAACGCGCGCTGGATGGAGCTGGCCTGGGCCAGGGGCGAGGAGGCGGCCCGCATCATTACGCCCACGTTCTTGAACAAGGGCATGAACCGGTCAGGAAGCTGCGAAATTGAAAAATAGCACTGGGCGGGGACGGGCGAGGCGGCGTTTTCGTCGAGCCCCCACTGCTTGACGTGGCCGACAATGCCCACAACTTCCGCCGAAGCGTTCAGAATGGCAAAATTGATGCGTTTACCAATGGGATCCTGGTTGCCGAAATACATCCGGGCAAAGCGCTCGTCGATCACCGTCACCATGGGCGCATGCTCGTTGTCCTGATCCGTCAAGAATCGTCCGCGCAGCAACGGCGTGCGCATCACCTTCAGATAATCCGGCTGCCCCAGGTACATTTGCGCCGATTTCATCTGTGAGGTGGCCGCCGGCTTGGGCTGTCCTTCCAGCCAGAAGGGAACCTCCGAATCGCCACCCATCGGCACGGAGCCCGCGGTCAGCGAGACGGCTTTAACTCCGGGGATGGCCGCGAGCGTTGCGTCGATCTGCCGCAAGGCGGCTCGAATGGCGCCGGGAGATTGGAAGGTGGGCAGCGTGACTTCAAACGTCAGCACGTTTTGCGGGTCGAATCCGGGATTCACGCTCCAAAGCTTTGCCAGGCTGCGAATCATCAATCCCGCGCCGGTCAGCAGCACCAGCGCCAGCGCCGTTTCCGCCACCACAAAGGCTTGCTGCACGCGATGCCGCGCCCCCGTCGTTCCGCGGCCGCCCTCTTTCAGCGTTTCGTGAAGGGCGGGCTGCGAGGTGCGGAGCGCCGGCGCCAGCGTGAAAAGGATGGCAGCCAGCAGCGAGGCAACCAAGGTGAATGCCAGGACGCGCGCATCCAGGTGCACGTCCCCGGCGCGCGGCAGCGCTTGCGGCAGCACCTTCAGCGTGGCCTCAGTCCCCCACGAGGCCACCAGCAGGCCCAGCCCGCCGCCCGCCAACGCCAGCAGCACGCTTTCCGTCAGCATTTGGCGAATCACACGCCCCCAGCTTGCCCCCAGCGCGGCGCGAATCGCAAATTCGCGCGCCCGGCCAATGGAGCGCGCGAGCAGAAGGCTCGCCACGTTCACGCAGGCGATAAGCAGCACAAATCCCGCCGAGGCCAGCAGCACCCAAAGCGTCGGCTGAATGTCGCCCACCAGGTCCTTGCGAAGCGGAAGCAAAGTGATACCGGTACCCTTGTCGGCATCGGGATAGGCCTGAGCCAGGCGCCGCGCCACGCCATTGAGGTCGTCCTTGGCCTGCTCAAACGTCACCCCCGGCTTCAAGCGGCCGATCGCGTCCATGCCCATCCCCACTTTGCGGTCGCGGAAAGTGGGGTCGTTCCACTGCCCCACCGGAGTGTACACGTCGCTGCGATGAAAGTTATTTTCCGTGAAGTGAAAATTGGCGGGAATCACGCCAATAATCGTGTAATCGGTCCCATTCAGCGTCAGCACTTTACCCAGCACGCCGGGCGACGACCCAAACTTCCGCTTCCAAAAGCCGGCGCTGATCAGGACCACCGGCCGGGCGCCCACCTGGTCCTCGCTGGCCAGAAAAGTTCGCCCGATCACCGGCTTCACCCCTAGCACAGGGAAAAAGCTGGCGGATACCATCTCAGCGGGCACGCGCTCCGGGACTCCAAGGCCGGTCAAGTTGAAGTCGTCGGAGCGGTACGCCGCCAGCGCGGAAAACGACCGGCTGTCGTGAACCCAGTCCAGGAAGTTGGGGTACGAAATGGAAGATTTTGAGAAATCTGACGTCCGCGAATAGAGCGCCTCCAGGCGGTCCGGCTGCCAGTAGGGCAGCGGATTCAGAAGCACCCCGTTCACTACGCTGAAAATCGCCGTGTTCGCGCCAATACCCAGTGCCAAAGTGATCACGGCTACCGCCGTAAAGCCGGGATTCTTCGTCAGCATGCGCAAGCCGAATTTTAGGTCCTGGAATAATGTGCCCATGAATCACCTCAAGCAGTCAGCTTTCAGCAATCAGCCGTCCCATTTGACCTTTTGCCAGAGTGAGGCCAACATCTGCGCTCAAGCTCTTGCCCATCACTCACCACTCATCGCTCGCCAAAAGCTGCGGGCTGACCGCTGAAAGCTGATGACTGATTGCTTTATTCCTGCCTTAGCGCCACCATCGGATCAACTTTCGTTGCCCGGCGCGCTGGGATGTAACAAGCCAATGCTGCAACCGTAGTAAGAACTATCGAAACCGAGATGAACGTCGCGGGGTCAGTTGGCTTGACGCCGTAAAGCAGACTCGCCAGAAAGCGCGTGACCAGCAAACCGCCTCCCCAACCCATGACGATTCCAAGAAAAGTCAGGAACATCCCTTGCCGCAAAACCATTCGAAGCACATCATTCTTTGCCGCGCCCAGAGCCATGCGAATCCCGATTTCGTGCGTTCGCAAAGTGACGGAGTAGGAGATCACGCCGTAAATCCCAACGCCGGCCAGGATCAGCGCCAAAGCCGCAAAGAGGCCGAGTAACATCATGTCGAAACGCTTCGGCGCAAGGGATTGTGAGCGGTAAAAGCTGAGAGGCCGGATGGTGTCCATCACCAAGTCCGGATCTTCAGAAAGCAAAGCGGTTTCGAGCGGCTTGGCCAACAATTCAGGTTTGCCGGCCGTCCGCACCGCCATGCTCATGACGGGCCACGGAGTCTGCAGGTAAGGCGTGCAAATGGCAGGCGTTACGGGTTGATCCAAACTTTGGTGCCGCACGTCCATCACCACCCCCACAATCGTTCGCGGCACGTTGGGCCGCAACGGAGCAAAGTCGAGGATGATCTGACGGCCAATAGGGTCCTGATGGGGCCAGTAGCGGCGCGCCAGGCTTTCACTGATGATCGCCACCGGCGTGGAATCCGGGACGTCGTCGGCCGTGAACGCGCGTCCACGAAGCAGGCTGATGCCCAAAACTCGGAAGTAATCAGGACTGACGCCGTCGGTATTCGCCAGTTGTTGCTGCTGCTCAGCCTTGGTGGCCGCCGGACGCCCGGGGATAATAAAGTCGGTCGCGATGGTGTCTCTTGTGAGGGGCAAGGTGGTTCCAAGGGCGGTGTCCTCTGCCCCGGACAAGGTTTTGAGCCGGGTGAGTAGCTTTTGATAAAAGCTGGCGCGCACTGCGTCGGTCGGATAACGCGACTCAGGAAGCAGGATCGTGGTGCCAAGTGCGTGGTTAGGGTCAAACCCCGGATTGACCTTGGTGAGGCGATAGAAGCTTTTCAATGCCAGCCCGGCTCCCACCAGGAGGATGATGGCCAAAGCCTGCTCCGCCACCACCAGGACATTGCGCAAGCCACGGCGGGATGTCCCCGCCCCGCTACTGCGTCCCCCTTCTTTCAAGGAGGAGACCAGATCGGGTTTCGAGGCGAAGATCGCGGGCGCCGAGCCGAAGACCAGACCGGTAAGAATGGAGACGCCCACCGTGAAGGCTAAAACCGGCCAATCGAGGTGAGCATTCTTCAATCCAGGAATGTTTGTGGGAATGAAAAGGGTGAGCGGCGTAATTGCCCACGTGGCGATGAGCAATCCGAGCGCTCCACCCAATCCAGCCAGTACCAGGCTTTCCACCAGCGCCCGCTGGATCAGCCTGCCGCGGCTCGCGCCCAGCGCCGCGCGAATGGCAATTTCCTTTTCCTGCCCGGCCGCCCGCGTCAGCATCAGGTTGGCAACGTTGGTGCACGCGATTAACAGGACAAACCCCACCGCTGCCAACAGCACCCAAAGCATCGTTCGCGCATTGCCCACCAGGAACTGCTGCAACCCGACGACGCGAATGCGCATGCCCGCGTCATCCTTGGGATACTGATGCTCCAACCGGCTGGCGATGGCCGTCATCTCCGCCTGCGCTTGTTGCAGGCGAACGCCAGGTTTGAGGCGGCCCAGCACGCTGAGAGCTTGCGCTCCCCGTATATCCCTCAGCTTGCCGCCCAGGAATGTGTCATGCGTCTCCGGGATCCAGGCTTCGACTCCCGAATTCAATGGAAATTCGAACACTGGTGGCGTCACACCGACGATGGTATAGGACTGGTCGTCCAGGCGGATGGCCTCGCCAATGACATGCGGATCCGCCCCGAAGGTTTTCTTCCAAAGGTTGTCGCTGATAACCACCACAGGATTGCCGCCCGGCTGATCCTCTTGGGCATCGAACCTGCGCCCGAGCTCCGGCCGAACCCGCAGCACATCAAACATGCTGGCGGAAAAGTAAGCACAGCCCAGAACCTGAGGCTGCCCGTGCCCGATCAAGGTTAGAGCGTACTGTCTGTAAACACCTATTGCTTGAAAGGAGTGGTTCTGTCGTGTGAAATCTTGATAATCGGGAAACGAGCAATGGCCGGGCGCGTTCTCACCCGAAGTGGAGCACCCAATGGCCATCAACCGGCTGCTGTCCGGAAACGGCAACGGACGGAGCAGCACCGCGTTGACCACGCTGAAGATGGCTGTATTCGCGCCGATACCCAGCGCCAGCGTAATGACGGCCACCGCCGTGAAGCCTGGATTCTTCGCCAACATGCGCAGGCCGAATTTTAGGTCCTGAAACAGCGCGCCCATAAATCACCTCAAGCGATCAGCTATCAGCATTCAGTATTCAGCTTTCGAGTGTCAGGAACAGCCCTTTCAGCGATCCTCATTCGGCAACCCTCATCACATTCGCAGAGCCCTTGCTGAACGCTGATCGCTGACGGCTTTTCACTGCAACCGGATCCGGTCAAATGAATCCCA
>Ga0102924_1003103_pt1 | contig 17593 bp, 21 predicted proteins | sample PaiPotPPM11metaG_FD_80116 | JGI IMG/M metagenome (GOLD analysis project Ga0102924, IMG submission 80116) | Iron sulfur acid spring bacterial and archeal communities from Banff, Canada, to study Microbial Dark Matter (Phase II) - Paint Pots PPM... ...
GTAGAGGTACATACCTGGAACGATGACGGCGAGCAGCCAGATCTGGGCGCGCTGGCCTGCCGACCGCGCCCGAACCTCGTTCGCGAGTTGAACGTTGAATTGGACGGCGGACGAGAGCTCAACGAGGAGCGTCCGGGCCGCCTGCGTCGGCAGGTGGTTGGCGTCGCACATGCTCAGTGTTTCCCAGATCAGGCCGAGGTTCCGCGTCGTGATATGGGTACGGACTTCGCGAAGGCTGTCGGACAGAGGAACGTTGAGGATGAAACGCTGAGTCACGAAATCGAGGTCCTCGCTGATCCATGGATCGCTGCAAGCACGTCGCGCGTGCCGAAGCGCATCGAGATAGGTATTACCGGAGGTCAACCCAGCGAGGATCGCTTGTAACAGAGCAGGTGCTGCGGCCTCGCTACGCCGCGCCTGCGAATGAACGAGCCAGGCAAGGTAGAGCCGGGGCAGGATAAGCCCGGCCCCCGCGCCGAAGCTTCCAAGCACCGGCGACTGCTGCCAGCCGATGGCAAACAACGCCAGTGGAGCGATGACGGCCATGGCGACGTAAGAGGCTGGGTTGCCCACGACCCGCGCGGCGGCGAGCTGCCGCTCGTAATAATTGGAGAGGCGGTCGAACACCTGGCTCAGCCTGCCGGGTCGCTCGTGGCGCCGGATGGCTACGCCGAGGCTGAGGATGGCGATCGACAGGCAGCCGGCCGCTACGAAATCCACCGCATCCCCTGGAGTTCGAGCTTGCGAAGCAGCGTGGGCCCCGGTCGATAATCCGCAACGCTTGTGAACTCGACGCCCATTCCCTGGTGCCCAGCAACGAGCTCGGTCTTGAACACGGGGCACAAACCGTACCGGCCGCTTTCATCGGCCTCGCGTAATTCGGCGATCTCTTGGACGCAGCGGCGTCCGTCCCGAAGCCGGCTCACGAAGACGACCAGATCGAAGACGCGACCGATGTAGCGTCGAATCTCGACCGGGCTGAGCTGTGCGAAATCGCGACTGATCAGCAGCTCGAGCCGGGCAAGGGCGTCGACGCAGCTGCTGGCGTGGATCGTGGTAGCCGAGCCATCGTGTCCGGTATTCAGTGCCTCGAGGACGTAGTACGCTTCTTTGCTGTGTCGAATTTCGCCGATGATCAGCCGGTCCGGACGCATCCGAAGCGCGTTCTGGACCAGGTCCGCGACGTCGAGTCGGCGGTCTTGCCCCGTCTTGCCGGCGAGCTCCCTTGAATGGACGCATTCCAACTTGACCCAATGGGGGTTATCGAGCTCGAGTTCGGCGGTGTCCTCGATGGTGATCACGCGTTCCTCGTCGGGAAAGGCACTGACGATTGAGCGGAGGAGGGTGCTCTTGCCTGAACCGGTGGCGCCGGCGATCAGAATGTTGGCCCTGGCCACGGCCATGGCCTCAAGAAAGGCACCCATCTGAGCCGACATCCCGCCACTGCTGACCCAACTCGGCTGGTTGGGAGCGTGCTCGGCGGGCAGCAGCGCCAGGTGGACTCGATTGAATTTTCGAATGCAAAGGGTGGGGCCACCAACAGGCGCGAACACTGCGTTGGCTCTGCTTCCGTCGACCATGCGGGCGTCCACCAGTGGCTTGTCGATGTTGATCTCGCGCCCGACCAGGGCAACAATCTTCTGGATCGTTTGTTCCAGCTGCGCCACATCGCGGAAGGTCGCATGGCTGAACTCCAGCCGCCCTCGACGCTCGATGTAGATCTCATCGAAGCGATTGACGAGGATGTCGGTGATCTCCGGGTCAGCCATCAGTGGCTGCAGTGGGCCAAGTCCCACCAGCTGGTCGAAGAGGTCGTCGACTAGGACCGGCGTCGCGGCAAGTCGACGCTGGCCTATGGCGTCACGAATTCGGTCCCGGAGGATCGTCTCCCGCTGAGGATTCACGGAGAATGGATCGAGAATCTCGGGGTCGACCTGGAGCGCAAGCTGCGCGCGTACGAAATGGCGGAGTTCGTCGGGCGTGGGTGCTTCCGCGGTCGAGACTTTTTCAGCCAGCACGGCGGCGCTTCGAGAACCAGAGGAACGGCGACAGGCCGGATCGCGATTGCGCCGGCAGCGTAAGGGCCGGGTAAATCGATGCGGCCAGGGTCGAGATGGCTTCGATTGACGCCCCGCTGCCCCGTACTACGAGGGGCTCGTGCCGGTTCTCCGCGGTGTCAAAGGATGGGTCGTATGGAATGCGCGCAACGAGCGAGCCGTTCAGATCCCCCATGGGCTCGGCCAGGTTGAACCCGTCGCGCATCTTGTTGGCGACATAACCAAGTTTTGCGCCGAGTCCGATTCGCCGAAGGGCCTCGACCCCGCGATATAGCGACTGAACGGCTCCGGCCGTGGGCGTGACCACACAGTAGATCCGCGTGGCGGTCTCGAGCAGATAGGTCTCGAGATCGCCGAGGGTGGTTGAGATGTCGAGGATCAAGAACTGGTAGCCCGCCGACTTGAAGGTCGTCAGGATGTGCGCTGCTTGTGCGACGCCCAAGAGTTCGGCTCGATCGCCGGACAAGCACTTGGATGGACCGAGCATGACGTCGAGACGCGTGGCCGGATGTCGAATGACGAAGTCGAGGGGGTCCGGGTGAGGCAAGGTCAGATCGCAGAGATAGTCGAGCATCGTCGGTTGGGCAATGCCAAGTCGAGCCGAGACATTTGCTGACCCCAGGTCGAAATCGATGAGGCCGACGCGCAAAGGTTGCGACGTGCCCGTCGGAGATTCTCGATAACGACCCTTGATCGCTAGGAGCGCAGCCACCTCGGTCGCAAGCGTGGTGCGGCCCGTGCCGCCCTTAGTCGAGAAGAATGCGATGACCTGCGGCCCACCGAGGTATACCGGCGCCGACGCCGCGGTTTCGCCGTCTGCGCTCGCACCCTCGTCGTCAGCATCGCCGTCGCCAGAGTGGGGCAGTTCGATGACCTCGTCCTCGACCGGCACCACGTCGACCGGCCCAGGTGGCTCGCTCGAAACCGAATGCACTCTTCCGGCTACCAGACTCAAGCGTGGCCGCGAGGACTGGGACTGCTGTTGCGATTCTGTACCGGCACACCCACTCAGCGCAGATTCACCCGCTCGATGTTCAGTGAACTCGAATTCAATCGCCGCCAGTGCCCAATGGACAAGCGATCGTCCTTCTGGCCTGATCCACGCGATCGCGGCGCCCAACAACGCGGCGCCCACGGCCGACAGCAATTGAAGAGGGGCAGGCAATGAGAGGTGGAGAATCGTGTAGGCCGCGAGTAGCCCCAGTGCCAAAGCGGCTAAACGAGTGACCGACAGTCCAAGGATGAACTGGTCTTCGCCGTTGAGTTCGTGAGGAATCCGCACTCCGCGCATTGGCCCCCTCCAAGGTGGCGTCGTGAATCAGCGCGAAGTTTGGCCCGGAGGAGATGAGTGCGGCGTTCGGTGTTAGGGCTGCGCTGTTTTGTTGCCTACGCGCAGCGACTCTCTTCGTGGCCTTGGGTGTTGGTGCCTGCACCAGGATTCGAACCCGGGACCAACTGATTAAGAGTCAGCTGCTCTACCAACTGAGCTATGCAGGCGCACCGGTAATTGTATTCGCCGATTCGTCCTCTGCGTGTCGCCGCGGCCACGGACGTCCAGCGGCGTTGTTGTCAAAACTGTTGTCAAACCTCAAAACTGTTGTCAAACCCACGGCGTCAAAAGGGGCCAATCGCTGGAGTTTCCGGACCCTCTACATCTTCTTCTTGATCCGCCACCAGCGGCGGGAGCTGATCCGCTTCAACGTCACTGCCAGGCCCACCGCCCGCGTGGATCTGAGCCTCCAGGATTCCCGGGGCGGTTCACCAGCTCCTTGACGCGACGCCCTGGGACCGGCACCCCAAATACCTCATCCACGACTGGGATGCCCTTTGAGCGGGTGACTTCCACGGCAAGCTGGTCAGCATGGGGATCGCCGGTGTGCGAACCCCGCCGCGGGCGCCGACCGCCAACTCGGTCGCCGAGCGGATGGTGCGGACGATTCGGACCGAATGTCTCGATTACCTGATCGTGATCGACGAGCGTCACCTGCGCGCGGTGTTGGCCGAGTTCGCCGATTACTACAATCGCGACCGGCCGCGCCGCAGCCTGTGGCTGAAGACTATGCTTCCCAGCCCGGTCTTCGTCCGTGGCCGAGTGGTGTTGCGGCCGGTCTTAGGCGGCCTGCACCACGCCTACGCTCGGGCCGCTTGAACTCGAATGGAGTTTTGCCGTCCTTCACCCCGTCGCGCAGGCCGTGGCGGCTTGCGAGTACTGCTCACCCTGCAACTGGCAGGGACCAGGCATGGCTGTTGAGTCAATAGTGGCAGCGCTTAAACCCACGAACGATGGTGTCGATTAGGTAGGACTTGATTTTCGATCCACACCCTCGGCGACCAGCGCAGTAAGGGCTGTAGGACGGCTAACGTCGTCCCATTCTTGCGGCCCTTCATAGCTGTGATACAGGCGGCCTTGGTTTGGGCGGCAGCGAAGCTCGCCCCGTTCTGGCGTTCCCTCTGAGGTCAAGCGGTTCCAGCCCCTATGCCCTCCTTCACCAAATCGGCCCAGAAGGCCCGGCCCCCTCTTTACAGGTGCAAACCGTTTTGTTATTGTGGGCGCAGGTTGGGAGCGGGCCGTTCACGCAAAACGATTTCTATTCGGGCGGTCGCTGCTGCCGCACGGGTTTCCGTGACGACGGTATCGCACGTTGTTAGCGGCAAGCGGCCGGTCAATCCGGAGACGGCCAAGCGCGTCCGGCGAACCATGCGGCGCCTCGGCTACGTCCCCAACCACGTAGCGCGAAGCCTGGTTCTCGGTAGAACGCAAACGATAGGTCTGCTTGTGCCCGACATTGCCAACCCGTACTTTGCAAACCTAGCGCGCGGCGTCGAAGACGGAGCCGAGGCGCTAGGTTTCAGCGTGGTCTTGTGCAACACGGACTTCAACGCCAATCGTGAGGCGCGCTATATGGACGTCCTTAGAGCCCGTGGATTGGATGGCATCATCTATGCCGCGGGTGCACCGCCCTCCTTCCGCCGGTTAGCCGAAGTTGCGAAGTCTTTCCCCTTGGTTGTCGTCGATGAGCAGATCCTTGGCATCCAGGCTCCAAGCATTGTCTCCAACAACCGAGCTGGCGGGTATCTCGTTGGAAAACACCTCGCAGCACTGGGACATCGAAAGGCCTTGTATGTCGGTGGGCCGCCTATCCTTCAAACGGCAAAAGAGCGTCTGGCAGGCTTTGAAGAAGCGTTCCTTGAAGCCAGTGGAGCCTCGATCCACAAGGTCTACGCCGATTACCGCCGGGAGGGCGGGTATCTGGCGGTCAAGGACTTTCTCAGAGCGACTACAGACTTCAGCGCCATCTTTGCAGGCAACGACTTGATGGCGATCGGCGCCATTCAGGCGCTCCGAGAGGCCGGCAAGACTGTGCCCAATGACATCTCAGTCGTCGGATTCGACGACACGCCGCTCGCCGAATTGCACAACCCGCCACTTTCCACGGTCCGCCAACCCGTCTACGAGCTTGGTCGGCATGCCGCCGAGACCATGATCAGGACTCTAGAGCCGACGCGACATCCTGTCCCCAGCACCCTCGTGCTCGACGTGAGCTTCATCGACAGAGGAAGTACGGCTGCAGTCGCTAGACGCACCAGGCCGACTCGTCCGGCGGCCCGGGTCGACCGATGAGTGAGATAACTCTGGACGGCGTGAGCAAGCGATACCACACTCGCGGCAGCGAGTTCCTGGCCATCGTCGAAACATCCCTCAAGGTCCCGTCGGAGCAGACGGTATGCATCGTCGGAGCCTCGGGCTGCGGCAAGACGACGCTTCTGAACATGATTGCGGGGTTCGTGAGCCCGACGACTGGATCTGTCTCTGTAGGTGGACAGCACGTGACGGGACCAGGCGCTGATCGGGCGGTCGTGTTCCAGGCTGACGCTGTGTTCCCTTGGTTGACGGTTCGACAGAACCTCGAGTACGGACCCCGAGTCCGCAGACTCGAACCACAGGAGTGGAAGCCCCGCGTGGATCGCTATCTAGCGGCCGTCGGATTGAGCGAATTTGCCGATGTATTCCCGAAGGCTCTTTCCGGCGGAATGAAGAAGCGAGTCGATCTTGCAAGAGCATACGTCAATGACCCCGACATCCTCTTGATGGATGAACCATACGGAGCTTTAGACGTCCTGACCAAAGAGACAATGCAAACAGAGTTGATGACCATCAGTGCTGGCGAACGCAAGACCATCGTGTTCGTCACCCACGACATAGAGGAAGCCATCTTCCTTGGAGACCGGATTGTTGTCATGGGCTCCGGGCCCGGGCGAATCGAAGATGACATTCCAGTCACCTTCGCTAGGCCAAGAACTTTGACCGTTCGCGCCACACCAGAGTTCCAAGCTCTGCGGCAGCACATTGCGCTGCGGCTAAGAGAGGCGGGAGGTCGATGAGGGAGCGCATGCCACGAACGGTTGCAAGATCGGCCAAAAATCGGCGCGACCTCGAACCCGCGGTCGCCCAGTTCGATTGGCATCGGCTGTGGCCGGCCGTCAGCCTGGCCACTCTCCTGATCGTGTTCACCATTTGGTGGACACTAACGAGCGGCCTCAAGCTGATCGCTCCCCTCTACTTCCCTCGGCCAGAGTCCGTCGCCGGGCGGCTGGCCGACCTCCGCACGGTGATCGTTGGCGATGCCCTGTGGACGCTCGGGCGTGTGGTGGTGAGCTGGCTGTTGGGATCCGCCATGGGTGTGACGATCGGTCTCCTGATGATTCGAAGCCGATTGGCTTTCTTCGTATTGACGCCGCTTGTCGAAGGCTTGCGTCCTGTTCCGCCCATCGCCCTGATTCCCTTCGTGATCCTTTGGTTTGGCATCGGGGAGACGGGAAAGATCTTTCTTGCAGCTCTCGGTTGCTTCATGGTGATGGCGATAAACACCATCGTCGCAGCCAGGAATGTGCCCCCTGTGTACCTGAGGGCGGCGCGATCCCTGGGGGCGAGCGAGAACACTGTTTATCGCACCGTCATTCTTCCCGACATAGTGCCTCAGCTGGTGGCTGGACTCCGAATCGGTGCTGCCCTAGCGTTTGCGGTGACCATCGCGGCTGAATTCATGGGAGCAGAAGCCGGGATAGGCGCCCTGATCATGCTTGCGAGCCGCACCCTGAGCACCGACGTCGTCTTACTAGGCACGATCATCATCGGTCTCGAAGCTTTTGGGCTCGAACAGCTGATCCGCGTCATTAGCGATCGCGCAACGGCCTGGGCGGAGCGATCCCACGACTAGAGGAGGGTCCATGAGGATCGGTAGGGATAACCAGATGCGACGAGGACGACGCCGGAGTCGGGTAGCAGGCGGCGGCGACCAGGATTCTCATGCCATAGATTTGAGGAGGTAATCACCAATGCAATCTCGTCATGCGTGGAAGGTTGGCCTGCTGTTCGTAGCAGGAGCTCTTCTTCTCGCCGCGTGTGGTGGAGGGAGCGCTCAGGCAGGAACCGTGAAGATCCGGATGGGTATCTCACCCTTTCAAGACACCCTCTTGCCCATCATCGGAGGTCAAAAGGGCTGGTTTGCGCAGGAAGGCCTCGATGTCCAGCTCACGACGCTGGCGTGGGGCGATGTCATGACGGCCGTCGCTTCACGGTCGGTTGATGTCGCGATCAACAATACCACCGGCGTCGTTTCGGTGGTTCATGTCGCACCAGACGTCGTTTACTGGTACCCGTATAACCCGTTTGACCAAGGTTCCGCGCTCCTGGCGCGACCGTCTAGCGGTCTGAAGACGGTCAAAGACTACGAAGCTACCGGTATGAGCCATGCGGACGCTGTTCAGGCTGCATTCAAGCAACTGAAAGGTCGAAGGATCATCACAGCCCTTGGAACTGACATGGGCAAGGAGGTTGTCTCCGCGCTGCAGAGCGTCAATCTCGACTACAAGAGCGATGTCAAGATCGTTGATATGGATCCTGATCTAGGATTGGCGGCTTTCCTTTCCGGCACAGGGGATGCATACCTGGGTGGTATTCCTCAACGTACTCGCGCAATGAAGGAAGGCATGGTCGTCATCGCTTCTGGACCTGATCTGGCTCCGCCGCCTATCAACGGCTTCGTTACGACTAAGACATATGCCACCTCACACCAGGACAGCTTGCTTAAGTTGATGCACGTGATGTTCCGGATCATCCGCTACTGCGACGCCAACCGAAACGATTGTGGCAATGCCATCACCGGCTACCTGAACCAACGGACGGGTTCGCAAATGACGGTGAACGACTTTACAGCGTTCTGGCAAAACTGGGAACATTACGACCTCAATGCTTCAGCGGTTCAGCGTGACATTCTCGACCCAAGCGGCTACTCATATTGGAAGAAGACCTGGGATCAGGACAACAGCAGTCTCCTCCAGCAGAAAGCAATCCCAAGCGCGGCGGCCCCCGGTGACTTCTTCTGGGGCGAAAAGATACAGCAACTCTACACGGCGAAATACGGCTCCAGTGAAACCGGGGTTTAGGTCTCAGGCCTGAAGTGGGCTGGCGTGGACGGGTCATTTTTCCCGCACACGCCAGCCATTACCGTCGACCGGAACGATTCTGCCTCTCGACCCACCGAACAACCGTCGACAGGATTGAAAGTCTGATAAGGAGAGCCCAGGCGGATGGCTATTAAGATCCATCACATTGTCACGGGCGAGCTCGAAAGCTCGTTGCCCGTCAGCTTACTCAACTCAGGGATCACTCCCAAGCTGCCGCGGCAGTCTGTTCTACCCTACGGATTTCGGAACGACATCGTCCGACCAGACGGAACCGTGACCGAAGGAGTGATGGTGCCCGTTCCGGTGTGGCTACTTGAGGGCACAAAGAGCGTGATCCTCATCGATACCGGCCTGGGCAATTGTGAAGAGGTCTCACTCATGCAGCATCGGTACGGTGTGGATTTCGTCTGTTCCCGCCAGCCCGACCAAGATCTTCTTGCTGGTCTTGCTCGCCACGGCATCAGGCCGGAGGATGTGGAGACCGTCGTTGTTACGCACCTTCACTTCGATCATGTAGGTAACAACGAACTGTTTCCCAACGCCAGGTTCATCATCCAGCGAGACGAGCTTCCTCAAGCGCTCTGTCCTCCGCCATTCTGCATGTTCTACTACCCAGACTACGCGTACAAGACTATCGACATCCTTCCACGTGCCAGCCTGATCGACGGCGACGTGGTCTTAGAGCCGGGCGTTAAACTGCTTAAGGTCGGTGGCCACACGCCCGGATCTATGAGTGTGGTAATCGACACGGGGATTGGGCGCGTTTGCTTGACAAGCGATGTCATGTACAACTACAAGAACCTTGAGCTCAACTGGCCGATGGGCTCGTTTTGGGATCTTCAAGACCTGATGCGTGGTTACGACCGGCTTCGTGTGGAGGCGGACGTCCTCGTCCCAGAACACGACTGGAAGTTCTTGCAGGAGTTCCCGACTGGCACAATCGGATAGGAGTTTTCGAGATGGGCAAGACCTTAAAGGCTCTCCTGGTAGGCGAATCCTGGTTCACTTTCTCTCTTCATCAGAAGGGCTTCGATACGTTCCAGACGGCCGAGTACCATGAGGGCGGGACCGCGTTCATCGAAGCCCTGCGTGCCCAAGACATCGACGTGACTTACGTGCGCTGTCACGAAGTTAGCACGCACTTTCCCCGAACCACAAAGGAACTGAGTGGTGTGGAGGTCGTCATACTCAGCGATGTGGGCAGTAACACCTTCCTGCTGGCCCCTGAGACCTTCGCTTTATCCCGCTCGTCTCCTAACAGGTTAGTCGCCATTCGCGACTACGTCGCGGCTGGAGGCAGCCTCCTGATGGTCGGAGGATACATGTCCTTTCAGGGCATCGATGGCCGCGCTCGTTACCGCAACTCGCCCCTCGCTGAGGTCTTGCCGGTGGAACTGTTGGAGACGGATGACCGAGTCGAGGTGCCGGAGGGTATTCATCCACAGGTCGTCGCACAGGACCATTTTGTCGTCACCGGCCTGTCCATCACGTGGCCGGAACTCCTTGGTTACAACCGCATACAACCTAAAGCTGGCGCCCAGGTCATAGCCATGGTCGGTGACGATCCGTTGCTGGTTCTAGGAAGCTTCGGCGAGGGTCGAGTGGCAGCCTTTGCGTCGGATATCGCCCCTCACTGGGCACCCCCCGAGTTCATGCAGTGGAAAGGGTATGGACGGCTGTGGTCGTCCCTTCTCAGATGGTTGGCCAAGCAAGACGGAGAGGCATCCGTCTTTGAGGGGCGGAGCGCTCGCAAGATTCCGCTACCCGAGTAGTAGGCGAGTCGGCCATCAGTCCCTGTGGACGAGTCGAACATCTACTCTGCTAGCCATCGCGTGGCAGCAGTCAACGGGTCGTGAGCATGGGCAGGATTGTGGTGCTAGGCAGCCTAAACGTTGACCTGGTTGCTAACGTGCCGCAACTGCCCCGTCGAGGTGAAACGGTCCTTGGAGATCAACTGCGGATATTTCCGGGTGGAAAGGGAGCAAACCAGGCGGTAGCCGCTGCTCGTCTCGGCGGCCATGTGGCGCTTATCGGCCGAGTGGGTTCTGATGCATTCGGCAGCACACTCCTCCATCAGCTCACCCGAGATCGCGTGGACGTCGGTGGTGTGGTCTTAGATCCAGAGTTACCAACCGGCGCTGCCTTGATCATCGTTGAGAGCGGCGGCCAGAACATGATCGCGGTAGCTCCTGGAGCAAATCTTGCAGTCTCGGAGAGTGACGTTTCGCGTGCCCTCGAAGCTGTAGAGGAGGATGGGGCGTTGGTGTTGCAGCTGGAGATCCCTGTCGGCATGGTTGAGCTGGCAATAGTGCATGCCTCCGAACGGGGCGTACGGATTCTACTGAACCCAGCGCCGACAACTAGACTGGATCTCAAGATCCTCGATCGGATCGACGTACTCGTCATGAACGAACTCGAGGCGGCGAGCCTCTTCGGCAAGCCAGTAGTCGACCTCAGAACGGCTGGCGACGTAACCATGGAGGCTACACTCGCAGGGGTTAAGTTGACTGTTGTGACCCTGGGCCCGTCTGGAGCGATCTTCTCCGACGGTGGCAGCCCCCAACATGTCGACGCCTTCGCCGTCCAGGCGGTTGACGCGACTGCAGCCGGCGATGCGTTCGTGGGCGCACTCGCCGTCGCTCTCGACGCGGGCGTCGCGCCTCGGCAAGCGATCGAGCTAGCCAACGCTGCAGGTGCAGTGGCCGCCAGTAGGACAGGTGCTCAGACATCGTTACCTAATGCGCGAGATCTCAAGGAGTTGTTAGGGGTACAGTGGCCCGTTTCTTAACCCCGCCCAAAAAGAGGCCGCACACGTGTTGGCAGTTACTCGCCTGAACAATTTGCGACGGTGTGAAGTAGGGGCTGGAGTATTGTCCGCATTCCCTCAGCCAAATCACACAGAAGCCCCATCGTTCGCTCACGAAGGAATCACACCGAAGAGGGAGGCGAGCGATTGCGGGTCAAGGAGAGGTACGATCTGGCTGGAGAACTCCGGGATCGGCACGCCGCGGCGGGGCATTGCCGTAACTGGGAAATGGGTGCCGCTCCCTCTCGAACCAAAGCACATCAGGATCCGGCTCGGCATTAGCCTCTAGCCTCGGTCAGCCGGGCGCCATCGGTCGGCTGGGAAACCCTCGACCCTGTACGGGATTCCGGCCTGATGACGGCCTCCATCGCGGAGGGCCATCGCGTTTCCCGGCCCAGTCGCCCACTAATGGCGTCCTCAAGGCCGACACGCAGGAGCATTACCGCCAGGGAATCGTCGGATCCCTGGTTTGCGATGGATGAAGGATCGCGTGGCGCCAGGCGGCACACATCCTATAACTCTGTATAGGGCTCGGTCAGGTGGCTCCGGACCTCCTCTCCGACGCCAATTGACGTTCGGGCCACTCGATCGCGACCTTCATCTGGATGATCGCGCGACTAGACGCGCGACCTGATCCAACTGGAAATAAGGCGCCATCCCGCGGCCGTATACTCGAAGGCCTCGGACCTGAGTGGAGGAGAAACGTGCCCGCCACCAAGGAAGACGTAGTTCGGCTCCGCGCGGCATACGAGGCGATGCGCTCTGGCGATGTTACCCCGCTGGCCGAGTTAATGGACGAGAAGATCCGATGGATCGGCAGCGAAAGCCTTGGCGACTCGCCCCCTGAGTGCAACGGCCGCGAGGAAGCATCGGCCGTCCTCAAACGCGCTGTCAAGCGGATGCCGACCAGGGATATGGAGAGCGTTGCCATCGACGGCGACCGGATCCTTGCCGTCGCCTATTGGCACGAGGACCAGGGGCCGCCCGGCATCGACCGCGTTTACAACCTGCTCACGATGCGAGATGGACGAATCGTAAAGATGGAGGATTTCTTCGACCGCGCTGCCGCCGAGCGGGCCTTTTCCGGCACCGATTAGAGCGGTGACTGGAAAGGGCCGACCTTTAGGATGCTCCCTCTGCGGCAAGCATCGAGATCAGGTCAGGCCCAATAAGGGCGCAAGCTGCAAGCGCGCTCACCAGCGGCCGCAATAATGCGCCTAAACGAACTCGATGCGCACCCCCTACACGAGATTCTGTTCGAGAACGCAGGACCGCGTCGACAGGGTCCCGAGACTCGTACCCTCGCGCTGGTCAGAGCCGTGGTAGATAGCCTCCCCTCGAAGCTAGATGCAATCCTAGTGACGGGCGACCTGCAGGGTCTGGAACCGAAGGAATCGGCAAGAGGCATCCCCCGAGCATTGGGGGAGGTATTGGCCCAAGAAATGGAGGAGCTCGGCAAGCGCGGCGATGTTCCAGGCGCACCGCGGACGGGCGTGATCCTGACTGGCGACATGTTTGCGGGTCTCGATCTCTACCGCCGTGGAGCCTCAGGCGACCCATCTACGGTGTGGGATGCATTCGCGCGGGCATTCCGGTGGGTTGTCGGTGTGGCGGGTAATCATGACTTGTTCCCGTCCCGCCGGGTTCAGAGCCGGAATATCCGGGTACTCGATGGTGAGATCGCCGAACTCGACACGCTCCGGATCGGGGGCGTAAGTGGGATCATCGGCGATCCGGGGAAGCCCAATAGGCACAGCGAAGAAGACTATGCGGCGCGATTGAAGGATGTTTGCAGACGCCGCCCGGACATCGTTGTCCTCCACGAGAGCCCGGCTATTCCAGAACAGGGCCTAGCGGGGAAGCCTTTAATCACTGATGTGCTTGCTCGAGCAGGTCCTGCCCTGGTCGCTTGTGGCCACGTTTATTGGCAGACCCCGCTTGTTCAACTAGGCCGTGTCCAGGTTCTGAATGTCGATGGACGGGCTGTTGTTCTCGTGCGAGCCTAGGGGGAACATGCACCGCACCCTGGACTTGCCCCGTTTCGGTGGACGGTTTTTCTCTAGGCTGCTGAGGCATTCAGCAACCTCCTCTCGAACTCTGCTGGCGACAGCATACTGATTGACGAGTGGCGGCGGTGAGGGTTGTAGAAACCCTCGATGTAGTCGAAGACGGCGAGGCGCGCCTCGGTGCGGTTCTTCCAGGAATGGCGGGCGATGAGCTCCTTCTCGAGGGTGGCGAAGAAGCTCTCCGCCATGGCGTTGTCGTAGGCGTCACCGACCGAGCCCATGGAGGGGGTGACGCCGGTCTCCCGGCAACGGCGACCAAAGGCCAGCGACGTGTACTGGCCGGGTTCAAGGGGTCGTTGCAACGCTAGCCTGTTGCAGGGAGAGTAAATGATCGTTGAGGACCTCGGCGGGTGTCTTCCAGCTGAGGGTCTTGCGTGGCCGGCTGTTGAGCGCCGCCGCAACGGCGACGAGGTCGTCGGCGCTGTGTTGGCTGAGGTCGGTGCCCTTCGGGAAATACTGGCGCAGCAGGCCGTTGGTGTTCTCGTTCGTTCCGCGCTGCCAAGGGCTGTGCGGATCGCAGAAGTACACGGACAGTCCGCTGTCGATGCACAAGCGGGCGTGTTGGGCCATCTCCGCGCCCTGGTCCCATGTCAGCGATCTGCGCAGTTGGTCGGGCAGTGCCGCGACCGATGCCGTGATCGCGTCGCGAACAGCTGCAGCACCGTGGCCGGCGAGAGCCGGGCCGTTCTTGACGCGTGGCTGGCCGTGTTCCTGCATGCGGGGCAAGTGCAGCAGCATGGTGAACCGGCTCGTGCGTTCGACGAGGGTGCCGATCGCCGAGCTGTCCAGGCCGAGGATCAAGTCGCCTTCCCAGTGCCCCGGCACTGCCCTGTCCTCGGCCTCGGCGGGCCGCTCGCTGATCATGATCTCGGGGCTGATGAACTGCTTGCCGCGCCCGCGAGTGCGTGCCCTGGGAACACGCAGCGCCCGCCCGGTCCGCAAACACGCGGCAAGCTCGCGCCGCAGCGCACCACGGCCTTGCACGTAGATCGCTTGGTAAATGGCCTCGTGCGAGATGCGCATCGACTCATCATCAGGGAACTCGACCCGGAGCCTGTTGGCGATCTGCTCCGGGCTCCATGAGGTCGCCCAGCGCCGGTCTTGGCGGCGTCCGTGGCGGCGTCCGATCCAGCGCACGTCGGGCCCCGGCACTGGGGTCCCGTCCGGAGCCGCGACCACGCCCCCGAGTCGATCCTGCGCGTACCGCCGCAGCGCATCGTTCCCGGCGAGCTTCGCGACCTTCGGCCTCCGGGCACGTCGGTCGGCGTGCCACTGGGCCGTTGTGGCTCGATACTCCACGTTGCCGCAACGGGTTGCGGCGTTGCGACGCAGCTCGCGTGAGATCGTCGCCGGTGATCGACCGATCCGCCGGGCGATCTCTCGGACCGCGCAATCCTGGGCATGAAGCAGGGCGATCTCTTCTCGCTCGAATAACGATAGGTAGCGCCCCGACAGCGGGACAAGGGTGAACGAGGCCATCCCTCCACTTTCACGGAACCAGCGCGTCCCAACCGCGGGAGATACACCTGCCGCGACGCCGGCGTCCTCGCTCGACAACCCACGCGCGATTCCTTCCCAGAACCGCTGCCGATGCTCGCGTCGTCCCACCGGCGGTCGACCGGGCGAACGCATCGGAGGACGCAACGCACGACTACTCCGTCGATGCCTGCTTGATCCCATCGCAACTCCTCACTGTCGAGATGTTGCGACGACCGATTGAATCCACCCTGGCAGCCGCGGTCGCTGTGGTGGATGACCTCCGTCGGGCGCCGGTTGTGCAACGCCATCTCCAGGGCTCCGAGCACGACCTCGGTTTCGAGGGAGTCGGACATCCGCCACCCCACCACGCGGCGAGTGAAGGCGTCGACGACGACCGCGAGGTAGAGGAAGCCGGCCCACGTCGGGACGTAGGTGATGTCGCTCACCCAGAGTTGGTTGGGGCCCAGCGGGTTGAAGTTGCGGCGCACGAGGTCGGGCGCCGGCGCCAAGGTATCGTCGCGTCGGGTGGTGCGTACGAACTTGCGCCGATGAACGCCCTCCAGCTGCAGCGCCCGCATGAGACGCGCGACCCGCTTACGCGAGCAGCGGACGCCGTGGTCGGCCGCGAGCTCGAAGTGCACGCGGGGGACGCCGTAGGTCCCCCGAGAGCGCTGGTGGATCCCCGCGATGTGCACGCTGAACTCGTCATCCTGGCGAGCGCGCGCGGATGGCGGACGTCGCTGCCACGCGTAGAAGCCACTGGGCGAGACACCGAGGACACGGCAGGTAACCCTGACCGGGCTGCTGGCCTTCTCCTGCTCGACGAACCGGAACACCGCTACTGGATTCGATTTGTCTCGTTCGCGAAGAAGGCCGCGGCTTTTTTTAGGATGTCGCGCTCCTGCCTCAGGATCCGGTTTTCCTTCCGGAGCTGGCGGAGCTCTTCGAGCTCGCTCCTGGTCAGGCCCTCGGTCTGGCCGTGGTCGACCTGCTGTTGCTTGACCCAGTTCCGGATCGTCTGGTCATTGACGCCCAGGTCTGTGGAGACCCGGGATACAGCCACCCCGGAGAGCACCAGGCGGATGGCCTCCTCCCGGAAGTCGGGCGGGTACGTGTTGTGGGTTCGGGGCATGTGGACCTCCCTGTCAGGAGCATCATTCTCCTAGACCGAATGTGTCCACGAAAGCGGGGTAACTCCAACCCTGGACCGAAAACCGTTCATTTGCCGGCTCGACCGATGACTTACCTGCCAGCTGAGAGCGGCGGAAGCAGGGGATCGCGTGAAGTGCCATTTGGTTCAAAGGCCATTAAGTCCACTGCAAGCGCAACATACAATGCGGGTGCGCCACGGTGCCGGGACGGTGACGGATAAGAGCCCTAGGGATAGGGCGACCTGGCTAGGCGTGTCTTTGGACCAGCCATGAGCGCCGAACTCCCAGCTTCCAAGTTCCTCAGGGCTCTCCTCCTCAAGACGGAATTGACGCCCTCGGGTCTCTTCGTCACGCTGGATACCGAGAAGGTCAAACTCGCCTGCGTCAGCAAAGGGTGGAGCCTCATGGAGCTCGCTCGCAAGGCCGAGCTATCAAGGCCTACCCTTGCCGGAATCATGCGGGGCCAACGCGTGAGGCCTCGTACGGCGTTCAAGTTGAGCGATGCCCTGCGTCGCGGGGAAAGCCTTCAGGATGGTGAAAGTGCTGTGTCTTTGGTGAGCTTTCCAGACCCGAAGGAGTAATGCAGGACCAAGACTTTAGACAACCATCTTTCTTGGCGCCCTACGGTTCGAGATGAGGAGGACGACGTGACTGGCGTTCGACGATGGACGCTTCCCAACTCTGTCGTGCGCGAGCCGCCTAGGTGAGTGACTTGACCGACGCCGAACTGGCCAGGATGGAAGGACTCCTGCGTAACGGCAAGGCCGATCTCGACGTCAACAGCTACATTCGCATGGCGCGTGAACTCCTGGCCGAGGTCCACCGGCAGCGGGGCTTGGTCGAGCAGGCCACAGCTTCTGTGAGGCGCCAGGCCGGACTTCTGGGCGCCGAGAACGACCGGCTCCAGTCGGATTTAGCGAAGGCACAGGAATCCAACCGCAATCTTCTGGACTGGCAGCGCGAAGCTGAGCGGCTGCGGGTGGAGGTCGAGAAATTGCGCCGCGACAGGGAGTCGCTTCGCCGCTAACTCCGCCGGTTAGGCGGCTGAGGTTGTTCCGCTCGTCGAGCTCTGCGAGCCCTCCGGCTGACAGAATCGTGGTTTGTGACGCTGGCGAACTAGCGCAACTTCAGTTCTTCCCAGCGACCGACTTTGCTGCGAAGCTTCCAGTTGGACGGCCGCTGCTGATGCCGCGAGCGCGGCGCTTGGCTCCTGCGCTTGAAAGATCTGGCAATACACACGAGGATGTGCTAAATTCCGGTTGTCCGAACAAGCGGACCTTTGGGGGATTGGCGCGGCGTGTGAGTCGGAAGGAAGGGAAGGACCATGCAGCGTCCCGCTCTTGAGCGTCGTCCTGGGCTTGCCCTCTATGCGGCTGTCCAGGAGGCCATCGAATCTCTGATCAAAGAGCGGCGGCTCGCGCCGGGCGATGCGCTCCCCGCCGAACAAGAACTCCAGCTTCGTTTCGGCGTCAGCCGCGCAACAGTGAGGCAGGCGCTCGGCGTACTCGAGCGTCGCCACGTTGTCGAACGGCATCAGGGACGCGGAACCTTTTTGGCCATCCCCAC
>Ga0102924_1003104_pt1 | contig 17590 bp, 9 predicted proteins | sample PaiPotPPM11metaG_FD_80116 | JGI IMG/M metagenome (GOLD analysis project Ga0102924, IMG submission 80116) | Iron sulfur acid spring bacterial and archeal communities from Banff, Canada, to study Microbial Dark Matter (Phase II) - Paint Pots PPM... ...
TGGCCTGCGTCGCGCTGATCGCGGCGCTGACCGCCTGGCGCCTGGGCTACGGCTGGCCGTCACACGCCGCCGCCCGCCTGCTCGGCGCGCTCGCGCTGCTGCTCACGCTCATCGCGGGCGGCGCCTGGCTGACCGCGGGACCGCTCCAGCCGGGCTGGGCCCGGCGGGCAGGCACCCCGTCTCAGCTCATCAACGGCGGCGTCCCGGCGAACTCACGCCCCGCCGGCGGCCCCCGGTGAGCGCCACTGGGGCCATCAGCCCCGCGGGAGCGACGGGCCGGGCCCTGCCTCCACCGGGGCTGCCGCGGCTCATCCCGGCGGGCGGCCCGCTGTCACTGGGCGACCATATCGAACGCTACGGGCCGGTCCCGTTCCGCGACGCGCCGGGCGGTCCGGATGACGGCGGCGCGAACGACGGCGGCACCGGCCTGCCCGCCGGGCTGATCGGCGAGGTGGAGCGGTCGGGGCTGACCGGCCGCGGCGGCGCGAGCTTCCCGGCCGGGCGCAAGATGCGCGCGGTCGCCGAATCCGGCCGCCGGGCCGGGCCGCTGCACAGCCAGGTCGGCACGGTGCTGATCGCGAACGGCACCGAGTCCGAGCCGGCCAGCGGCAAGGACCGGATGCTGCTGCTGCGCGCGCCGCACCTGGTCCTGGACGGGATCGCGCTCGCGGCCGAGGCGATCGGGGCCACGCGCGGTTACCTGAGCCTGCACGCCGGGGACGGCGAACTGGCCCGCGAGCTGTCCGCCGCGGTCAGGGAACGCGAGCAGGGCGGGCTGAACCGGGTCCCGATCCAGCTCGTCGCGGTCTCCGGCGGGTACGTGGCCAGCCAGGAGACCGCGCTGATCAGCCACCTGAACGGCGGGGCGCCCAAGCCAACGTTTACCCCGCCGCGCCCGTTCCAGAAGGGGGCGCACGGGCGGCCCACGCTGGTGCAGAACGTCGAGACGCTCGCGCACATCGCGCTGATCGCCCGGTTCGGCGCCGGGTGGTTCCGCGAGCTGGGGACCGCCGCCGCCGGGTCCGCGCTGGTCACCGTCAGCGGCGCGGTGCGCAGGCCCGGCGTCTACGAGATCGCGCTCGACATGCCGGTGGGCGAGTTGCTGCGCCAGGCCGGCGGGCCGTCCGAGCCACCCCAGGCGGTCCTGGCCGGCGGGTACTTCGGCGGCTGGCTTCCGTTGCCCCAGGCACTGGGCGTCCCGGTCAGCGATCCGGCGCTGCGCGCGGCCGGCGCGGCGCTTGGGCCGGGCGTGCTGGTCGTGCTGCCGGAGTCGGCCTGCGGGCTCGCCGAGACGGCCCGGATCGCGGGCTACCTGGCCAGCCAGAGCGCCGGGCAGTGCGGGCCCTGCCTGAACGGCCTGCCCGCCGTGGCCGAAACGCTCGGCCAGCTCGCCTTCGGCCGGCCCGACGCCCGGGACCTGCGCTGGGTCGAGCAGCTCCTGGGGCTGGTGGCCCGGCGCGGCGCCTGCCACCTGCCGGACGGGACGGCGGCGTTCGTGGCCAGCGCGCTGCGGACGTTCGGGCCCGAGGTGCGACAGCACGGCTCGTCCGGCCCGTGCTCCCGCACCCGCCGCCCGCCCGTGCTGCCGGCCCCCGGCTTCACCTGGCCCGATCCCGGGAGCCCGCGATGAGCCCGAAGACCAGGCCCGGCCCGAGCCTTCGGGTCAACCCGATCGCCTGCGAGGCGCACGGGCTCTGCATCGAGCTGCTGCCCGAGCTGATCACCGAGGACCCGTGGGGCTACCCGCTCGTCGCTCCCGGCCCGGTGCCGCGCGAACTGATCCCGCACGCCCGCCGCGCGGTCGCGGCCTGCCCGACCCTGGCCCTGCTGCTCGGCGACGGCCAGTAACCGCCCCGGCCCCGGCCACCGCCGGCGTTAGGCTGCGATCAGGCTCGGCCGGACACGGCCGCCCGAGGCCGGAGCGTTCGGAATCTAAATTTCTTTGAACGAGAGGGAGGCGAGGCGGATGGGGCCGCTGACCGGGGTCCAGGTCGTGGAGATCGCCAGCCTGGCGCCGGGCCCGTTCGGCTGCATGATCCTCTCGGACCTGGGCGCGGACGTGCTGCGGGTCGACCGCGTCGAACGCTGCGGGCCCGGGGCGCCCGCCCCGTCCGACCCGCTGGCCCGGGGCCGCCGGTCGGCGGGGATCAACCTCAAGGACCCCGAGGGACTCGGGCTGCTGCTGCGGCTGATCGAGGGCGCGGACGTGCTCGTGGAGGGGTTCCGGCCGGGGGTGGCCGAGCGGCTGGGGTTCGGCCCCGAGGTCTGCGCCGAGCGTAACCCTCGGCTGGTGTACGGGCGGATGACCGGCTGGGGCCAGGAAGGGCCGCTCGCGCCGACCGCCGGGCACGACATCGACTACATCGCGGTTTCCGGCGCGCTGTCGCTGGTCGGCCGGGCCGGGGAGCGCCCGGTCCCGCCGGTCAACCTGCTCGGGGACTTCGGCGGCGGGGGCATGCTGCTCGCGCTGGGCGTGCTGGCCGCGCTGCTCGAGCGGGAACGCTCGGGGCTCGGCCAGGTGGTCGACGCGGCCATGGTGGACGGATCCGCGCTGCTGACCTCGTTCGTCTACGGGCTGCGGGCGGCCGGCGGCTGGCAGGACGCGCGGGGGGTCAACCTGCTCGACGGCGGCGCGCCGTTCTACGACACGTACCAGACGGCCGACGGGGGCTACGTGGCCGTCGGGGCGCTCGAGCCGCAGTTCTACGCGGCGCTGCTGGCTGGGCTCGGGCTCTCCGGCGCCGGCCTGCCGCCGCAGCTGGACCGCGCGGGCTGGCCCGTGCTGCGAGCCCGGTTCGCCGAGGTCTTCGCCACGCGCACCCGGGACGAGTGGGCGGCGGTGTTCGCCGGCTCGGACGGGTGCGTGGCGCCGGTGCTGACCGCGGCCGAGGCCCCCGGGCATCCGTACAACGCGGCCCGCGGCGCGTTCGCGGACGTCGGCGGGCTGGCGCAGCCCGCTCCCGCGCCGCGGTTCGGCCGGTCGCCGGCCGGCCCCCCGTCGCCGCCGCCGCGTCCCGGGGCCGACACCGACGCGGTCCTGGCCGCCCTCGGCCACACGCCCGAGCAGATCGCCGCCCTGCGGGCCAGCGGGACGGTTGGGTAACCACGGGCGGGTAACCACGGGCGGGTGACGAAACGCACAGTCCCGGGGTTTGCCGGCTTCCCGCAGTAGCGCCTACACTGCATAACGTTTGCAAGGCACCTCGTTCGGTGAGGCGTCGACACGAACACAGGCCACTGATCCGACGACGTCGAGAGACGCCCAGGGTCAGGACAGGTCTCCCCGGCCTAAGGGGTGACCCGAAGTGGCTGCGCATGCGGTGCACATGTTTTTGCGGCAGAGCCGGCACCCGGGCGCTACGTCGTGTCGTGCCAAAGCTCTGACGAGTAGGGGTGCGCGCCGGGCTTCTGCTCGGGACGCCTTTCCCTGTGCTCAAGGCACTGTGCTGGTTACCGACACCCCCGTGTGTCACGGCCGGAAGGAGGCGGGACATGGACAGTAGCCCGGGCCATCATCGGCCCCGAACCCACGCACGCCCGCATTCTTCCGGCACCCGGTAACCGTCCTCCCCCGCGCGGTTAATTAGCGTTCTAACCTCCTGCATGCGCACTGCGCGCAGCGCGGACGGCTGCCGTGTGCCTCCCAGAACACCCCGGGACCGGGGGAGGGAGGACCACCATGACCGCCACCCTGGACCGCCGCGACGCGGTACTCGACACCCAGCACACCGGCGACATCCGCGGCGCGCTGGGCACCATCCGGCTGGACGACACCGCATCTCGCCGCGGCCGCTCAGCCCACCTCAAGACCCTGCTGGCGATCGTCGGCCCGGGCCTGATCGTGATGGTCGGCGACAACGACGCCGGCGCGTTCGCGACCTACGGGCAGGCTGGGCAGAACTACGGCACGCACCTGCTCTGGACGCTGCTGCTGCTGGTGCCGGTGCTGTACGTGAACCAGGAGATGGTGCTGCGGCTGGGCGCGGTCACCGGGGTCGGCCACGCCCGGCTGATCCTGGAGCGCTTTGGCAAGTTCTGGGGCGCGTTCAGCGTCGTTGACCTGTTCATCCTGAACGCGCTGACGATCATCACCGAGTTCATCGGCGTCGCGCTGGCCGCGGGCTACCTGGGCGTGCCCAAGGTCATTGCGGTGGCGCTGGCCTCGCTGGTCATCATCGGGGCCGCGTTCACCGGCAGCTTCCGGCGGTTCGAGCGGATGGCGATCGGCCTGTGCGGGGGCTCGCTGCTGCTGATCCCTATCTACTTCCTGGCCCACCCCGGGGCGTCGCAGATGGCGCGCGGCTTTGTCACGCCGGTCATGCCGGGCGGGTCAGGCCACCTCGCCACGGTGATGCTGCTGGTCATCGGCATCGTGGGCACCACGGTCGCGCCCTGGCAGCTGTTCTTCCAGCAGAGCTACGTGATCGACAAGCGGATCACGCCGCGGTTCATCAAGTACGAGAAGGCCGACCTGTGGATCGGCATCGTCGTGGTGATCGTCGGGGCCGGGGCGGTCATGGGCTTCACCGCCGCGGCGTTCGCCGGCACGCACGGCTTCGGCCACTTCAGCGACGCGGCCGGGCTGGCCGCCGGGCTGCAGGCGCACGCGGGCCGGATCGCAGGCGTGCTGTTCGCCATCGCGCTGCTGGACGCGTCGATCATCGGCGCGTTCGCGGTCTCGCTGTCCTCGGCCTATGCGCTCGGCGACGTGTTCGGCCTCAAGCACTCACTGCACCGCGGGGTGAAGGGCGCCAAGGGCTTCTACGCGATCTACGGCGGCCTGGTCCTGACCGCGGCTGCCGTGGTGCTGATCCCCGGGTCCCCGCTGGGGCTGCTGACCGAGGGCGTCCAGGCCCTGGCCGGGGTGCTGCTGCCGTCCGCCGCGGTGTACCTGCTGCTGCTCTGCAACGACTCCGAGGTGCTCGGCCCCTGGGTCAACGGCGCCCGGACCAACGTGTTCACCGGCACCGTGGTCACGGTCCTGATCGCGCTGTCGGTCGTCTTGACCGCGTCGGTGATCGACCCGGGCCTGAGCGCACGGCAGATCCTGGTCATCCTGATCGGCTGCGTCGCGGCCGCGGCGCTGCTCGGGGCCGGCCTCGCGGTCCGCCGGCTTCGGCGGGGCGGCCCGGGCGCCGTGATCGACCGCAGCGACCGGGAGAACTGGCGGATGCCGCCCCTGGCCCTGCTGCGGCGCCCGGCGGTGCCGCTCGGCCGCAAGATCGGCCTGTCGGTGCTGCGGTCCTACCTCGCCGTGGCGACGATCCTGGTCGCGGTGCAGCTCGCCGTGGCCCACCACTGACCGCCCGCCTGGGCCGCCGCACCCCCATCGTGGTCGATGGGCCATGGACCGCAATCTATTCGGGTCGATGGCCCATCGACCCAGGGCGGCCGGGGCGGTGCCGCCAGCGGCGCTCGGTCAGCCAGGAGGCGGCCGCGTACAGCGGCGTGGTCAGCCCGACCAGCAGCAAGGGGCCGGTGACCGCGCTCTCCAGGAAGTTGCCGGCGACCCGCGCGACCCCGTAGTAGTAGGCCACCACGGTCGCCATCAGCAGCACGTAGCCGCCGGCCACGGTGCTGATCACCATCCGCGCCATCATGGCCCGGCCGCTGCGCGCCCGGCCCGCGGGCGGGGCGGCCGGCGGCTGCGCGCCGGGCGGCGGTCCATCAGCCTGGCCGGCCTCCGGCGAGGCGACGGCCGGACCGGCGCCCGGCCGGGCGGCGCCCTGGCCCGCCAGCGGCCGGCTGATACGCGGCTTGGCCCCCGGCCGGTACATCCGCCACAGGCCGAAAGCCAGGGCCGCCATTAGGATCAGGTAGCCGGCGACCATCGGCACCAGGGCCTGGCGGTCCGCCGAGGCGGCCAGCGCGGGCGGCGGCACCATCGACAGCACGTCGGTTCTCGCTCAGGCCCGCAGCAGGAAGTGCCAGCCACGGATGAAGAAGTGCCAGCCGAGCCACAGCCAGAGCGCGAACAGCGCCCAGCGGCCGAACGGATAGCGCATGATCACCCGGAACGTATCGCTCAGGGTGGGAACGCCGGTTACCTGCGCCAGGCCGAGACCTTCCCAGGCGAAAATGGCGCCGAAAAGGACCGCCCAGATGAGGTAGCCGATGAGTGGATGCCGTGCCACGCTGACCTCCCGGCGGCAGTTGTGATCGACGCCTCATACTGTCGTATCCGCGCGCCGCGGGCCAACGAGGCGGTAATCCGCGGCTAGCCGCCGCCGATCTGGACCGCCTTGACGATCAGCAGCAGGACCGAGATCACCAGGTAAGCCCGCAGCGTCAGCACGCCGAGCTTCGTCCCGGTCGACCACTGCACCGGCTTGAGCAGGGCCAGCGGCGGCATGCGCCAGTTGATACGCTCCGCCTGCGACATGCCCCGGGCCGGGTGCGGAGACGGCGGCGGGCGGCGGGACCTGGTGAGCCGGAGCCATCCGAACGCCACCGCGGCGACGAGGACCATCCCGCCCGCGATGCTGAGCGCGGTCACGCCCGCGTTGAGGCTCGAGAACAGCGTGTCGACCACCAGGGTGCCGGACAGCACGAGCAGCACCGAGATGATCACGACGGCCGCGACGTTCAGCCACCGCCGGTTCATCCAGGGCCCGAGCACCTCCGGGTCGTTGCAGAGCAGCAGCAGGAACACGCTCGCGGACGGCAGCAGCACCCCGGCCAGGGCCTGAACCGCCGTGGTCAGCAGTCCGAGCGGCGCTCCGGGGATGAGGACGATGCCCGCCGCGACCGCGATCATCGCGGTATAGGTGCCGTAGAACGCCTTCGCGTCCCGGAAGCTGCGGTGCAGCGAGTGCTTCATGTTGAACACGTCGCCGAAGGCATAGCTGGTGGACAGCGTCACGGCGGCCGCGCCGATGATGCTGGCGTCCAGCAGCACGATCGCGAACAGCGCGCCGAGCGCGTAGCTCTTCGCCCGCAGCGCGTTGGCCACGCCCAGGGCGTCGTGGAAGTTCCCGGCCAGATGGGTGCCGCGCACCGCGTACACCGCGACGACCAGGATCGCCGTGGCCCCGCCGACCACCACGAACGCGCCCAGCGTGGTGTCGGCCCGCTCGTATCCGATGAACCGGGGCGTGATCCGCTTGTCGATCACGTTGGACTGCTGGAAGAAGAGCTGCCAGGGCGCGACCGTGGTCCCGACGATCGCGATGATCAGCAGCACCGCGGTGGAGCTGATCCCGCCCTGAATGCCCGGCACCACGAGGTGGTAGACGATCGGGCCGTAGTGCGGCCCGGAGAGCAGCGCCAACGGCACCAGGACCAGGCTGACCGCGATGAACATGAACAACGAGCGCTCCCAGCGGCGGAAGCTGCCGCTGGTGGTGATCAGCACGAGGAGGATGCCGGCCAGGGGCACCGAGATGTACGGGCTGACGCCGAAGTAGCGCAGGGCTAGCGAGACGCCGATGAACTCGGTGACGATGGTCAGGAAGTTGAGCAGGAACAGGTCGCCGACGCTGAACCAGCCCCAGAACCGGCCGAACCGCTCGTTGATCAGCCGGGCGTGGCCGACGCCGGTCACCGCGCCCAGCCTGACCACCATCTCCTGGTTCACGACCAGCACCGGGATCAGCAGCAGCAGCGTCCAGAGCAGGCTGTAGCCGTAGTTCTGGCCGGCCTGCGCGTAGGTGGAAACCCCGCCGGCGTCGTTGTCGCCGACCATGACGATGAGCCCGGGGCCGACGATGGCCAGGAACGTGATCAGCCGACGGCGCCAGCCGTTGCCCCGCTCCTCGTCGCCGACCCGGATCCGGCCGAGCGCGCCCTCGATGTCACCGAGATGCGCGTCGTCGAGCGCCGCGGCCGGCCGGGCCAGCGAGCTCGCCGGGTTGCGGGGCTCGGCCGGCGCGGACCCGCGGCGTGCTGCTGATCCGGAACTTGGGGCCGATCCGGAACTTGGGGCCGATCCGGGGCGCGGCGCGGGCCCGCGGGCCGGGGGCGGCCCGTGGGCCACGGGCCTTGAGTCGGGGGCACCGCCCCCGTCCGGCTCGTGGGTCACGTGGCCTCCCCGTGGTGAGCGTCGGGCGGCTGCGCGGCCTCCCGCCGGCGCCAGTCATCGGGCAGGGTGACCTCGAGGACGTCGTCGACCGTGATCACGCCCATCATCTGGCGTCGCTCGTCTACGACGGGAATCGTAATCAGGTTGTAGTCGCTCATCAGCACCGCGACGTCCACCACGTCGGTGTCCGCCCCGACCCGGACCGGGTCGTCGTCGTAGATATCGGGGATCGGTGTCTCCGGGTCCGACTGAACCAGGGAGACCAGCCGGACGACCCCGCACAGCCGGCCGCGCTCGTCGATACAGTGCACGCTGGTGAGTGCCTCCGGTTGCAGGCTGGCGGACCGCGCGACCGCGTCCAGCGCGTCGCGGACCCGGGCGTCGCCCGGGACGGTCAGGAAGTCGACGCCCATCAGGCCGCCCGCGCTGGTCGGGTTGAAGCCCATCAGCGTCAGCACCTTGGTGCGCTGCCCCGCGGGCAGCAGGTCGAGCACGGGCTGACGGCGCGGCTGGGGCAGCTCGGCGATCGCGTCGGCCGCGTCGTCGGCACGCATCCGCGACAGGACGTCGGCGATCTCGGTGTCGGTGCGCGCGCCGAGCAGCCGGCTGGCCAGGTCCTCGTCCAGTTCCTCGAAAACGTCGGCCTCGAGCTCGGGGTCCGCGTGGACCTGGCCCAGGATCTCGGTTTCCTCCTCCTTGGAGGCGTCCTCGATCAGGTCGGCGATCTGGGCCGGCTTCAGCCTGCGGATCCGGCCGAACGGGCCGCGCAGCAGCGCGCTGCTGCGCGGCCCGTTCGGCCGGATCCGCAGGCTGAAGCCGGCCCAGATCGCCGACCTGATCGAGGACGCCTCCAAGGAGGAGGAAACCGAGATCCTGGGCCAGGTCCACGCGGACCCCGAGCTCGAGGCCGACGTTTTCGAGGAACTGGACGAGGACCTGGCCAGCCGGCTGCTCGGCGCGCGCACCGACACCGAGATCGCCGACGTCCTGTCGCGGATGCGTGCCGACGACGCGGCCGACGCGATCGCCGAGCTGCCCCAGCCGCGCCGTCAGCCCGTGCTCGACCTGCTGCCCGCGGGGCAGCGCACCAAGGTGCTGACGCTGATGGGCTTCAACCCGACCAGCGCGGGCGGCCTGATGGGCGTCGACTTCCTGACCGTCCCGGGCGACGCCCGGGTCCGCGACGCGCTGGACGCGGTCGCGCGGTCCGCCAGCCTGCAACCGGAGGCACTCACCAGCGTGCACTGTATCGACGAGCGCGGCCGGCTGTGCGGGGTCGTCCGGCTGGTCTCCCTGGTTCAGTCGGACCCGGAGACACCGATCCCCGATATCTACGACGACGACCCGGTCCGGGTCGGGGCGGACACCGACGTGGTGGACGTCGCGGTGCTGATGAGCGACTACAACCTGATTACGATTCCCGTCGTAGACGAGCGACGCCAGATGATGGGCGTGATCACGGTCGACGACGTCCTCGAGGTCACCCTGCCCGATGACTGGCGCCGGCGGGAGGCCGCGCAGCCGCCCGACGCTCACCACGGGGAGGCCACGTGACCCACGAGCCGGACGGGGGCGGTGCCCCCGACTCAAGGCCCGTGGCCCACGGGCCGCCCCCGGCCCGCGGGCCCGCGCCGCGCCCCGGATCGGCCCCAAGTTCCGGATCGGCCCCAAGTTCCGGATCAGCAGCACGCCGCGGGTCCGCGCCGGCCGAGCCCCGCAACCCGGCGAGCTCGCTGGCCCGGCCGGCCGCGGCGCTCGACGACGCGCATCTCGGTGACATCGAGGGCGCGCTCGGCCGGATCCGGGTCGGCGACGAGGAGCGGGGCAACGGCTGGCGCCGTCGGCTGATCACGTTCCTGGCCATCGTCGGCCCCGGGCTCATCGTCATGGTCGGCGACAACGACGCCGGCGGGGTTTCCACCTACGCGCAGGCCGGCCAGAACTACGGCTACAGCCTGCTCTGGACGCTGCTGCTGCTGATCCCGGTGCTGGTCGTGAACCAGGAGATGGTGGTCAGGCTGGGCGCGGTGACCGGCGTCGGCCACGCCCGGCTGATCAACGAGCGGTTCGGCCGGTTCTGGGGCTGGTTCAGCGTCGGCGACCTGTTCCTGCTCAACTTCCTGACCATCGTCACCGAGTTCATCGGCGTCTCGCTAGCCCTGCGCTACTTCGGCGTCAGCCCGTACATCTCGGTGCCCCTGGCCGGCATCCTCCTCGTGCTGATCACCACCAGCGGCAGCTTCCGCCGCTGGGAGCGCTCGTTGTTCATGTTCATCGCGGTCAGCCTGGTCCTGGTGCCGTTGGCGCTGCTCTCCGGGCCGCACTACGGCCCGATCGTCTACCACCTCGTGGTGCCGGGCATTCAGGGCGGGATCAGCTCCACCGCGGTGCTGCTGATCATCGCGATCGTCGGGACCACGGTCGCGCCCTGGCAGCTCTTCTTCCAGCAGTCCAACGTGATCGACAAGCGGATCACGCCCCGGTTCATCGGATACGAGCGGGCCGACACCACGCTGGGCGCGTTCGTGGTGGTCGGCGGGGCCACGGCGATCCTGGTCGTCGCGGTGTACGCGGTGCGCGGCACCCATCTGGCCGGGAACTTCCACGACGCCCTGGGCGTGGCCAACGCGCTGCGGGCGAAGAGCTACGCGCTCGGCGCGCTGTTCGCGATCGTGCTGCTGGACGCCAGCATCATCGGCGCGGCCGCCGTGACGCTGTCCACCAGCTATGCCTTCGGCGACGTGTTCAACATGAAGCACTCGCTGCACCGCAGCTTCCGGGACGCGAAGGCGTTCTACGGCACCTATACCGCGATGATCGCGGTCGCGGCGGGCATCGTCCTCATCCCCGGAGCGCCGCTCGGACTGCTGACCACGGCGGTTCAGGCCCTGGCCGGGGTGCTGCTGCCGTCCGCGAGCGTGTTCCTGCTGCTGCTCTGCAACGACCCGGAGGTGCTCGGGCCCTGGATGAACCGGCGGTGGCTGAACGTCGCGGCCGTCGTGATCATCTCGGTGCTGCTCGTGCTGTCCGGCACCCTGGTGGTCGACACGCTGTTCTCGAGCCTCAACGCGGGCGTGACCGCGCTCAGCATCGCGGGCGGGATGGTCCTCGTCGCCGCGGTGGCGTTCGGATGGCTCCGGCTCACCAGGTCCCGCCGCCCGCCGCCGTCTCCGCACCCGGCCCGGGGCATGTCGCAGGCGGAGCGTATCAACTGGCGCATGCCGCCGCTGGCCCTGCTCAAGCCGGTGCAGTGGTCGACCGGGACGAAGCTCGGCGTGCTGACGCTGCGGGCTTACCTGGTGATCTCGGTCCTGCTGCTGATCGTCAAGGCGGTCCAGATCGGCGGCGGCTAGCCGCGGATTACCGCCTCGTTGGCCCGCGGCGCGCGGATACGACAGTATGAGGCGTCGATCACAACTGCCGCCGGGAGGTCAGCGTGGCACGGCATCCACTCATCGGCTACCTCATCTGGGCGGTCCTTTTCGGCGCCATTTTCGCCTGGGAAGGTCTCGGCCTGGCGCAGGTAACCGGCGTTCCCACCCTGAGCGATACGTTCCGGGTGATCATGCGCTATCCGTTCGGCCGCTGGGCGCTGTTCGCGCTCTGGCTGTGGCTCGGCTGGCACTTCTTCATCCGTGGCTGGCACTTCCTGCTGCGGGCCTGAGCGAGAACCGACGTGCTGTCGATGGTGCCGCCGCCCGCGCTGGCCGCCTCGGCGGACCGCCAGGCCCTGGTGCCGATGGTCGCCGGCTACCTGATCCTAATGGCGGCCCTGGCTTTCGGCCTGTGGCGGATGTACCGGCCGGGGGCCAAGCCGCGTATCAGCCGGCCGCTGGCGGGCCAGGGCGCCGCCCGGCCGGGCGCCGGTCCGGCCGTCGCCTCGCCGGAGGCCGGCCAGGCTGATGGACCGCCGCCCGGCGCGCAGCCGCCGGCCGCCCCGCCCGCGGGCCGGGCGCGCAGCGGCCGGGCCATGATGGCGCGGATGGTGATCAGCACCGTGGCCGGCGGCTACGTGCTGCTGATGGCGACCGTGGTGGCCTACTACTACGGGGTCGCGCGGGTCGCCGGCAACTTCCTGGAGAGCGCGGTCACCGGCCCCTTGCTGCTGGTCGGGCTGACCACGCCGCTGTACGCGGCCGCCTCCTGGCTGACCGAGCGCCGCTGGCGGCACCGCCCCGGCCGCCCTGGGTCGATGGGCCATCGACCCGAATAGATTGCGGTCCATGGCCCATCGACCACGATGGGGGTGCGGCGGCCCAGGCGGGCGGTCAGTGGTGGGCCACGGCGAGCTGCACCGCGACCAGGATCGTCGCCACGGCGAGGTAGGACCGCAGCACCGACAGGCCGATCTTGCGGCCGAGCGGCACCGCCGGGCGCCGCAGCAGGGCCAGGGGCGGCATCCGCCAGTTCTCCCGGTCGCTGCGGTCGATCACGGCGCCCGGGCCGCCCCGCCGAAGCCGGCGGACCGCGAGGCCGGCCCCGAGCAGCGCCGCGGCCGCGACGCAGCCGATCAGGATGACCAGGATCTGCCGTGCGCTCAGGCCCGGGTCGATCACCGACGCGGTCAAGACGACCGACAGCGCGATCAGGACCGTGACCACGGTGCCGGTGAACACGTTGGTCCGGGCGCCGTTGACCCAGGGGCCGAGCACCTCGGAGTCGTTGCAGAGCAGCAGCAGGTACACCGCGGCGGACGGCAGCAGCACCCCGGCCAGGGCCTGGACGCCCTCGGTCAGCAGCCCCAGCGGGGACCCGGGGATCAGCACCACGGCAGCCGCGGTCAGGACCAGGCCGCCGTAGATCGCGTAGAAGCCCTTGGCGCCCTTCACCCCGCGGTGCAGTGAGTGCTTGAGGCCGAACACGTCGCCGAGCGCATAGGCCGAGGACAGCGAGACCGCGAACGCGCCGATGATCGACGCGTCCAGCAGCGCGATGGCGAACAGCACGCCTGCGATCCGGCCCGCGTGCGCCTGCAGCCCGGCGGCCAGCCCGGCCGCGTCGCTGAAGTGGCCGAAGCCGTGCGTGCCGGCGAACGCCGCGGCGGTGAAGCCCATGACCGCCCCGGCCCCGACGATCACCACGACGATGCCGATCCACAGGTCGGCCTTCTCGTACTTGATGAACCGCGGCGTGATCCGCTTGTCGATCACGTAGCTCTGCTGGAAGAACAGCTGCCAGGGCGCGACCGTGGTGCCCACGATGCCGATGACCAGCAGCATCACCGTGGCGAGGTGGCCTGACCCGCCCGGCATGACCGGCGTGACAAAGCCGCGCGCCATCTGCGACGCCCCGGGGTGGGCCAGGAAGTAGATAGGGATCAGCAGCAGCGAGCCCCCGCACAGGCCGATCGCCATCCGCTCGAACCGCCGGAAGCTGCCGGTGAACGCGGCCCCGATGATGACCAGCGAGGCCAGCGCCACCGCAATGACCTTGGGCACGCCCAGGTAGCCCGCGGCCAGCGCGACGCCGATGAACTCGGTGATGATCGTCAGCGCGTTCAGGATGAACAGGTCAACGACGCTGAACGCGCCCCAGAACTTGCCAAAGCGCTCCAGGATCAGCCGGGCGTGGCCGACCCCGGTGACCGCGCCCAGCCGCAGCACCATCTCCTGGTTCACGTACAGCACCGGCACCAGCAGCAGCAGCGTCCAGAGCAGGTGCGTGCCGTAGTTCTGCCCAGCCTGCCCGTAGGTCGCGAACGCGCCGGCGTCGTTGTCGCCGACCATCACGATCAGGCCCGGGCCGACGATCGCCAGCAGGGTCTTGAGGTGGGCTGAGCGGCCGCGGCGAGATGCGGTGTCGTCCAGCCGGATGGTGCCCAGCGCGCCGCGGATGTCGCCGGTGTGCTGGGTGTCGAGTACCGCGTCGCGGCGGTCCAGGGTGGCGGTCATGGTGGTCCTCCCTCCCCCGGTCCCGGGGTGTTCTGGGAGGCACACGGCAGCCGTCCGCGCTGCGCGCAGTGCGCATGCAGGAGGTTAGAACGCTAATTAACCGCGCGGGGGAGGACGGTTACCGGGTGCCGGAAGAATGCGGGCGTGCGTGGGTTCGGGGCCGATGATGGCCCGGGCTACTGTCCATGTCCCGCCTCCTTCCGGCCGTGACACACGGGGGTGTCGGTAACCAGCACAGTGCCTTGAGCACAGGGAAAGGCGTCCCGAGCAGAAGCCCGGCGCGCACCCCTACTCGTCAGAGCTTTGGCACGACACGACGTAGCGCCCGGGTGCCGGCTCTGCCGCAAAAACATGTGCACCGCATGCGCAGCCACTTCGGGTCACCCCTTAGGCCGGGGAGACCTGTCCTGACCCTGGGCGTCTCTCGACGTCGTCGGATCAGTGGCCTGTGTTCGTGTCGACGCCTCACCGAACGAGGTGCCTTGCAAACGTTATGCAGTGTAGGCGCTACTGCGGGAAGCCGGCAAACCCCGGGACTGTGCGTTTCGTCACCCGCCCGTGGTTACCCGCCCGTGGTTACCCAACCGTCCCGCTGGCCCGCAGGGCGGCGATCTGCTCGGGCGTGTGGCCGAGGGCGGCCAGGACCGCGTCGGTGTCGGCCCCGGGACGCGGCGGCGGCGACGGGGGGCCGGCCGGCGACCGGCCGAACCGCGGCGCGGGAGCGGGCTGCGCCAGCCCGCCGACGTCCGCGAACGCGCCGCGGGCCGCGTTGTACGGATGCCCGGGGGCCTCGGCCGCGGTCAGCACCGGCGCCACGCACCCGTCCGAGCCGGCGAACACCGCCGCCCACTCGTCCCGGGTGCGCGTGGCGAAGACCTCGGCGAACCGGGCTCGCAGCACGGGCCAGCCCGCGCGGTCCAGCTGCGGCGGCAGGCCGGCGCCGGAGAGCCCGAGCCCAGCCAGCAGCGCCGCGTAGAACTGCGGCTCGAGCGCCCCGACGGCCACGTAGCCCCCGTCGGCCGTCTGGTACGTGTCGTAGAACGGCGCGCCGCCGTCGAGCAGGTTGACCCCCCGCGCGTCCTGCCAGCCGCCGGCCGCCCGCAGCCCGTAGACGAACGAGGTCAGCAGCGCGGATCCGTCCACCATGGCCGCGTCGACCACCTGGCCGAGCCCCGAGCGTTCCCGCTCGAGCAGCGCGGCCAGCACGCCCAGCGCGAGCAGCATGCCCCCGCCGCCGAAGTCCCCGAGCAGGTTGACCGGCGGGACCGGGCGCTCCCCGGCCCGGCCGACCAGCGACAGCGCGCCGGAAACCGCGATGTAGTCGATGTCGTGCCCGGCGGTCGGCGCGAGCGGCCCTTCCTGGCCCCAGCCGGTCATCCGCCCGTACACCAGCCGAGGGTTACGCTCGGCGCAGACCTCGGGGCCGAACCCCAGCCGCTCGGCCACCCCCGGCCGGAACCCCTCCACGAGCACGTCCGCGCCCTCGATCAGCCGCAGCAGCAGCCCGAGTCCCTCGGGGTCCTTGAGGTTGATCCCCGCCGACCGGCGGCCCCGGGCCAGCGGGTCGGACGGGGCGGGCGCCCCGGGCCCGCAGCGTTCGACGCGGTCGACCCGCAGCACGTCCGCGCCCAGGTCCGAGAGGATCATGCAGCCGAACGGGCCCGGCGCCAGGCTGGCGATCTCCACGACCTGGACCCCGGTCAGCGGCCCCATCCGCCTCGCCTCCCTCTCGTTCAAAGAAATTTAGATTCCGAACGCTCCGGCCTCGGGCGGCCGTGTCCGGCCGAGCCTGATCGCAGCCTAACGCCGGCGGTGGCCGGGGCCGGGGCGGTTACTGGCCGTCGCCGAGCAGCAGGGCCAGGGTCGGGCAGGCCGCGACCGCGCGGCGGGCGTGCGGGATCAGTTCGCGCGGCACCGGGCCGGGAGCGACGAGCGGGTAGCCCCACGGGTCCTCGGTGATCAGCTCGGGCAGCAGCTCGATGCAGAGCCCGTGCGCCTCGCAGGCGATCGGGTTGACCCGAAGGCTCGGGCCGGGCCTGGTCTTCGGGCTCATCGCGGGCTCCCGGGATCGGGCCAGGTGAAGCCGGGGGCCGGCAGCACGGGCGGGCGGCGGGTGCGGGAGCACGGGCCGGACGAGCCGTGCTGTCGCACCTCGGGCCCGAACGTCCGCAGCGCGCTGGCCACGAACGCCGCCGTCCCGTCCGGCAGGTGGCAGGCGCCGCGCCGGGCCACCAGCCCCAGGAGCTGCTCGACCCAGCGCAGGTCCCGGGCGTCGGGCCGGCCGAAGGCGAGCTGGCCGAGCGTTTCGGCCACGGCGGGCAGGCCGTTCAGGCAGGGCCCGCACTGCCCGGCGCTCTGGCTGGCCAGGTAGCCCGCGATCCGGGCCGTCTCGGCGAGCCCGCAGGCCGACTCCGGCAGCACGACCAGCACGCCCGGCCCAAGCGCCGCGCCGGCCGCGCGCAGCGCCGGATCGCTGACCGGGACGCCCAGTGCCTGGGGCAACGGAAGCCAGCCGCCGAAGTACCCGCCGGCCAGGACCGCCTGGGGTGGCTCGGACGGCCCGCCGGCCTGGCGCAGCAACTCGCCCACCGGCATGTCGAGCGCGATCTCGTAGACGCCGGGCCTGCGCACCGCGCCGCTGACGGTGACCAGCGCGGACCCGGCGGCGGCGGTCCCCAGCTCGCGGAACCACCCGGCGCCGAACCGGGCGATCAGCGCGATGTGCGCGAGCGTCTCGACGTTCTGCACCAGCGTGGGCCGCCCGTGCGCCCCCTTCTGGAACGGGCGCGGCGGGGTAAACGTTGGCTTGGGCGCCCCGCCGTTCAGGTGGCTGATCAGCGCGGTCTCCTGGCTGGCCACGTACCCGCCGGAGACCGCGACGAGCTGGATCGGGACCCGGTTCAGCCCGCCCTGCTCGCGTTCCCTGACCGCGGCGGACAGCTCGCGGGCCAGTTCGCCGTCCCCGGCGTGCAGGCTCAGGTAACCGCGCGTGGCCCCGATCGCCTCGGCCGCGAGCGCGATCCCGTCCAGGACCAGGTGCGGCGCGCGCAGCAGCAGCATCCGGTCCTTGCCGCTGGCCGGCTCGGACTCGGTGCCGTTCGCGATCAGCACCGTGCCGACCTGGCTGTGCAGCGGCCCGGCCCGGCGGCCGGATTCGGCGACCGCGCGCATCTTGCGCCCGGCCGGGAAGCTCGCGCCGCCGCGGCCGGTCAGCCCCGACCGCTCCACCTCGCCGATCAGCCCGGCGGGCAGGCCGGTGCCGCCGTCGTTCGCGCCGCCGTCATCCGGACCGCCCGGCGCGTCGCGGAACGGGACCGGCCCGTAGCGTTCGATATGGTCGCCCAGTGACAGCGGGCCGCCCGCCGGGATGAGCCGCGGCAGCCCCGGTGGAGGCAGGGCCCGGCCCGTCGCTCCCGCGGGGCTGATGGCCCCAGTGGCGCTCACCGGGGGCCGCCGGCGGGGCGTGAGTTCGCCGGGACGCCGCCGTTGATGAGCTGAGACGGGGTGCCTGCCCGCCGGGCCCAGCCCGGCTGGAGCGGTCCCGCGGTCAGCCAGGCGCCGCCCGCGATGAGCGTGAGCAGCAGCGCGAGCGCGCCGAGCAGGCGGGCGGCGGCGTGTGACGGCCAGCCGTAGCCCAGGCGCCAGGCGGTCAGCGCCGCGATCAGCGCGACGCAGGCCA
>Ga0102924_1003105_pt1 | contig 17588 bp, 11 predicted proteins | sample PaiPotPPM11metaG_FD_80116 | JGI IMG/M metagenome (GOLD analysis project Ga0102924, IMG submission 80116) | Iron sulfur acid spring bacterial and archeal communities from Banff, Canada, to study Microbial Dark Matter (Phase II) - Paint Pots PPM... ...
CGCCGAACCCGCCGCCGCCCGGCAGCGCCAGGCAGATGACGTCGCCGGCCGGTACCGTTTGCCGGCCCTTGGGCCGTATCGGGCGGCCGGAGCGCAGCGTCACCGTGCCCGATGCGCCGGGCCGGCCGCCGTCGCGGCCCCGCGCCGGGTTGTGGACGCGCTCGAAATTGCAAAGGAGGGCGAGCGGAGTGCCGTCGGCGCCGCCCAGTTCGATCACCTGCCCTAGTCCGCCACGGAATCTGCCAGGACCGCCGGAGCCCTCGCGGAACTCGCGGCGATGAAATACGACTGGCGCCACCGTCTCGGTCGCTTCCACCGGTATCGTGCGCACGCCCGAAGGAAACGCCGTGGCGCTGAGCCCATCCTTGGTCGGGCGCGCGCCGGCGCCGCCGCAGTGGAAGATCACGGCTGAGAACATCGGCAGTGCATTCGCATCGGTTCCTTCTTCGACGTCATCGACCAGCGAGCCGCCGCCGAAGATCTGCGGATTCCACAAGGACGATGCGCCCTCGGCGGGCGCTCTACCGCTGACCGCCTGGTGCAGGCAGCCGGCAATGACGTCAGGGAGCATCTGTCCGACCGTATGACGCGCCGCTACCGGCCATGGCCGCTTCACATTGAGGACGCAGCCTTCAGGCGCGCTCATCGTGATCGGAGCAAGCGACCCCGCGTTGTTCGGCACGGCGGGCGCCACCAGGCATTTGACGCCGAAGGCGGTGTAGGCAAGCCCGTAGTTGTAGACGACATTGATGCCATGGCTCGACGCCGGCGAGGTGCCGCTGAAGTCGACGTGAATGCCGTCATGGGAGATCGTCAGCGCCGCGTTCAATAGAAGGGGCTTGTCATAACCGTCCATGGTCAGGCTGTTGCGATAAGTGCCCTTCGGCAAGGCGCGGATCTGCGCGAGCGTCGCCTCGCGCGATGCTTCAATGATGGAGTCCCCGAGCCGATCGAGATTGGCGATCTCGAACTCGTTCATCATCTCAACGAGCCGGCGGCTGCCTTCGTCGTTGCACGCGGCGCAGGCGTAGATGTCGCCCTCGACCTGCAGCGGCTCGCGTACATTGGCGCGCACGACGTGCAGCAGATCCTCGTTCATGCGGCCTTCGCGGGCGAGCGGCATGATCGGAATGGCGAGGCCCTCCTCGAACACCTGCCGCCCGTCGGGGCCCAGGCCAAGGCCGCCGATATCGACGACATGGATCGTATTGGCGAACAGGCCGACCGCTTCGCCGCGATAGAAGCTGGGCGTGACGACGGTGATGTCATGCAGGTGACCGGAGGTCAGCCACGGATCATTGGTGATGTAGTGGTCGCCGGGCTTCATCTGCTCGAGCGGATAGACACCGAGGAAATGCCGCACCGCATTGGCCATTGAGTTCACGTGTCCCGGCGTGCCGGTGACGGCCTGCGCCAGCATTCGGCCCTCGCGATCGAACACGCCAGCCGAGAGATCGCCGGCCTCACGGACGGGGGTGCTGAACGCGGTGCGCAGCATCGTCTGCGCCTGCTGCTCGACGACCGCAATAAGGCGGCTCCACATGATCTGCTGCTGGATGTGCGCGAGCGGGGCGTTCGGGCGGGCACTCATGGGTCAACTCGTCGGCGATTGAGCTCAATATATCCAAATCCGTCGATGCGCGCGTCGAAGCGCGGACTGATGACGGTCGAGGTGTCGTCCTCGGCGATCACGGCCGGCCCGCTCACGCATGCTCCGGGTGCAAGTTCGGAGCGCCGATAGACGGGAGCGTCCAGGAATTTCCCGCTGCCGGGATCGAACAGGCGGCGCCGCAAGCGCGGTTCCGGCTCACTCGGCTGTTCCGGGGCGGGCGCGGCAAGGCGGCCCTCCGCGGGTGCGCTGAGCGCGACCGCCCAGCTCAAAACCTCGATCTCGGCGCCCGGAATCGAGCGACTGTAGAGCTTGCGATAGGCGGCTTCGAACAGTCCGGTGAATGTTGCGCTGTCGGCGGCGTTGAATTCACGCACGGGAAGCTCCACCGCTATTTCGTGGCCCTGCCCGCGATAGCGCATGAAGGCCGAGCGCAGCTCGGCAAGCGCGCCCTCCCCTGCCCCGCTTTTCACGATCGCTTCGGCTTCGGCCCGCATCTCGGCGATCAATCGGTTGACCGCGGCCGCGTCGAAGTCGGAAAGGCGCATGAGCCGGCTGCGCACGACCTCGTAAGCCACCGGCGCCCGCAAGAGCCCGACGGCTGAACCGACCCCGGCGTTCGCAGGAATGAGCACGCGCTGGATTCCAAGTTTCTCGGCAACGCGGGCGGCGTGCAGCGGCGCGGCGCCGCCGAATGCGATCAGCGTGCGCGCTTGCAGGTCTTTCCCGCTCTCGATGGCGTGCACGAGCGCGGCGTTGGCCATGTTCTCATCGACCATCTCGCTGATACCGAGCGCCGCGTGCTCTTTCACGAGACCGAGCGGTCCGCCGATCCGCTCGGCGACGGCTCCCTCGGCGGCGGGCGCGTCGAGCGGAATCCTGCCGCCGGAGAATTGCACCGGATCGATCCGACCAAGCACCACATCTGCGTCGGTGACCGTCGGTTCGCTCCCGCCCTGACCGTAACCGGCGGGACCAGGCTGCGACCCGGCACTGTCCGGACCCACCGTTATTCGTTGCAGCAGGTCGATGCGGGCGATCGAGCCGCCACCAGCACCGATCTCGACCATCTCGATCACCGGAATTCGCAGCGGCAGCCCGCTGCCTTTGAGAAAACGATAGATCCGCGCCACCTCCATGGAGCGCGCCATCTGCGGCCGTGCCTGGTCGATGAGGCATATCTTTGCGGTGGTCCCGCCCATGTCGAACGAAAGGACCTGCGTCAACCCATGCTGACGCGCGATGCAGCCGGCAAAAATCGCGCCCGCTGCGGGCCCGGACTCGATCAGGCGCACCGGGAAGCGGATTGCAGTATCGATGGTCGTGATTCCGCCGCCGGAGGTCATCAACAGCAGAGGACATGCAAAGCCGGCGCCCTTGAGCTCCCGCTCAAGGCCCGCAAGGTAGCGCCCCATCAGCGGCTGGATGTAGGCATTCGCACAGGCGGTGGAGAAACGCTCGTATTCGCGCATCTCCGGCGAGACCTCTGATGAGATCGTCACCGGCACTTGCGGCAATCGGCGGGCGATTTCATCGCGGACGCGGCGCTCGTGATCCGGATTGGTGAAACTGTGCAGGAGCCCGACCGCCACCGCCTCTATTTGCTGGCTGGCGATTAAATCGATTGCCCGGGCAAGGCTCAACGCATCCAGCGGCACCAGCACTCTTCCCTGCGCATCGACCCGCTCGCGGACGGGCACGCGGAAACGGCGCGGAACCAGCGGTGGAGGCAGGTCGATGTTTACATCGTATTGCTCGAAGCGATTCTCGTTGCGGATCTCGAGAACGTCGCGAAAGCCTTCGGTGGTCAGCAGCGCCGTCTTGGCGCCCTTGCGCTCGATCAGCGCGTTCGTGGCCAGCGTCGTGCCATGGATGACGAGGTCCACCTGTCCAGGCTCGACGCCCGCAGCCGCGATCACGCTGCCTACAGCATCAAGCCCGCCGGCCTCGGGCGCGCTGGGCGTCGTGAGCGTCTTTGCCGTGAAACGGCGTTCGCCCACTTCGAGCGCCACATCCGTGAACGTGCCGCCGATGTCGATCCCGAGCCGGATCTTCGACACGGAGTTTACGTTTTCGAAAGGCACCTCAAGCCTTTCTCAGAAAGTCGAAGTCGCAGCCCATTTCCGCCTGCAGCACGCTCTGCAGGTAAAGCCGCGCGTATCCCCGCTCCGCTCGCACCGCGAGGGGCCGGTAGGCCGCGCGGCGCTGGGCAAGTTCAGCCTCGCCGAGGACAAGGTCGAGACGCCGTCCCGACACCGAGAGCCTGATGCGGTCGCCGTTCCGCACCAGCGCAAGCGGTCCGCCTACCGCCGCTTCGGGCGAAACATGCAGCACGACGGTGCCATAGGCCGTTCCGCTCATGCGCGCGTCGGAAATGCGGACCATGTCTTTTACCCCGGCGCGGGCGAGCTTTGCCGGAATTGGCAGATACCCTGCCTCGGGCATGGCGTAGCCGCTCTTCGGTCCGGCATTCTGCAACACCAGGAAGTCATCAGCAGTCACGTCCAGATCAGGCGCGTCGATCCGTGCGGCGAGATCGTCCAGAGAGGAAAACACCACGGCGCGTCCCTCACGCTCGAAGAGGCGCGGATCAGCCGCCGATCGCTTGACGATAGCGCCACCCGGCGCCAGCGACCCGAAAAGTGCAACGAGTCCCCCGTCCTTCTGATACGGATCGGCCAGCGGACGGATGACGTCGCGGTCAACCCAGCTCGGCTCATGCGACAAGCGCTCACCAAGGGTCTCTCCCGTCACTGTCATGCAGTCAAGATGCAGCATTGGCTTGAGCTCTCGCAGCACGGCGCCAATGCCGCCCCCGACAAACAAGTCGGACATGTAATGTCGACCAGTAGGCTTGAGATCGACGAGGATGGGCGTTTCATCCGACAGGGCATTTAGACGCTCGAGCGACACGGCTACGCCGACCCGACCGCCAATGGCGGTAAGATGAATCAGTGCATTGCTCGAGCCGCCTATGGCCAGCAATACGCGCAATGCGTTTTCGACCGATCGCTGGGTGATGATCCGGCTCGGGCGCAGCGGCGGCTTTATCATGGCCACGGCGCGGCGCCCGCTGGCCTCGGCGGCACGCAATCGATCAGCATGCACTGCAGGAATGGCTGCGGTACCGGGCAAACTCATGCCGAGCGCCTCTGCGATCGCGGCCATTGTGCTCGCCGTGCCCATGACCGCGCAGCTGCCGGTCGTGGTGGCAAGATTGCTTTCGATGTCTTCGATGTCTTGTCGGGAGATCTCATTCGCCCGGTATTTCGCCCAGAAACGCCGACAGTCGGTGCAGGCCCCGAGGCGTTCGCCGCGATAGCCCATCGGCAGCATCGGACCGCCGACAAGCTGGATGGCCGGCACGTCGGCCGAGGCGGCGCCCATGAGCAGCGCCGGCACGGTCTTGTCGCAGGCGCCGATCAACACCACCGCATCCATCGGCTGCGCCCGGATCATTTCTTCCACGTCCATCGCCATCAGGTTGCGGAACATCATGCTTGTGGGGCTCAAGAAAATTTCACCGAGCGAAATTGTCGGGAAGTCGAGCGGCAAGCCGCCCATTGCCAGGACGCCGCGTTTCACGGCTTCGACCAGCTCCGGGAAATGCCGATGACAATTGTTGAAACCGCTCGCCGACTGCGCGATGCCCACGACGGGTCGCGAGAGCATTTCCGCAGAGTAGCCCATCGATTTCGCAAACGAGCGCCGCAGGTAGAGTGAAAAATCGGCATCGCCGTAATTGGTCAATCCGCGCGACAGGCCGTGCTGCTCTTCAGTCAAGGCAATTACCCTGCAAGCTTAGTCGATTTTTGTGGTGTCGCCCGAAAACTCGATCGGCGTATAGAAGCCGCCGTGGAACTGCGCCGCGATTTCGTTCTCCTGTTTGCCGAGCGCCAGGATCTCTGCGGCGAATTTCTCCGAATCGTCCTCGGGCCGGTAGCCGAGAAACTTGACGTTCGAATTGTCCCAGCGACTGCGCAAATTGTTGGAGACGCCGTAGACGATCACGAAGTGATAGTCCGGGCAGTCGATGCAGCGCCGCACGAGCTGCACCATGTCCCGATGACTGATCCAGGTGAGCAGCTGGCGCGCGTCCGTTGGCCGATCGGGCGTGAGAAAGCTGCCGATGCGAAGGCAAGCGACGCTCAGGCCATATTTGTCGGCGTAAAGCCGACCAACGGCCTCGCCGAACACCTTCGAGACGCCATAGCGCGTATCCGGCCGTGGCACGACATTGGTGTCGATAAATCGCTGGCGGCGGTGAAAACCAATCGCATGATTGGAGCTGGCGAAGACGATCCGTTTGACGCCGCCGCGTCGGGCCGCCTCAAAGACGTTGTAGCATCCCTCGATGTTGAGCCGCAGCACCTCTTCCCAGGGCGCCTCCGTGGGCATGCCCGCGAGATGCACGACGCAGTCGATGCCGGCCATCGCTGTCTCGAGCGCTGGCGCATCGCAGATGTCTGCGGTGTAAGGCTCTTCGCCATTCTCGGGAGTGCCCAAAGGCGCTACATCGAGCAAGCGAATGAGCGGATAGGAGCCGCGCAGCCCCTTCCGCAGCGCGCTGCCAATGTTGCCGGCTGCGCCCGTGATCAGTATGCGTTTCATGCTGGCGACTCCGATATATTTGGACAGGAAAGGCCATCGAGCCGCCGCGAACGGTGGCAGCGTCAGCAGCGGCCGTGGCTCCGGGCCGTGAAGGATGTCGCCATCGATCAGCCGCGGCGCATTGAATCGGTCTCTGCCCCGGAGAAGCCGCGGGCGATGTGCAGCACTCCCCGGCACCCATTCGCAACGTTAGCACGACCGGTATTGGCGCGGCGAGCGGCCATGGGGTGACCGCCTCCGGTCGCCTTGCGTCCCTTGCATCCAAGGCGCCGGATATGGACTCTCCGCCGGTGTTCAGGACCGTCTCGGGCCGTCCCGCAGACGCCGGTAGCCCGCGCCGTTCATCTTGGGCGAAGCAGGGACCCAAATCCAACTTGTCCGATACCGACAGATTTGTTTCATTTGCGGGAGAACGGGGGAAAACGATGAAGGTGGTCTGGCTTGTCGTCTGCGTCACCATCCTGTCTACGCTGGCGCGGGCAGAAGACGCGGCGGACGTGGTAGATATGATCTCGCGCTACCGCCGCGAACACGGCCTATCGACCGTCAAGACCGACCCAAAGCTCTCCGCGATCGCCGAACGGCAAGCAAAGGCGATGGCCGCCTCCGGCATCATGGACCACAGCGTGGCCGGTTCGTTCGCCTACCGGATTTCCGATGCGCATCTGGGCATGGCGTCCGAAAATATAGCGGCCGGCACCAAGACCTGGGCTGAGACCTTCCGCCTCTGGCGGAACTCTCCGGATCACAATGCAAACCTCTTGCAATCCAGGGCCGATAGCATTGGGGTCGCCCTCTCCAGCAACAATCACACCCGATACAAGACCTTTTGGGCGATGGTGATCGCTGAAAGGTCGCCAAAAGGAAAAGACCGCAAGACCACGGCAGAAGGGACGACTTCGGCGCCCCGTGGGAGTTCTCATAGTTCCGGAAGTCCGCTCAACGCGATCAAGAAGTTTGTTTGCAAGTTTTTTTGCTGACAGATGTCGAGGCGGAACACTTGGTCGAGTTAGCAGGTGTGAACGGGTTGCGTCCTCGGTGCTGACCCAGATCTACGAAGTTTCTACGCCGGACGAAGCCCACCTGATCTCCCGGGTCGGAGTCGATCACATCGGCATCCTGGTCGGCAACGGCGAGTTCCCGCGCGAGCTCTTGGTCGACTCGGCAGCGGCTGTTGCCGCCGCTGTGCTCTCGCCGTCGAGGGTGTCGGCGCTGTTCCTGACAGCCGACCTGGCCATAATCGAAAAGTATGCACGCGAACTCAGCCCGGCGATCGTCCACCTCGGGGCGGCGCCGGAATTGCTCTCTCCAGATGACGCCGCATCGCTGAAATCGAAGCTGCCTGATACGCTCCTCATGCGAAGCGTGCCGGTAGTGGACGAAGAAAGCATTGCGATTGCTCGCAGCTACGACGCGATCGCTGATTTCCTGCTGCTCGACAGTCATCGAGCTTCCGATCGGCAGATCGGCGCGCTCGGCGTGACCCACGATTGGACGATCAGCCGCCGCATCGTAGAACTTGTCCGAACCCCCGTGATCCTGGCCGGAGGGCTTGGACCCGACAATGTTGCCGAGGCGATCCGCGCGGTTCGACCTGCCGGTGTAGACTCGAAACGAAGACCGATCAAACCGGCTCACACCAGAAGGACATCAACCCTCGTGAGACAATTCTACGAAGCGGCTCGGGCGGCGAGCTTGTGAGGCGGGTGCGTCTACACAATGACTACGTTACCAGTGCCGGTATCCTCAAAGATCAAGCGGCAGGCTCACTCTCCACGCCGGCAACGCTGAAGATCGAGCCGTTTTGCTGGCGCGGAGAGGGAACGCCACGTGCCGTTTTGGGCATCGACCGCATCCTCCTCTCGGTCGATTATCCCTACGGCAGAAGTAGTGCTCCGATTTGTTAAGCCGGCGGCGGCTCCTCGACGCGATCAAATACCAGGCCGCTCGAACCCTCGCCGCGACCGATGGGCGATTCGCGTCCCATCCAGAGAAATGTCGCACCGTCGGTCCAGCGAGCGCGGCGGAAGCCGCGCGTGACAAGCCGCCCGGCGCGCGGAACCTCCTCTTCCGCCACGAAGTAGGGTGCCGGCGCGTCGAGCACGACGCCGAGCGGTAATGCTGGCTGGTCGGGTAGCCGCGCGCGCTGCAGGCGGATGCTGCGCTGGGACCCGGGCAGGTGTGCCGGGATGAACGGCCGCCAGTTGGCTGGCACCGAGTCGCCGAGATGGAAACGCGCCGCCGTTGCGGCCGGCCCGGGCGGTGGGACGGGCGGCGCGAGCGCTGGATTGAACGGCTCCCCGAGCTTCGAGGCGACGCGGTACTCGACCGCCCATACCATGTTCGCCATCTCGTCGCGCAGGAAACGTACCTGCTCGACCGGCGCGGACCGCATGCCGGAAGCCAGAGCCGGCGCAAGCAGCAGGCCCATATTGGCAGAGTCATCGCCATCGAGACGGTACATGGACCAGCGCTGCCAATCGCTGTCGCGCCCGCGGTCGGCGGCACGAATGAGCGTTTGCTCGCCAAATACGTCGGTGACGAGCAGGCCTTGGATGCGGGTGAAGCTGCCGACCGGAAGCGCGAGCGGCACCGCGCACCAATCGTTCGAGAACAGCAGCATGTACTCGGCGAGCAGCAGGCGCGCGAGATCATTGGTATTGACATCGAGCCGGCCGAAGTCGGTCTTGCCGTCTTCCATCTCCCAGTAGCGCGGGCTAGGCATCCCGGCGAACCGCACGGTGGTCGGCAGGAACGAGAGTGCGCTGACCGTCGGTGCCGTCCGGCCGGAGGCCACGGGACTACCGACATCGAAGGCGTGCCAATCGAGATCGCCGCCGCGGTGATCGTCGGCGGTCACGGTGACCGCATTGCCGCCGGAAACGCAATCGAAGTGATAATCGAGCCGGTCCGGCCGCCAGGCGGGCGGTTGCGTCGGCTGCGTGTAGGTCCGTTCGTACCATGACACGAGCAACTGCCCGGCCTCGACGAGCTGCGCGGATTCCGTCGCGGTGAGGCCGGTGAAACCAGCAATGCGCGTCGCGTGTGAACCGTCGCGCACCGCCGCGATCAGCTGCGCGGCATCGAACAGAAACGATTGTCCGGCATCGAACATAGCGCGCGCTTCGCTGGTACCCTCGCCGGCGACGCCGGCGTCGTAGTCAAGGACGAACAGCCCCACGTAATCGTGCAGCCGCGCCCCCCGACCGCGGTCTGCGAGCAGCCGCTCGAACACGCGCGCGGCCTGCATGTGCAGCATCAGATCGAATGGGACGGCCTCACCCTCGACCCGCGCCTCGAGCGGAGTCTTGCCGTCGTAGGGCAGAATGTCGGCGCCGGAACGATAACCGTCGAGCGGGGCGGTCTCATAAGCGATCCGCGCATCGATCGGCGAGCCGGCGTCGTCGCCTTCGAACTCGCCGAACTGCCACTGCCGGGTCAGGAACCAGAGCGGATCGCGCACCTCGGCGCGCAGGCTGCGCTCGAAATCGGCGCTACGCGGGCGGCCTTCGAGGCGATTCCAGCCGCGCACCAGCGGGATCGGATCACGTGGCGTGAGCGTGAAATTGTAGACCGCGGCGGCACGAACGGCGACGGGCATGGATCACGTCCTTGTTTGCGCGGCGACCGCCTGCTCGGCGAAGTCGGTGGCAACCAGGCGGCCTTGCGTGAACTCCATCAGGATCGCCGGCAGCGCCTGGAAATAAGCACCGTCGGTGGCCTGGCCCGTAGGCGCACGCCCGAACAGCCGGTCGGGCTCGACCGCACGCAGCTTCGCCAGATCAAGTGCCTCGTGCACCGAACCGACAAGGTCGTCCCAGGTCCAGTGGCCGCGGAGGACAGGCGCGACCGCGACGAGGAGCGCTTGCGGAGCGACGGCATTGGGCCGGTTGAAATTGAAGGCGACGCCGGTCGTTTCCTGATCGGCCGGCGCGGTCTCGGTCCAGTCATCGATCACAAGGCCGGCCTGCAAGCCGCCGGCCGTTGCCGCGCCGACGATCAGCAATGACAAACACTCGCCGAGCGGCAGGTCACTGGTGAAAGTGCCCCCGATCCACGGCGCGCCCGCCTGATACGGAAGCTGGGCGACGACCGGATCGCCGATCGCGCGATCGATCCAGCGCGCGCCGGCCATGGCCCAGGTCAGATCAGCGAGGCGCGGGCGGACGCGAGCGGCCGAGTGCAGCCATTCCTCAACGGTTATCGCATCGCCGACCACGGGCGCGGCAAGCGCCTGCTGCAGCTCGCTCGCCTGCGCCGGATCGGACTTGAACAGCGGCACGATACAGAAATTCGCCCCGAGCAATGACTTCGCCGCGTCCATGTAGTTCTGCCGCAGCACGCCGCGCCGCCGGGCGATCTCGTTGGTCCGATCGGGCTCGCCGGACGGCAACGGATCGGTGAAGGCCGTTGCGCGCAACTCAGCAGCGCCGGCAAGGCGAGCGTCCACTGCAGCAACTATGGCGTCTGCCTGCCGGAGCAGACTATCGATCAGCGACGGCGACACCGTGAGGCCGTCGACTGGAACGGCTTCGGGCATTCCGAACGGGGCCAGCGCAAAAAGCGCGTCCCGCACCGTGTCGAGCGCGGGCGGCCAGCCGGGATCGGCGGCCGTGCCTGGGTCGGAGTCGAAGGCACCGCGCAGCGGCGCGAGCGCGGCAAGCGCGTCCTTTAGCGCCTTGCCCGCAACGGTGAAGTCGTTGGCCGCCGCATCGATGCGATCCGTCAGGTCCTTGAAATTGTCGAGCTTCGGATCGCCGCTGGCCGAGCCGGTCGGATCGGCGCCGGCGCTCGCCGGCCGATCGGCGGCGCGCCGCCAATCGGTCGCGTGGGACGCGCGTCCCTGCGTGATCAGCCGCCGCAATCGTGCCAGTACCGGCTGCAGGCGCGACAGGCTCACATTGCCCGCACTTGCCGCCGTAAAATCGAACAGCGTCGTCGTGGCGGGATCGAGCGGCGCACTTGCGGGTGCGATGACGGTCGCGCGATCGTCGGGCACGGCGTTCGCCCATCGGAAGTGGCGGATCAGCGTACGCGCGAGTTCGCTCGATTGGTCGCCGAGCGTTTCGCCGCTCATCAGGACGACATCGATCGGCTCAAGGCCGAGGCCGGCGAACGACTGCATCACCGGCGCCGCGTTGCCGTTCCGTACCGTCCACTGCACGGCCGCTGGCGCGGGCAGATGCTGGCTGAGCCAGTGGTTGAGCTGCCGGTTTGCACGCGCGCGTGGTGAAAGCGCCCCTGACCAGCCGTCGGTCGCATCGACGTCGAGCGCAAGCAGCGCGCGGAATGTCAGCACGCGGCCGCTGCGGGTGCGGATGATCTCCGGCTCGGGCGGCGTTCCCGGTGCGGTAAGCGCCTGTAACGCAGACTGAGTGCGATCGAGATTGCCCTGCGTCGCCTGGTGCACGCTCTCTGCCAGCAGAAGATCGGAAACCGCATCGAGCGCATCATGGGCGCGGGCGATTTCCGCGGCGATGGCCGCAGCCTCGGCCGTTCCGGTCGCCGGAAGACCGCTTATGCCATAGGGATAAGCTCCACCGGTCGCCTCGACCAGTGCGAGCCCATCGACGACGTTGCGCGCCTCAATAGCGTCAATGTTGACGCCGGGCGAAAGATCGGTGAGACGGCCGGACACCAAAGGAAAGCGGTCGCGCAGAACCGAGATGTACTGGTCGAGCTCGATGCCCGGATGCCCCTCGTGCACACCCCGCTCGAACTGGTAGCCGAGCAGTGCCGCGATCGACTGTCCACTGCGCACGCCCTGCATCAGTGCGACCGCGGCGCGCGCGCGTGCCGACGACAGGTTGATGGCGAAGGTTTGCGGCATGGTCGAATCCGCGTGCGAAAGATACCCGTTGCGCAGCACGGCGGCGGTGGCCGCCTGCGGCAGGGACGGCGCATGGATGTAGCCGCCGTTTGCGGCATCCTCGAACACGTCGGTGCCCGCGCCGCTGCGCAGCACTGGCGGCAAAGACTCGGCGCTGACCCGTTGGCGGGTCGCGGTAGCCGGGCGCACGTTCTCAAGCCAACCGAAGGCGCCGAGGTAGAGCCCTCGCGGGGCGCGGTCGCCACGCAGCGAAGCGAGGCGCTGAACGTAGAGAGCGGTGATCCAGGCATCGATCCGGTACGAGCAGAGATCGACGTGCTCGGCCATCAATCGCTCAAGCCGCGCCGTCGGCAGATCCGCAAGCGCCGTGATCGCCGCCTGGGCGTCGGCGGCATATTGGACCGGGGTGGGTTTGATCGTGGCGTCCGATCGGGCCGTCGAGAGCACCCAGTCGGCCAGCGGCGTCGCGTGGCTCGCCAGGCCGAGGCGCGACGCGTCGACCTCAAGATAGTCGCGGCGCAGGATGTGCTGCTCGCTGCCGATGTTGGCGATCAGCGGATCGCGCGCGACCACATCGAAGAATGCCCCGCCGTAGGTGCCGGCGGTCAGCAGGGTGCTGCGTTCGAGCGCGGTCAGATAGGCATGGCGGAGCAACAGGTACAGCAGCGCCGTCGGCGGCGCGACGGACGTTCCGTCGGCGCCGACGAAATGCTGATTGCGCAGGTCGGCGCGCGAGGCTTCCGCGAGCCAGTGCAGATAGTTGCGCACACCGTCGTAGGGAGCGATCGCGCTGGTTTCGGACAACGGCAGGGTCGGATCGCGATCAACGAGCGGCTGGCGCCAGTCGCTGGTGTCGCGCATGAAGACGATGAATGCCAACAGCGGGTCGGTCGGCCCCGGCGCGGGCGGAAAGTGAATCGCGCCCAGGCTCTGGCCGCGCGCCGACGCGAGGGCGTTGAACCAACCGTGGATGGCGGCCGCGTCGGCCCCGCCGAAGCTCAACCGCTCCCGCACGTATTCGTCGGAGACGGCCTTGCGCGACACGTAATCGCTCGAACTCGGCAGCAGACCGATGATGTCGAGCAGGCGCTGAAACGGATCGCCGCCCGTCTGCGCGGCGCGCGAGACGGCGCGCGCGAGCGCTTCCCAATAGGGCCGATGCGCAAGGAGCAGCGTCTGCACGCCGGCGACGACATCCTGCTGCGGCGTGAAGGGTGTTCCTGCCGGCGCAGACGCCCAGCTCTTCCAGGCGCTCGTCACGACGATGCCATAGGGCTGGCGACCGACGCGCAGCGCCGGATAGTGGCCGCGTCCGCTCACCCATGCGGTGAAGAAGCGGTGCAGGTCGGCGCCGGCAGAGGCGCTCACCAAGTTTTGCAGGAATTCCCTGACGAATTCGTCGAGCGTGCCCGGCGCCAGGGCCTGATTCATCGCGAGCGCTTCGCTGATGTCGGTTGCCGTTGCGCCCGGCAGGCGGTTCGCGAAATCGGTGCTCAGCCCCAGCAGCGTTGCGAGCCGCCACCCGTCGGCGATCCCGAGCGCGCCGGTACCGGGTGCAATGTTCGGCGGCGCATCCTCGATAGCGAACAACTCCTGCGCATCACCGGCCGGAGGCTGCCAGCCGCTCGTGGCGGTGTCGGTGTTGTTGGTGGGGGTGCCGGCGCGCACCAGCGCGCAGCCGTCGCCGAACCTGTGCTTGGCGAGCAGCGCCTCCAGCGCCGCCGGTCCCTGCGCAGCGGGCGTCGCCGCGCGTACCCCGACGGCAAGGACGCGATCGAAGCCGGCGGTGTCGTAGGGCGGGCTGAGCGGGATGCGCACCGCCATTCCGACGCTTACCGCAACGTCGAAATCGACCATCTTGAGCGCATCGGGAACGACGATCCGTCCGGTCGCCGGGTCGCGCATGAGCCACGAATCCTGCAACGACGGGTCCGGGCCAACGACCAGATCGTCAGGTATGGCGGCGCCGACCGCGCGGCCGACTTCGTTCAGGCTGCCATCGGCCGCGCTGGTCGTATAGGTGAGAACGACGAATCGGTCCGGCAGCAGTTCGGCGCGCGGCACTGGCGGCGTTTGCGGCGGCGCCGGATCGTTGAACTGCAGGTCCGACGAAGCTGCGTCCGGATTGGCGGGCGCGATCGCGCGCACGACGTAGCTCGCGCGATAGGCGCCGGCCACGGCCGCCAGCGCGCTCCATGCCCCTTCATAGGCGCTGCGGAGGTCCGTGTTGCCTGGGTTCTGCTTTGAGTCTGCGCGCGCGCGCCAATAGGCTTCGCCGAGGCCGCGCTCGGTGTCGGAGACTGCCGCGAGCGGCGGAGCAATGCCGATGTCGTCGGGAAAAAGGCGCACGCGCAGTTCGGCGGTGTCCCCGACACGCGCGAACTTGGTCTCCATCCGCACTGGCAGCAGCACGAACGGCAGCTGATCCGAGCAGACAGCGACCGTGTCCTCCGGCGACTGGCGCACCCACTCGACAAGGCTCGACAGCGCTTCGCCGGCGAGGCGAGCGTGCTCGGCGCTCGCTGTCTGCCCGGCGCGCGTGGCGTCCGCGCGCTCGCCTTGGAGCTTCGTCACCGCGTCGCTCTGGCCGGCGCGCTGCGCCCGCGCGCAGTTCCCAGGACTTGGCTTGCTGCTTACGTGCAACCGCGAGCGCGCGATCGAAATAGATTTCGGCTCTTGTGGTATCCGCTTCAGGCAACATCAGCGCGACTTCGCCAGCGATCCGGTTAAGCTCGGCTTCTACCCAGCGTTCCCCCGTCGCTTGCAATGTGTTTTGCGCTTCGCTTATTGCCTCTAGCGCGCTATCGAATTGCCCCGCACGCGCGTATGCTCTCGCCAAATTAGGTAATAGCCATGGCACAAACATGTTGGCTCCCGTCGAACGAAACCCGGTAATACCAGAAATGATCGCGGGAAGTGCGTCGCCGGCGGCCTTCGCAGGCGCAACACGAGGGTGCGGGCCTCGACCCTTTCCGGGGGGACACTCTCGCCGGACAGATACCTCTGCCTTAGTCGTCCAGCCGCCTGCGTGTTAAACTCTGACCGTGAATGTCGTGACCATCGGGAAGGCCAACATGACCCGACGCATGTCGGAACGCATCTTCTCTTGGCGGAGCCTCGCCGGTGCCGCGGTGCCGCCGCGGGACCCCGACGATGACAAGGATGAAGAAGAAGACGACGCCGACGAGGATGACGACCGCGAGCCGGCTGTTATTAGAGAACCAGACGAAGATTAGTCGTGCCGGATTCGCCTGCTGTCCAATTTCCGGCGCTGCGACGCGACAGCAGGCCTGTCTGCCGCGGATGGCGGCCGCGATGCAGCGGGCCGCTCGCACAGCCCGCCGCCTCACTCAGGTTATTTTGGTTCGACGCCCTCGACTCTCACGCTACGGGCTTGAGGCGCGTACTTTTCAATCCACGCCTTGCCACCGCCGTTCCAGAACTTGTCAAAGGCCGCCTCGCTGTCATAGCGGATGATGACGAAGCGATTGCCGGCCTCCGGCTTGCCAAAGTCTGTTTTGGCCTTGTTGAAGCCGCCGGCTAGATAAACGCCGCTGTTCTCCTTGATGATTTTCTGGACCTCCGGCAGCGCTTTCTTGTATGCGTCTTCGTCGGTGATGTTGGCTTCGAACACGTTGTAGACCGCCGATCCAGTGGCCGCGTGGGTATAGAGAGTCGCCCCTCCAGCCCCAAACACGAAACATGCCGCGCCGATGGCGGCCGTTGTTAGCTTCCTCATTTCACTTTTCCTCCCAAAGTGCGTCCGCGAACACCGGGGCGGGCGCGTCCCGGTAGAAATGTGAAGTGCGGCCCGCAAATCGCCGGAGCTCGAGCTTACCGAATGGGGGCGTTGCTATGGCAGGAGGTCGGAGCGCCGGGCTGCGTTGACGGCCAAGTTGGCACATCGCACTTAGTGCACGCGCCGAGCAGGAGGCCGAGACATGCGACGACCAGAAGCCGCGCCGTCCAAGTACCGGCGCTGGTGACAATACGCTGCATGATCCCTTGGGCCTCTCTCTCTCGCCCACTGTACCCTGAAAAGCGTGGGGCTGAGGCTGTTTTTCCTGGCGAAATCAGTTTTCCCAAGCGAAATTGATCCCCAACGAGACGGAGGACAACGTGATTCGCGGTTGGCGGCGGATCGGGATCGTTCCATCGGTGCTGGTGTTCTTCCTGCTCGCTATTCTTCTTTGGGATCAGCCGAGCGGGGACGAAAGTGTTTACCTGACGAGAGTGGACACCTGCTACAAGCAGCAAGACTTTACCAAAGCGCGACGGGACGCTTGCTTGGACAAGGCCCGTCTCGACTACGAGAGAACTAACCCGCCATCCACTAGCACCCGCGCCAGTCCGGCACCGTCGATTGCCCACAGCATCGCCTGCAACGGTGGCGTGACCATAGTCCCGGCGATGCCAAATAGTCCGCCAAGCACAAGACCGGCTGTGGCAATGACTTTGGTCGGATTGTGCATCCAAAATCCCCCAACCGTTTATTTCTCATTTTTTTCCCAAGCAGAAAAGGCTTCGGCGAAAGTACGGTCGCCCTGCGAACCCTTTTCCATTGCCAGGATGGCCCGCATTCCGTTGGCATAGACGATCGGAATATCGAACCACGAACCGTGTTTGAGTAGTTGCTCGTTGCGCTGCGCGTCGGAATCGTCAGCAGAAACTTCCATAATGAAATACCCATTCATCACCTTGACAGCCAATCCCGCGAGCACGGTACCGCGCGCCTGTTCGGAATGCTTCATCAGGATGCCTGGCACGTTCGCGATTCCACCGCCCTGTATATCCGCGGGCAAGTTGAACATGGTCTCGACCGTATAACTTGGCGGCGCCTCTTTCACGGGGTTGCGGCGCAGTGACCAGGTCAGCGCCATTCTGCGTTCGGGAATGGTCACGTCCGCACGAATAGCGAGCTCACGGGCAAGACCGGGCTTGTTGGAGCCTGTGTCCATCCGCCAGATGGCGGAGCCGGTGTAGCGCTTCCCTTGGGGATCGGCTGGGTCCTCTTCGTAGAGCACGACCCGCTGCCCGACGGGGGGTAAGGTTTGACCGGGTGGCACCGTCGCCCCGCGCAGGCCTGCGCTGCTCTGCTCCGGCGCGACGCCACCCGAGGTTTTGGATGGCGCTGTCGGTGTTTTGTGGCTAACTTGACCTCGCGGCTCCGATGCGGTGTGGCTGAGGAATTGGTAGAACTCAGGAACCGCCGACCATTGCCAGAAAATGGTTGCCATCACCGCTGTGACCGAAGTCACCACGACGAGAAGTCTCGCCAGGCCGCGCTGGGCGCGTAAGGACCGCTCATCTTCGGGCGCCGCGCTGTGCGATAGAAATTGTAGCGGTGGAGCAACTAATAGCTGCTCATTTCCCGACCCATAGGGTCCATGATCTCGTTCTTGCCACTTGTCGAAGTCGACCCGGTTCAAAGGTTGCGCTTGGCGCGCATGCGGCCCGGTTTGCGCGGCAGTGCCGAGTATCCCGGCGAAACCCTCCACTTCGCCGACGACGTCTCGAGATCCTCTTACCGCTTCTAGC
>Ga0102924_1003109_pt1 | contig 17586 bp, 17 predicted proteins | sample PaiPotPPM11metaG_FD_80116 | JGI IMG/M metagenome (GOLD analysis project Ga0102924, IMG submission 80116) | Iron sulfur acid spring bacterial and archeal communities from Banff, Canada, to study Microbial Dark Matter (Phase II) - Paint Pots PPM... ...
GAATTGCCAAATCCTTCAAAACAGGCACGTTGGCAACAAAGGACGCCTGCTATGGCTGCTGGCCTCACCGATCACATTTGGACTGTCCAAGAACTTTTGACCAAAGTGCTCGTTCCATGCCCATCAACACTTAACAGGTAGACCACCCAATGGTGAAACCTCCAAATACTACGAACAATTCTACGATCCCTACCTGCACTATGATGCTCCCATCTTTGCCATTCCAGGCAATCATGATGGAGATGCGCTTCCTGATCAGGGACAATCCCTTGATGCCTTTGTCGAAAACTTCTGTGCACAGACTCTCACTCTCACCCCCGAAGCTGGCGATACTCCCCGTCATGCAATGACTCAACCCAACGTCTACTGGACACTGGAGGCTCCCTATCTCACCATCATCGGCCTCTATACCAATGTTCCTGAAGGTGGACAACTCGACACTGATCAAATTGCGTGGTTTCACGCGGAAATGGCCGCTGCTGACCGCAAGAAAGCCCTCATTATTGCGCTGCACCACCCTATCTATTCTTTCGACAATTTCCATAGCGGCAGTATCAGGATGCGCGGCATTCTCGATGATGCCATCAGTGCCAGTGGGCGTGTCCCCGACCTCGTGCTCACAGGTCACGTTCACAACTACCAACGGTTTACCCGCGCTTTTACCAGTGCCGATGGGACGCCGTATTCCATCCCCTATATTGTTACTGGGGCTGGTGGCTATTATCATCTCCACGCTGTTCAGGCTGTCGCAGGCAACAGTATCGACCCTGGGCATACGGTCCAGGATGCGGGAACAGATGTCAGACTCGAAACCTACTGTGACGACCGCAATGGATTTTTGCGTCTCGAAGTCAGTCAGGACGAGATCAAGGGGACCTATCTCACCGTGCCCCGACCCCAAGAGAGTTGGAGTGACCCTGCCAATCCATTTGACCATTTTACTCTGAAGCTCAAGGACCACACGCTCGTGTAACGCTCTTTGATAAGAAGGCAGAGTGCTCTGTGTCCCTCAACCGCAGACGGCTCTGCCTTCTCGTTCCCAGAAGGTGAGACTTTTTCGGCACGGCGCAATCAAGCCAGAATACTGAACTAGGAGTGTTCTGTGCCGAGATGTTCCATGGTATCGACTGAAGGAGAGGATCATGATTTCCCCCAAGCAGAGATTGAGATGGCTGAGCGCCAATACGCTGCTTCCATTAATGATTGCACTGGCATTCGGACTGGCTAGTATCATCATCTATGCACTGCAGTTTTCCTCTCCGCAGGTTTTCTCTGTTATTGCCACGGGGATCTTAGTGGCAGGAGCATCATTCGTTATTGGTGGCTTCCTTGGCTTCCTCTTTGGGATACCGCGAACGCTGCAGAGCGACCGTCCTCTTGTATCCCCCACCCACATCAATGGAGCAAGCCAAGAAGCCAGCGATCACAGCAACACCAGTCTTGAATATCGTGCCAATACCAATCTCGAACAGATCTCCGATTGGCTCACCAAAATCCTTGTGGGAGTCGGACTGACTCAGATTGGACACCTTCCAGCAGCGTTGCAGACACTTGGAAGCTCCCTTGCTCCAGGGTTAGGAAACGCCAAAGACAGTCCTAGTTTTGCTGTTGTCATCCTGCTGTATTTTCTTGTTGGGGGCTTCTTACCTGGCTATTTGCTCACACGCTTGTTGCTTCCGGGTGCGTTTCGGCAGGCGGATCTGGCAGCCGGTCACCAAGGCAGTAGAGACCAGCCAGCAGGCAGTTCACACCAGTACTCAGATCAAAGAGCAATTAGAAGCACAAACGCAAAGCGACGCCCTCGCTTTGAGCCTCGTCAGCCGCGTCCTGGACCAAAGCCTGCAAATGCCTGCTGTCCCGCAAGAGGAACTCAATAGCGTCATTGCTGCTGCCTCGCCTGCTGTCAAGGTGACCATCTTTACGATGGCACGGACGATACGGGAGGAAAACTGGAGGACAGATAAAGTGAAGATGGAACGCACGATTCCTATCTTTCGGGCGCTTATGGCCAGTGATACCGAGGGCAAGTACCACCGTAACCATGGACAACTCGGCTACGCCTTGAAAGATAAGACCAATCCCGATTGGGGGAACGCAGAGGCAGAACTGACCATTGCGATTCACATGAGTGGCCCAGACAAAAAAGGGTTCCTGTATGAATTCAACCGTGCTCTGTGCCGCATTCACCAAGATGTGGCGTTTGAGCAACAGCAACGATCGAGCCCAGAGACGCGAGATGCGATCCTGAACGATCTGCGGGCCACGAGACACATGGGACTTGCTCGGCTCCTGCATGAGGATCCTATCATCAAGAGATGGCTCGATCAGAATGGGATCGCAATGGATCTCTCATGAAGAAGTTTGGCATCTGTTTGGATGGCTTTTTCTCCTCGGTCAATGACAGACAGGAAAGGGCTTGGGAAGATATGTCATGTGCGCTCGTGTCGCTATGAAAAGGGGATCGAGATAAGGTGGCTTCTTCGGTTTCCCCCCAGGCTGTCCTTCGTACCTCAAGAGTATCCATTGTGAAAGGGCTTTTAGCTGGGCTGGTACGTTTTCCTCAAGTTGTCTGATCGCTTCGGTTGGTCTATGGCGCTCCCTCTCCATGTTGGTCTCTTATTGTAACGTTTCCTGGTTGGGATTGCGCGGGTTAGGTGTGAACTGGGCCGCCTCCGGTGGTGCCAGTGGTGAATTGGGTTGTTGTGTCAATCTCTTTTGATGGTCCCGCTTTTTCGGGACCATGGTTATTAGTGTGAGCTGGGAAGTGTACACAGTGGGGGGCATCTGCTGCATTTGCGTTACGTCAGGAGCCCAATGGCGAGCCTTGCCACACGACTTTCCGCCTTGGTCCACCGTTTGGAGCTACTTCCGCATCTGGCGCAATGATGGCACCTGGGAAGCTTCAACAACGCGCTAAGTCCGTCATATGTTGACCAGATTCAGTCTTGCTGCACATCTACAACAAAGCCCTTCGATTTTAGGGCAGCAGCCAGTCCGAATAAACGAGCATCTCCCTGCACCACCCAGACAAGCTCAGGAGTACGAATCGTGGCACCGTCTCTATGCTCCCAGGAGCATTCATAGGCACCCTGCCATTGACGATGTTGGACACGTCCCTGGTATTGCCACGGATTTGCCATCGGACGCCTATTGTTGAAGCCGAACCCTGATCCCTCGACACTTGCAAAGTCTTTGCTGCGAAAGATTAGCTTCACGATAATCTTCCTCCTATCCAATAGTCTATAACCCCCCTCCACCAAGACACCTAACGAATTTCGAATACCAGTTTGGTAATGGCCTCAGAAACTTCGACCATCCCAGCAACGTATAAACAGATGACACTAGTGGACGGAGAGATGTTCTATGCCAAGTATTGTTTTCTTACTTGATGTCGATAATACACTATTAGACAATGATAGTGTCAAGGCAAACCTGGATGAGCACCTCCAGGCAGCTCTAGGGCCGGAATTAGCTAAACGCTTCTGGGATATATACGAACAGGTGCGAAAAGAAAAGGGAGTTGTGGATATCCCGGAAGCGCTCACTAGATTCCGTGAACAGACTTCAACTGCCGAAATGGACGAACAAACCTACCAGCATATCCACTCGCTGTTCGACCACTATCCTTTCGACAAAGCGCTCTATCCATACGCATTGGAGACTATACAACATCTAAAGACCATAGGACAGGTTGTGATTGTCTCCGATGGTGACTTGGATTTCCAGGCAGAGAAGATTTTCAATAGCGCGTTAGCTGATGCTGTGGAAGGAAGGGTTTTACTCTACACTCACAAGCAAGAGCATTTGGACGAAATCACGCAGCGTTATCCAGCTGACCACTATGTGATCATTGACGATAAACCGGACATTCTCGCAGATACGAAAAAGGTGCTAGGACCTAAAGTCACTACAATATTCGTCAAGCAAGGCAAATATGCAGCCCGCAAACCACCAGAGCATTTTGTCCCAGATATTATCGTTGACCACATTGGAGACCTACGCAACTATACAGCTGAACAATTTCTGAGTCCAGATCAAGGAGAGGGATATGGAAACACGCTTTTATCAGACGCAAGCCATCGACCTGCAGAGGATTGCTCAAGCCTTGGTGGATGAGTACCAAGCTCAGGGATATGAGGCACAGCAAGCTGGCACACCTGAACAAGTCATCATCCAACTCAGGAAGGAGAGCACGCTGAGAGCCATCACGGGACTCAACAAAGCACTCAGTCTCACGTTGCAGAAGGTCCAGGGGGGAACGCTTATCCAAGTGGGAGTTCACGACTGGGTAGACCAGATCGCGGTTGGAGCAGTTGGTCTGGCTTTGCACCCACTCTTAATCACGGCTGCAGTTGGGACCGTGACGCAATACAACGCGCTCCATGGCGTTCTCACCTTCATCGATCATCACATACGGCAGCAACAACCCCCCGTGCACTTGGGAGTTCCTCCAGTGACTCCCTAGGAATGACCGAAGAATAAGTTGCGATTTTCTGCAAGCTGTTAGAAACATCACAATGTCAAGTTAAATCTCAGTCATTCCTAAGAATAAGATCTCATTGTAGAAACGCCCAATGCCAACGTGGGGGGCAGACTTATCAGGGGAGGTAGGCGATGGGAACGATCTGCACACCGTCTTCCCCCAGTTCTGTTACTATACAGAACGAGCCAATTGTTGCTATTTGTTGCTTTTCCATGATGAGAGTCTCCCTGATCGCACGAAAGCTTTTCTTTCTACTCTACCATACATAGTCAAGGGGGAGACCACCCAAGTTCTAATTCATGCTATACTCAATTGCTCAGGGTATATTCCACACCTGTGCTATGCCATCCTTGCTTGCCGATGCCAGATGCTTGCCATCACGCGACCAGACCACTGTGTCCACCGAACCGCCAGGACCTTTGCAGGTCAAGAGTAGCTTACCAATACTGGTATTCCACACCTGGACTGTGCCATCCTCGCTTGCCGATGCCAGAAGCTTGCCGTCAGGCGACCAAGCTACACCGTCCACTGGAGCACCATGACCTTCGTAGGTCATGAATAGCCTGCCTGTACTGGCATCCCACACCTGGACCGTCTTGTCGGTACTTGCAGAAGCCAGCCACTTCCCATCTGGCGACCAGGCTACACTGTCCACTGCATCGCTATGACCTTTATAGGCCAAGAGCGGTTTGCCTGTACTACTATCCCATACCTGGGCTGTGCCATCAACGCTTGCAGAAGCCAGACGCTTCCCGTCAGGCGACCAGACTACACTCTCCACCGCATCGCTATGACCTTTGTAAGTCAAGAGCGGTTTGCCTGTACTGCCATCCCACACCTGGGCTGTGCCATCATCGCTTGCCGATGCCAGACGCTTCCCATCTGGCGACCACGCCACACTGTTCACCGCAGCGTTATGACCTTTGTAGACCAAGAGCAGTTTCCCTGTACTGGCATCCCACACCTGGACCGTCTTGTCAGCACTTGCCGATGCCAGACGCTTCCCATCTGGCGACCACGCCACACTGTTCACCGCATCACTATGACCTTTGTAGGTCAAGAATAGCCTGCCTGTACTGGCATCCCACACCTGCACTGTCTTGTCAGCACTTGCCGATGCCAGCCACTTTCCGTCAGGTGACCACGCCACACTATCCAGCGGACCGCCAGGACCTTTGCAGGTCAAGAATAGCTTGCCAGCACTGGCATCCCACACCTGCACTGTGCCGTCCTGACCTGCAGAAGCCAGGCGCTTCTCGTCAAGTGACCAGGCCGCACTGCTCACCGCGGCATTATGACCTTTGTAGGTCAAGAGCAGTTTCCCTGTACTGCTATCCCATACCTGGACTGTCTTGTCAGCACTTGCTGATGCCAGCCACTTTCCGTCAGGTGACCAGACTGCACTGTTCACCGCCGCGCTATGACCTTTGTAGGCCAAGAGCAGTTTACCTGTACTGCCATCCCACACCTGGACCGTCTTGTCGGCGCTTGCCGATACCAGACGCTTCCCATCTGGCGACCAGGCTACACTGTTCACCGCCGCGCTATGACCTTTGTAGGCCAAGAATATCTTGCCAGTGCTGGCATCCCATATCTGGACCGTCTTGTCGGCACTTGCCGATGCCAGACGCTTGCCATCTGGCGACCAGGCTACACTGTTCACCGCCGCGCTATGATCTTTGTAGGCCAAGGGCAGTTTACCTGTACTGCCATCCCACACCTGGACCGTCTTGTCGGCGCTTGCCGATGCCAGACGCTTCCCATCTGGCGACCAGGCTACACTGTTCACCGCCGCGCTATGACCTTTGTAAGTCAAGAGCAGTTTCCCTGTACTGCCATCCCACACCTGCACTGTCTTATTGGCTCTTGCCGATGCCAGACGCTTGCCGTCGGGCGACCAGGCTACACTGTTCACTGCACCGCTCGGATCCCGGTTGGTCAAAAGGGGCTTGCCAGCACTGGCATCCCACACCTGCGCTGTGCCGTCCTGGCCTGCAGAAACCAGACGCTTGCCGTCGGGCGACCAAGCTACACTCTCCACTGGAGCACTGGGATCTTGGTAGGTGATCACAGGAAGAACAGGAAGAACATGATCGACAAAGGTCAGGGCAAAAGCATTGGTTGGCCAAGCCAGCATGCCAATGATGAGAGCCATGGATATTCCCATCCGTTTTGTCCGCTCGGTCAACACCCCACGTTGTCGACTGTCCCGCTTCTCATCATATGTATGCCATGCATCGGTCCTCTTCTCTCCCACTCTGTTGACTCCTTTCTGACAATAAATTGTTCATCGTGAAATACGTTATCCAAAATATTGCTCTTTTATTATTTATATCTTTTACTCGATATATGGCAATTTATTGCCAGAAGAGCTGAGACTTTGAACTGTCACGTTCATCCCGCAATATTACAGGTAAGTCACCTTCGGTAAATTCGGTGGTGGTGTTGTCCATGATTGCGATCCAACTCCAAGCTTTGGGAGCACAAATTCTAACTCGGCTTGGCTTAAAGGATATATGAGTGTAACACTTTTAGTGGATCCATCGCCCAGAAACAGATTGACCAATAAATTTCCATCACAAGCTATGGTTGATTCTGTTACTGCTGCTGTTGTTGGGGAGCTTCCTGATGGCACCGCGCCAGTATGAGGGCAGTCAGGCGTCGTGCTTATGCATTGATAAGTAACAGCAGCTCCATTACAATTTAGTGTCATCGAATTTTGACCCAGGTCCTTTAGGGTACAAGTGGGCGAGCTACTAGTGCCAGTGCAATCTACGCTACCAAGCTGAAGGTTTCCGGCTTGGTTGAATATATCGCAATGTGGGAGAGGTGAGCTGGTGGCAGCGTGGCACTTCTCTACCCAAAGATCTGTTGAGCTACCGTGGTTGTCGGTTATATCGCACGGATATGTGCTAGTTGGATCCGCCACCGTAATATGACATACCCTCTTGATTTGTCTGCCATAGGGGTCTGTTGTTGTACAGCTTATAGCAGGGGCTGCACCTGAACAGCTTACCGCGATCTGTACGGCCTTGATGGTCTTGTTATTGTTGGCTTGATCACCATAAGTGCAAGTGAGAGGCTGAGGATTAGTTACTTGCGTGCAATTTTGGGTTATGCTTACTGGGATCTGAGACGGTTGGATGACTGATGTGCACGGCTCGTATTTTCCCGTACCAGCATCAAAGCAACTTAAAATCAGGCAATGGAACGTGGCGGAAGTCCCTGTACTCTTAATATCGCAAGTTGCGGCGTTGCCAAGCACCGGAGTAGTGGCAGTGACGATGCCATAATAGTCGCAGCCATTTAAAGGATCGTACATGTTATCGAGGCCTTTACACTGGTAGTGGCCAAGAAGAGTGCCAAGATTATTATTCATTAAGCAATCGTCTGTAGTAGCAGTAGTAGTTATGGTGCACTTTAGTATCCCCCCTGTGTACGTGCAAGTATAATTAGCAGGAGTTGGAGTGGGGGTCACTACGCACTTACTGCTGCTCGTGTCAATCAGGCGAGCGATCGGGTTAGGAAGGCAGCCACCTGTACTGCCTGTATAAACGTAGCCTGTAGAGCATGTAGGGTCAATGGCGTGCGTTGCGTCAATGGTACTACCATACTGGCACTTCTGATTTACTAAAGTGTAGCCACTAGGGCATCCAGCGGAAGGGTTAGGAGTAGTGCACGTGCCGCTTGTTTGATCATAAGTGCCAGTAGTGCATGTAGGAGTACTACCATCACCGCACAGCCCATTTGATTGGACTAAAGGCTTGTTGGGAGGGCATTGAGGAGGGCTGCCTTTAGAAGTAGTAGTGCACGTACGGCTTGTTTGATCATAAGTGCCAGTAGTGCATGTAGGAGTACTACCATCACCGCACAGCCCATTTGATTGGACTAAAGGCTTGTTGGGAGGGCATTGAGGAGGGCTGTCTTTAGAAGTAGTAATGCATGTGCGGCTTGGTTGGTCGTAAGTGCCAGTAGTGCATGTAGGAGTACTACCATCACCGCACAGCCCATTTGATTGGACTAAAGGCTTGTTGGGAGGGCATTGAGGAGGGTTGCTTTGAGTGGAACTGGTGATAGTACGGGGGTCTTTAGTGCATACCATGAAGTCTGGATCATAGAAGGCGCCACTACCGCCGCACGTAGGGTCACTGCCATCCTTGCACAAGCCGGTAGCTGGATCAGGGTCAGGGTTGCCACCAGAGCAAGGTGGAATGTTGGCTAGTTCGACTTCAATGCAAGCACCAGTCGATGGGTCCCAACTCAAGCAGCCGATGAGAGTAGGGTCTGAGCTGTAGGCTCCACTCAGGCACTTCCCAGTTGCCGTGCTGTAGTGGAGGCAAGTTCGTGATGTTCCGCTTCGCAAACAGGTGTCTTCACCCGGCTTGAATCTTATGCATCCAAGGTTATACCAAGCTGCGTTCACAGGTCCAAATCCCCTCTGGGTCAGCTCGCTTCGCAGTGTCTCGTTAGAGATTTGCCTCTCAGAATGCACCTTGGTCTCAGATGCCACAGAGGCCCTGATGGGGTTTGCCCTGGCAATCGACAGTTCTCCGCTGAAGGTATTGAACGTAACAGCAAGCAGGATGAGGAAGAGGTATGTCCACTTCACCAGTGTTGGTGGGATTCTCTGCATATGTGTTACTGTTGTGTCCATAGAATCTGCCTTTCTGCACGCCATCGTAGCTCATTCCTCAACTCATCTGATAGAAATCGGCTTCTTGCTGGCCTGGTCTGGCCTTAGCCCAACTGGGCGGCGGCTGCTCCAACCGCGCCTGCGATCCCTCCAGCCATCACACCCGTCATCCCAATGGTCCTGCTTGCACTGAATCCCACCATTTTGGGGACCCTCACCGTGAGCCATAAGACCAGTAGCGGAGGTAATTGCGTCAGGAGGACTCGCATGATCCCCTGACTATCGCCCACAATCGCTGGGAAGCTGGGCAGAATTAAGGGCAAGATCGTGATGAAGAAGAGCTGACCCACCTGGATAAAGAGCACCGCAAGAAATCCCCTCGTCCATTGGCGGATTACCTGTCGTCCTAGCTCTCCTGGCAACGCCCAACAGGCAAAGGCCAGCGGGCATGTTAGAATATAGCAATTGAGCAAGCCAATGCGAATGACCACCTGGATCCAGAGCACCACTGACAACACTAATCTAGCAAATTCGGTCAGGCGGCTTGCCAGCTCCGACCCGTTGGTTACCGTCGTAGCAAGGGGGGCTAAATTGCCGATGACCGGAAGCCATGACGTCACCTGATCGCTAAAAAACCGGTTGCCAAGAATGCCGATGAAATCATTGATGGCACATCCCCATCGACTCACTGGCATCACCATTCCCCGATACGAGGTGGCAGGCTCGCTAGCTCCGGCAAGGCTATAAGCAGCTTTCACTCCGTAGATCTGGGTAGCAGGATAGCCTAGCATTCCATGTAGATCCACAATTGCCCCACTGATCACATTGGCCGAACTGATCAGCATGGTGACCAGTTGGAAACTCACCCCCACTGCCACTGCACCCAAGAACACGCGTGAGAGCCCTTCGAGCACGCCTGCATGACGAAAGCTGGAGGCGGCTAAGAGCAGGTGGTAGCCAACCAGGATGATCATCGGGGTTAGCAAGACAAAAGCTAGGCCCAACATCGAGCGAAAGACTACCTGTAAACTCTGCAGCCCATAGGTATCTGCCGCAAACGTGTGCACAAAACGGCCTCCTGTTATGCCATCTGTCACTGCCGGATCGCTGGTAATCGTTTGCGTATCAGGACTATTGCCTGACAACCAGTCTGTTGCAATAGCTGCCTCATTGGGGCTGCCATCAGGTCGGTCTGAACAAGGAAACTGCCACCCAATCGTGTTCTGGGGCACATAATTGCAACTGGCCCCATCCAGGACAAACCCGATCGGACACAACTGCCTGATGGCAGGGACCGTCAGGGCACATTTTGGCGCCGTCCCACCTTCAGCTGCCGTCCTCATCCAGTTGTTCACACACGGCCCAGCCTTAATGAAGGTTTGCTCCGGGTCAGGGACGGGATTGGTATCGCAGACATGTGTGCTCATCCACTCGGGGGGGACCTCATCACTATTAAAAGACTTACAGAAGCCTACCACCCATGTGATCTTACTCTGGGGCACGTAGTCACACCTAGCCCCATCCAGGGCAAATCCCACCGGACACAGACCCCTCACATTGGGAATCGTCAGGATGCATTCCACCTGCCCTGTTGCAGACGTCGTCTCGATCCAGTTGGCCTGACAGGGCACAGGTCTGATAAAGGTTTGCTCCGGGTCCGGGACAGGACTGGTATCACAGACATGCGTGCTTATCCACTCGGGAGGGATCTCATCGCTACTGAAGGACCGACAGAAACCCGCCTGCCAACTGATTTTGCCCTGCGGCACGTAGTCGCAACGGCCACCATCTAAGGCAAATCCGATCGGACACAGACCCCTTACCTCAGGAATCGTCAGCAAGCATCGCACCTGGGTCGATTCAGCCGTCGTTGCGATCCAGTTCTGCGGACAAGGCCCAAACTTGAGGCATCGCGTCGTGTCAGTTGAGTACTGCAGACAGGGCTGAGGTTTGATGAAGGTTTGTTCTGGATCTGGGCTCGGAATATCACAGACATGATTGCTGATCCATTCGGGTGGAACCTCATCGCTGCTAAAAGACCGACAGGAACCCACCTGCCAGCTCCCGCTATTCTGTGGCTGGTAATGGCACCGACCACCATCCAGGGCAAATCCGACTGGACACGAACTTTTGAAGGAAGGGACAGTCAGGACGCATTCCTTCTGACCCGTCCGAGTCATCGTCTGGACCCAGTTCTGCGGACAGCGTTCATTCCTCGGCGGCCGGACAAATGCTCGCTGCGGGTCTGGGACAGGATTGATATCGCAGATACCATTGTTGATCCAGTCTGCTGGGACCTCACCAGTCGTAAAGGCCTGACAGAAACCCACCTGCCAACCAATCCTGCCCAGCGGTTGGTAATCGCAGCGGCCACCATCCAGGGCAAATCCGACTGGACACTCACTTCTTAAGGAAACAACTGTCAGGATGCATTCCTGCCGGCCTGTTTCAGTCATCTCCTTGAGCCAGCCCTGCTGACAGGCCCCACCTCCCGCCGGCTGGGCGAACGATTGACCTGGAGAAGCGTCACACAGACCCTTGTCTTTCCACTCTTGTGGGACTTCCTCGTGTGTAAAGGACTGACATAAGCCACTCGTATATAACTGGTAACCATTAGGATCAGGAGGGGCAGCTTCTCGATTGCGCACGAGCGCTCCAGCCATAGCGGGAGAGTTGATCATAGGTTGCACGGCGAGAGTGAGGAGAAAAGAAGCACAGAGGCTCATCAAGACTAGCAGAAAACGGAGGCTGATAGGACCAAATCGATGTGTGTTTCTCTTCTCCGCTACAGGTCCAACATGCCGGGGCGCTTTCTGCAACCATGTGTAGAAAGCGCCGCTAGCGGGAGCTTTGTGCCCTGTCATTGGCTGTGCCGATAATGGACAGGTCAAAAGGGTTTTCGTCTTGCCCGTTCTGTTTGCCAGGCATCTCCAGATACCCTCTTTCATCGTTCTTTCTCCTTCAAGGGTAATGGAACTAGACTATAATGATGAGCACTCATTCGGTAAAGAGTGCGTCATAACGACCTGGCCAAGAAAGAGAAATGAGGGCATTTCCTCATTCAAAAGCCCTCTCACTACTGGTCAACCCTCCTAAAGGATACCTCTATCTTTGGACTTTCCAGCCACCACCTTAAGCATACCTGACGAATGAGCTTTTTAGCTAGGGACAAATAGGACATCTTGGAGACAAAATGCGGACATCTTGGAGACAAAATGCGAACATCTTCTATAGAGCTTGCTCCTCCTAATACATAATGGATATATCCCTGCCACATGCTCAGGCAATGGCGATAGATCTGTCCACTGGATCATCCCGTTGCCCTGTGGAGTAAGGATGGACATACCCTCTGGTGCAACTCACTAGCTCTGCAACGAGCAGGTATTACGGCTCAGACTCCTGAACCAACTACCGGCGCAATCTTGCGCGATGGCAGTGGCGAACCAAGCGGAATTTTACACGAGATCGATGCAATGAGCTTAGTCTATACTATCATTGAGCCGCCCGATTCAGCCACGAGTCGCCTCCTTATGGAGCGAACTCTACAAGAATTACAGCGCTGTGGTATCACCACTATCCATGATATAGAGGGTGAGCCTTCCCTGGATATCTTCCACTCCACGCCCACCGTGGTTACCCGATCAGGCCCTCTCTGTGGCTGATGCGCTCTGGGGCTACACACTGGGTGCAGCTTATGCTGGTGCGGAGGAGACATCTAGAGGATCTCTCACGGTCGGCAAGCTCAGCGACGCAGTGGTATTGCGCGAAGATATTCTGAGCATACCGCAGGAAAAAATTGCTGAGAACGGTGTCCAGGCTACGATACTGGGTGGGAATATTGTATAATGGGAACGTCAATAGGCAATAGGTAGACCACCATTAGGGCCCACTATCGTCCCTGTATACCCGTACCTTCGTAGCGCTAAAATAGCTTGTACATCTGGAATAACACGTTCGTGTTTTTACCCGTAGTACTTCACTGCGGAACCCGTACACGATTCAGTTTTCAAGGTGCTCTACTATCTAGAAAGAAGCATATTCAAATCTGTAACATTGAAATATCCAACAAAGTAGTATAGTATGAGAAAAAATAGCGACGAATCATATACTCACTGGCTTTGGGTTGAAACCACGACGCCTAACCGCTTGGGTTAAAACCCAGCGGCTTGCGGCGGGCTCAAGCCCTTTTCTGTCAGGTCAATAATCCTAGGACGGCAAAGGTGCCTTGATGAGCAGATCCTCGGTAACCGCCAGATAGGTAGCCGGATCTTTGCGAAAACGGAATTGCAGACGATGATTTTCCTGACGAGATTCGAATTGATCTCGCAGTTGATACCAATTCTGCATATTGCGCAACTGGAAAGGGCCATCCTCCTAATATGACCCACTACCCAAGCAGGGGAATTGCCAGCAACGCAAGTGCCAGCCATCTCCTTCCACAGCAAGGGCACCCGCATAGCTAGGGTCAGGATGGAGAGCGCACAGCCTCCAACGCGCCGTCTCATGTGGATCTTCGCGGCTATTTAATAACATTGCTAGCTCACCAGGAAGCAAGGAGACATCAAAAACATCCAGAGGAATAGAAAGGCCTTTGCCTCTGGCCTTGATATAAGCTTCCTTACGTGCCCAGCACCGATAAAAAGCTTCTGTCCTGGCCGAGGTAGGGAGAACCCGTAGCATCTCGTTCTCTAGTGGCGAGAAATAGTGTTCGGCCAGTGACTCATGGTCGAGACCAGGACGCATATACTCTATGTCAACACCAATTTGCCGGACACAGGTAAAAGCAAATAGCACAAGTTCATGAGAATGGGAAAGGTTGAAGTTCAACGTATGATCTTGCGCATCGAGATCTAACGATGGCTTCCCGTAATCGTTATAGCAAAAACGCAACTGGCGTGCATCAATAAGAGCCGTATTTAAATAGCGAGCAAGCAATATTCTAAGCAGACCATGCGTAACGATAAAACGATGACGATCTTTTTCAAAACGAAAACGGTCAGCTCTGGCTACTTCGTCTCCACTAAGCAAAGATCGCAGATACTGGATAGCCGGCAATGGCTGTAGTGAGGAGACTCGCCAAACATGCACTTCATCTTCCGGCAGTATTACTGGCTCTGTTGGTATTTCCCATTCCTGATTATTATGCATTTAGAAATAAACCAACTCCTCAAGCCATGCTTCTCCGCCCGGACCAAGGGCAGCAGCCAGCAAGCTGGTTACATCGTCACTGAGTAGTACATCACGTTCTACTCGATAACTTGCCAGGAAACGCAGCAGAATACCTACGTCGTATCGAGCGAGCAGGTCGACAGCAAACCGTTCAAGCAGCAGTTCATAGCATAGATACTCCTCAGCGGGAGTATCTTCGTACCAATCAAAGCCACGGACGGTCACTGGAGTTTTACCATCCGGCTCTGGTTCAAAAATGTCCGCATACTGTTCATGTAAGTCTTGATTGATAGCCCCCTGCAGGCTATTCAGGCTATATGAAAGCCAGACAGCCACAAATTCGAATTGCCACTCATCGGCCCACAAAGGGCTTTCGTCAGGCCAGGGACGTGGATCTTCCTCCAGAAAAGCCAGAGCCAGTTCATGGTAGAGCATGAACGCGATCTTCTCCCGCGTTATGGCGCCAAAAGTCGGATCAATCTCCGTTGGCACAACAAGAGTCGGAGGATTGGTCTCATCTGTCCAATAGGGACGACGAACACGCTCTTCCTCCAGATCACTCCGTGGAACAAGAGACCAATCCTCCGGTTTGACTACCAGTATCTCCATATCTGGCATGGGTCGCTCGAATAACTGAGTTAGCCGCTCGCTGGCTTTGCCTATCGTTTGAACTATCCAATTGGCGAGTTCTTCCTCATCTGATGGATAGTAGGCTGTCAGGGGCTCCGCTAACTTTTCATAACGATTATAAGGAAAGTGCATGGATTAACTTAGGCACTCCCTTCCTCTAGGACTTCCTTCTCTGGTGCATTCAACGAGGAAGAAAGTCTACTCTTATCAATTTCCTGCAGAGATTGTTCACGCAATTCTTGCAATGTATGATCATTCAATGTGCGATCTTTGCGGAAACGATCGTAAAAACCACGGTAGAGTTCTCGCAAACGTTTGGGGGAGATCCCTCTATCTCCTTCATAATACTGCAGGGCGACCTGACCAATAGACCAGGTAGCAGCAGCAGCAATCGCACCAGCAACAAAATCTCCGCCAAAGGGGACCGCTTTTGCTGCCTGCTCTGCCAGTATACGCAGACTCAATCCACTCAAGAGGGTTGCTACCATTTGGCGTGCACGCTTTTTCGCATCTTCGTCATCCATGGGCTCGCCATATAAAGCCGCTAGGCGCAAAACCAGACGCAGTTGCGTTCCCAAGAGAATTGGAATATCGATAAATGGTATAGGCTCCAGGCCTGCCGCGAGACCCACGAGAGTTGCATTACGAATGATCCGTTGTGCAGCTTCACTTCGGTAAGCGGGCAATTCACGTCCAATTGCCAGAGCTGCTTCAGGGCTAGCATCTATGATGATGGGGATTAGCTCCTCTGCAATATTTTCGCCCGTCTTGGCAGAAATCGGAAGCACTCCAGGAGTATCCAAGGCTATAGCAATCTCTGTAGCTAAGTGATCCCCACCTTCACTCCCCTTGAGTGCATCGATCTTATTGATAGCAACGATTGTCGGCTTTTTCAGCGGTCTGATGTGATCAAACAGCTCTCGATCCTCTGCTTGCAACCCCTTTGACGCGTCGATGAGGAACACAATAACGCTCGCCTGGGCCAGACCACTTTCCATTACATCTGGCAAATGCCCAGGAGTATCTACCAGCGTAAATGGTCCAAAGTCGGTACGCACCAGAGTACGCGTGGTGCCTGCCTGTGAGGAGGCGAGAGAGAGGTTTTGGCCTTTGATTTTGTTGAAGAGTGTACTCTTCCCCGTATTGGGCAAGCCTACAATTACAATAGTATTGTTTAAGCTTTCGAGGACCTCCTGCTGAGCCACCTTCCAATTTACGGTTTTCATAAAGCCCTGCACCATATTAAGGTTCGAAGGCAGATGCCTCAGGGTTGTGAAACCTAAATCACGCGCACTCCTAGGCCGTTCGGTCTTACGAAAGATGCTTGTCCAGGCATCAGTTTTAAGCTTCCTCTTCTGTTCATCCTCAGCCTGTGAATGATTCTGTTTGGTATTAGCCACGCTCAACTTCCTTCTTTGTGATTACAGTAACTGAACCAGAAAGCCCCGTCATGAATGGCGGAGATGAATGGCCGAATCTTAACGCTTCTATTTTACCACACTCGGTCAGGAAAGCCTTTGTGAGGGAGCAGACCCGCCAGGGAAAAGATTGCCTGCCTGATATATAATGTGGAGTGTCACAGAGGAGGCCTTTCTGTGATGTGTATTTACTCATATTATAACGGTAGATGATGAGCGCGGCAGCAGATCACGTGACGTGGTCCCGACCCAGACCTGCCCCGGATGAGCAGCGGATGTATTCCTGATGACAATCCGCTTGAAATCTACATTTATCGCACTGGCATACATAGCCGTCGCTCACCCCAGGAGTTCCACATGCATATTATCCATGGGACTTGGATTCCCGATGATCAACACGAGTTCACCCAGAGAGGGACCTTCTACCTATGGGTAGAGACCGACACACTACAAGGCAAGTCACGGCGCCATGGCAACACTATCCACCCCAGGCACTTGGTGGACACAGCTCTGGCCACGTTTCTCATGGAGAAACTGGGCCAGCAAGAGTCCGCGTCTGGCGCTTTGGCCCGTACCCTGCAGACGAAACATTTTCTGCTCCCAACAGCAGTGGGCAAGCCATTGCCCTCTTTCGAATTGCAACACTATGTGGATGAGGAAGTGCCCACGGATTTTGATCTGACACCTTGGCAAGTCTGCTGCTATCACGTGTCAGATGTCATCACAACGCTCAACGACATCCATTTCATCGCTCTGCATGCAGCTGAGGACTTCCAGCTGGGAGTGGATCTCTTGTTCTGGCAGCAGTATGCTCAGGCACTCAAAGGCATCATTGTCAAAGACCAGTATATTCCCGCCCTCAAGTATCGAGAACTCCCACCTCCTACAACTAAGGGCAAGGGCAAGAAGACCGACAACAATCCCAGCTTCGAGCTTCACCCCGGCTGGGAGCTGCTGTCGGATACCTATGAAACGACCATTCAGCGCTATGTTGCCGCTATGCCAGTGGTCTGCACTGCAGGATTGAACAGCCCGGATGAGGCGGCATTATTCGATAAAGAATCCTTGCTTCGCCATTTCTCAGAGTGCCTCCTGCACGGCATTGTTACCGGGACGCCCTTTACTGCGAAATTCGACCAGCAAATTGGAGATACGATCCTGTACCGGTCTCTCCACCCGAGCCAACTGACCTCAGTCCAGACTTCTGCTGACGCACTGGAGGACTATAAACACTGGCTGGTCTGGCGTGCTAA
>Ga0102924_1003111_pt1 | contig 17582 bp, 16 predicted proteins | sample PaiPotPPM11metaG_FD_80116 | JGI IMG/M metagenome (GOLD analysis project Ga0102924, IMG submission 80116) | Iron sulfur acid spring bacterial and archeal communities from Banff, Canada, to study Microbial Dark Matter (Phase II) - Paint Pots PPM... ...
ACCCTCACCCGCCCCGCACCCTTCTTCTCCCTCCGCGGACGAATCTCGATCACCACATCGTGCTCCAGCGCGGTCACAAAAGTGCATCAGCCGCTCCACCGAAAATCCCTCCAGCTTGTACCCCTTCAGCGCCGACACCTTCGGCTGGTTCACCCCCAGCACCCGCGCCGCCTCCGCCTGCGTCATCTTCCGCCGCGCGAGGATCGCGTTCAGCGAAGCCGCCAGCCGCACCTTCGTCCCCAACTCCTCCGCATTCGGCAGCCCCAGGTCCGCAAACACATTCCCCGAACTCACCTCAAAAACTAACTCTTTCCGCTTCGTCATATCCCAATTCTAGGATGCCGCGCAACCAGGCGCCACCACCGTCTTTAACAACCAGGCGCCACCACCGTCTTTAATTAGATAGGCCGGGACTTTAGTCCCGGCATCAAAAACTGGGCCGAAGGCCCGCACCGCTCTGCCGAAGGCCGGAGTGAAGCGCGTAGCGCGGAACGACCAGATATCGCCTTCACTCAGCCGGGCCTCCCCACGTGCGAAACTACGGCAAGCGCAAGCGAGAGATCGACGACAATGGACGAGCCCGCACAAAGCCGCTTCCGGCTAAAGTTACTAAACCCATCAAAGGTAATCCGCCCGTGATTTAAGGTGACCTGCGATTTCCTCTCAGCTATAACCTTGCAAGCACTCCAGAAATTCAATCCATCATGCGGAGCATCTCGATGCGGCCTCTTTCCCTTGCCTGCGGTACCGTTCTCCTGTCCATCCTCTCCCTCACCGCCCATGCCTCACCCATCACCATGACCGAAACCCTGACCGCCAGCGGCTTTCTCGGTTCCTCCTTCTCCAACCAGACCGTCACCCTCACCGGCATCGGCGATACCAGCAACGTCACTCTCTTCGCCCCTGGCATTTACATTCTCAACCTGTCCTCGGCAACCGTTCAGGTGGGTGCCGGCCCCGTCGCCACGTTTACAGCCGGGATCTATGCCTTCGATAACCAGTCGTCCTCCGCCACTGGCCTGACCCAGCTCGTCCCCGCGCTCGGCGACATCGTCGATACCATCGGCGTCCCCGGCTTCGCCACCTACGCCCTCAATTCCTCGATCACCGGCACAGGCAATACCTCCATTAACACCGTGGACCTCTTTCCCACGTCCGCCGGCAACTTCGACTTCACCTCTTTCGGCTCCACCACAACATTCACCGCAACTGTGTCGCCGAGTGCCACTCCCGAACCGTCATCCCTCGCCCTGCTTGCCACCGGAATCCTCGGCATCGCTGAAACAGCGCGCCGAAAAAACCGGGCATCTCAATCCCTCTAACCCCTTCTCGAAACCTGAACCAGCAACAAGCAACCCTCTAACTCACTCAAACCAAACCACTAACTCAACTCTTCCACCGCATGCCCCCTTGACACGCCCTGATATAATGGAAAGTGGAAGGCTAAAGAAAGGAAGGCTGCCAGGGACAAAATCCCCGGCAGCCTTCCGCGCTTAACCCCTTCTATAAGACGATTTTAGGAGCATCTCCCGTGTTTTCACGATTTTGCGGCAACCACCCTCTCGCAACCCCAACCAAACAAAGCACTTTCCCGCAAGATCACACCGGGGAGGAGGGGCACTGTTTCGACGGTCGTCGTCCGCGAATGGACACCCGAACTTACCGCTCACGCTCATCGGCCCAATACCTCGTCCCCATCGCCGCATCCTATGTCCCATCACTCATACTCCATCACACCAAGGGAGCCCCATGTCTGAAGCCCCACCCATCTACCCACCTCTTCCGCCCGACGACCTCGCCCGCGCCCTCACCCTCGCGCAGCCCGACCGCGACCTTCCCCACATCGGCCTCGTCGGCGATACCTACACCATCACCCTCACCGGCGCCCAGACCAACGGCCGCTTCTGCCTCATCGACATGCACATCCCACCCGGAGGCGGACCCCCGCCCCATCGCCACGACTTCGAAGAGACCTTCATCCTGCTCGAGGGCGAGATCGAAGCCACCTTCCGCGGCCACAAATCAACCGTCCGTGCCGGCGAAACCTTCCACATCCCCGCCAACGCTCCCCACCAGTTTCACAACGCCTCCACCAGCCCGGTTCGCCTGCTCTGCATCTGTTCCCCCGCCGGCCAGGAGAACTTCTTCCTCGAAGTTGGCACAAGGGTCGCCACCCGTACTACGCCCGCTCCAAAACTTAGCCCCGCCGACCAGGCCGAATTCATCCAAAAGGTCGTAGCCCTCGCCCCAAAGTATCGGACCGAACTTCTCCGGAGCGCCTAGAACAACCCTCAGCCGCCCCACAATCCCCCCTTGCCTTCGGAAGGGCACGCGTTCACGCGCGCCATCATGTCTTTCATTGGATAGGCCGGGACTTTAGTCCCGGCATCAAAAACCCGCGCCGAAGGCGCTTCCGCTCTGCCGAAGGCCGGAGTGAACCGCGCAGCGCGGAACGACTGATCTGCTCTCCTTTATGCCGCCCCAAATCCCGACCCCATGTACACTTCTCCCGCACCATTCCCCCACCGAGGAACCCATGTCTGATCCCACCTGTTCGCGGGGAGTGAACCTCTCCTCATCGGACGTGACCCAAATCACATCCTCGGAACCCGCCCGCCGATAGTATGGAGAATAAGGTAGAGACAGAATCCACCAGCCGCAGGCTTGTGCCTCCCCAAAGCTCTAAAGACCACCATAACTCCAGCGTTTTGAAGATCTTGCAAATTATCTCCTTTGTTTTCAGGATTCTGCAAAATCGGCGCCCACTAAGTGGTTTGTTTGGAAGATTATGCACGAATCGATACCGGGGGGGGGTACACCAATGCCGGACCTGAGTTACGCATCCTGTTCCACGAGTCACAGTCAAACACGTCGCACCATTCTCATGCCCGCGGGCCTGGCGGCACAGAGTCCACAGTGCATCGCCGCCCTGGGAAAACATTTTCCCAATTTCGCCCTCGCCTTTGCAGATGCATCCGAAGTACCGTAGTTTTTCTCCTCAGGCAACGCCTTCGCGGGCGGCCCCGTCGCGACGCAACACCAAAAGTTCAAACAATAAGGTCGACTGTCCGGCAATTCCTCGAAGACAGCTCCCCGCCGATGCGATGGGAATTTTCCCTCGCGTCAATTGGGCTTCATTTCGGATCTCTCACTGCTTTCCTTCAAGGAGAAACTTATGAGCTTTCGTATCCTTCCCTTGCTGTCCCTTCTCGCCGCGGCAACCGTTGCCCACGCAGCCGCACTTCCCGTCGGAACCTACACCCTGGCCGGAGTCCCCGGAACAGGCATTCACACCAGCCTCGACGCGGGCACCTTGTCCGGCATGATGACCTTCGATGCCGGCTCCGACCTAACCGCCGCCAATCTCACCTTCTTCGATACCACCTCCGGACTGAACTTCACCTTCACCCAGGTCGGTCCGACAACCATCGATCTATCTGGCAAAACCGTGTCCGCACTCATCTCCAACCTCATCAACCCGGCCATCAATTTCGACTTCAGCATCCGAATCCCCGGCCTCAGCAACGGAACCTTCGTCCTCAATTGCGGCACCGACTGCGACCCCGCCGCACAGATCAACGACGGTTCCGGCAACATCAACGAAGAGTTCACCGGCACTATCGCACCCGTTCCAGAGCCGGCATCGCTTGCGCTGCTCGCCACGGGAACCCTTGGTCTCCTCGGAGCGCTCCGCCGCCGCATCTCCTAAACCCTGACGCCGGGCCCACCCACAAGTCCCTCTTACCAAAATCAAAGGGGACACGCCACTCGGCGTGCCCCCAATCTTTCCGTTCCGAGAATCGTTCTACTTCAACTCAATCTGCCAGATCTCCCCCACTCCCGGAGGCGCGGCATATCCCAGGTTCGACACATACAGTTTCCCGTCCGGCCCAAAGATCATCGCCGACGGAAAACTCAGCCCCGTCAGCACCGTATCGGTTCCGCCCCAGCGATTCACCCGGACGATCGTCCCCGACCCCGCCTCAGTCGGCATCGGCAACCCAGGATTCGTCATCGAGTCCAGCACATACAAGTCGCCCTTCTGGTCGAAGTCGATGCCTTCAACCGTAGTGAATCCCGACGCAAACACCGTGATCTTCCCCGTCCGCGGATTCAGCTTGTACACGTTCGAGCTCCCCGGAACAATCGGAAACAGTCCCAGGTTGCCGAAGTAAAAGTCGCCGTCGTGAAACACAACGCTCGTCGGAACGATGTGCCCTTCGCTCGCCGAAATATCCGACACCCGCGAAATCTCCCCCGACGCCGTGATCTTGTCCAACTCCCCATGGTTCGGCTCAATCGCGTACATTGCGTCGCCCAATCTCACCATGCTGAACCACGTGCCGTCCGGCTCAAAATCGGGCGGGTTCGGATGTTCCACCGGATGCGTCTGCTGATACGCGCTCAGATTCGCAACCAGGTTCAAGGTCTGGTCCTCGACCCGGAACACCCCGTTCACCGTATTCAGCAATCCGTGCGAACAGCCCGCTCCCGCCATCAGCGCATACAGCCGGTTGCCGATAAACGCGAGATCGGCCACCCCGGTCAGGAACCCGCCCGAGATCGGGTTGGTCATATTCGAAGGCAAGCCGTCCGCAACCGTCGTCCGCACCCAACGCGAGTCGAACTTCGAGATACGGCTGGTAAATCCTCCCGTGTATGGCCCGACCGGACCCGGCACCTGCATGCACTGGTCGGGCGTCGTGGAAAGGTCTCCGCCCAGCCCCGCCTCGGCGACGTACAAAACACCCTCAGGGCTGAACCGCAAGCCCCGTGGATTCTCCAAACCGGTGGCAATAACTTTCACCTTCACCTTGTCCGGTTGTGCATGGGACGAAATGGGCATAGCGCCGGTGCATCCAACTACCGCGGCGCACAGAAGTGCAATGGGCTTGATTTTCATCGACTGAGTCCTCCGTATGGCGCATAGACTGCCAGAAGCCCCATCGAAAGTCCTGAGGAAACTCAAATGCAACTCGGATGGTTCTCCGATGCCTCCATCCGACCCGACTTAACACCTGCCCAAACAAAGGGCTTACCCCAGCGGCCTTCACCAGCACTTCGATTGGGAGCAGCAGACACGCGTTAGCAAATACTTCACGCGATGGAGATTTGCATTAGAGATTTGGCGGCAGTTGGCCCACTGAGGATGGCTCGACTTCTGGGGATTGATGGAGTCAAGAATGCGTTCTCCGAGATTCTCACCCCACTCAGTGAGGCAGCAAACTGGGCCAATTCAATACCATCTCGATAGAACTGCTTACGCTGGTGTCTCGTTCCAACATCAGAAACCGCTGCCCATCTCCGGTCACATCGTAAATCTGGTTGCCCCCGGGCGGAGGCACAAGGTTCGTCGCGAACAGCGGTTTCGGCGACCCCATCGACGCAAGTGTTGGCCCGAGCAAGGCCGCTGACATCAGCGTGCCCTCCTTTGCCACATAGAATAGCTCCCTGCCGTCTCCGCGCCAGCGAGGCAACTCGCCACCACTCGCGGAAATCCGCCGCGTCTCCAAACCGTGAGGAAAATCCATCACATATATCTCCGGTTCGCCCGTCTGATCGGATCCGTATGCCAGCCACTTGCCGTCGGGAGAGAAACTGGAAGGCAGCCCGGGCGGGGGAGACGTCCCCACCTTCTGCCATTGCTCACCGTTCAACTCCCTCCACACCACCTTGGTATGCGGAGTGTCCCTCTCCACCTCGGCCACCACGTATTGCCCGTCCGGCATGATGTCCTGGATCTCCTCATCGCTCGGAAACCCCGGGTGAACCTCCTCCGGCCCCTTCGGATCGACCCTGCGGTGAAGCAGTTTGTTCTCACGCTGGTCGTGATAGATCACCATGCTGCTGTCGCGCGACCACATAAAGCTGCCAACGTGCTCCGCATCAGAAAACGGCTCCGCCAGCCCTTCCGGAAGCCTCGCCATCCATAGCACGAACCGGCCGCTGCCGTCGTGTCTCTGGGTCGCGACGTAGCGTCCATTCGGAGAGAGCCCTACCTGCCAGCAATCAACTGGATCCCCCAGTTGTCCCAGCTTCTTCCCGATGCGGTCCCGCCACACCAACTTCGGAAGCCCGCCCGGGATCGTCCGGATCACCAGCACGCCTGTATCCGAGCCGCTCACCCAACCTCCGCGACTCATCAACACATGCGGCGCGCCCTCCACCTCTCCGTGGTCCACGTCGAAACCATGCGCCACGATCTGTCCTCCCTCCGACACGATGAGGTAATACTTCTCCGACTGAGGCTCAAGACAAAGCGTAAACTGCTGACTCACCGTCGGCAGCCGTCGTCGCTCCTGCCTCCGGTCGATGGACCCCAGATAGATTCCCCGTTTGTCCGGATCGTCGGTCCTGGTGAAGTAAAGAAACCGGCTGCCATCAGGCAAAAAGACAGGAAATCGGTGCGAGTTCTCCCCCACAGTCCTGTCCAACTGAGTCACCATTGTTGGATTCCCACCTGACTCGCCCACCCGAAACAGCCCCTGCAGATTCGGTGCAAACAGAATCACGCCCTTGGCGCCCCAGGAAGCTCCGCGCGGATTGGCGGCGTCGCACAGCACCGTCGCGCTTCCTCCCGCAACAGGGATCCGCTTCAGCTTCGCGTCCGCAAAGAAGCCGATGTGCTGACTGTCCGGGGACCAGAAAGGATACTCGCAACGCTGCGTTCCCTCCAGCCTGGTCAATTGCGCGGATTCCAATCGCCGAACGAACAGAAACGTGCCCTCTGCCGTTTTCAGCGGAACCACGATCGCGCTTCCGTCCGGCGCAATCACAGGCGCCCCCAATTCCGCCCCAGGATTGTCGGCTACCTGTCCCTCCAGCAACTGAATCGTCACATATACCGCCTGCGGCATCGCGCTTCGGCCCATCCGGCGGCTTAGCCACAAGCCCAGGCCGGATATTGTTGCTGCGCCCGCCGCCCAGAGGACCGCGCGCCGCGTCATCGCCGGTGGCCTGGGAGAGGCCGCAGGAAACGAGGCGGCGGCCGAGCCGACCGCCGGGACTGCGACTCCGGACTCGCCCTCCGTCGTCACGGTGGCGATAAATCGGTAACCCGCTGTGGGGACGGTTTCGAGGTAGCGCGGAATGCGGGGATCTTCGTGGAGCACCTTGCGCAGCAGGACGATGGCACGGGTGAGGGCACCCTCCGTGACCATCGCGTCCGGCCAGACTTTGTCCAGCAACTCCTGTTTGCGGACGAGCCGGTTCCTGTTTTCGATCAGGCAGACGAGTAAGCGAAGGACCTTCGGTTCAAGCTGGATCGGTGTTCCGTCCTCGGTAAGGCGGAATTCGCGATCATCGACCTCGAATTGATCGAACCGGTAAACCACCTGATTTCTCCAGCTTACAGGGACCATCGCAAGGACATCATTGGTATCGCAGGAACATCCGGCACCATCACTGGATCATCCGGCAACCCTCGATACCGTCACCGAGCCGGAACGACATAGTTCACCCCATCGAGGTGAATCCCATGTCGTTGACCCACCGCTTCAACCGCGTTTCCGTCCTTCTTGCCTTTGCAACCTTCCTCCCCGCCGTGGCTCAGGTCCCAGAACAAACCGCAACAGCTACCAATATTGTCACGGTGAAGATCAAGTTGGACGATGTTTCCATGATTATTGTTCCCGTAAGGATAAATGGCTCTGGCCCGTACGATTTCCTGCTCGACACTGGTTCCTCGAAAACCCTCGTCGATCAGAAACTGGCCAACGAACTCGCTCTACCCCGGGAGACCGAGAAGCCCCTGGTAGGCATGCTTAGCTCCGCCAAAATGTCGGTGGTCCACATCGACTCGCTTTCAGTCGGCGGAGCCACCATTTGCGGAGGGCAAATATTCAGCTCCGCCCCCCCGGCAACGGTCACCGGCAAGGTGCGCGGCGTCCTCGGCGAAGACTTCCTGCGGAACTTCGATGTATTGATTGACTATCGTCACCAAAGTATCCGATTTGATTCTCCGTTGGGATCAATGGCGGAGGCAGCGGTCGGCGAACATCTCCCGCTGCAACTGAACGGAGAACTCCATGGGCAGTCAACTTACAATCGGCTGCTTGTATCCGGCCATATTCCGGATTTGGAGGACACCGCGGTGCTCCTGCTCCTGGACTCCGGCACGAACAATCCGACCCTCTTTCGAGACAACCTGGGTGTAGGCGCAGCTCAGCGGATGCCTATGCGCGTCGGCAACTTCAATCAATGGGTCTCTTTGGTAGCGTCGACACGTACCGTTCGATCTGTAAACCTGGGAGGGAACTCACTTGCGAACCTGACACTGGTCGCGATCTCCCGCCGCGCCGAAGTTGACACCGATGGACTCCTCCCCACATCGCTCTTCCATTCCATCTTCATTAGTCACAAAGGAAAGTTCGTCATCCTGAACCCTTCGTTTCCAAAATACTGACAAAGCTCTAGTGGATAGCCCAGGAGTCGAACTGCACGAAGTACGGGCACGCCTGCGGCACGGATGATATTTTTGACATCCTCGCCCAGCATCCAGATCGGTGGCGGAACACGTTGTACCGGGCCGCTGCATAACTTTGCAGAGGGTGGCGGCATCACAGTGAAATCGGTGGCGGGATCGATTGCAGCCGGCAGCTGCCACCCCGTCTCGCTTATCCTTGACTTCAGCCATGCCCAAATCCTCCTCCTCCCGCGACTCCTGGGGACTCTTCCTCCTCCGCTTCATCGTCGGCTGGGTCTTTCTCACCGAAGGCATCCAGAAGTTCCTCTATCCCGGCCCTCTCGGCGCCGGACGCTTCGCCCACATCGGCATCCCGTATCCGCACCTCTCTGCGCCCTTCGTCGGCGTCGTCGAAATCCTCTGCGGCGCCCTCCTCATCCTCGGCATCCGCACCGCGATGGCCGCTGTCCCCCTGCTCGTCGTCATCTCCGTCGCTATTGCCACCACCAAGTGGCCCATGCTCCGCCATCAAGGCTTCTGGGCCGCCATGCACGAAGCCCGCGTCGATCTCTGCATGTTCTTCGGCCTCGTCGCCGTGCTGCTCCTCGGCCCCGGCTCCCTGTCCCTCGACGCCCGCCGCTAACAGGAAGGGACGATGCAGAGTGGACGGGTCTATAATTCAGCGCCATCGACGAAAGGAGGTTGGTCATGACCTCTGAACATCAGGCAATGGAAGCCAACAAACGAATCGTCTATCGGTTCATCGACGAGTGCTGGAACAAGGGAGACCTGAGCAGCGTGCACGAACTGGTGGCAGCCAACTGCCGCTTCCACGACCCCGTATTTCCCCATCTGCCGGCAGGCGCGGAGAACGTGCGGCATCACATCGAAGGTTGCCGGCGCGGCTTTCCCGACCTGAAGTACACCGTCGACGATACCGTCGCCGAACACAATGAGGTGGTGCTCCACTGGACCGCCTTCGGCACCCACAAGGGGACCTTCCTCGGAATCCCGCCCACCAACAACAAGTCGTACGTCACCGGTACATCCATCTTCCGCATCGAGGGGCAGAAGATCGTCGAGCAGTGGTCCAACTGGAACCTGATGTCCCTGATGGAGCAATTGGGAGTCGAGGCGACTCCGAAGCAGATGGCAGGAATGCCGCACCATGAAGCAAAAGTCATCCTCTGAGCCTCGCCGGATGCCTCGTCCCTGCGCTCTCGCGGCAGGTGGGTTCGCTTGTCACTACAACGGGAAGAATCGGTTCGCCTCGAAGAACAACAGGCCGAGCACCAGCATCGCTCCGGCCAGTATCAGCACCGTCCGGAGTTGTTGCTCGGTCTTTTCGGTCATCCCTTCAGGCTACTTGTGACGCCTGAACAAGGCACACACAACTTCCCCCGCGACCTGAGTTCGACAACACCGGCACAACTGATTCCGTCGCCAGCAGTCCGACCCCAGATCAGCCCGGCACGCGGCCTAGAAAATATGCTTGATCGCCTTCCCCGTTCCCTTAACGATCTTGCCTGTTCCCTTGGCCGTGCCTTTCACGATGTTGGTGCCGCCTTTAGCCGCTCCCGTCCCGACCGCCCCAGCAGCATTGATCGGATGCAGCGTCACCAGGTCCACGGCGCCCTTCCCCGTCCCCGCGGCAACATTGCCCACGCCCTTTGCCGCGCCTTTGCCGACGTCGCCTGCACCGCTGCCAACCTCCCCGCCCGCACTCCGCCCTTGCTGCTGCGCCGGCGCAGCGTTGCCCTGCGGAGCAGGCTGACTCGCCGGCGTGCCCGTCTGATCCTGCTGCTGCGGTTGAGACTGCCCGTACGCCATCAACCCACCTGCCAGCAGCGCCACCGTCATCCATCCAGTTCGTATTCTCACGGGACATTCCTCCACCTTAATTGGATGCCTTCAGCACCCAGCGCGTCTCCATCCACAAGCTCGCCAAGTCTCCGCCCGCAAGCGTAAGCTGATGCATCCACTTAGAAAGAGGTGCGACCATGCACTGCACCCCGATTCGGGCCCGGCTGCTGCTCACCTCCCTGCTCTTCGCCCTTCCGCTCGCCGCCCAGCCTCCCGACCCGCCCGCCAAACCAGCCGCACCCGTCACCCGCGAATCGCTCGCCGGCCTCTACGACGGCGGCCAGATGGAAGTCGGCGCTCAGCTCCTCCTCAAACCCGACGGCCACTTCGAGTACGAACTCGCCTACGGAGCCCTCGACGAAACCGCCGTCGGCACCTGGGAAATTAAGGACAATGCCGTCCTCCTCACCAGCGTCCCCGCCACTGTCCAGCCCAGCTTCGTAGTCGTAAGCGACACGTCCGACCCCAGCGGCCGACTCTCCGTCAAGCTCACGAAGGTCCTAGTCGAGGGCATGCGCCAGCGCGTTCTCCTCCTCTACGGCGCCAGTCCCAAGCCCGACCAGAGCGCCGACGAGGCCGACGTCAACGACGATGGCTCCGTCGACATCCCCGCCGGCAAGCACCCCACGGCCTTCATCCCTGAGATCCCCGTGTATCCCACGTTGCCCGCGCCCATCGCCCTCAGCGCCGGCGGCCACCGCTTCCTCCTGCGTTTCGAGCCCCACGACATCGGCAAAGCCGATTTCCGTTCCACCCCGCTCGTCCTCCAGGACGGCGTCCTCGTCATGCCACGCCGCGACCTCCAAATCATCCTCCACTTCCGCCGCCAACCCCCCGGCACCAAGATGGAGCGCTGAACGGACCTGCTTCTCTGAACCCGGAAATCCCGAAACCCGCACTTGCGCGAAGCGCTTTTCGCCCTGCGCGCAGCGGTCGCGCAGGAGTTGGTATCCTCAACCTGCGATGGCAACCGAAACCAACACGAAGACCGCAGCCCCCGGCAGCACCGACAGCACCAAGCCGCCAATCTACCTGCTCGACTCCATGGCGTTCATCTTCCGCGCCTACCACGCGATGCAGCGCCAGCGCCCGATGTCGACGCGCACCGGCATTCCCACCGCCGCCACCTACGTCTTCGTCAACATGATCAACAAGCTGCGCAAAGACTTCGCGCCGCAGTATCTCGCCGCCGTCTATGACGTAGGCGCCCCGGTCCACCGCAACGAACTCGCCGGCCAGTTCAAGGACGTCCAGAAGTTCAACATCAAGACCCAGGCCTTCGAAACCGTGGAGTACGGCGGTTACAAAGCCAACCGCGTCGAAACTCCGCCCGACCTCATCCAGCAGCAGCCTTACATCCGCCGCGCGCTCGAAGCCTTCCGCATCCCCATCCTGTTCTACGAGGGCATGGAAGCCGACGACGTCATCGGCACTCTCTCCTGCAAGCTTTCCGCCCTCGGCCATCACGTCTACGTCGTCTCGTCCGACAAGGACATGATGCAGCTCGTGAACCAGAACGTCTCCATCCTCAATCCCACCAAGGACAATCTCATCCTCGACCCCGCAGGCGTCGAGTCCGTCCTCGGCGTTCCCCCCGAGCGCGTCATCGACGTCATGGCCCTGCGCGGCGATTCCGTCGACAACATCCCCGGCGCCCCCGGTATCGGCGACAAAGGTTCCGTCGAACTCATCAAGCAGTTCGGCACCGTCGAAGCCGCACTCGACCGCGCCGACGAAGTGAAGAAGAAAACCTACCGCGAGTCGCTGCAGAACAACCGCGACAACATCCTCCTCTCCAAGGAACTCGTCACCATCCACACCAGCGTCCCCATCGAGTATTCCCTCGATGCCATGCGCACCCAGCCCGTCGACAACGCCGCCTGCCGCGCACTCTTCACCGAGCTCGAGTTCACCACCCTCCTCAAAGAGCTCGCGCCTTCAGTCGACAACACGCCCATCACGTACAACCTCAAACCCACCCCAGCCGAAATCACCGCCCTCCTCACCGAAGCCCGCAACCTGCAACCTGCAACTGGCAACCTGCAACTTCCTCGCGGCCTCGCGATCGCCATCCTCGAAGACACCCATGCGCTCTCCGAAGAGATCGCCGCGGAACCCGACGCCGAAGCCGAAGCACCCGAGCCACCCGCCGCCGAAAACCTCTCCCTCTTCGGCGTCACCACAAATCCAGACGCCCCAGCGGCCGCCACGAAGACCACTGCAGCTTCGGTCGACCCCGCCTGCCGTCTCGGTCTTGCCGTCTCCCCCAACGCCGCCATCGAAGTCTCCCTCGACGACCCCGGCATTCGCAACGCGCTCGAAGATCCCGCGCTCCCCAAAGACCTTCACGACCTCAAAGCCGTCCTCCGCGCCCTCGAGCCACACGGCATCCATCTTGCCGGCGTGCGCGACGACGTCATGCTGCTCAGCTACCTCGTCAACCCCACCCAGGGCTCGCACACGCTGCCCGACATCTCCGCTCGCACCACCTCGCGCGCACTCATCCACCAACCCACCAAGAACAATCCCGCCGACCCCAACCGACTCCCAGAGGCCGCAACCGCCATCGTTCGGCTCGCCTCCGCCCTCGCCACCCAGATCGCCGAGGCCGGCACCTTCGAACACCACATCCCCAAGGACGACCCCGCGCTCGGCGGCGCCATGACCACCGAAATGCTCTTCACCACCCCAGTCACCTCCACGCTGTCGGGTGCGGGTGCCCCCGGTCTCGCATCTGAGACCGGGGAGGGACAGCCACCAAACTCCCCGCTCCTCAACGTCTACCAGACCATCGACCTTCCGCTCGTCCCCGTCCTCCTGCGCATGGAGCAGGCGGGCGTCCGCATCGACACCTCCGTCCTCTCCGCCATGTCCACGCGCCTCGCCGTCGAGATGGACACTCTCGCCGAGCGCATCTTCCGCATGGCCGGCGAAGCCATGGGCACCGACTCGCACTCCTTCAATCTCAACTCGCCCAAGCAGCTCGGCGACGTGCTCTTCAACAAGATGAACCTCCCCAAGCCCATGAAGTACGGCAAGGGCAAAGTCATCTCCACCGCGCAGGACGTGCTCGAAGAACTTGCCGAACACCATCCCGTAGCCGCGCTCGTGATCGAACACCGCCAGCTCTCCAAGCTGCGTTCCACCTATCTCGACTCACTGCCTCATCTCGTCGACGCGGAAGGCCGCGTCCACACCACCTTCAACCAGGTCGGCACCGCCACCGGCCGCCTTTCATCGACGAACCCCAACCTGCAGAACATCCCCGTTCGCACCGCGCTCGGCCGCGAGATTCGCGCCGCCTTCATCCCCGCGCCCGGCAACCTGCTCATGTCCGCCGACTACTCGCAGATCGAACTGCGCCTGATGGCGCACTTCTCGCAGGACCCGCTGCTGCTCAACGCCTACCGCACCGGCCAGGACATCCATACTCTAACTGCCTCAGAGGTGTTTGGAATCCCTGTAGCCAAGTTGGACAAGGAAACCCGAGCCCGCGCCAAGGCCGTCAACTTCGGCATCGTCTACGGCATCTCCCCCTTCGGCCTCGCCGCGCAACTCAACATCGACCAGCGCGAAGCCCGAACCTACATCGAGACCTACTTCGAGCGCTACGCCGGCGTCCGCCGCTTCATCGACCGTACTCTCGACGAAGTCCGAAGAGACCAGGCCGTCCGCACCTCCTTCGGCCGCATCCGGCCCATCCCCGACATCGGCTCGCGCAACCCCAACATGCGCGGCTTCGCCGAACGCACCGCCATCAACACGCCGCTGCAGGGCACCGCCGCCGACCTCATCAAGCTCGCCATGCTCCGCATCGACGCCGCCATCACCCAGCGCAAACTCCGCTCGCAGATGACCCTGCAAGTCCACGACGAACTCCTCTTCGACGTCATCCCCGCCGAAGCCGAAGAACTCCGCACCCTGGTCCAGCAGGAAATGGAACACGTAGCCGAATTCAGCGTCCCCATCGTCGCCGAAGTAGGCCTCGGCCCCAACTGGCGCGACATCAAGTAATCTGGAGGCCGCGATGGCGACGGAGGATACGATATCATCCTGAGAATCTAGCTTCGCAATTGATTCTGTTGCTGAGGGGTGCAATGCGCCTACTTCGTTTCGCTGTAGTATTCGCCTCGATGTCGTGGACCTGTTTAAGCCAATCGGCTCGAGATATCGCGAAAACTGCATTCAAATCCACTGTCCTTCTAGAGATGAACGATGCGAACGGTCAACCTCTGAGCCTCGGAAGTGGCTTTTTCGTTGCCGACGGCCTCATCGTCACTAACGCGCATGTAATAGAGGGCGCCTTTAGCGGCACTGCGAAGCTCATTGGGAGTGATGAAAGGTCCCAGATACTCGGATCAATCGTCGTTGATCGACATGCAGACCTAGCCTTGCTAAGGGTCAAGAGCTCGGCCCCTAGCCTTCCGCTTGGCCCAAATGAGAATCCAACAGTTGGCGACCATGTATACGTCGTGGGTAATCCGCTTGGACTTGAGGGGACGTTTTCGGAAGGGATCATTAGCGGTGTAAGGAAGATCGACAAAGACACGATCCTACAGATGACCGCCCCGATCTCTCCGGGGAGCAGCGGCGGCCCTGTTATGGACGGCACGGGGTCTGTTATTGGCGTTTCAGTTGCGACGTTTCAAGACGGACAAAATCTGAATCTAGCAGTGCCGGTCAGCTACCTCTCTAAGTTGCTTCCCCCAACCGCACGAGTGCTAACCGCGCTTGCACCGCAAGGAAAAGCTTCTCCACACGAGGAGTCCATGCTGGCCGGAATAGGCGCACGCGCCGAGTCCGGCGTCATCATCGCCGATTTTCACATGGACTATAACGGAGACTACTCTTTCCGATTGTCCAATAAGCTGCCCGACTCTGTGAACGACATAACGATCCGAATTATCTATTACGACACCTCCGGAGCCTTAATGGACTTCGAAAACTATTATTACCTTGGATCCATTCCTGCTGGCCTAACGAAGACTGTAACGCGTACAGATTGCTCAGGCTGCTGGGGCAAGGAATCGTCTCGCGCTGCAACTTACTATAGGGATCACACCAAGGTCGACGGGAACTCATCGGATCACACGTTTGATCCGATAGACACGAAACATATTGAACTCCGGGTCGTAAGTTTCACTGCTGAGCGGTCACAGAAGCGGGATTGATTCTGCGCAAATCGAGCGTATAGGTCCTCCGGTTTGAGAGCGTGAACGGGCCGTTCACGGCTTGGATTGAGAAAGCGCCCGTGATGTCGGGTTGGTTGAGGGTGATTTTCTCGTTCGGCTTCGGGAGCAAGACTTCCTCTTCGTTGTCGTGAGTTGAAATATTGCCAGCGACATTGCCGATTCGGTAGTTGATATAGGTAATCATGACGGCAGCTTACCGCGAAGTTTGCGGCGTGTGTTGGCTTAGCGCATATTAATCATCTGCCGGGTGCCCCATTCATCGCGTATTTGCCTCACGCGATGAGTAGGCATTCGCGCCCGCGCGACCGCTTTCCCGCCTCTGGGATTCCGGAGCAGCACCCCCAGCGACTTCCGGAGTTATCATCCAGGAGAGGTTCTCATTATGGAGCCAGCAATCAACTCTGTGATGCTACCCGAGCACATCGTCCGCGCTGCGGAAGTGCAGGCGCAGTTGCTCGGAGTCACTGTTGAGCAGTGGATCGAGACCGTGGTCGCACAGAGGATTCGCTTGGAAAAGGCCGACGCGGAAGACTTCCGCGCCCGTGCAGCGCGAGCCTCCAGCCGTTCCCTTGGCGAAATCCTCGATCAGGTTCCCGACAATCCACCCGATCCCTGCGACGAACTCTAGCTCGGCCCCCAACGCAACGACATCAAGTAACCTGATTGAGCCGCGCTTTGCGGCCCAATCACTCATGCCCACCCCCAGAACCGCCACCCTCCTCATCGACTGTCCCGACCGCAAAGGCATCGTTGCCGCGATCATGAACTTCCTCGTCCAGGAGTACGACGTCAACATCCTCCACGCCGATCAGCATCAGGACGTCGAACTCAATCTCTTCTTCATGCGCGTTGAATTCTCCACCGAAGTCGAGGACTTCAACCAGTACAGCTTCCACCTCGCCTTCGATCCCACCGCCCGCGAATTCAACCTGAACTGGCGCATCGAATTCGCCGACGTCCAGCAGAACGTCGCGCTCTTCGTCTCGCACTATCTCCACTGCCTCGCCGACCTGCTCCACCGCCACCAGACCCGCGAGTTCCACTGCAACCTCACGCTCATCGTCAGCAACCACGAAGACGCCCGCCCCCTCGCCGAGTTCCACCGCGTCCCCTTCCACTACCTGCCCGTCACGCCCGCCGCCAGGGCCGAAGTCGAAGCCGCGCAACTGGCCCTCCTCGCCGAACACAGCATCGACCTCATCGTCCTCGCCCGCTACATGCAGGCCCTTTCGCCGGAGTTCGTCGAAACCTACCCGCGCCGCATCATCAACGTCCACCACTCGTTCCTGCCCGCGTTCACCGGCGCTCGGCCGTATCACGCTGCCTTCGCCCGCGGCGTCAAGCTCATCGGCGCCACCAGCCACTACGTCACCGACACCCTCGACGAAGGCCCCATCATCGAGCAGGACGTCGCCCGCATCTCGCAGAACGACCAACTCCCCTCGCTCATCCAGAAGGGCCGCGACCTGGAGCGCATGGTCCTCTCGCGCGCCGTGCAGTGGCATCTCGACCACCGCATCCTCTCCTACGCCAACAAAACCGTCATCTTCGCCTGATGTGGTGTCTCGAAATTTCGCGCTTTAAAACAACTGTGTCATCCTGAGCGAAGTTTGGCGCGCTCCGCGGCAAACGTAGTCGAAGGACCTGCGTCCAGCCTTGCGGTGCCTGTACATCTTCAGGCTTTCGGCCACGATTCGTATCCCGCAATACCGCCAGACCTTTGCCAACCACACTCAGGTTCACCCGGCGTAAGATGCACGCATGTCCGCCTCATCCGCCACCGATCCACACAACCTGCAACGCTTCGTCGACGCCCAAGCCCACGTCATCGACCAGGTCCTCGCCGAACTCCGCGACGGCCGCAAGCGCAGCCACTGGATGTGGTTCATCTTCCCGCAGATCGCCGGCCTTGGCTCCAGCCCCACAGCGCAGCACTTCGCCATCTCCGGCCGCGCGGAAGCCCTCGCCTACCTCGACCATCCAACCCTCGGGCCGCGCCTGCGCGAATGCACAGAACTCGTCAACCAAATCCCCAACCGCACCATCGACGACATCTTCGGCTATCCCGACGACCTCAAGTTCCGGTCCTCGGTCACGCTGTTCTCCAGCGTCGCGCCCGGCGA
>Ga0102924_1003113_pt1 | contig 17574 bp, 15 predicted proteins | sample PaiPotPPM11metaG_FD_80116 | JGI IMG/M metagenome (GOLD analysis project Ga0102924, IMG submission 80116) | Iron sulfur acid spring bacterial and archeal communities from Banff, Canada, to study Microbial Dark Matter (Phase II) - Paint Pots PPM... ...
AATGCGATTCGGTACGCCGATGCGCACCGGCAGGCCGAACACGTCTTCGGCAATCGATTCGATGTTCGGCAACTGCGCACCGCCGCCCGTCAACACGACTTCGCCGAGGACCAGATCGCGTGGCACGTTTTCGACGATCTTCTGTTTAGCCATGCGCAGCGTTTCGAGTACGCGCGGGACGACGATGTGCCGGAGTTGCTCGGTCGTATGCTCCTTGCTCGAGCGCCCGTCGAGGGTGCGGACTTCGAAGCGATCTTCGCTACCGGCGTCGCGCACCGCCGCGCCGAAGCGCTTCTTCACCTCCTCGGCTTCTGAGAGCGTCGTCTTCAGCCCGAGTGAGATGTCGCTGGTGAGGATGCTGCCGCCGACGGGGATGGTCGCCGTGTAAATGGCGCTGCCCAGCGAGTAGACGGCGATGTCGGTAGTGCCGCCGCCAATGTCGAGCATCACGACACCGACTTGCTTTTCCTCAGGTTGCAGCGTTGCTGCCGAACTCGCCAGCGGCTCGAAAACGAGCCCGGCTGCCTCGAGGCCGGCCCGATGAACGCATTTGAGCACGTTGGTGATGAAACTCGATCCGCCGGTGACGATGTGCGTGTCGACTTCCAGCCGGCCGCCGGCCATGCCGACGGGATCGTCGACGCCCTCTTGGCCGTCAACCGTGAAGTAGCGCGGCAGGGCGTGAATGATTTGCCGGTCGGTCGGCAGGTTGATGATCTTGCTGGCGTCGATCACGCGACGGACGTCACCGTGCGACACCTCGCGGTCGTCGCCCGAAACAGCCACCACCGCGCGATTATTGGTGCTGCGGATGTGATCGCCGGTGATTCCGACGAAGACATCGCCGATGTGAACGCCGGCCATCCGCTCGGCTTTTTCGGTGGCCGCCTCGATGGACTTGATCGTCTCCTCGAGATCGACCACCACACCTTTGCGCATGCCGAGCGACGGCGCTTCGCCGACGCCCACGATTTCGAGCCCGCCGGGGCCTTCGACGGCGACGACCGCGCAGGTCTTGGTCGTCCCGATATCGAGCCCGCAAACGGTCTCGTTTTTCATGCGTGCGTCACCAACTTTCGACTACGCCATCTCAAAAAGTTCTCAACCCACGACATATTGTGGCCTATGTCATCAATCCCTACTAGGGATAGGCCTCAAAGTCGCGATTGCCTGGGGTTGGCGGACCCGGTCGCAACTCCTTGAGGACAACCATGCGAAGTGCTTGGGTATATGCTGTGGATGAGGCCCTTGACGCAGGGACACCTGTCCGCAATGGAGCATCATGGCGAATCGCCGCGTCGCGCCGACCGGGACGGCCGCAGGCGAGAACGCAACAACGCAACTTACAATCGCCTGGAGTTCCGCAATTGCTGCTAACTGTGAAACGTTCCATTACCATCCTCGCGCTGGTGTGCGCAAGCGCAATGCCGGCTGCCGCGCTCGCGGCTACGACCGTTGCGTCTTCGTCGATTCCCGATGGCACCTACACCGTGAAAGTCGAACGCGTCGTCGATCCCAAGCACGTCCTAGTAACGCTCGACAACGGCAACGAAACCACGCTCGGCGCGGGTCGCGATACGGTCGATTTCGCAAAAGTTCAGCAGAACGATCAACTCAAGGTTTCGTTGATCAGCGGCGCCGTCATGGTGTTCGCCGATATGACGACGCACACGTAGCCGGCTTCGTTCACTTTCGCCAGACCAACACCGGGGTGGACGGCGCGCGCAAGTCCACCGCCGCAACGCGCCTGCGGTCATGCACGAGTTGACTCAGAACCGGGTTTACCAGTGCGAGTTTTTTCTGGAAATCGCTATCGTCGCCGAGCAGAATGCGCACGCCTCCGCGCACCGTTGCGACGAGTCCACCGAAACGATCGAACGATAACTCGAGGGGCACGACGTGCGCAGCAATCATTGCATCGTAGTCGTCGCGTAGTTCACGTCCTTGCGTATCGTTAACGAAATTGCCGGGGTCGAGCATGACGCCGGGACGCACGACGAATACCGGCAACGATCCGTTCGCATCGACCTCCGATAGTACGCGCAAATCGCGATCGACCAGCACGCTCGCGTCTCCGCTGCGCATCACCGCAAACGGCGCTCGTTCGCGCACCGCAATCACGACCGTCGCCGGCGGAACGCGATAGACCGCCGCCGATGCGATATACGGAATCGCGCGCACGCGCGCTTCCATCGAGCCGGTATTCTGCAGCCACATATTGACGCGCGGCTCCACGCGTGCGCGCGCCGCGATCTCCGCGGCGGGAACGACGCGGTTGCCCGTCACCGACACTTGTTTAGGTGCAAATCCCGGCCACGCGACGATGAACGCGCCGATGGCGCCCGCCGCAACTCCCAGAACCAGCAACAGCACCCAAAACGGGCGGATCTGTTTGGCAGCGGACGGCTTGCGCCGAGCGCCCTTCACGCAGCCGATCCGAGCACGTAGGTGTCGATGGCTTCGGCGACGCCGTCGTTGGCGACGTCGGCGACGACGGCGTTCGCAACGCTGCGCAATTCGGGCGGCGCCGAGCCCATCGCGATTCCGAATCCGGCAGCTTGTAAAAGCGGCGCGTCGTTCCACGAATCGCCGATTGCGACGATCTCGTCCTTCTTCACGCCGAGTCGCGCCGCCACGAACGCGAGAGCATCGCCTTTGTCGACGCCTGGATCGAGCACCTCGACGAATTCCGGCAAACTACGCGTCACATAAGCGCGACCGTCGAAGTGCTTGCCGAGAGCTTGCGCGTAAGCTTCCGCCGGTCCCGCGTCGGCGATCACGACCGCCTTGGTCGCATCGCTGTACGCGAAGGCTTCGCGCAGCGACGGCACCACGACTGGCTGCATTTTCGCCAACGCTGCGTACATGTCGGAAAACCGATTGCGCGACTCGGTGTAATATTCGTCGTTGCGATAGAGCTGCAGGTGCATGCGGTCGCCTTCGGCGACGGCAACCAATTCGCGCACGACGTCGTTGCGCAGCGCGGCGTGGCGTAATACTTCGTCGCTCACCGGATCGATGATAGCGGCACCCTGGTAACAAATAATAGGCGCTTCAAAACCGAGTTCGCGCGCGAACGGTACCGCCGCGCGATACATGCGTCCGGTCACGAGACAGCCGGCGATCCCCGCCGCCTGCATGCGTGCGATTGCGTCGCGCACCCGCTGCGAAACTTCGAGGTCGCGCCCAATTAGGGTGCCGTCGAGATCGAGGGCGACGAGTTTAAGCATCGCGCACGCACGGCGCCCCGAATATGCGCTCTAATTCTGCGCGGACGCGCACGTCGTCGGCAATGCCCCGTCCGACGCGCTGGGTGCGGCCGCGCGCGTGCATCACCACCGGCACGTCGCCGGGCCACTCATCGATCAGCGCCGCGAGCCGGTCGATCTGTTCGCGCGCGCTGACCTCTACGTGCCAACCGTGCGCCGCCGCATCGGGGAGCGACGTGCTGGCGGCCGGAACGACAAACGGAGCAACGTCGGTGACGCTCACCGACACGTCCAACGGCGGCTCTTCGCCGGGCGCGGCGCCGCGCCGTTCGCGGCGCCGCAATCTTCCGTTGACGATCAACACAGCGTCGGGTTTAAACGACGTTTGCAGTTGATCGTAGACCTTTGCAAAGACGATCGTCTCGCACGACCCGGTTGTATCTTCGACTTGTGCTATGAGGATTTGCTGGCCGGTTTTGGTCAATGTACGGCGCGCATTCGTGACGATGCCGGCGATTTTTACGACCGCGTCGTCCTCGATGCCGTCGAGTTCCTTGATTGGCGTCGCCCCCATGCGCACCAACAGCGGTTGCACGCCCGCCAGCGGGTGTCCGGATACGAACACGCCGAGCGTTTCCTTTTCCCACGCGAGCAGATCGCGCGCGCTCGGCGCCGCAACCGTCGGGAGTTTCGGCACGAGCGTCTGCCCGCTAGTTTCGCCGAAAAGCGACGTCTGGCCGATTTCGTGATCGCGCGTCGCGCGCGCGCCGAGTTCGAGCGCCGCTTCCAGCGCAGCGAGTTTCGCCGCACGATGACCGGGCAGTTGGTCGAGCGCACCGGATTTCACCAACGCTTCGAAGACGCGGCGGTTGACCGTGCGCGCATCCACCCGGCGCGCAAGATCGAAGAGATCGCCGAACGGACCGCTGCGATCGCGCACCTCGATGATGCCGCGCACCGCCGCTTCGCCGACGCCCTTGATCGCGGCCAGACCGAAGCGGATGTGCCGATCGACCACCGCAAAATCCACCAACGATTCGTTGACGTCGGGCGGCAATACGACGATACCGAGTTTCCGCGCTTCGTCAATATACTCGGCAAGTTTATCGGTTTTATCTTTGACCGACGTCATGAGTGCGGTCATGTACTGCAGCGGGTGATTGGCTTTGAGGTAGGCCGTCTGATACGCAATCCAGCCGTACGCTACCGCGTGCGCTTTGTTGAAGCCGTATCCCGCGAACGGCTCGATAAACTTGAAGATCTTCTCGGCCAGCGCGCGATCGATGCCCGAGAACTCCTGCGCTCCGCGCACGAATTTGTCGTGGTAGATGGGAATCTTGTCTTTGAGTTTCTTCCCCATGACTTTACGCAGTTCGTCGGCCTCGGACATCGAGAACCCGGCGACGTCGCGCGCAATCTGCAACACCTGTTCTTGGTAACAGGCGATGCCGTAGGTCTCGGCGAGAATCGGCTCGAGTTTGGCGTGCAGGTAGTTCGGCTTGCGCCGGCCGTGCTTGCTCGCGATAAAATTCGGAATCCAATCCATCGGCCCCGGACGATAAAGCGCAACCAGCGCGATGATCTCTTCGAATCGCGACGGCTTCAACTCCGCGCAGACGCGTTTCATACCGTCAGATTCGAGTTGAAACACGCCCATCGTTTCGCCGCGCGCGAGCATCTCGTACGTTTTGGCGTCGTCCAGCGGAATATGCGCGAGGTCGAACGCCGGGTCGGTCGTCCGGCGAATTTCCTTTACCGCCGCGTCCATCACGGTAAGGTTACGCAGCCCAAGAAAATCCATCTTGAGGAGGCCGATCTTTTCGACCCACTCCATGTCGTATTGGGTGTTGATGCCGCCTTCGTTGAAACGGACCAGCGGCGTATATTCCATCAGCGGGCCGGCGGAGATGACGACGCCGGCGGCGTGCGTGCCCGCGTTGCGCGCCAAACCTTCGATCTCTTTGGCCGTGTCCAGCAGTTTGCGAATCTCCGGTCGCGAGGCGTACAGCATCTTCAGTTCACTCAACTGATCGAGCGCATCGGCGATCGAGAGACCGGTCGGGCCCGACGGAATCAGTTTCGCCACGCGGTCAACGTCGGGCAACGGAACGCCGAGCGCACGCCCGGCATCGCGTACGGCGGCGCGCGCCGCCATCGTTCCGAAGGTAACGATTTGCGCGACGCGGTCCTTGCCGTATTTTTCGGTGACGTAGGCGATGACTTCGTCGCGCCGGTCCACGCAGAAGTCCGTATCGATGTCGGGCATCGAGATGCGGTCGGGATTGAGAAAACGCTCGAAAATCAGGTTGAAGCGCAGGGGGTCGAGATCGGTGATCTCGAGGCAATATGCGACGACCGACGCAACCGCCGAGCCGCGGCCCGGCCCGACCGGAATGCCGTGATCGCGGGCGTACTTGATGAAATCCCAGACGATGAGGAAGTACGAGGCGAAGCCCATTTTCGTAATGACGCCGAGTTCGTACTCGAAGCGCTCGCGGATCGAGGGATCTTCGCGCAACCGCTGCTCGCCGTAGCGCTTGACCACGCCCGCTTCGCAGATCTCACGCAGATACTCGTCGTCGCTCTTTTCGGGCGCATCCGGCTTCTGCGGAACCGGATACTCCGGCAGGTGGAAGATTTTTTCGGGAATCCGGATGTCCACGCGATCGGCAATTTTGAGCGTGTTCTCGCACGCTTCCGGAAGGTCACTCCAGACTTCGTACATTTCGTCGGCCGACTTCACGTAAAAGGCGTCGGAGTAAAACTTCATCCGCTCGGCGTCGGCAACGGTCTTACCCGTACCGATGCAGAGCAACACGTCGTGCGCCGGCGCATCGGTGCGATCGAGATAGTGCGAATCGTTGGTGGCGACGATCGGGACGCCGAGCTCGCGGGCGACCGAGATCAGACCGGTGTTGATGGCGTCTTCCTCGGGCATCCCGTGACGCATCACTTCGATGTAGAACCGGTCGCCGAAGATCTCGACGTAGGTTTTGGCGTTCTTCAGCGCGGTGGCGTAATCGTTGCGCAGCAGCGGCGCTGAAACCAGCCCCGACATGCAGCCGGAGAGAACGATCAGCCCGTCGTTATGGCGCGCGAGCAGATCGAGATCGATGCGCGGCTTATAATAGTAACCTTCGAGGAATCCTTTGGAAACGAGCGCGGTGAGGTTGCGATAGCCGACGAGATCGGCCGCCAGCAACGTCACGTGGGCCTCCTCGCGCACCGTCCGGTCGAAACGGCCGCGCGGCGCCAGGTACGCCTCACAGCCGACAATCGGCGTCACCCGGTGGTCGCGCGCTGCGTAATAAAACTCCATGGCGCCGTACATGACGCCGTGATCGGTCAGCGCAACGCCGGGCGCGCCGTGCTCGGCTGCACGGCGGCATAACCGATCAACCCGGCACGCCCCGTCGAGCAGCGAGTACTCCGAGTGAACGTGAAGATGGACGAAACGATTCAATGGGGCTCCAGAAGGACGGCCGTGGGCAGGCTAGCAGCCCTCTGACCTGCTAAAGTCATGGGGCCGCGTCGCGGGCCAGAATAGTATAGGGTAGCGGAGATGCGGGGTCATCAGGAAAGGGTCGGAATTGATTAAACACGACGTCGTCGTAATCGGCGGCGGTTTAGCCGGCATGCGTGCGGCAGTCGAAGCGGCCGAGGGCGGCGCCGACGTCGCCATCATCTCGAAGATGCATCCGGTCCGCAGCCATTCCGGCGCGGCGCAGGGCGGCATCAATGCTGCGCTCGGCAATCGCGAAGAAGATTCCACGCAAGCCCATACCTTCGACACCGTCAAGGGCTCCGACTATCTGGCCGACCAAGACGCCGCGACCGCCATGTGCGAGGACGCGCCCAAGCAGATCATCTGGCTCGAGCACCGCGGCTGCATCTTCTCGCGGATGCCCGACGGCCGCATCGCCCAGCGTCCGTTCGGTGGCGCGGGCACGCCGCGGACCTGTTACTCCGCCGACGTTACCGGGCTGGTCATCCTGCATACGTTGTGGGAGCAACTCGAGCGCTTCGGCGTCAAAGTGTACGAAGAGTATTTCTGCACGGCGCTGGCGATCGAAGACGGCATCGGCAGCGGCGTTGTCGCCTACAACATGCGCAACGGCAACATCGAGATGGTGACTGCCAAAGCGACGATTTTCGCCACCGGCGGTGCCGGCCGCATGTATTTGAAAACGACCAACGGGTACGCGTCGACCGCGGACGGAATGGGCATCGCGTACAAAGCCGGCATCCCGCTGATGGATATGGAGTTCATGCAGTTCCATCCCACGACGCTCAAAGAGAACGGCGTGTTGATGACCGAAGGCGCTCGCGGGGAAGGTGCGCATCTGCTCAACGCGCAGGGCGAGCGCTTCATGTTCAAATACGCGCCGAACAAAGGCGAACTGGCATCGCGCGACGTCGTTTCGCGTGCGGAATGGACCGAAATTCTCGAAGGCCGCGGCATCGACGGCTGCGTCTTCCTCGACATGCGCCACCTCGGCCGCGAAAAGATTCTCGAGCGGCTGCCGCAGATTCGCGAACTGGCGCTCGATGCCACCGGCAAAGACGCGATCGAGGAACCGATCCCGATTCTGCCCGGCGCGCACTATACCATGGGCGGCGTCGAGACCGACAAGTGGGGTGCGACCCGCGTCCCCGGCGTCTACGCCGCCGGCGAATGCGCCAACGTGAGCGTTCACGGCGCGAACCGCCTCGGCGGCAACTCGTTGCTGGAAACCATTGTTTTTGGCGCCCGCGCCGCTTCGCACGCGCTCGACTACATCAAGACCGTCGGCGACGTCAAAACGTCGGAGCGCACGTTAGCACAGGAACGCGACCGGATCGGCACGCTGCTCGCCCGGCCGGGTGGAACGCGCGCGCCGGCGCTGCGTCGAGCGATGAACGAAACGATGGCCGACAACACTTTCATCTTCCGCGACGACGCCGGTCTGAGCAGAGCCGTCGAGGACATGACGGACATTCGCAAACAGTTCGACGACGAAGCCTACGTGATGGACAAATCCAAAACGTTCAACACCGACCTCATCGGCGCGCTGGAAACCGACTTCCTGATCGACACGGCGCTCGCGCTGGCCACCAGCGCGAAGGCGCGTACCGAGTCGCGCGGGGCCCAAGCGCGGACGGATTACCCCGAGCGTGACGACGAACACTGGCTCAAACACACCCTGGCGTGGCGCGAGCCCAGTGGTCCTCCACGCCTGGATTACTCGCGCACCGTTACAATTACGGAGTTCGCCCCGCAAGTGAGGACCTACTAGTGTCGTGCTCCCAAAGTTCGATGCATAAAGTCGCGAGCGCCGGAACGCATCAGCGAGGCGCGAGGAGGGAGCATAGCCCTCGCTCTGTGACCGACGAGCAACAACGCTGGTGCGTCTCCGCCGCCGCGACCCGTAGGGCTGGCCGCTCAACGGTCGCGGGCGTCGTCACTCTTCGCTCGCAAAGCGCTGCTTTTGTCGCTCATCGTTTCTCGCCCGCGTTCCACCGAGCGGCCAGCTTTATACATCGAACTCTGGGAGCACGACACTAATGTCGCAAATCACACTCAACATTTTCCGCTTCGACGAGGCGATCGACGACGTACCGCACCGCGACAACGTAACGGTCGACATTCCGGAAACCACGACCGTTTTGGACGCGCTGGAAACGGCCAAAGCCGAAGTCGACGGCTCGATCTCGTTCCGCCGCTCGTGCCGCTCGGCGATCTGCGGTTCGTGCTCGATGAACATCAACGGCGTGACCGGCCTTGCGTGCAAAACGCCGTGCAACGCCGTGATGGACGCCAATGGGGTCGTAACCGTCGATCCCATGCCGAACTTTCAACCCATGAAGGATCTCGTGGTGCACATGGATCCGTTCTGGGATAAGTACTCGCGGCTGAAGCCGTACTTACAGCCCGCCGACGCGGATTCCGCCCACGAGCGCGAGCGACGCGTTTCGCCGGACGACATGCAGAAGTTGGTAGACGTCGCGAACTGCGTCATGTGCGCGACCTGTTACGCGCTGTGCCCGGTCGTCAGCGTCGATCCGGCGTTCGCCGGGCCGGCCGCGATCGCGTACGCCTACCGCTTCATTGAAGACGTCCGCGACGATAAACGCAAGGAACGCATCGCACAGATCAGCGAGGACTATCTTTGGCTATGCGCTCACTGCTACGCATGTTCGTACTGCCCGAAACATGTGGATCCGCACGACCGCATCATCGACGTGAAGCGCGCGTCCATCAAAGATCAAGTATTGATGAACGAGCGCGGTCCGCGTCATGCGCTGGTCGTCAGCAAAACCATCAAACAGACGGGCATGTTGGCCGAGACCGAAGTGATTCAGGGCACGATCGGGCGCTTCAACGTGCGCGGCTTGCTCAAAGTCGCGCCGCTCGGTTTGCGGATGGCCGCGAAGGGTAAGATGCCGCCGCCGTTCGTCAAGCCTATTCCGAAAGTCGACGAAGTCCGCACGATATTCGAATCGTTGGAGGTGCCTGTTTTATGAGCACGACGTTGCTCCCCGAAGAACTTGCGCTCGATGCGCACTCACGGACGCACTCGGCGCAGACCAAACGGTATGGCTTCTTTCCGGGCTGCGTCGCCAAAGAGTCGTGCCGCGAACTCTTCAACTCGACGATGCTACTGGCCGACAAACTCGGCATCGAACTCATCGAGTTGACTGCGGCGTCGTGTTGCGGCGCCTCGGTGGTTAACGACGTCAATCGGGACGTCGCGCGCGTGCTCAATGCGCGCACCTACGCGCAGGCCGAAGCGCTCGGTCTTGACGACGTCATCACGATCTGCTCCACCTGCACCGGGCACATGCGCGCAGCTAACAAAGAGTTACGCGGCAACCAGGCGCAGATGGACCACGCCAACGCAATTTTGGCGAAGTTCGGCGCGAAATACGAGGGAACCGTGACGGTTCGTCACCTGCTCTGGCTGCTCATCGACGATATCGGCCTCGACAAATTGCGTTCGATGGTGGTCAAGCCGCTCAACGGTTTGAAGGTTGCGCCGTTTTACGGTTGCCACATCATTCGCCCTGAGAGCGTCAACGGCTGGGAGTCGGCGCGCCGGCCGCACTCGCTCGAAGACGTCATCGAAGCCATCGGCGGCGAGGCAATCGACTACGCCGGCAAAACGCGCTGCTGTGGCTTCCACATTCAGTTGGAGAAAGACAACGTCGCGGCCGACATGGTGGGGCAAAACATGCGCATGGCGGCCGACCACGGCGCCGAGGCGGTCATCACGCCGTGCCCGCTCTGCCATCTCGCACTCGATGGCTACCAGGCCGACTCGGCTGCGCGTTGGGGACGCACCGATCTCCCGACGTTCCACCTTCCGCAATTGGTCGCATTGGCGCTCGGCGTTGCGCCCGACCGTCTCGGGCTCAATAAACATCTCATCGATCCGCGAAATATTCTCGTCGACCGCGAACTCATCGCCTAACTCAATCCCTCGATAGGTTTTTCTTCAACCTCGACTTCGCGGTCGAGCGCGGCTTTGGCTTTGCGCCGATCGTAGGCTTTCGGCGAAGCGTGCGCTCCCGCGGGGCGCAGATTTGTTGCCGGGCCAAGCCGCGGCACGACCGGCGTCCGTTTGCGGCGTTTGCGCTTCTTCGTCATGACCGTTTTACCATCGCGGTTCCGGTGGACGATTTCGGCGCGGCGCCGCATGCCTCCGGCGTTCCAACCACAGCGCCAAAACGACGATTCCCACGATCAAAAGCGCGTTCATTTCTTTCTCCTCACGATTTCCGCAACGGTTCCGACGATCTGCTGTCCCGCGAAGCCTAATGCGCGCGCCCGCGCGACGAACGGTTCTGCCATCGCCACCAGCCGAGTGACGCTAGGGGTGCGGCGCGTACGGTGCGCCGAGACGAACGTCCCGCGTCCACGCCGCGTTTCGACCACGCCGAGCCGCTCCAGTTCGGCGTAAGCCCGGTTGACGGTATTCGGGTTGAGTGCGAGCGCCGCCGCAACGTCTCGAACGCTCGGTAGGCGCTCGCCGCTCGCGATGTCGCCGCGTGCGACCGCGCCCAGCATCTGCTCGGAGATTTGCGCGTACACCGGAAGCGGCGAGGTATCATCAACGAAAAGCCGGCGTGCATCCATCCGAATCTTCTACTGTTACGGTGTATTAATACACTAATACACCTGCTCGGCAGTATACCAGCCGGGCGCCCCGGCGTCAAGTTTTTGCGTTTGTCGGCTAGCTGGAGATAGCGCCGGCAGTCCGTAGCATCTCGAGCACTTGCTGCACCGGAAGCCCGTAGACGGTGACGCCGCGGTTACCCGTGGTCGTTTTCGACTCAAATAGGGCGTCGTAAATAGCCGACTGCGTCGCTTCGACGGTTGCGGTGTATAGCGCATCCAATGCATCGTCGTCCTCGACGATCTGACGCACGGGCGCCGCGACGGTGAAATCCGCGGTGCGCTCGTAAACGCGCGAGGTCGAAAATGCGACGATTAAGTCGCCGCTGCCGACGTATGACGTCAAGCCGACGCGGCCCATGCCCAGGGCGGCGCGCAGCGCAACGGCGCGCAGTTGACGGCTGTCCAGCGGCGCGTCGGTCGCAATGACGATGATGATGCTGCCGTAACCGAAGCGTCCCTTGAGCGACACGCGTTTGGGAAACACCGGGTGCAGCACGTCTTTTAATCGCTCGCCTACCGGGACGCCGACGATGTTGAGCAAGCGCCGTCCGCTTCCGGTGTTGTCGTTGACGAGCACGCCGACGCGGTATCCGCCGGCGTCGGCCGGCAACACGCGCGACGCGGAACCAATACCGGCCTTGAATCCAAACGCGTTCATCCCGGTGCCGGCACCGACGCTGCCGCGCGCGAACTGTCCGGTCGCCGCCGAATCCAAGAGCCGCACGACGTCGTCGCCGCTCACCGCGCGCGCTTGGATGTCGTTGAGCGCAGCATCGTCGCACTCGCCGACGACGGGCAACGGGACGTCGTCGCCTCGGCCGACCGCGGGATGATGTTCGATCACCCAACTCACGACGCCGTCGGCGGCGCGGCCGACGTCGAGCGTATCGGTGAGTACGACCGGTTCTTCTAAATAACCGGATTCCTCGATCCAGTGGGTTCCGGTCAGTTCGCCGTTGCCGTTGAATGCGACGAAAGCGGCAGAGACTTTATGATCCCACGGATCTGCGTTCGGTAACACCGCCGTGGCGCCCGTTCGAATCGACTGACCTTCGATTTTTGTCACATGTCCCACGCGCACGCCCGGCACGTCGGTAATTCCGTCGAGCGGACCGGCGGCAAATAGCCCGAACCGAAACGGTAATACCGCATCGGCGGGAAGAGAGACGGCGAGCAGCACGGCGACGATTGCCGCGCACAGAAGGCCTGCTTTGCGCATGGCCAGGAGCATTGGACCCCTTCCGCAGTGCGCCTGCAGGCGCGTTCGGATGCGTTGGAAAACCGTGTCGGAGAACGCTTTTTTATCGCACGCCTGGGAGGGCCGAACCATTCTTACCGTTCCCGAAAAACTCAAGACCGCGAAACTCTGGGAGAACCTGTCGGTTCCCGAATTGATCGAGCACGCCGTTACGCGCGGCGAAGGCAGCATCGGTCCCGACGGCCAGGTAATCGTAGACACGCGACCCCACACCGGGCGTTCGCCGAAGGACAAGTTCTTCGTCAAAGAGCCGTCGAGTCAAGATTACATCGACTGGAACGATGCCAATCAGGCGATCGAACCCGAAGTTTTCAACGTGCTGTTCGATCGCGTCAGCGCGTATTTGAGCGAACGCGAGGCGTATGCAATCGACTGCTACGTCGGCGCCGACGAGCGTTACCGCATGCCGGTGCGCGTGTACAGCGAATTTGCGTGGCACTCGCTCTTCGCGCACCATCTCTTCATTACACCGGAGCACCACGATCCCGGGTTCGTTCCCGAGTTCACGGTCGTGGATGCGGCGTTGTTTCAGGCGGACCCGCAGCGCGACGGCACCCGCACGTCCACGTTCATTCTGGTAAACTTCGAGCGCCGGATGATTCTCATCGGCGGGACGAAGTACGCGGGCGAAATCAAGAAGTCGGTCTTCACGGTGATGAATTACTTGCTGCCGCTACGCGACACGCTGCCGATGCACTGCTCGGCCAACGTCGGCAAAGGCGGCGACGTCGCCATCTTCTTCGGCCTGTCGGGAACCGGTAAGACAACGCTCTCGTCCGACTCGCACCGGCCGCTGATCGGCGACGACGAGCATGGATGGTCGGCCGACGGCGTGTTCAATTTCGAAGGCGGCTGCTATGCGAAAGTGATCCGCCTTTCACCCAAAGCGGAACCGGAAATCTGGGCCGCAACGCACCACTTTTCGGCGGTGCTCGAAAACGTCGTCTACGATCCGAATACTCGCGCGCTCGACGTCGATTCGGAAGCTAACACCGAGAATACGCGCGCGGCCTATCCGCTCGACTTCATTCCGAATATCGTGCCCGGCAGCCAGGCCGGTCATCCGTCCACCATCGTGATGCTTACCGCCGACGCCTTCGGCGTGCTGCCGCCGATCTCGAAACTCTCGCCCGAACAAGCGATGTATCACTTCCTCTCCGGCTATACTGCGAAAGTCGCCGGCACCGAGCGCGGCATCACCGAACCGCAAGCGACGTTCTCGACGTGTTTCGGCGCGCCGTTCATGGTACACCATCCGACGACCTACGCGCGCCTGCTCGGGCGCAAAATCGACGAACACCGCGTCGAATGCTGGCTGGTAAACACGGGTTGGACCGGCGGCCCGTACGGCGTCGGCAAGCGCATGTCCATCGCGCACACGCGCGCTATGGTCAATGCTGCGATCGAGGGGCGCATCGCGCCGGAGTTCGCAACCGAACCGTTCTTCGGATTGCGCATTCCCAAGCACGTGCCCGACGTTCCCGACGAGGTGCTCAACCCACGCGACGTGTGGGCGGACAAAAGTGCCTACGACGCTCAGGCAAAGAAACTCGCAACGCTCTTCTTCGAGAACTTCAAGCGCTTCGAAGCCCAGGCTTCGGACGCCGTGAAGGCTGTCGCGATCAAGCCGTAACGGCCTAACGTGCCAGCGTTTTCCGGTTTCGATCACGTCGACTGCCGCGTGCGCTCGCTCGCGGCGGTCGAATCGTTTTACGAGGCATTGATGCCGGAAATCGGACTGCCGCGCAAACGCTATTCGTTCGTCGACGGCGACGGCGAATGGCACGAGGCATCGGCCGATCATCGCTACAACACGGTAGAGTTTTACGAAGAAGCGCAACCCGATCGCGCGACGTTTTTCATGGGTATCATCGAACGTGGCGATCACGTTCCCGGTGATACGCGGATCGCGTTCCGTGTCGAACGTTCGCGTTTGTTGGAGTTGGAAGCGTTCTTGCGCGAAATCGGCGCGCGAAACGTCGAGCGCAACGACGACTTTGAGGAGTATCCGGCGATTTTCTTCGAGGACCCTGCCGGGACCAAACTCGAGATTGTGGCACGGGCCGCTCGCACGCTCGAATTGGTCGTCTGAGCAGGCGCCCTTCTTAATGCCCCCTTCAGGCGGCATAGCAGGAACGCGGCTATCATAATGGCATGAAAATCGTTACTTTGGCCGCGCTCGCGGCTTTTTCCATGCCGATCGCCGTCTCGGCCCAAGTAGCACAACCGCCCGCCCAGGCGGTTCAAGGCCAGCAGCAGACGACCCAAGCGGCCCACGAGTACCATCGTTGGACCAAGCGTCTCGCCAACGTCAATCTTTCGCAGCAACAGCAGCAACAAGTGCAGCACTTGCTCGATCAGTTCAACTCGACGCATCCGGCAGGAAGCCCGCGCGACCGGGCAGGCGCTCACGCGCTCGAACAGCAGATCTTCGGCGTGCTGACACCGCAGCAGCAATCGCAGGTGCGGCAACAAATGCAGGCGCAGAGAATGCAAGAGCAACAGCATATGCAACAGCAGCAACAGCCGGTTCAACCGGCGCCTCCGCCGACCCGCTAGCCGCGCTTCAAAACGTCACGTCAACTGCGTCTTCTCTTCTGCGGAGGCGCAGTTTCGTTAGGTCCGCAACCGTGAAGGTTGCGGATGCCGCAAACGATGCACGCCTGCCGTACAGCACGGCGATAACGTCCAGTCCCGCCGCCCGTGCCGATGCAATTCCGCTTTGCGTATCCTCGATAGCGAGCGCTCGTTTGCAAATAACGCCCAATTTTTCCACCGCGGTTGTGTAGCCGTCGGGTGCCGGCTTGTTCCGCGCAACGTCGTCGCCGGTAATCAACACTTCCGGAACCACGATGCCGGCGCTGGCGAGCAGATAGCGCGCCAGCTGTTGCGTCGCCGACGTCACGATCGCCCACTTTGCGCCGCGGCATTCGGCTACGCGCTCGAGCGCACCGGGAGTTGCTCGGCCGGAACCGTCGACGAGCGTACCATACAGATCGAAGATCACGGCATGATAGCGCAGCGATGCCGGGGTATCATGCATTCGTGCAGCGTTCCAGCCGGTATCGCGTCGTTCTTGCCGCTCTGTTGCTCGCGTGGAGCGGCCTTGCGTCGCCTGCCGGCGCCGATCCGTCGAACGGCGTAACGGTTCCGGCGGGATTCCGCATAGACGTCGTCGCGAACGTTGCCGGCGCGCGCGAACTCGCTACGCTTCCCGATGGCGACCTCATCGTCGGTACGAAGGGCAGCGACGTATACGTCGTCCCAAATGCAGAGGCGGAAACGCCGGGGACGCCGAGCGTGTTTGCCGCGCTGAGCGACGACCTCGCCGCCGGCCTCGCCTTTTCGCGCAAGCAAAAAGAGATTTACATTGCGACCGAACATGGCGTTTACGCTACCGCGTATGTATCGGAGCGTCGCGTTGCATCTCAGGTGCGTCGCATCGCCGACGTACGCACCGGTCCCGTCGCACCGAATAGCGACGGAGACGTTCACACGACCACGTCGGTCGTCGTTTCCGATATGGACGATAAACTCTACGTCGCCGTCGGATCCTCGTGCAACGCGTGCGTGGAAGCCGATTCCACTCGTGCTTCGATTTTCGAGATGCGTTTACCGAATGGTCCGCTCGTGAAACGGGCTACGCGGATTCGTAACGCGATCGCGCTCGCCATCGAGCCGGAGAGTGGCAGACTCTGGGCGGGCGATGCCGGACAAGACGATCTACCGTTCGGACATCCCTACGAATTTCTCGACGATGTTTCAGCGCATTCGGGCGTCGCCGATTACGGCTGGCCGCAATGCGAGGAAAATCGAAAGCCCTATACCACGGGCGCTAACTGCGGTAGCACCGTAGCTCCGCTGGTAGAGTTACCGGCGTACTCCACAATCATCGACGCCGTCTTCTACCCGCTGCATCCGACCGGCAAGTACGCGTTTCCATCCGAATATCGCGGCTCGCTATTTGCTTCGGCGCACGGTTCGTGGCACCGCGCCCCCGCCGGCGGTTACGCCGCCGCGCCCCAAGTCGTTTCGATTCCGATGCGCGACGGCCGCCCAGCCATTCCAGTCGATTGGCAGAATCCGTCCGCGCAGTGGCGCACGTTCGTCGGTGCGTTTCAGAAGCGCGGCGTGCAGCGCATCGGTAGGCCGACGGGTTTGGCGGTGGGAACGCAAGGCAGCCTCTTCATCGCCGACGATAGCGCCGGCGTCATCTATCGCGTACGCCCCGTGCGTTAGCGCTCCCACCACCTTACGACGACGCCGAACGTAACGAAAAGGCCCGTCGATTTACGACGGGCCTTTGTCTTTTAATCTGGCGTCGACCTACTTTCGAGGGACCTTGCGGTCCGACTATCATCGGCGCTGGCGGGCTTAACTGCCGTGTTCGGGATGGGAACGGGTGGGACCCCGCCGCCATGGGCGCCAGAAACCTTTCAATTTTTGATCCCCGTCGCGATGGCGAGCCGGAGCTCCAGCCGATCGCGCCGGGAAACCTTAAAATCTGTACGGAGAAGAACTTTCAGTGCCGCGACACGTGCGTAATGTTTTTCAAAATTTCCGAGCGATTAGTACCGGTCAGCTCCACACCTTGCGGCGCTTCTACCTCCGGCCTATCAACGTGGTGGTCTACCACGACTCTTCACCCTTACGGGATTGAGATCTCATCTTGGAGTCAGTTTCACGCTTATATGCTTTCAGCGTTTATCTGATCCGAACGTAGCTACCCGGCTATGCTCCTGGCGGAACAACCGGTTCACCAGAGGTTCGTTCGACCCGGTCCTCTCGTACTAGGGTCCAATCTCCTCAAATCTCCTACGCCCACAGCGGATAGGGACCGAACTGTCTCACGACGTTCTGAACCCAGATCGCGTACCGCTTTAATGGGCGAACAGCCCAACCCTTGGGACCAACTACAGCCCCAGGATGCGACGATCCGACATCGAGGT
>Ga0102924_1003114_pt1 | contig 17573 bp, 14 predicted proteins | sample PaiPotPPM11metaG_FD_80116 | JGI IMG/M metagenome (GOLD analysis project Ga0102924, IMG submission 80116) | Iron sulfur acid spring bacterial and archeal communities from Banff, Canada, to study Microbial Dark Matter (Phase II) - Paint Pots PPM... ...
CGCCGCCCGCAGGTCGGCGTTGATCCGCCGGACCACGGCCGCGAAGATGTCGGCCTTCGAGTTGAAGTGCGCGTAGAAGCTGCCCGTGGCGATGCCGGCCCGGGCGCAGATGCCCGCCACGCTGGCCCGCCGGTAGCTGCGCTCACCGAACATGTGCTCGGCCGCGGACAGCAGCCGCTCCGCGGGCGGCCGCTCCGCACCCGCGCCCGTGAGGGGCCGACGGCTCGCTGCGGCTTTCACGCGGGTACTCCGTTCTGAATCCTGAGCGCGCGTGGGCGGCCAGGCGGCCTCCGCACGCGGGCCGGCCGCCCGCGGGTTTCGCGGACGGCCGGCACTGCGCGGTCAGGGCGATGGTATCCCGCTGGCCGGGGCGGCCGGCTGCGCCGCCGTCTCGGTGGTGATCGCCCCGGTCGGGCTGTCGTCGGTGACTTGCACCGGCCCGGTCGGCACCAGTACGCCGTTCTTGACCACGGCCATGTAGGCGCCGGTGATGCCGTTGTGGTCACTGGACGAGTAGGCGTACGGCGCCACCGCGGCGCCCTGCGGCAGCCCGCCGTTGATCGCGTTGATCAGGTCCTGCCGGCTCGGGTTGCGCCCCGCCTTGAGCATGGCCTGGACGAACGTGTAGCCGACGGCCAGCCCGTAGGCCACGTTGCCGTCCAGCGGCAGCTTCGGGAGGTATTTGCTGTGCAGCTTCGTGAACAGCTGGATCCAGCTGTTGCTGGTGTCGCCGAGCGAGGGCAGGTAGCCGTCGGTGATGATCCCCTGGGTCAGCGCGTTGCCGGAGACCGTGGCCCCGCCCTGCTTGGCGAACGACTGCAGCAGGCCCGCCAGGGTAATCGGGTCAGACCCGACGTCGCTGACCACGAGCTGCGGGCTGAAGCTGAGCTTCAGGCTGGTCAGCTTCAGCAGCGCGGTGAACGCGGGCACCGAGAACGACACGACCACCTGAGCCCCGGCCGCCTTGAGCGCGGTCACCTGCGGAGCGACGTTGGTCACCGCCGGGTTGTAGCTCTCGCTGGCCACGACCTGGGACTTGGGGAGCTCGTAGTTCAGGCCCTTGACGCCGTCCATGCCGAACTCGTCGTCCTGGTAGAAGTAACCGATCTTCTTGCCCGCGAAGTGCTGCTTGATGTAGCTGCCGAGGATCTTGCCCTCGCGGATGTAGTCGAGCTGCCAGCCGAATGTGTCCGGGTAGGTGCCCGGGGCGTTCCAGCACTCGCACCCCGACGCGACGAACACGTCCGGCACCTTCGAGCTGTTCAGGTACTTCACGACGGCCAGGTGCGTGGGCGTGCCCAGGCCGTTGAAGATTGCGTAAACGTTGTCCTGCAGCACGAGCTGGTGCACGACCGAGGCGGTGTCGGTCGGGTCGTACTGGTCGTTCAGGTACTTGTAGACGATCTTCCGGCCGTAGATGCCGCCGTGCGCGTTGACGTACTGGAAGTAGGCGTTGGACGCCGGGGCGATCTCGTCGTAGCCCGGGGCGGCCACGCCGGTCAGCGGCTGATGGCTGCCGATCAGGATCTGGGACGGCGTGATGCCGGGCGCGGACGCGGTCAGGGCCTTGCTGCCCGAGGGCGAGCCCGAGGAGCCGCACGCGGCGGCCGCCAGCGCGACGGCCGCGACCGCGGCGACGGCCCCGAGGCGGGTCTTAGGTGATCTTCTCATGAATGCCTTCCTCTTCGTGTTCACTGGCCGGCCTGCGCCGGCGCAACGCGTTGAGGGGCACGGCCGCGGCGGGCGCGGCGGGCCCGAAGATGCGGCGCAGGGCGCCCTGGATGCCCGCGGGGAAGACGAGCATGACGACGATCAGGACGACCCCGTACGCAGCGATCGGCACACTGGAGCTCGCCGCCCCGGACAGGCCGTGGCTGGCCGTCACGTTGGTCAGGTAGGTCGGGACCAGGACTAGGACCAGGCTCCCCCAGACCGCGCCGGGCAGGCTGCCCAGGCCGCCGAGCACGGCCGCGGTGAGCAACCCGATGGACAGGGTGAGCGTGTACGCGCCCGGGGCGACGATGCCGGTGACCACGGCGAGCAGGGCGCCGCCCAACCCGGCGCAGGCCGCGCTGACCACGAACGCGAGGATCTGCAGCCGGGCGACGTTCAGGCCGGACAGCGCGGCCGCCACCTCGTCGTCGCGCACCGCCCGCCAGCTGCGGCCGACCCGGCTGCGGCGGAGGTTGGCCAGCAGGACCAGGGTGATCAGGGCCGCGGCGCAGGTCAGCCACGCCTGCCAGCGGGTGGGCGGGAAGGTGGCGCCCAGGAACGCCGGGGTGGTGATGCTGGCCGACAGGCCCTGGTCACCGCCGAACACCCCGGTGTACTGGTCGGCCAGCGAGGGCAGGGCGACGGCCAGCATCAGCGTGGCCCCGGCCAGGTACGGGCCGCGCAGCCGGGCCGCAGCGAGGCCGAAGATCGCGCCGGCCGCCGCGGCGATCACGGCGCTCGCCGCGAATACCAGCGCCAGCGGCCAGCTCTGGTGGATCAGCAGCAGCGCCCCGGCGTAGCCGCCGACGGCCATGAACGCGCCGTTGCCGACCGAGATCTGCCCGCTCAGCCCGATCAGCACGGTGAGCCCGGCCACCGCCACGACATACGCCGCGACCTCGGCTATCTGGTAGTCGCGGTACGGGGTGACCTTGACCGACAGGGCCAGGAGGATCAGGCCGGCGCCGACCGCGACCGCCAGGTGACGCAGCAGGGTCATGATCACACCCTCCGGGTGCGCGGGGCCGAGAACAGGCCGGACGGCCGGACCATCAGGACCAGGGCCAACACCACGAGGCCGTACAGCAGGACCAGGTCGTTGCCGAGGTAGCCGCCGGCGTAGCTGAGCACCACGCCGAGCAGGACGCCGCCGGCCACCGCGCCGCCGGGGCTGTCCAGGCCGCCGATCACCGCGGCGGTGAAGCCGAGCACGAAGATGGAGTCCATGCTGTTCGGGTACAGGAACGTGGACGGGGTGACCAGCACGCCGGCCAGCGCGCCGAACAGCCCGGCCAGGGCCCAGCCCAGGGTGAGCACCCGCCCGATCCTGACCCCCAGCAGCCGGGCCACGACCGGGCTGAACGCCGTGGCCCGCAGCCGCAGGCCCGCCGACGTGTACCGGAAGACGAGGGCCAGCGCCAGCGCGGCGGCGAGCACGGCCCCAGCGGTGAACAGGTCGTTCGGCGAGATCCCGAGCGCGAACTTCCCGATCTTCAGCCCGTTCAGCGAGTAGGCCGCGGGGAACGAGCGGTACTGGCCGCCGTAGATGACGCCGGCCAGCCCTTCGAGGAAGATGAGCAGGCCGATCGTGACGATCACCGAGTTCAGCGGCGACCGGCCCTCCGTCGGCCGGACGACTGAGCGCTCGCAGAGCGCGCCGAGCACCAGCCCCGACGCCAGGGCGGCGGCAAAGCCCGCCCAGTAGCTCCCGGTGTGCCGGATGACGAGCCACGCCACGTAGGTGGTGAACATGGCCATGCCGCCCTGGGAGTAGTTGAGGACCCGGGTGCCGCGCCAGATCAGCACCAGCGACAGGGCGATCGCCGCGTAGATCATGCCGCTCGCGATCCCGCCGAGGGTGAACTCGATGAACTCCTGCATGCGCGCCGCTCCTTCCCGCCGTCCCGCCCTTAGAAGCCCAGGTAGTGACGCCGCAGCCCGACGTCGGCCGCAAGTGCGGCCGCGTCGTCCTCGGCGACCACCTTGCCCAGGTTGAGGACCAGGCCCTGGTCGGCGATGCTCAGCGCGCTGCGCGCGTTCTGCTCGACCAGCAGCACGGTCAGGCCGGTGTCGTCGCGCAGCTGCCGGACCAGGTCCATGACCTGCGCGACCATCCGGGGCGCGAGGCCGAGCGACGGCTCGTCGAGCAGCAGCACCCGCGGGGCGGCCATCAGCGCCCGGGCGATGACCAGGATCTGCCGCTCGCCGCCGGACAGCGTGCCCGCCGCCCGCCGCCTCCGCTCGGCCAGCACGGCGAACCGGCGGTAGGCCTCGCTGAGGGCCTCGGCCCGGCCGGCCCGGTCGCGCCGGGAGAGCGCGCCGAGGCGCAGGTTCTCCTCCACGGTGAGCTCGGTGATGACGCCCTGGCCCTCGGGCACGTGCGCCACCCCGGCCCGGGCAATGTCCTCGGGACGACGGCGGGCCAGGTTGGTCTCGCCGACCAGCACGCGCCCGTGCCGCGGCCGGACGAACCCGCTGATCGTGCGCAGCAGCGTGGTCTTGCCGGCGCCGTTGGCCCCGAGCACCGCGGTGATCGTGCCGGGCCGGGCCGAGATCGAGACGCCGTCGAGGACCGGCCCCCCGCCGTACCCGGCGACGATCTCCTCGACGGCCAGCGCCGTCCCGCCGGGCTCAGTCACGGCCGGCCTCCTCGGCGGGCGTGGCGCCCGCGTCCTCGACGCGCTCACGGGCCGCGCCGGCGCGCTCCTCGACGCCGAGGTAGGCGGCGGTCACGGCCGGGTCCGCCCGCACCTGCGCGGGCGGGCCGGCTGCGATCAGCCGACCGAAATCCAGGACGAAGATCGTGTCGCAGACCGACATCACCAGGTCCATCCGGTGCTCGATCACCACCACGCTGGCCTCGGCGGAAAGGCCCTTGATCAGCTCGCCGAGCCCGGGCAGCTCCTTCTCGGACAGGCCGCTGGCCGGCTCGTCGAGCAGCAGCAGCCGCGGCTGCCCGACCAGGGCGCGGGCCAGCGCGACCCGCTTGCGCAGGCCGTAGGCCAGGGTCTCGGGCATGCTGTCGGCCAGGTCGCGGGCGCCCACCCGGTCGAGCGCCTGCAGCGCCTGCTCCCGCAGCCGCCGCTCGTCGCGGTCCGACCGGGGCAGGCCGAAGAACCCGGACCAGAACCCGGCCCGCGCCGAGTGGGTCGCGCCGACCATGACGTTCTCGACCGCCGACAGGCCGCGGAACAGGCTCACCCCCTGCAGCGTCCGGGCGATGCCCAGGGCGGCCAGCCGGTGCGGCCTGACCCCGGTGAGCGCGTGGGAGCCGAAGGAGATCGTCCCGGATTGCGGCGTGACGAAGCCGCACGTCGCGTTCAGCAGCGTGGTCTTCCCCGCCCCGTTCGGCCCGATGATCCCGGTGACTTGACGCGGGGCGGCACTGAGCGAGATGTCATCGAGCGCGGTCAGGCCGCCGAACCGCACGGTGACGCCGCTGACCTCAAGGCCACCGGAGCCTGCGGGCGAAGGGCTGACCAGCCCCAGCGCAGATGAACCTTCGTTCAAAGGCCTGATTCCCGCTATCAGAGGCATGACTGGCGCAATATGAATACTTATTCAGAACCTACGGCAGGCACACCGCAAGGCCTCCTGCGAGAGTTGGTGCCGATTCGTTGCCGATCCGAGACCCGGCGTCCCGGCCACCATGGCGGCGCCGCATCCGGCCGCTGGTCCAGGCCGTTACGATCCGCTGCCCCCGGGCCGGTGCGCCGGATCGCGCGCCGTGACATATGTCATTTGCGCGCGCTCGCGGCGCGCGGCCAGGATGGAGCGGTGACCCCAGAAGGACCAGACGCAGCGGTGGGACGCGGCCAGGCTCCCGAGTGGGCGCAAGGCGTCCGGACCGTGGCCGTGCTGACCGGGGCCGGGATCTCCACCGACTCGGGCATCCCGGACTTCCGCGGGCCGCAAGGCATCTGGACCAAGAACCCGGCGGCCGAGAAGCTGTCCACCTACCAGGCCTACATGGCCGACCCGGAGCTGCGCCGCCGGTCCTGGCGGTCCCGGCTGGCCCACCCCGCCTGGGGCGCCGAGCCCAACCCCGCGCACCTGGCCCTGGCCAAGCTGGCCAACAGCGCGATCGACACCCAGGTCATCACGCAGAACATCGACGGGCTGCACCAGCGGGCCGGCACGCCGCACGAACGGGTCATCGAACTGCACGGCACGATGTTCGCCGTGGTCTGCACCTCCTGCGGGGACCGCACGGACATGACGGCCGCGCTCGAACGCGTCCGGGCCGGCGAGGATGACCCGCCGTGCGCGCGGTGCGGCGGGATCCTCAAGTCGGCCACCGTGATGTTCGGCCAGGCGCTCGACCCGGGCGTGTTCGACCGCGCCGCCGCCGCGGCCACCTACTGCGACCTGTTGCTGGCCGTCGGCAGCACGCTGACCGTCGAGCCCGCCGCCTCGCTGTGCCGCGTCGCCCGCGAGGCCGGCGCGCGCCTGGTCATCGTCAACCGCGACCCCACGCCCTACGACCGGGCCGCCACCGCCGTCGTCCGCGACCCCATCGGGCAGGCCATCCCCCGCCTCACCGACCAGATCCTCGCCGCCTCCCCCGCGTGAGCGCGCGCCCCGGGCACTGGTCAATTAGCTGGGACGCTTTTCGGCGGATAGAACTGAAAAACGTCCCAGCTAATTCGATCATGGCGATTCATGCCGGGATTGCCCGATTCTGGGAGCAACCAGGGGGGCGGTGCGCCCGGTTGACCTCACCGGCGTTCTACAGCACGTAGGTTCCCCGGGTCGCCACGGTCTCGACGACCCCCTGCTCCCGCAGCACGGCCACCGCGCGCCTGGCGGTGTTCCGGCCGATCTCGAACTCTTCCATCAGGTCGGCTTCGCTGGGCAGCCGTGACCCGCGCGGATACTGCCCGCTCTTGATCCGCTCAGTGATGATCGCGGCCAGCTGCCGGTAGGGCGGCGTTCTAGCCGTGGGATCGATCATGATCACACGGTAACTACCCCGGCTCCAGGTAGAACAAGCTAGAATGATCTAGGTTAAGCTAGTGCTATGACAAGCCCGGCCGGGCGGCAGGCGCCCGGGGTTCCGGGCGGGCCCCTCAGGAGAGGCTGTGTCAGATCCTAATGATCAGGTCCGGATGGACGCGGGCGGCTGGATCTCCGGCCCGTGCCTGCCGCAGCCGCTGAACCAGCCGCCCGGCCTGAGCGAGACCGAGGCCACCGCCCTGTGGACGCTCCGGAACACATGGGGCGCTTCTACGGGTCAGCTTTTCCGGCGAGACCTGGCGCGCCTACCGCCTGGGCTCGGGGGCGACGGGCTGGATAACGGCCGACACCCCCGAGATGCTGAACAAGCTCATCGGGGAGGATTACCGGACTTGGACGGCCGAGTCCAGGCGCTTCCCGTGACCGGACTTACCAGAGCCGGTTCGACCGGCGGAGCGGGCTGTGGCGTCTAGGGTTGTCGCATGAGGATCGGTTTCGGCGCACCGGTGTCGGGTGCCTGGGCGACGCCGGAGAACCTGGCCCGGTTCGCCATTCGGGCCGAGCAGGCCGGTTACGCGTCGCTGTGGAGCTTCCAGCGGCTGCTGGTCCCGGAGGGGTCCGGGATGGAGCCGGTGTACCACAGCGTGCTGGACCCGCTGACCGCCCTCGCGTACGCGGCGGCCGGGACCTCGCGGATCCGGCTCGGCGTCGCGGTGATCAACCTGCCGTTCGTGTCCCCGGCCTATCTGGCCAAGCAGGCGGCCACGGTGGACGTGCTGTCGCGCGGCCGGCTCGACCTGGGCCTGGGCATCGGCTGGATGCCAGAGGAGTTCGCCGCCACGGGCGCGTCCATGGCCCGCCGCGGCGCGCGCACCGCGGAATACCTCGCGGTGCTGCGCACGCTGTGGGCGGGCGGGATCGCCGAGCACGCCGGCGAGTTCTACCAGGTGCCGCGCGGCACGGTGGCGCCGGTCCCGGTGCAGCCGGGCGGTCCCCCGGTGCTGCTCGGCGGCCTGGCCCGGGCCGCCCTCGAGCGCGCGGGCCGGATCGCGGATGGCTGGGTCACCTCCAGCCGCACCGACCTGTCCCGGATCGCCGAGGGCATCGGGGTCATCCGTGCGGCCGCCGCCGCGGCCGGGCGCGACCCGGACTCGCTGCGGATCATCTGCCGCGGCGTGCTCCGGGTCGGCGCCGAGGCGCCCGCCCCTGGGGGCGACGGCCGGATGCTGCTGTCGGGGAGCACGGACCAGATCCGGGAGGACACCCGCTGGCTGGCCGGCCAGGGGGTGACCGAGGTCTTCTACGACCTGAACTGGGACCCGCGGATCGGCTCGCCCGACGCGGATCCGGCGGCCGCGACCGCCCGGGCCGAGGAGATCCTCGAGACGCTCGCCCCGGCCGGCGACTGACCGGTCGCGGCTCGCGCTAGCGCACGCCGGCCGGGCGGAACTGGACGCTGATCCTCGGCCCGGTGGCGCGAGCGGTCTTGGGAATGGCGTGCTCCCAGGTGCGCTGGCAGCTTCCGCCCATGACCAGCAAGTCGCCGTGCCCGACATCGTGGCGCCGGGCCGGGCCGCCGCCGCGCGGGCGGAGCATCAGCGAGCGCGGCGCGCCCAGGGAGACGATCGCGACCATGGTGTCCTGCGTGCTGCCGCGCCCGATGGTGTCACCGTGCCAGGCCACACTGTCGCGGCCGTCGCGATACAGGCACAGCCCGGCGGTGCGGAACGGCTCGCCGAGTTCCGGGGCGTAATGGTCGTCGAGGGCCTGCTTGATCTCGTCGAGCACCGGGTCGGGCAGCGGCTCGTCCTCGGCGTAGAACCTGAGCAGGCGGGGAACGTCGACCACCCGGTCGTACATGTGCCGACGCTCCGCGCGCCACGGCACCGTCTCGGCCAGCCGCTGGAACAGCGCGTCCGCGCCGGCGATCCAGCCCGGCCGCAGGTCGATCCAGGCGCCGCGGGCCAGGGCGGTCCGCCGGACCGCCGGGCCGAGCGGGCCCGGGCCTTCCTCCCCGTCCAGGTCGAGCAGGGACGCCTGGAATGCCTGTGCCATGTCCCCCAGTCTACGTGGCGGGCAAACACACATTCGACACTGCGTCCTGGCCAGGTCCGGTCAGCGCGGCGGGCAGGTACTCGACGGTGACCGGGAGATGACCGGAGGCCCGGCGGGTGAGCTCGGTGTCGGTCACGTGGTGCCCGCGCAGCGCGCCGAGCACCGGCCGGGTCACGCGGACGCCGTCGATGCGGCGCCGTACCCCGCGCGCGCCGGGTTCAGCGTGTTGTAGCTGGTGAACCGCACGGAATCCGGCCGGTCCGCGGCTGGGCCACGGGCGGCGTCAGCCGTTCCGCTGGGCGGGCAGCCCCAGGCCGTGCGCGTGCGCGATGGCCGCCGCCTCGGTCCGGCTGGCCGCGCCGAGCTTGGCCAGGATGTTCGAGACGTGCACGCTCGCGGTCTTGGTCGCGATGAACAGCTCGGCGCCGATCTCCCGGTTGCTCTGCCCGGCCGCGAGCAGGCGCAGCACCTCGATCTCCCGGTCGGTCAGCCCGGCCAGGGGGCGAGCCGCGGCTCCCCCGGACGGCGCGGCGTGGCCCGGGCCCGCGCCGTGGGCCGGCCGCTCGGCGAGCCGGGCCCGGCGGGCCAGGTCGGCCAGGGCCGAGCGCAACGGCCGGGCCCCGATCCGGTCCGCAGCCTCGATGGCGGCGAGCAGCTCCTGCTGGGCCTCCTCCCGGCGGCCCGTCTCGGCCAGCGCCTCGGCCAGCCGGTAGCGGGACCGGGCGGTCTCGTAGACGAACCCGGGCCCGAACGTGTCGACCACGGCCTGCCAGGCCGCCGGGTCGTTGTCGCCTTGCGCCCGGCGCCACTCGGCCTCGGCCCGGGCCAGCCAGCCGCGGCCGTCCATGCCGAGCACGGTGTCGGGGTGGCGCGGGTAGGCCGCGCCGTCCCGGGCGATCTTCACCAGGCGCTCGGCGGTGGCCACCGCCGCCGCGGCGCGCTCGGCGTCGCCGGCGGCCCGGGCCAGCCAGGCCCGGTCGGCCAGGGCGCACAGCCCCACCGCGGCGGGCCGGATCACGTTGGGCCGGTGGCCCGCCTCCCACGCCTCGCTGGCCCCGATCGTCGCCTCGGCCTGGGCCAGCGCCTCGTCGCCGCGGCCATGCCAGAGCGCGTGCTCGGCGAACAGGCCGCGGCCGATGTACTCGGTGAACCGGTCCGTGCGCAGGAACGGCTCCAGCCAGGTCCGGCGCTCGGCCACGGTCGGCTGGTCCCGGGCGACCTCCAGGAACAGCGCCATGGCCGACAGCCGCGCCTCGGCCGCGGTGGTGACCCGGGTCACGAAGCCGTCGGCCAGCTCCTGCGCGTGGCTCCACTCGCCCGCCTGGTAGTGCGCCAGGAAGTGCACGTACTGGAGGTCGTAACCGTAGGGCGCGAGGCCGACGCCCGCGTCCTCGGCCCGGCGCACGCCCTCGTGCGCCGTGCGGCTCGCCGCGACCAGGTCACCCGACTCGAGCTGGACCCGGGCGATGTTGAACGCCGCGCGCAGCTCGACACCGAGCACGGTGCCGCTGCGCGCCTGCTGCAGGGCCCGGGTGAACAGGCCGACGGCCTCCTCCGTGCGCCCCGCCCACTCGCTGAGCTGGCCCAGCGTCACCAGCGAATCGGCTTCCACCCAGACGGCGTCGGTAGCGCGCGCGGCGGCCAGGGCCTGCTCCGCCCGCGACCGGGCCGGGGCCTCGTCCTCCATCGACAGCAGGGCCCGGGCGTGGGTGGCCAGCGCCCGCGCCCGCTCCCACCCCGGCCAGTCCTCGGGCAGGGCGTCGACCGCCGCCTCGGCCGCGGCGATGGCCGCGTCGTCCTCGTCGACGTCGAGCAGGAAGTAGGAGAGCCGCTCGCTGGCCCGGCAGAACAGCACCGGGTCCGCCCCGCCGCCCTCGCCCAGGAAGCTGAGCAGCCGGCGCAGCTGGTGCACGGCCCGGGGGATGTCGCCGTCGTCGGCCGCGGTCAGCGCGGACCGGAACGCGAGCTTGCCGCGGCCCATCCCGCTCAGCTTCTCCGGGTCATCGACCCGCTCCCAGAGGGAGAGGGCCAGGTCGTAGTGGCGGTGCGCCTCGGCCGGGGCGGCCAGCCGCTCGGCCTCCCGCCCGGCCGCCACCGACGCGGCGAACGCGCCGGGGATGTCGTGGCTGGCCAGGCTGTGGTGGGCCAGTTCCGCCGCGGTGCCGGGGACCTCGGCCAGCCGGCGCTCGTCGGCGAGCAGCTCGGCCAGGCGGGCGTGCAGCCGGGTCCGCTCACCGGGCAGCAGGTCAGCGTAGATGGCCTCGCGCAGCAGCGCGTGCCGGAACGCGTAGCCCTGGTCCCCGTCGGGCACCAGGAGCTGGTGGGCGACCGCCTCGCGGACCGCCTCGTCGTACTCCGGCCCGGCCAGTCCGGACGCCTGCCGGGCCAGCTCGTCGTCCACCCGCCGCCCGGTCACCGCCGCGGTCCGCAGGACCTGCTGCGCCTCCGGGGAGAGCTTCTCGGTCCGGGCCAGCAGCAGGTCGGCCAGCTCGGTGGGCAGCTCGCTGCCGGCCGACGAGGCAGCCAGCAGCTCCTCCGCGTAGTAGGCGTTGCCCTCGGCCCGGGTGATCAGGCTGTCGAGCAGCGCCGGGTCGAGCGGCTGAGCGGACAGCGCGGACAAATGCTCGGCCATGGCCCAGGGGTCGAGCGGTCCGAGCGCCACGGTGGTCACGTTGGGCAGGCGGGTCAGCTCGGCGACCACCGGCCGTAGCGGGTGGCGGCGGTACATGTCGTCGGTGCGGTAGGTAACCACGATCGCGAGCCGCTCCCGGTGCAGCGCCCGGCTCAGGAACGTGACCAGGTCCCGGGTGGAGCGGTCGGCCCAGTGCAGGTCCTCGAGGACCAGCAGCACCGGGCTGGCCTCGGCCAGCTCGGTGAGCATGCCGAGAACCGCGCCGAACAGCTGCTGCTGGGCCAGGCCCGGCATGTCACCGCCGGGCGGCTTGCCCCCGTCGACGTCGGGCAGCAGCCGGGACAGCACCGGCCGGGCGGCCAGCGCGTCGAGCAGCGGGCCGCCCGCCAGCGGGCCCGCCGCCGCGTCCCGCAGCGCGTCGGCCAGCGGCAGGTACGGGACGGTGTCGGCCAGCTCCGCGCACCGGCCGGTCAGCACGGCGTACCCGCGTTCGCGCGCGGTGACCGACAGCTCGGTCACCAGGCGCGTCTTACCTACCCCGGCGTCCCCGCTGACCAGCGCCACGACGGGCCGGCCCGACGCCGCCTCGCCGAGCAGGGCCAGCAACCGCCCCAGCTCGGTCTGCCGGCCCACCAGCCGTGCCCGCGTAACCTCCGCCATGTCCTCCAGTATCCCAGCTGGGTGCGACAGCTTTTCCGGCTCGCGGCCGCGTCAGGTCCGCGGCGCGGACGGGGTGAACCGCACGGGCATGTGCTTGATCCCGTTCAGGAAGTTCGACCGGAGCCGGCTCACCTCGCCGTCGAGCTCGATGTCCGGCATCCGCTCGGCCAGCGTCTCCAGCAGCACCCGCAGCTCGAGGGCGGCCAGGTGCCGGCCCAGGCAGAAGTGCGGTCCGCCGGCGCCGAAGCCGACGTGCGGGTTGGGGTCCCGGCCGATGTCGAACTCCTGCGGGCGGTCGAACACGCTCTCGTCGCGGTTGGCCGCGGCGTAGAACACCACCACCTTGTCGCCCTCCGCGATCGCCTGCCCGCCGAGCTCGGTGTCGCAGGCCGCGGTGCGCCGGAACAGGTTCACCGGGCTGGCCCAGCGGACGATCTCCTCGGCGGCGGTGGGAACCAGCCCGGGGTCGGCCAGCAGCCGCTGCCACTGACCGGGATGCTCGAAGAACGCGTGCATGCCCCCGGAGGCCGCGTTCCGCGTGGTCTCGTTGCCCGCCACGGTCAGCATCAGGAAGAACAGGTCGAACTCCTCGGTGCTGAGCACCTCGCCCGCGTCATCGGGCTGCAGCAGCCGGGTCACGATGTCGTCGGCGGGCTGCACGCGGCGCCGCTCGGCGAGCTCATGCGCGTAGGCGTAGATCTCCGCGGCCGCCTGCATGCCCTCCTCGGGCGAGGAGCGGAACTCGGGGTCGTCGAAGCCGACCAGCTTGTTCGACAGCTCGAAGATCCGGTCCCGGTCCGTCACCGGCGCCCCGACCAGCTCGCAGATGACCTGGAGCGGCAGGGGCGCGGCGATGTCGGTGACGAAGTCGGCCTCGCCGCGCGGCACCACGTCGTCCAGCAGCGTGTCGCAGATCTCCCGGATGTGCTTGGCCAGCCGGCCGATCATCCGCGGGGTGAACCCGCGGTTCACGAAGCTGCGCTGCCGGGTGTGCTGCGGCGGGTCCATGTTCAGCATCATCAGCCGCTGCAGCTCGATCCCCGAGTCCGGCGTCTCGGCGAACAGCACCAGCCGCCGGTACGAGGAGAAGATCTCGGGGTGCCGGGAGACGTGCCCCACGTCGGCGTGGCCGGTGACGGCCCAGAATCCGGGCCAGCCTGGATTGCCCCCGTTCGCGTGCCAGTAGACCGGCGCGTTCCGCCGCAGCCAGGTGAACTGATCGTGCGGAGCGCCGCCACGCTGATAGGTGTCCACGTCTACTAGGTTGATCTCGGGAGCCACTGCGGCCTCCGTCCGTGGCTGGAACCGATATCACCGACGATACGTTTACTTCGGCCGAAAGGCCCGTCCTGGCGGGAGCCGGACGCGCCAGGGGCGCGAGGAGGTACCCGATGCCCGACCGCGAGGAAGAAGAGCTGACCACCATGTCGTACCGGGCGGTCACCCCGGGGCTGCCCGTGGTCACCCACTCTGACGAGCAGTTCGGCGTGGTCGAGCACGTCCTGGAGGTCCCCGAGCTCGACCTGTTCGACGGGATCGTGGTGTACACCGGGACCGGCCTGGCCCAGATCAGCCCGGCCGCCGGGCGGCTGCGCCGGGCCGAGACGCTGCGGGTCGGGCAGGCCCGCGGCTGGATCCGGTTCGTGGACGCCGACCAGGTCGCGGCCATCACCCCCGGCTACGTCAAGTGCACGTTCGGCATGTCCCAGGTGGCCGAGCTGCCCCCGCCCAACGGCGCGCCGGTCTTCCACCCGGACATGGCCATCGAGGACCGGGCGGCCATGCACCACTGGTTCGGCCGGTGGTTCGGCCGCCCCCACTGGACCAGCAAGTAGCTCCCCGGCCGCCCGGCATGAGCAAGCAGGCCGCGCGGGGGCACTGGGGCCCCCACCTCGGTGACGATCAACGGAATCGCGCAGCGCCAGGAGCTGCTCGGGCTGGGCTCCCCGCTGAACCGCGGCCGCGGCGCGCCCGGGTAACCTCCACGGTATGGACAAGGTTCAGCTGACCGACGCCGAGTGGAAGCAGCGGCTCACCCCGCAGGAGTACCGGGTGCTGCGCGAGGCGGGCACCGAGGCGCCGTTCACCGGGGAGTACACCGACACCAAGACCGAGGGCGTCTACCGCTGCCGGGCCTGCGGCGCCGTGCTGTTCCGTTCGGACACCAAATTCGAGTCACAGTGCGGCTGGCCGAGCTTCTACCAGCCCTCCGAGGGCGATGCGGTGGTGCTGCTCGAGGACCGCTCGCTCGGCGCGGTCCGCACCGAGGTGCGCTGCGCGGCCTGCGACTCCCACCTGGGCCACGTGTTCGAGGGCGAGGGCTACCCGGTGCCCACCGATCAGCGCTATTGCATCAACTCGGTCTCGCTGACGCTCGAGCCGGCCGTTACCTCACGACAGCGGTTAAGGACCTAGCCCTTCGGGCTCGAGCCATTCCAGCCGCTGCTGACGACGGCGCCGCTGGTGGGGTTGAGGATCACCGGCTTGAAGTCCGGCTTCACGTGGAAGTCAAGCAGGCCGCCGGGGGCGTCCAGCGAACCGGACGTCGCGTCGAACGAGCCGGGGATGCGCTCGCCGCCCAGCCAGTTGTCCTCGATGAACTTCACCACCGAGGTGGTGTCGGTCAGGTCACTGCTGACGTAGTTGTCCCGCGTGTACGGCGAGATGACGACCATCGGCAGCCGCTGGCTGTAACCGCAGCGGCCGTTGGCGGTGCCGACGGTGATCGCGGCCTGCTCGCACATGGCCGTGTCGATGGTGGCGTTGCGGGACCCGTTGAGCAGCTTCGGCGCGACGTGGTCGTACCAGCCGTCGGAGTCGTCGTAGGTGATGACGATCGCGGTCGAGGACCAGTCCTTCGACTTCTCGATCTGGTTGACCGTGTTGACGATGAACTTCTGCTCGTCGAGCGGGTCGGACTCACCCGGGTGGCCGCTCTCGGCGGTCGGGGCCTTGAGGTAGCTGACCGACGGCAGGTTGCCGTCCTTCAGCGCCTCGGAGAAGTCGGCCAGGGCGTACTGGTGGTTCGCCTGGTCGGTGCGGCCGATCGCGGCCTCCGAGGTCGGCAGCAGGTGGTCCGGGTTCGCCGTGCTGGCGGTGAAATTGAACGGGTTCCAGTGCGGCGTGTACTGGGTCAGCTCGTCTCCGTGGATGTTCTCGCTCTGCGCGCCGCAGACCGCGCCGCCGCTGTTGTGCGAGGTCGGGTCGAACCCGCCCTGGAACCAGCCCCACGTGACGTACTTGGCGTTCAGCAGGTCGCCGATGTTCTTGCCGGTCAGCACGCCCTCCGGGTTGGTGGAGGTGTGGTCGGAGTCCGAGCACTGGTCGTAGTACGGGTCCAGGTCACCGTAGATCGTCCCGCCCGCGGTAACCGCGTTGGGGTCGGCCGTCTTGGTGCCGGACGGGGTGACCGCGTAACCGCCGGAGCTCAAGCCGGAGCTCACCGAGATCGCTCCCTCGGTCGAGGGGCCGAACGTGGTGTCCCAGTTGTTGTCGCTCATCGCGTAGTTCTGCGCGTAATTCCACAGAGCGGTGTCGGTGTTTCCGTCGTAGTAGTCCATGACGATGCCGGGCGGGCCGTAGAACTCGCCGGTGGTTGAACAGTCGTCCGACTCGGTGTACTGGACGAACTTGTCCATCTTGCCGTTGTCTTCGGCTTGCTGCTCGGGCAGGTAGTCGTGGTTCTGGTCGCAGGTCAGCGCCTCGGCCGGGGTCAGCCGCTGCGGGTTGTACATGTTCGGGTTGCTGGTCAGCAGCGGCCCGACCGGGCCGGTCTTGGTGATCTTGATGTACAGGCCGTTCACCGTCGGCGTGCCGGGCTTGGGCACGAATTTGGTGCCGCTGGTGTTGGCCGCGTACGGGTAAGTGCCGAAGTAGTGGTCGAACGACACGTTCTCGCCGAAGAGCACGACCAGGTGCTTGATGGGGGTCGCCGTGTTGTTGGTGTCGCGGTAGTAACTCGCGGGCACCAGCGACGGGGTGTGGTAGCCGGCGAACTGCGGCGTGTTGGACGCGCTCGCTGCCGTCGCGCCGATCGCCAGGCCGGCACCCAGGGCAACCGCCGCGCCTGCGGCAACCATAGCATAGAGCCGCTTGCGTGTGCCGCGGATAGTTGGGCCTCCGCCCATGAGCATCCTCCCGAGTTTTGTGGACCCTGCTTCTATGGGACCGATGTGGCCGGCGAGGCCCTAGGGTCTGCCGCGGGGTGCTCCCCACACCCCGTCCGGGAATTTTCCATAGCTGGTTAACCAGGTGAGGCGGGTCATGCGAACGGCAGGCCAACCAACGCCCAACACTCGACAACCCGTCATGCCAGCAGCGCGCGTCCGTACCAGTCCGCCGCATCGCGGACACCCGGCAGCGCCAGGAAGTAGCCGCCGCCGAACGGGCTGATGTAATCCACCAGCGGCTCGCCGATCAGGCGCGTCTGCACGGCCTCGAACTGCCGCTTTATGTCCTGCTGGTAACAGGTGAAGATCAGCCCCATGTCCAGGTCGCCGACCTGGTCGATCCCCCGGTCGTAGTTCCAGGCGCGGCGCAGTATCCGGCTGGAGGCGGTCTGCGGCGTGCGCGGGTTGGCCAGGCGCATGTGCGCGTTCAGCGGGATGACCGCGCCCGTCGGGTCGGCCGCGTAGCCGGGCGTCGCGTAGATGCCGTTCGCGTCGAGGGGATAGCCGGTCGCGCGGTCGCGCCCGAACATCTGCTCCTGCTCGGTGACGTCCACCCGGTCCCAGAACTCGACGAACATCCTGATCAGCCGGACGACGAGATAGCTTCCGCCCGCGGTCCAGTCGGGCTCGCCCGCGGTGCCGCGCTGAACCCAGACGAGATCGTCTGCCTCCGACAGGGGCGGGTTCGAGATCCCGTCCATGAAACCCATCAGGTTCCGCGGCACCGTCCCGGCCGGGCGCGCCGGGCTGCTGAACCCGTCGATCCGCCAGTTGATCTGCATGCCACCGCGGGTATACCGGGCGATGTCCCGCAGCGCGTGCACCACGGTGTCGGCGTGGCCGGCGCTGAGATGAAGGACCAGGTCCCCGCCGACCTGGGCGGGGTCCAGGTCGTCGTTGGGGAACGGCAGCATGGGGGTCAGCTTCGACGGGAGCCGGCCGGCCAGCCCGTACCGGTCGTCGAACAAGGTCGATCCGACCCCGAGCGTGACGGTCAGCCCGTCCGGGACCACGGTGGGCCCGAGCACGCCGGAGTCCGACGACGGGCCGTCGATGCCGACCGGCGGCGGTGTGCCCCCGGCGGTCAGGAACCTGGCTCGCGACGTGATGGCCTGGAACAGGTCGGTCAGCTCAGCCGCGCTGTCCGCCGTGACGTCGAGCGACACGACCGCGGTCTGCCGCGGCGGCTGGGGCAGGATCCCCGCCTGGTACTTCCCGTGGAACGGCACGGCGGGCAGCCGCCCGTCCAGGGAGGCGGTGTCAGCCGTCAGCGCCGGATCGGGCCGCGGGGACCGCAGGGCGTACCCCGCCGCCCCGCCCGCCACGACCCCGCCCGCCAGCCCGCGCAGGAACGCTCGCCGCCGGGGGCTCGGGGCGGTAGTTGGCGC